>Ga0194131_10005764_pt1 | contig 17628 bp, 20 predicted proteins | sample TA2KigO120mmetaG_FD_148631 | JGI IMG/M metagenome (GOLD analysis project Ga0194131, IMG submission 148631) | Freshwater microbial communities from Lake Tanganyika, Tanzania - TA2015053 Kigoma Offshore 120m | ecosystem: Environmental > Aquatic > Freshwater > Lake | place: Tanzania: Lake... | reverse complement strand
CATGGTACGGGCGTGCGGCAGCAGGCGCTGGCCCGCCGCCGAGAGTTCGCTGCGCCGGCCGCGCTCGAACAGCCGTGTGCCGACCTCTTCCTCCAGCCGGGCGATGCCGGCCGACAGCGTCGGCTGCGTGACGTGGCAGCGCTCGGCCGCCGCGGTGAAGCTGCCGCTGTCGGCGACCGCCAGGAAGTAGCGGATGAAGGAGAGATTCACCGCATAGATGATGACGATAATTAGTAGAGAAACAATCGATTTTTCCTATGAGTTGTTTGCGCCTACTGTGTCGCCATGTCGACCCTCAAGCTCACCATCGCCAAGGACGGCATCGCCGTCCTCACCCTCGCCAAGCCGCCGGTCAACGCCATGGACGCCGACCTCCTGGAGGCGCTGACCCGGCAATTCGAGCAGCTCGCCGCCGACCCGGCGGTCCGCGCCGTGGTGGTCGCGGCCGAAGGCACGGCCTACTCGGCCGGCCTCGACCTCAAGATGGCCGCTGGCCTCGATCGGTCGGGCCAGCATCGGCTGATCAATGCCCTGAACGACTGCTTCGGCACGCTCTACGCTTGGCCCAAGCCGCTGGTCGCTGCGGTCAACGGCCATGCCATCGCCGGCGGCCTGATCCTGGCGCTGTGCGGCGACTGGCGGGTCGCTGCCGACCTGGCGATGAAGGTCAGCTTGGCCGAGGTCAAGGTCGGGGTCGCCTATCCCGTCGCCCCGATGGAGGTCTCGCGCAACGAACTGTCGGCTTTCGCCGCGCGTCGTCTGATCCTGCTCGGCGAGACGATCGACGCCGCCGCGTGCGAAGCGCTCGGGCTGTTCGATGAGCGCGTGCCCGCCGCCTCCCTGCTGGCGCGCGCCATCGTCCAGGCCGAGCGCCTTGCCGAGCTGCCGCCGCTCGCCTTCGCCACGACCAAGCGGCAATTGCGGGCGGCGCCGCTCGCCCGGATCGCCGCCGCCCGAACCGGCATCGGCGAGCCGCGCCTGTCCGGCTGGCTGGGCGAGGAAATGCAACGGGCCGCTGCGGCGGCGTTGCGCGGCTCGTCGGCGCCGATGCGCGGCGCGGCGTGACGTCTGCCGGCTTCGCGCCGGCTGTCCGGCGGGGTATCGTGCCCGCCGGGAGGATGCGCCATGTCGCTGATCGTCCGCCTGTTGGGCTTGGTCGTGCTGCTGCTGGCGGCCGCGACGGCGCAGGCCCAGAACAAGGTGCCGTCGGAGCGCGCCCTCGAGGCCCTGGTCAAGGCGACGTTGCTGTCGTTCAACGACGCCAACGTCACCGGCAACTACACCGTCTTCCACGCCAAGCTGGCCAAGCCGTTCCGCGAGCAGTTCCCGGTCGAGCGCCTGCAGCGGACGTTCCGCGAGTTCAACCGCAAGCATATCGACTTCGACATCATTGCCGCGATGAAGCCCGCCTACGATCCTGCGCCGCGGGTCGACGACGACGGCAAGCTCCTGGTCAAGGGCTCGTTCCCGACCGAGCCCTTGCACATCTATTTCGATCTCGGCTTCATCCCCTCGGACGGCGAATGGAAGCTGATCCGTATCAACGTCAAGGTGGGTTCCGATCCCTGACGTTTTCTCACCAGAGGTAAGACACACTCATGATTCCCAATGCCGTGGCGCCCTTCGATTTCGGGCTGGGCGAGACCGCCGATGCCTTGCGCGAGCAAATCCAGCGTTTCGCCGCCGACGAGGTGGCGCCGATCGCCGCCGAGATCGACCGCACCGACCGCTTCCCGCGCGAGCTGTGGCCTAAGATGGGCGAGCTCGGCCTGCACGGCATCACCGTCGAGGAGGAGTATGGCGGGGCGGGGCTCGGCTATCTCGAGCACGTGGTGGCGGTCGAGGAGATCAGCCGCGCCTCGGCCGCGGTCGGGTTGAGCTATGGCGCGCACTCCAATCTCTGCGTCAACCAGATCCGCCGCAACGGCAGCGACGAGCAGAAGCGCCGCTTCTTGCCCAAGCTGATCTCCGGCGAGCACGTCGGCAGCCTGGCCATGAGCGAATCGGGTGCCGGCTCCGATGTCGTCTCCATGAAGCTGCGCGCCGAGAAGAAGGGCGACCGCTATGTGCTGAACGGCACCAAGATGTGGATCACCAACAGCCCGGATGCGCAGTTGGTCGTGGTCTACGCCAAGACCGATCCCAACGCCGGCCCGCGCGGCATCACCACCTTCATCGTCGAGGCCGACTGCAAAGGCTTCAAGGTGGCGCAGAAGCTCGACAAGATGGGCATGCGCGGCTCGTCGACCGGCGAGCTGGTGTTCGAGGATTGCGAGATCCCCGAGGACAACGTGCTGGGCCAGGTCGGCCGGGGCGTCAACGTGCTGATGAGCGGGCTCGACTACGAGCGCGCCGTGCTGGCGGCGGGGCCGCTCGGCATCATGCAATCGGCTATGGACGTCGTCGTGCCCTACGTGCACGAGCGCAAGCAGTTCGGCCAGGCGATCGGCGAGTTCCAGCTGGTGCAAGGCAAGCTCGCCGACATGTACACCACCATGAACGCCTGCAAGGCCTATGTGTACTCGGTGGCCAAGGCGTGCGACCGCGGCCAGACCACGCGCAAGGATTCGGCCGGCGCCATCCTCTACGCCGCCGAGAAGGCGACGCAGGTGGCGCTCGACGCCATCCAGCTGCTGGGCGGCAACGGCTACATCAACGACTATCCGACCGGCCGCCTGCTGCGCGACGCCAAGCTCTACGAGATCGGCGCAGGGACCAGCGAGATCCGCCGCATGCTGATCGGCCGCGAGCTGTTCGCCGAGACGGCGTGAGATTCGTCATCCCGAGCGGAGCCGCCTGAAGGGCGGCGAAGTCGAGGAACCTTTTTGTCGACGCGTCGGCAAGACAGGTCCCTCCACTCGGCCTCGCTGCGAGGTGCGATCGCGTCCTGCTCTTGCAAGGGGGGATGAGGCACAGAGCTGCCCCATCGCCTCGATTGACCGCGGCATGGTTTCCGTACACACTGTGTACCGAAACATGCCGCGCTATCTCACCGATCAGGACATTGCCGACTTTCGCGCCGAGCTGTGCCGGGTGGCGACCGAGCGCTTCGCGCGCTTCGGCTATGAAGGCGTCACCATGCGCCAGCTCGCCGAAGCGCTGGGCTGCAGCCCCAAGACGCCGTACCGCTACTTCAAGGACAAGGCCGACATCCTGGCGACGGTGCGCGCTCAGGCCTTTGCCAAGTTCGCCGACGTTCTGGAAGCCGCCGCCGCCGGCCCATCCGACGATCCGGTTCGTCGCACCGCGCGGGTCGGCGAGGCCTATCACCGCTTCGCGCTGGAGCACCCGCACGACTATCGCATCATGTTCGACATCGACGCGCCGATCGACCGCGACCATCCCGATCTCGCCGCGCAAGCGCAGCGCGCCGCGACCTATATCACGCGGCAGGCCGAGCAGCTCGTGCAGGCCGGCGTGATCGACGTCGATCCCGTGCTGTTCGGCTGGTCGATGTGGGCGGCCACGCATGGGCTGGTCATGCTGCGCCAGGCCGGCATGCTGGCGCATGCCCCCGACTACCGGGCGCTCGCCCGCTTTCACGGCGGGTTGATGCTGAAGGGGGCGACGGCGAGCGGCAAGAAAATCGACGGGAGGAAGAAGCCATGACCGGCCGAAGGGCGATGTTGTTCGCTGCGCTGCTCGCTGCGGCACCGGCGATGGCGCAGCCGCGAAGCGATGCCGGCGAGATCAGGCTCGGCCAGACCATGCCCTACAGCGGCCCGCTGTCGATGCTGTCGGGCGTCGGCAAGGCCGAGGTCGCCTACTTCAAGTCGCTCAACGAGGAGCAGGGCGGCATCAACGGTCGCAAGGTGACGCTGCTGTCGCTCGACGATGGCTACAGTCCGCCCAAGACCATGGAGGGCACGCGCCAGCTCGTCGAGCGCGACAACGTGCTGGCCATCGTCAACACCATCGGCACGCCGACCAATCGCGCCATCCACCGTTACCTCAACCAGAAGAAGGTGCCGCAGCTCCTGATCCTGTCGGGTGCCTCGGCGTGGAACGATCCCAAGGCCTATCCCTGGACCATGATGGGCATGATCGCCTACGACACCGAAGGCGCCGTCTATGCCCGCCACATCCTGCAGTCGATGCCGAATGCGCGCATCGCCGTGCTGCGGCAGAACGACGATTTCGGCAAGGACTATGTCGAGGGCTTCCGCCATGCGCTCGGCCCGAAGGCGTCGCAGATCGTGAGCGAGGTCACCTACGAGACCACCGATCCGACGGTAGACTCGCAGGTCATTCAGCTTCGCGCGTCGAACGCCGATGCCTTCTTCATCGCGGCGACCGGCAAGCATGCGACCCAGGCCATGCGCAAGGCCGCCGAGCTCGGCTGGAAGCCGCAGATCTATCTGCCGGTCGGCTCGTCGTCGGTGCCGGGCGTGCTGCGGCCGGCCGGCGCCGACGCCGCCAAGGGCGTCGTCACCGCCGCCAATGCCAAGAGCCCCGGCGATCCGTCGTGGGACGACGATGCCGGCATGAAGGCCTATCTCGCCTGGGCGAAGAAATGGGTGCCCGAGCTCAATCCCAACGACTCCTTCGTCTCGGCGGGGTACAGCTACGGCATGATCGTGGCCGACCTGCTGCGGCGCTGCGGCAACGATGTCAGCCGCGACAGCCTGATGAAGCAGGCCGCGAGCCTGAAAGGCTACACCACGCCGCTCACTCTGCCGGGCGTCACGCTCGACACCAGCCCGACCGACTATCGGCCCTACAAGGCGCTGCGCCTGCAGCAGTTCGACGGTGCCGGCTTCAAGCTGATCGGCGGCATCATCCGGGAGTGACGACATGACCGCCGACAGCATGACCTCCGACCGAGCGCCCGGCGTCGCCGCCGGCGAGCGCTTCCGCAGCTGGGCCGAGATCCAGGCCAATGCCGCGCGTGCCGCCGGCGGTTTCGCGCGGTTGGGGCTGGGCGAGGACGACGCCATCGCCCTGATGCTGCGCAACGACTTTGCGACCTTCGAGGTCAACATGGCGGCGAGCCAGCTCGGCGCCTATGCCGTGCCGATCAACTGGCATTTCACGCCGGAGGAGGCGGCCTACATCCTGGCCGACAGCGGTGCCAAGGTGCTGGTGGCGCACAGCGATCTTCTGGCCGGCATCGAGAGCGGCGTGCCGGCCGGGGTGACGGTGCTGGTCGTGCCGACGCCCGACGAGATCGCCACGGCCTACGGCGTGCCGGCCGAGCGGCGCCGCGTGTCCCCCGGCGTCGCGACCTGGGAGGCGTTCGTGGCGGGTGGTGCGCCGCGTACCGAGCCGCCCAAGGCGGCGCGTGGCAGCATGATCTACACGTCGGGCACGACCGGCCGGCCCAAAGGTGTGCGCCGCCAGCCCGCGTCGCCCGAGCAGCAGATGCTGCTCGCCGCCGAGGCTGCGAAGTACTGGGGGCTGAAGCCCGATCCGGCGATCGTCGTGCTGATGAACGGGCCGATGTATCACTCGGCACCCGCCGCCTACGGCATGAGCAGTGCGCGCCACGGCCTGCACATGGTCCTGCAACCGCGCTTCGACGCCGAGGACATGCTGCGGCTGATCGACGAGCACAAGGTCAGCCACATGCACATCGTGCCCACCATGTTCGTGCGCCTGCTGCGGCTGCCCGACCCGGTCAAGCGCCGTTACGATGTCGCGTCGTTGCGCTGGATCGTGCACGGCGCGGCGCCCTGCGCGCCGGCGGTGAAGCGCCAGATGATCGACTGGTGGGGGCCGGTGATCACCGAGTATTACGGCGCCACCGAAACCGGCGTCGTGGTGTGGCACGATTCGCACGAGGCCCTGGCCAAGCCCGGCACGGTCGGCCGCGTCGTGCCGGGAGCCGACCTGCGCATCGTCGACGAGCAGGGCCGCGACGTGAAGCAGGGCGAGGTCGGCGAGATCTACGTCCGCGGTCCGCACCTGTCGGAGTTCACCTACAACAACGACGACGCCAAGCGCCGCGAAGTGGCGCTGGGCGATCTCGTGACGGTGGGCGATGTCGGCTATCAGGACGCCGACGGCTATGTCTATCTGTGCGATCGCAAGCGCGACATGATCATCTCGGGCGGCGTCAACATCTATCCCGCCGAGATCGAATCGGTGTTGATCCAGATGCCGGGCGTGCGGGACTGTGCGGTGTTCGGCATTCCCGACGAGGAGTTCGGCGAGCAGATCTGCGCCCATGTCGAGCCGCAGGCCGGCGCGGCGATCGACGCCGCCGCCGTCAGGGCCTGGCTCGGCCAGCACGTCGCGCGCTACAAGGTGCCCAAGATCGTCGAATTCAGCGCCGCCCTGCCGCGCGAGGATTCGGGCAAGATCTTCAAACGCAAGCTGCGCGCGCCCTATTGGGAGAAGGCCGGCCGCAGCATCTGAGGGAGCGCATGACCGACCACGTCACCCTGTTCGGCAAGCTGAAGAGCAAGCTCGTCGATGCCAAGCAGAAATGGGCCGCCGACGGTCGGCTGCTGACCGGTACGGCGGCGGCGCCCGGCCAGCGCCTGCCGCCCGGCCAGCGGCTGGTCGACAATTGGCCGGTGCTCGATCTCGGCATTCAGCCCGAGATCCCGAGCCATGCCTGGCGGCTGTTCGTCGACGGCGAGGTCGCGCAGCCGGCGACCTGGAAGTGGGGCGAATTCACCGACCTGCCGAAGACCCGGCTCACGACCGACATCCACTGCGTGACGGCATGGTCGCGCTACGACAACGAATGGGAGGGTGTGAGCGCGCGCGATCTGCTGAAGATCGTCGAGCCCAAGGCCGAAGCGCAGCACGTCGTCTTCCACGCCTACGACACCTACACGACCAACGTGCCGCTGGCCGATTTCGCGGCCGACAACGTGCTGCTCGCCTGGAGCTGGAACGGTCAGCCGATCAGCCGCGAGCATGGCGGACCGCTGCGCGTAGTGATCCCCAGGCTCTATTTCTGGAAGAGCGCCAAGTGGATCAAGCGCATCGAGTTCTCGCTGCACGACAAGCCGGGTTTCTGGGAAGTGCGCGGCTATCACAACTACGGCGACCCGTGGCTCGAGCAGCGCTATGACGAGGAGTAAGGTCTCACCCTGAGGAGCGCCGCGAAGCGGTGCGTCTCGAAGGGTGGCAACACGCACCTCGTTTGGTGCCATGCTTCGAGACGCCGTGCTCTGCACGGCTCCTCAGCATGAGGCAGTTCCGGGAGATCCAAGATGGCATCGGCACACGACTTCGCTTTCACCACCATCGACAACAAGCCGCTCGACATGAAGAGCTACGCCGGCAAGCCCGTGCTGGTGGTCAATGTCGCGTCCTATTGCGGCTTCACGCCCCAATACACCGACCTCGAGCAGCTGCACGAGACCTACGGGCCCAAGGGCCTGGTCGTGCTGGGCGTGCCGTGCAACGATTTCGGCGCCCAGGAGCCGCGCGGCGAGTCCGAGATCGCCAAGTTCTGCCAAAGCATGTACGGCGTGAAGTTCCCGCTCACCGCCAAGCAGAGGGTGATCGGTCCCGAGGCGCACGCGCTCTTCAAGTGGATCGCCGCCGAGGCCGGCGAGGACGCCGCGCCCAAATGGAACTTCCACAAGTACCTGATCGGCAAGGACGGCAGCCTGCAAGGCGCCTGGCCGAGCCGTGTCCGCCCGCGTTCCAGCGAGATCACCGGCGCGATCGAAAAGGCGTTTTAGCGGAGCGCGGACCTCAGCGTCTTGCGCACGCTTTCGAACACCGCATGGAACATCTCGGTGGTGAGCCGACCGGTGTTGGTGTTGTAGCGGGAGCAGTGATAGCTGTCGGCGAGCGTGAGACCGGTCGGCAGAGTGTGCAATCTGCCGTGCACGAACGGGTAGTTCCCGGCCGGCCGCGCTGCGAGCGCGCGTAGCACTTGATCGTGTGCGCCTTTGCCCAGCGCAACGATCACCTCGAGCGCGGCCATCGCCGCCAGCTCGGCCTGCAGGAACGGCCGGCAGTTCGTGAACTCGGCCGGCAGCGGCTTGTTCTCGGGCGGCAAGCAGCGCACCGCGTTGGCGATGCGGCAGTCGACCAGCCGCAACCCGTCTTGGGGATCGGCTTTGTAGGTTCCCTGGGCAAAGCCGAACGCGAGCAGCGTCGAGTATAAAAGATCGCCGGCATAGTCGCCGGTGAACGGCCGGCCGGTGCGATTGGCGCCGCGCATGCCGGGGGCGAGGCCGACGATCAACAGCCGGGCATCGAGCGCGCCGAACGAACGGACCGGCGCGTTGTTCCAATCGGGATACTGGCCCCTCAGCTCGTGCAGGAAGGCGACGAGCCGGGGGCAGCGCGGGCAGTCGAGCGGCGGCTCCTCGAAACGCGCGGCAGCCACTGCCCGCTAGGCCGACCGCATCATTTGGCCGGCGCTGTCGTCGCCGAGATCGCCGTTGGCGACCGCCGGCCGCGGCGGACGCTCCGACGCGGCGCGGGCGATCAGCGGCGCCAGCTCGGCCAGCTCGATGAACTCGTCGGCCTGGCGGCGCAGCTCGTCGGCCACCATCGGCGGCGAGGACTTGATGGTGCTGACCACCGAGACGCGCAGGCCCTTGCGCTGCACCGCCTCGACCAGGCGGCGGAAATCGCCGTCGCCGGAGAACAGAATCACATGGTCGAGATGCTCAGCCATCTCCAGCACGTCGATGGCCAGCTCGATGTCCATGTTGCCTTTGATCTTGCGGCGGCCCATGGCGTCGGTGAATTCCTTGGTCGGCTTGGTGACCATGGTGTAGCCGTTGTAGTCCAGCCAATCGACCAGCGGCCGGATCGGCGAGTACTCCTGATCCTCGACCAGGGCGGTGTAGTAGTAGGCGCGGACCAGATGGCCCTTGTCGCGGAACACCTTCAGCAGCCGGCGGTAGTCGATGTCGAAGCCCAGCGCGCGGGCCGCGGAGTAGAGGTTGGCGCCGTCGATGAAGAGGGCGACCCGCTCGGTCTCGTAGAAATGGCCTTTCATGGCGATAATCCTTTTTGAAAATGTGCGCAGAGGGAGCGAAAAAATTATCCAGCCATGGGAGTTTAATAACCCACACCGCTCCCACAGCGTCTTAAGTTTAGGGTGTTAAGTCATAAATCACAAGGGGTTGGAGGCATTTGTTGGTGGAAAACGCGATCCGTCCCGCCCGGTCCGGGATTTTCATCGGTCTGGGCGCCAATCTCGATCACCCGCGCCATGGGCCGCCGCGGCAGGCCTTGACGGCCGCCCTGGCCGACCTCGGCGGCAGGGGGGTCGTCGTCCGGCGGGTCTCGCCGTGGTACCGCACCGCCCCGGTGCCGGTCTCCGACCAGCCTTGGTACGTCAATGCCGTGGCGGAAGTCGCCACCGACCTGTCGGCCGATCGCTTGTTGGCCTTGCTGCACGCTGTCGAGCAGGCCTTCGACCGGGTCCGTTCGGTACCCGATGCCGCGCGCGTCATCGACCTCGATCTCCTTGATTTTCATGGCGAATTGGCGCCGGGCGGTCCCGGCAAGGCGACCTTGCCGCATCCTCGCCTGGAGGGTCGCGCCTTCGTCCTGCGCCCGCTCGCCGACCTCGCCCCCGAGTGGCGCCACCCCCGGACCGGCGCCTCGATCGGGGCTCTGTTGGCGGCGCTGCCGGACGGGCAGGGGATCGAGCCGTTCTGAATTCCTCCGCAAATGACGGGCGGGAAAGAGAGTTTGCCTTTTCAGCAAGGCCGCGTATAACCGCCCGCTCCCGGGAAATCAGAGGTCGCCATGGCGCGTGTCACCGTCGAAGACTGCATCGTGCAGGTGCCGAACCGTTTCGAGCTCGTCATGTTCGCCGCCCAGCGCGCGCGCGACATCTCGGCCGGCGCCCAGATCACGCTGGATCGCGACCGCGACAAGAACCCGGTGGTGGCGCTGCGCGAGATCGCCGACAGCAAGCTCGACCATGGCCAGCTCAAGGACTCGCTGATCTCCGGCATGCAGAAGCACGCCGACATCGACAAGCCCGAAGAGGTCAACGAGATGGCCGAGCTCGAGCAGGAGCTGGCCGCCGCGCTGGCCCAGGGCGGCGCCGAGGCGGCGCAGCCCAAGGCGCTGCCGATGGCCGAGGAAGACGACATCGTCGAGTGAACGGAGCGCGGACCCCCAGGTCCGCTTTCGAGAGTCCCGAGCGGACCTGGTGGTCCGCGCTCCGATAAGGCATGGAGCGAGCGCAATCGTCCCCATATAATGGGCGATTGCCATGATTCGTCAGTTCGAACTGGTCGAGCGCGTGCAGTCCTACGATCCGGACGCGGACGAGGACATGCTGAATCGCGCCTACGTCTATGGCCTGAAGAAGCACGGCACGCAGATGCGCGCCTCGGGCGATCCCTACTTCTCCCACCCTGTCGAGGTGGCGGGCATCCTGGCCGAGATGAAGCTCGACACCGCCTCGATCGTCACCGGGCTCTTGCACGACACGATCGAGGACACCGACGCCACGCGCGAGGAGATCGCCGGCCTGTTCGGCGAGAGCGTGGCGCGTCTGGTCGACGGCGTCACCAAGCTCAGCCGCCTGGAGGTCCAGTCGGAGAGCACCAAGGAGGCCGAGAATCTGCGCAAGCTGGTGCTCGCCATGTCGTCCGACATCCGCGTGCTCCTGGTGAAGCTCGCCGACCGCCTGCACAACATGCGCACGCTGCATCACATCAAGGATCCGGCGCGGCGCCGGCGCATCGCGCTCGAGACCATGGATCTCTACGCGCCGCTCGCCTCGCGCATCGGCATGGAGCGGGTCAAGCGCGAGCTCGAGGATCTGGCGTTTGCCGAGCTCAATCCCGACGGCCGCGCCTCGGTGGCGGCGCGCCAGGGCTATCTGCGCGAGCGCGGCGAGCGGCTGGTGCCCGAGATCGAGGCCGAGCTGGTCAGGACTCTGAAGGAGGGCGGCCTTGGCGCCCAGGTCTCGGGGCGCGAGAAATCGCCCTACTCGATCTGGCGCAAGATGCAGACCAAGAACGTCTCCTTCGAGCAGCTCTCCGACATCATGGCGTTCCGCGTCATCGTGGCCGACCTCGCGCAATGCTACCAGGCGCTCGGCCTGCTGCACGCCCGCTACCAGGTGATCCCGGGCCGCTTCAAGGACTACATCTCGGTGCCCAAGCCCAACGGCTACCGCTCGCTGCACACCGGCGTGCTGGGCCCGCTCGGCCAGCGCATCGAGATCCAGATCCGCACCGACGAGATGCAGGACCAGGCCGAGCGCGGCGTCGCCGCCCACTGGATCTACAAGGAAGGCGGGCCGTCGACCGACGCGCCGCAATATGCCTGGCTGCGCAGCCTGATCGACATCCTCGACAAGGCGCCCAACGCCGAGGAGTTCCTCGAGCACACCAAGCTCGAGATGTTCCACGATCAGGTGTTCTGCTTCTCGCCCAAGGGCAAGCTGATCGCCCTGCCGCGCGGCGCCACGCCGATCGATTTCGCCTACGCCGTGCACAGCCAGATCGGCGACACCTGCGTCGGCGCCAAGATCAACGGCCGCATGCTGCCGCTGCGCACCCAGCTTGCCAACGGCGACCAGGTCGAGATCGTCACCTCCAAGGCGCAGACCCCGTCGCCGACCTGGGAGCGCTTCGTCGTCACCGGCAAGGCCAAAGCGGCGATCCGCCGCTTCATCCGCACGCGCCAGCGCGAGCAGTATATCCAGCTCGGCCGCTCGCTGCTCGACAAGGCCTTCCACGAGCAGGGCTATGAGCTGACCGACAAGGGCCTCGACGGCGTGCGCGCCAACTTCAAGCAGGCCACCACCGACGACTTGATCGCCGCCGTCGGCGCCGGCCTGGTGACGGCGCGCGAGGTGTTGATCGCGGTCTATCCGGCGCTCAAGCAGCCCTCGCGCAAGGAGGGCGGCGCCGACGTCGTGCCGATCTCGCGGGCGCGCAGCAAGGCGGCCGGCAAGACGACGGGCAAGGCCGCGGCCGACAACGTGCGGGCCAGGAACGAAAGCGGCGGCCAGATCGCGATCCGCGGCCTGATCCCCGGCATGGCGGTGCATTTCGCGCGCTGCTGCCATCCGCTGCCCGGCGACCGCATCGTCGGCATCATCACCACCGGCAAGGGCGTGACCATCCACACCATCGATTGCGCCACGCTCGAAAGCTTCTCCGAATCGCCGGAACGCTGGATCGATGTCGGCTGGGATTCGGTGAGCGAGGGCGTGCCCGGCATCTACACCGGCCGCCTCAAGGTCACGGTCGCCAACCAGCCGGGCAGCCTGTCCAAGCTCTCGACCGTGATCGCCCGCCACGAGGGCAACATCTCCAACCTGCGCATCGTCAACCGCTCGATGGATTTCTTCGACATGGTGATCGACGTCGAGGTCTCCGACGTAAAGCACCTCGCCAACATCACCGCCGCGCTGCGCGCCACCCCGGCCATCAATGCCGTCGAGCGGGCCAGGAATTGACGACGTCGATGACGCTGACACGATTCATTTTCCTCTCCCCGTTGGGGGAGAGGCCAGGTGAGGGGGAGCGACGCGACGCTCGCTTCCTGCATCATCCCCTCACCCGACCTCTCCCCCAAGGGGGAGAGGAGCAAGACGACAGAGAATAGAATGCCGCCACTTCCCTATCAGCGTCTCGGCGTCAACATCGATCACGTCGCCACCGTGCGCAATGCGCGCGGCACGCCGACGCCCGATCCGTTGCGCGCCGCGCTGCTCGCGGCCAAAGCCGGCGCCGACGGCATCACCGCCCATCTGCGCGAGGATCGCCGCCATATCGTCGACGACGACATCGCGCGGCTGAAGGACTCGATCGGCCTGCCGCTCAACTTCGAGATGGCGGCGACCGAGGAGATGGTGGCGATCGCCCTGCGCCACCGGCCGCACGCTGCCTGCATCGTGCCCGAGAAGCGCGAGGAGCGCACCACCGAGGGCGGGCTCGACGCGGTCGGCCAGCACAATCACCTGAAGCCTCTGGTGGCGCGGCTCGGCGACGCCGGCATCCGCGTCTCGCTGTTCATCGAGGCCGACCCGCGCCAGCTCGAGATGGCGGTCCGGCTCGGTGCCCCGGTGGTCGAGCTGCATACCGGCCGCTACTGCGAGATCGAGGGCGCCGAGCGGGCCGCCGAGCAGGCGCGCATCGAGAAGGCCGCCGCGCTTTGCGCCGATCTCGGCCTGGAATGCCACGCCGGTCACGGCCTCAACTACGAAAACGTCGGGCCGATCGCCGCCATTCCCAACGTACGCGAGCTCAACATCGGCCACTTCCTGGTCGGCGAGGCGATCTTCGTCGGCTTGGAGGCCGCGATCCGCGAGATGCGCCGGCTGATGGACGCGGCGCGCGGCGGGGCGGCGGCGTGATCATCGGGCTCGGCAACGATCTCTGCGACATCCGACGCATCGAGAAGTCGCTGGCGCGTTTCGGCGATCGCTTCGTGCAGCGCGTCTTCACCGAGATCGAGCAGAAGCGGTCCGACGGCCGCGCCACGCGGGCGGCGAGCTACGCCAAGCGCTTCGCCGCCAAGGAGGCGTGCGCCAAGGCGCTGGGCACCGGGCTGCGCCGCGGCGTGTTCTGGCGTGACATGGGCGTGATCAACCAGCGGAGCGGCCGGCCGACCATGGCCTTGACCGGCGGCGCGCTCGCCCGCCTGCAGGAGATCACGCCGGCCGGCATGGCGGCCCAAATCGACCTCACGCTGACCGACGAATATCCGCTGGCCCAGGCCATCGTGATCATCACCGCGTTGCCGGCACAGGCCCTGAAATGACCAATTTGCAGTGCTCCCGTGTCGCGGCCGGCCGGGAGACAGCGCCGCCCGGCCCTGCTATAGGCGCGGGTTCGTTTGACTTGGTACGGCGATGACGGACGTGGCAGAGCGACGCAAGCGGGGACAGGACAAGGCCGGCGGCTGGGGCGAGACCGTCCGCACGGTGATCTATGCCGTGTTGATCGCGCTGGTCGTGCGCACCTTCGCCATCGAGCCGTTCAACATCCCGTCCGGCTCGATGATCCCGACCCTGCTGGTCGGCGACTACCTGTTCGTCTCGAAATACTTCTACGGCTACAGCAAGCACTCCTTCCCGTTCTCGCTCGGCTTCTTCTCCGGCCGCGTCCTGGGCGCGCCGCCCGAGCGCGGCGACGTGGCGGTGTTCAAGTATCCCGGCGACCAGGGCCAGGGCATGAACCGCACCGACTACATCAAGCGCATCGTCGGCATGCCGGGCGATCGCATCCAGGTCACCCAGGGCGTGCTGATCATCAACGGCACGGCGGTGCCGCGGCTGCGCGTCGGCGAATACGTGAAGGGCAACAACGGCCACTACCAGAAGGGCACGCTCTACCGCGAGACGCTGCCCAACGGCCGGCAGTACACGGTGCTGGAGTACAGCGACAGCGGCTTGGCCGACAACACGCCGGAGTTCCTGGTGCCGGCCGGCAGCTACTTCGTGATGGGCGACAATCGCGACGATTCGCTCGACAGCCGAACGCGCCTGTCGTTGCGCGACTTCACCGGCAGCACGCGCGACCGCGACCAGCTCGGCTGGTACGTGCCGTCGGAGAATCTGGTCGGCCGCGCCGAGTTCATCTTCTTCTCGCACGATCCCTCGGCCGCGGGTTGGCTGGAGCCGTGGAAATGGCCGCAGGCCATCCGCTTCAGCCGCTTCTTCATGGCCATCCACTGACGCCGGCTCCCCTTGAAGGCGAGTGACGTCGATCTCGCGGCCCTCGCCGAGCGGCTCGGTCACTCCTTCGCGCGGCCCGAGCTTGCCGTCGAGGCGCTGACCCACCGCGGCACGCTCGACAAGCGCGCCGATCTCAAAGCCCGCTTCCCGCACGGCAACGAGCGCCTGGAGTTCCTCGGCGACCGCGTGCTGTCGCTCGCCATGGCCGACCTGCTGCTGCGCCGCTTTCCGGCCGAGCGCGAGGGCCAGCTGGCGCGACGCCACGCCGCGCTGGTGAGCGCGCCGACCCTGGTCGAGATCGCGCGCGACATCGAGCTCGCCGATCTCCGCATCGCCTGGCGCGGCGCGCCGCCGGCCACGCCCGCCATCCTGTCCGACATGCTGGAGGCGCTGCTCGGCGCGATCTACCTCGATGGCGGCTTCGCCGCCGCCGCCGCCGTCGTCGAGCGGCTGTGGGGCGATCGGCTGGGCAGCCACAATCCCGCGCCGCGGCCGCCCAAGACCCAGCTGCAGGAATGGGCGCAGGCGCGCGGGCTGGCCCTGCCGGTCTATCGCCAGGTCGGCCGCCAGGGCAGCGCGCACGAGCCGCTGTTCCGGGTCGAGGTCAAGGTCGACGGCCTGGCGCCGGCCGAGGGCAGCGGCCCGACCAAGCGCGCCGCCGAGAGTGCGGCCGCCGCCGCCATGCTCGAGCAGATCGATACGGTGTGATGCGATGAGCGGTTCCAAGACTCGCGCCGGCTTCGTCGCCGTGGTCGGCGCGCCCAATGCCGGCAAGTCGACGCTGGTCAACGCGCTGGTCGGCTCGAAGGTCTCGATCGTGTCGCCCAAGGTGCAGACCACGCGCATGCGGGTGATCGGCATCGCCATGGCCGATCTGCCCGATGACGGCAGCGGCGCGGCACGGGCGCAAGTCGTGCTGGTCGACACGCCGGGCATCTTCCGCATCGCCAAGCGGCGGCTCGAGCGCGCCATGGTCGCCGCCGCCTGGCAGGGCGCCGACGATGCCGATCTCGTCGCCCTGGTGGTCGATGCCGAGCGCGGCGTCGGCGCCGAGACCGAGGCGATCGTCGCGCGCTTGAAGGAGCAGCGCACGCCGCGCTTCCTGATCCTGAACAAGATCGACCGCGTGCCGCGCGACCGGCTGCTGGCGCTCGCCGCCGATCTCAACGCGCACTTGCCGTTCGTCCGCACCTTCATGGTGAGCGCGCTGAAGCAGGACGGCGTCGCCGACGTCCTGCAGGGCCTGGCGGCGGCGTTGCCCGCGGGGCCGTTCCTGTACCCCGAGGACCAGGCGGCCGACCTGCCGCTCCGCCTGCTCGCCGCCGAGGTGACGCGCGAGCAGGTCTTTCGCCAGCTCCACCACGAACTGCCCTACGAGGCCGCGGTCGAGACCGACAAATGGCAGGAGCGCGCCGACGGCGGCGTCAGGATCGAGCAGACCATCCACGTCCAGCGCGACGGCCAGCGCGCCATCGTGCTGGGCAAGGGCGGCGCCCGCATCAAGGAGATCGGCGCCCGCGCCCGCCACGAGCTCGGCCGGATGCTGGAGCGGCCGGTCCACCTCTTCCTGCACGTCAAGGTGAGCGAGCGCTGGGCCGACGACCCGGCGCACTACCGCGCGATCGGGCTGGAGTGGGAGCGCTAGGGCAATTCTGGTAAGAGCCGGGCCGATCTTGTATCGACTCTTTGGATGACTACAATGACCGCTATGGTCACCTAGCGGAGATCGCGCATGAGCGCCGGCAATTGGACAGTTGCGCAGGCGAAGGCAAAGCTGAGCGAGGTCATCGATCGCGCCCAGTCGGGTGGTCCGCAGACCATCACGAAGAACGGCCGCACGGCCGTCGTCGTCGTCGACGCCAAGGAATGGGAACGCAAGACCAAGCGTAAGGGCAATTTGGCGGAGTTCTTTGCCCGTTCGCCTCTGCGCAAATCGGGCCTCGAGATCGGGCGTAAGAAAGATCGGCCGCGCAGGGTCAAGCTGTGAGCTTTCTACTCGATACCAACGTCGTGTCGGAGTGGGTCAAGCCCAGGCCCGATCCTGGCCTCGTTGCTTGGCTGGCGGAGAGCGATGAAGATCGGCTCTTCCTCAGCGTCGTGACCTTGACCGAACTGCGCTACGGTGTCGAACGCCTGGCAGCAGGCCGCCGCCAACGCCAGCTCGATGCTTGGCTCAGCGACGAGCTGCCGCTGCGCTTCGAAGGCAGGATGCTGCCGGTCGATGCAGCGATTGCCGAAGGCGGGGGACGATTGATGGCACTGAGCGAGGCGGCCGGTCGGCCGATCGGCACCGCCGACGCCTTCATCGCGGCGACCGCTCGAATGCGGAGCCTGACGCTTGTCACGCGCAATGTGTCGGATTTCACACGGGTGTTGGAAGCCGTCGTCAGTCCGTGGCGTGATTCCTGAACGCTAGCCCAGGTTGAGCTGAGGGCAAGGCCGGCGAGCACTGCCGAAAGCGGCACCAGCAGCAAGCCTTCGCGGCAGAACCGCGTTGACTCCCTCACCGGAAATTGTCGCATATCCCGCCGACACTCTTGGAGAGGATCGGCCTGATGGTCGCAGGCAGCCAACCGTTTCCGACCGGACTTCACGCCGAGCGCTGGCCGCGCGCCAGTCCATCGCCTGGCTGAGCCCATTGACCGAAATTGTAAGGTGGAAGATCTGATGAGCGCATGTCGGCTCGCGCGCGCTTGCGTCCGGCAACTGAGCAGCAGAATCGCAGTGCGGTGAGAAAACCGTTGGCGGCTCGGTCCGGGGTTTTCTTGTCGTCGCTTCAGGCGGTTGGACGAATGTCCTGAAAAATGTTTGCGCCGGCCGGCCGGCGTCTAACGTTTTTCGTCTAACGTTTTGCGCCGCCGGCACGCCGCCGATCTTCGCGGAGGGCTTGACATTTATCATTACCGTAGTTATATTATGAGCTGACCGTGGTAGATCAAAGGATGGAAAAGCAAGCGTTGCACTGTCCCTGTCTTAGGGACAGGAGACAGTCTGTATGAAGTGTCGATAAAGAGCCTCAAACAAAGGGTTAGTCGATCGAGCTGCCG
>Ga0194131_10005758_pt1 | contig 17641 bp, 22 predicted proteins | sample TA2KigO120mmetaG_FD_148631 | JGI IMG/M metagenome (GOLD analysis project Ga0194131, IMG submission 148631) | Freshwater microbial communities from Lake Tanganyika, Tanzania - TA2015053 Kigoma Offshore 120m | ecosystem: Environmental > Aquatic > Freshwater > Lake | place: Tanzania: Lake... | reverse complement strand
AACATTAGCTGGAATATATTTGACGAGGGCCAGAGCGACCTCGCAAAGCATATAGACAGGGTTCATCATGGATCAGACCTGCTTGAAGGCGACAGAGTTGATCCGCGACTCGAAATGCCATGGAAACGTCCTCTATTTTTACAACCAGAGGGGCACGGCGCTATTGGGAGATTTAATTACCGCCCCCCGCCCGCCACCGCCTATTCCAACGACTTCGTAGTGATACCTCCTTTATTGTCTGATGATGAACTAAAGGCTGTACTTGGGCCGCGCCTCATTGAGGCTTTAGACACCATTGTTATGAACCCCCAAGACTCTTGGCCACGCATTAAGCCGCTAATATTTGGTCGTGGAAATGAGCAGAACAGAATAGCCGTACTCAATTGGGGCCCAGATGTTGATGTTTCGAAAATTGTCTCTGATGCGATAGATGCCGTCGGCGAAAACATAGAACGCGGATATTTAAATGAATTACCGATCGTGTTAGGAACATCAATACCCCTTGGTGGTAAAAATATCCCCATTATTGGCACACAATTAGACGCTGTACTTGGGTCGTTAATGGATCAAAGATCCCCCGAATGGTCTCACAGGGAAATCTTGACAAAGCAAAAGAAGAGAAAGACCCTGCCACAGAAATCCTACAAGTCATCCCCGCAACCGGAAAAAGTTGAGGGATTCATATCCCAAGATTTTAACCGTTATTCATGGAGTCCATACAGCCCAAATCCTTACGCTACGGAATTTGCGGGTAAATCAGATTTTGCTGATTACTATATGAGTTTCATGAACATGATGATTAGTAGAGGAAAAACTGTCTTTCCCAATCCTACCTCTGATGGGGGGATAATACCAAAACTCTATACTACAGATTTTGCAAAAATTTCAAGTCAGCAGTCAAAGGACTTCACATTTGGACAATTAAAACCAAGTGGAGACTTATCTGAAATATTTTCTCAGTTTGGGAAGGACAGAGCCAAGACCCGCTCACATCTGCATGGCCCATTTGATGCTAGACTAATTCCTGATGAGGAAATGGAGTCTGGCACCGGTGAGGGATTTAAAAATTATGAATCTAAAAAAGAACTGATAACGGAGGCCACCCGTGTAGGCATGGGTCTGTACGACACACTAAAAAAAGCTAGAGAAGTCGGGTTCGTAATATCCAATGACGCTGCCGAGAAAATTTATAAGAAATTTCCTAATGCTGCACAATTCCTTTCAAACGTCTTTAATCTAGCGTACACTAATCCTACCAAACCATGGTGGGAACCAGAGAGTATCATAGACAATTACCAGTCCATAGAAAGATATCGTACGGCTGATATCAGGGGTGAGAAAGATGTTTTACTATTAGGGGGAGAGGAGAATGTCGTGTTAGGTCAAACCGACTACGGGACAAGCATAGATCCGATGACAAATGCTTACCATAATATGTTTGGTGGTCGTGGTGATACAATCTCATTAGAATACCCTAAGGACTTGATGGAAAGATTGGAACGTAGGGGGGTTATTCTGCCCATTCCGCCAGTTTCTGATATCCACCCGAAGAAGGAGTCTGGGAAGGGGTCTGTTAACCCGTTAGAGGCGTGGGGGAAGGGAATAAATCCAGATATAACAAAAGAAATCCGTAATATCATAAAGGCAGGTCAGTATAAACTTGATGTGACCACAGGAAAATCAATTTTGCCCGAGTACATGTCAAGTGGCATTTCGGATATGATTTTTAATTCGGCAAATCTTTTTGATTTCACTAGTGACACTTCGGTCGATGTAATGGTCAACGCTATGAAATCAGACGTAGTACCGGATAAAATCAAAAAGGAAACAGCCATGATGATGGCAGGGTTGAAACCAGTTGAAATTAGGGTAGGGGGGTGGGGAATGCCTATGGCGGGATTCGACGTAAGTTCTAGACAGAACACCGCTATGAAATCAGGCGTAGTAAGATTAGTGGTGACTGAAAAAGATTTGGAAAAACTCCTAGATTATCAATCTGCGGTGCTGGCACTACAGAAATTTGCATCTTTCCAGATTGCTGTAACTGAAAAAAGCAAATGGCAGTTTCTCGGTGATAAAACCCCCGAAGAAATACAAGGCAAAATAGACAAGTCTGACAAAAAGGTTCATGAGGAAGTGGTGATTTCGGACGAAGATAAACAGTTGATTTATTTTGCCAAAATGGCGCAAGTACGTGCTGGTTTTGGTGCTGGTGGTGAAACAGATGAGACCCCACCCCTTGCAGACCTGTACAAGATGGCCTTAGAAGGCAAACTGTACGGCTCAATTCTTTATGACATCGCTCATCCAAATACGCCTCGAGGTGTGATGCATGATTTGCTGGAAAAATTACAAAAAAATAAACTCATTACTAAGCAAGAAGCCGAGCTATTTCGGTCACAAATCTTGGGGGCTAGCTTCACAAAGAATATTGATGACTTACAATATCCGTTCCTCCCACTTGGAATAAATAAAAAGTATAGAGTTGGAGATGACCCAACTCTCATTGTGGGTAGTTTTACAACACCCGATCTTCTACCGGCAGTTCAACAGCCGCCCATATTAATTGGCACCCCTCTTGAGGACAAAGCACTTTATCTAGCGAGTATAAGGAATGTATTGTCTACCCCTTTTGGGGCGCAAAGCAAGACGCTCAAACAATACCAAAACGATATGAAACAACTAAACAAGCGTAAAAAAGTATTTCGACAAATATGGCAGAGGAATGCGATTCCAATCATGAGGTTCAGCGATATAATAACGGGTGGTACAAATGTGCAGATGCCAATTGGGGGGTTAAATTGGCCAGTACAGGTAAACACACAAAAGTCGATAAACACACCACACCCAGTAACAGATCAAATGGGCCAAGGGGTCATAACCTGGTCCAATGCCAATCTCTGGAAAGCCATTGGGATCGCGGTTGGGCTTGGAGGAATTGGAATGTATGGAGTACCGGATGCAAGAGCTGAAGAGTCTAGTCCCAAAAAACCCAAAAACCCACCCGTAACCATTGGTAACACCTTTTTACCTGCAGTCCTTGAAGCTTCCAGTCTAGCCAAAAAAACCGACCAAGTGGTAAGAGATTCATTTACTAATTACTTTGAAAATTTAAATCCATTTAGTAAAACAAACCAAGACAAATACAAGTCAACGTCAGGTGAGATAGAACCAATCGACACACTTGATGTTGCTTCGACTGTAATGCCAGGGGGCGGTGTTATAGGGCCTGGTGTAAAGACGGCTAAAACGATCACAAGTCGCGTGATTACGGAAGTGGTTAAACCTGCCATTGCAAAACAACAAGGATATACCTATCTATATGCTATACATGGAAAAGATCTGGGTCAAAATTATTTTTTTAATCCGTGGGCCTCCATGACCCCTGATGTATATTATCTAAACAAACAGGCACGTGAGATGTACGACAAACAAGGCGACGCCTTCTTGGTTCGGTATAAGGTTAAAAAAGATGATGTTGAGAAATACCGTGTATCAAATTTTAGGAGTTGGAAACATATGGCCAGAAAGTATGACCCTGATGGCATGAATAAAACACCTATTGGTAAATTCAATGAAATGTACAAGTGGAATGAGGGATATAGGGCGATAGAAGATTTCGCTGGTATTACGATAAAACCCAAGTGGGGGGGCACTATTAAGACAAAGGAAATCTTACCTTTCTCATCAAACTTTCGTGCTGCCGATATTGATGATGCAAGTGATATTGCCATAGCTCAGTCACGATATAGGGAAGGCGAATTTTTCCTTCCTACTAATATAATAAAAACCGGCGAAGTTATTGCTGATACAAAAAACCCAAAACACCTTATAAAAGTAGCCAAGAAAATCACACAACAACAACATCGGGATGACATGTTAAAAGCGGGACTTAGTACCAAAGGCTCACTACAACTCCCAAGACTGGGTTGGTCAAACATAACACTAGACGAGCTAGACGCAGCCACCATCAATAAGTGGTTTTCTCCTAACGTGATGTCCCCAAAAAGATCTACAAAAGTAAAGAAGACGGTGAAAGAAATGACAAAGGGATTTGGGCCGAATCGACTCATACCTTTGCCGTTTTTTGATCAAATTTCACAAGAATCGCAGAAGAAAAACAAGACCACAAAAAAGAATACTACCAAACGGAATCAAGTTGAGAACACCCCAATTTGGGGCTCCTCTTTTTGGAGTAACAGCACCCCCAATATACCAGAGAAGAGGACAAAAGTGGTTTGGAAAAAATAGTATTTTTAATAAGAAGCGAAATATTACAAATTAGTGGATAATAGTAAAAAGGAACAAATCCAAAACACTGTCTTAACATCATTCCAAAAGGCGGTATCAACCACATTAGAAAAAAACAACGGTTCTAGAATAAAGACGGTACATGTATCGGATTTTGTTTCACCATGCCTTAGGAAGTCATATTATAACCAACATATCACAGACAGCGAACAGGATACAATAAAAAATAAGGTATTATTTATGGGCGTAATACTCCATGAACATACAAAACTGTCACACTTTCATGAAGTGACGATGTGTTATGACATAGTGAACGACCGTTCAATGACACCGCAAGATGTAGAAGATTTGAAAGATCCTGCAGGAATCATAACTGGGACGCTTGATGATTTGGTGAAAGTGGGTAATGAGTTTGTGATAGTCGATAAGAAGACTTGGAATGCGAGGGGATTTGTAAAGACAGAGCCAGATGAATCATATTTTAAACAATTAAGTATTTACCGAGTGCTTTTGAAAGAGTCATATAATATAGACGCAAAATATGGTTGTTTATTATATCTTGATAAGAGCAATGATCTTAATGAAACGCCACTGGCATTTGAGTTAGCATCAATAAATGAGACAAAACAATTTCTAAGGCAAACATATAATGAGTTAACATGTGGGATGCCACCACCAACTATAACATATCTTTGTAATGGTAAGAACAAATTTGGGAGAATTTATTGTCCATATTTAGAACAATGTAAAAAGGATGGACGAGACGTTGGGTGAACGTGATGTTGAAAGTATTAATAAATTATACTTATTCTGTAATAATTTTTGCAGGATCTTGGAATTGAAATTTAATTTTAAGGAGGATACCGGACAGTTAGAAAATGCTATTATTTTTGATGAATATGGTAATGTTACAAAACCACTACCGACAAAGGGATGGGGGTTTTATAAAAAACAAAAGATACTAGTCCCAGACATACTTGATTATAACAATAAGATTATCATAGAGTTTGAGGAGACTTGGAAAAAGAAGGGGAAGCAGACATTAAAAGGTCATGATCCAGACGGTCTAGATAGAAGAACTAGCGATCGGGATTTTTATTATGAATTGGGTAATTTCCACGTGTTAAAGATTTTTGATTATGACAGCACTCCAATATGGAAAAGAAAGATAGCCAAATTTCTCTTAGATCTTTGAATTATTGATGAGGTTTGGGCGTAGTATTGCACTTGATTTTATTGTTGCCACCACACCAGAAAGATAATACACCTCATTCATCTCATGATTCCAAATTCGCAGAAAATCTTCCAACTTTGGGTTAAACTGTTTATATGAAGAGACAATCTCAGACAACCTAATTCTCGTACCAAGATAGAACACCACTAGACATATTTTTTTGTACTTTGTCACTCGTTGGCCCTTGACAAGACCGAACATATCCACGAGATATCTAAAGAACTTTTTAGGACTCACAAACTCATTGTTCTTTTTATATTCGATAATTATATTTAAGACCCTCTGACGCATTTCTGGGCGTATATAATTACCAGATGGGAGTGAAAATATTTGTCCCCTAACCAACTTAACCTTATTAACATCACCATAGCGTCTCAACCGTTGTTCATGCATTTGACACAACCCTAATTTTTTTATCCGAATTGGATTGTCACAATACTTACATTTCACGATAAACAACATGAATAATCAATATAAAATTGCCTAAAACTTATTATTAAATTATTAAATTAATAAAAAATAACAAAGGACTGAATGTTATTTTTAGGTTAGGATTTTGTTTCATGTTGCAAAACTATCGTTTTTTATAATCGATTATCGGGATTTTTTGTTATTATTAATTAATATTAACAGTTTTTTATTTCCATAGACAGTAAAAAAAGTGCTTTTTGCAACATGAAACAAATCGAAACAGTCTTCACAGTTTGTTATTGGTGAGTTAACAAGAAATTTTATAAAATTAGAATTATAACATGAGGATAGGGGTATGGAAACACAAAAATTCTTTAAAACTTGCTCGCATAATGTCAATCTCGTTGAAGCCCGTGAGTATGTTTTTTCTGATGGCCAGTTTATTGTAATGCTTCTATGCCCCGATTGTACTAAATCTGATATCTTTAATGCTGTACCGCATAGGGTTTTAGAGGCAGAAGTGGCCTTGAATATTTTAAGGGGTTATCAATGAGCCTTACAAACCATGCCGTCGTGGTGGTCAGATCTGGTAATGTCCGATGCCCCCAATGTTCATCTGTTTTTAATATAAAACAACACACATCGAATGGTGCGGCATATGCAAGAAAAATGAAGAGATTACCACCGTCAGGATTGAAAATCTTAACTTGGTGGCTAGCGTCCTCATATATTCACCAATCACTAACAAAACAATTCTTGAGGGAAAAACTAAGAGGTAAGACGAGTGTTGGGTCGCCATTTGATGCCAGAATATCAGAGTTGAAAAATTGGAATATTCTTAATACTTCATATCATAAAAGAGTTAAGAGTGGTAAGGTTAGTCTAGTACCAACATACCAACTTAATATCACCAAAGCCAAAAAAATTCTAGAGGCAGGAGGTCGAAAATAATGAAAGAATTAGCTTGTATACGAGGATGTGGAGCCATAATTTACTTTGATGATAAGTTTGTGGCATCGACTGGTAAAAAAATACCGCTAGAGAAAGCTACTGGTAAACCACATGATTGTCCATTAAACCCATTCAACCAAAAGAAAAATAATACAACTGGCCAACCATTACAACTTATAATCGATGAATTGAAAACAAAACTTCATTCATTAGAAGAACGTGTCGCAAGACTTGAAACAGGTCAAAACGTATTAGGTAAGTACCAATAGGTGTTTGTTTTGGGGAGAAAACACACACCCGGCATAATACGCGGGATTCGGGTTCCACAATCACTAGATGCACTTGTCACGAGTTCATTATTGGACGATAATGGTAACACCCCTCCAATTTCTTATTGTTATTTGTATATTATTCAAAAAGGTCTCAAATGTCTGCAAACTCATACAAAGAAAAACTCTATACCAATAGGACTAAGAAACCCGGAAACAATCTGGGAATCACTTGAGGGTGTTGGTGATAAGGAACTCGAGAGTATAATATCAGTGATAAATATGGAACGTAGTAGGAGGAGGTCATTAAAAAATAATGTCGTTCGATGAACCACCAAAAGAAGTATCAACACAATCAGCATTACGTGACCAGATTATTCAGTATCTCAAAGAGCACTATCTTCGGGAAATAAGGGCCTTATTTCCATCTTCCACATTTACACTTTCATTGGATTCAACTGAGATGACTGATGTTTTCATTGCAGAACCAAACCATTTTGGCACTCTTGTCAAGGAATCAATAATTGAACTGTTATGTGAATACCCATATTCTGTCGATACAGATAGGACAAGGCGTGAGTTCAATGATTTGCAGATCCGACTTACATATTCAAAAAATGAGAGGCTCTCGAAGATAAAACCAAAGTATTTTTTTTCACCAGTTTGTTTTAATGCAACAGTGATTGGTGTTGACAATCGAATGTCATATATCTCAAAGGCTTACCTCATCTGTCCTAACGGGCATAATGTCAGTAATGGCTTTTATGATGTGCCGGCATCTACTAGAGAACTACCATCGGTAAAATGTTCACATTGTGGTGATTTTCTTGAAGTTGTTGATGATCAGAGTACCCATGAATACCTACAAAGGATCGTATTACAGGAACCACTAGATGAATCAGAAAAGGGGAACCAGATTGATTTTGACGGAAAAATAATAGGTGATCTTGTTGGTGATGTGACAGTAGGTGCGAAAAAACAATTTGTTGGGTTGATTAAGACTGTCTTCAATGAAAAGAAAAACGAGCAAAAGCTTTTCATTGATATTGTATCTGCAACCTCATTAGAGGATCAGAGGGAACATCTACCGACGAAAGATGAGATTGATATGTTTAAGGATATGGCGATGTCTGAAACCTTTTTTGAGAATGTAGCAAAGAGTTATGCTCCATCTGTATTTGATACTGATCTAATACTACTTGCCAAGAAAGTAATTACATTGGCACTAGTTGGTGGAATTAAAACAGAGAACAGAAGAGGATTCATCAATGTTTTCTTGATTGGCGATCCATCAGTTGCAAAAAGTACACTGCTTGAGTACGGCGAACAACTCATCCCCAAGTCAATGTATACAACTGGCCGTGGTGCAAGTGCGGCTGGACTTACAATAGGTATGGTAAAAAGACCAGATGGTACCATGATTGCCCAAGCTGGTGTGCTTCCTTTATGCCATGGGGGGGTTGCATTTGTTGATGAGCTTGACAAGATGAATGACAATGATCGTGTAAGTCTTCATGACGCAATGGAAAAACAAAAGGTCAGAATAGCCAAATCTGGAAACATCATCGTGCTTCCCGCAGAGACTTCGGTAATAGCGGCGGCAAACCCGCGTGGTGGGAAATACGACAACGAGAAGACGGTTCTTGATAATGTCGATCTCACCGTGCCATTGCTTTCTAGGTTTGACATAAAAATTCTCATTATGGATGTGGTCGATGAACTAGTCGATAAGAAAATAGCCGAACGAATACTAAGCGATCTAACACCCATAGAAGAGAAAGTCACAACTAGTACACTTTTAACACTAGATCAGTTTAGGAAACTCCTATTATTTGTACGATCAGACAGACCGATAATGACGATGGACGCAATGAAGCATCTTACTGATCTGTATAACAAACTAAGGGGTTTTTCAAAGATGGAACAACAAGCGATAATTGACCCAAGACAGCTTGAGGGACTATCACGTCTTGCTGGGGCACATGCAAAACTCCTTCAAAAGAGCAGAATAGATGTTCGTGATGTAGATGTTATTTTCGACCTCTATGTAAAGAGTTTAGAGTCATTTGGATTCGATCTTTCATCAAATACATCAATACAAACGAAATTCCATACCTCTGACCGTGTTTCAAAGGAGAATGCTTTCTGGCTCGTCTGGGCCCAGGAAAAATCCGAAGATGGGTGGATTGTTAGCAAGCATGAGTTTATTGATAAAATAGCAAAACACCCGAGTTTCAAAGACGATATGTATCGGGCTGAAAAAATGTTCAATGATATGCATAAACGAGGTCAGATCTATGAAGATGCCGTTGGTAGATTCAAGAAGGTAAGCCAATGAAACCCCGCGATTCAAAAGGGATGATTATGTACTGCCTTTCATGTATGGCGAACGGACTAATTGTGCCAATCAATAATCAATCAAGCAGGACAAAACAAAAAACATATTGTCTGAAATGCAGTCAGATGAGAAAGGCCGAGTCAATGAGAAGAGCAAAACAACGACAGAGTTTTCTTAAATAATGAGGGAAATGAGTATTAGCAATTTTATATAGATTTTTTTGGCTCAAATAAAACATATGAATACTCGTGAAAGGATGCGTACATCAAATAGAAGAGCTGTCCGGTATCTCCTTGAAAATAATTATGACCAGATCTGGTTAAAAAAACACTTTGACCCAAGAAAAAAATACGGGCATGACTTGGTGTATTTCCAAAATCATGGTTCTACGAAGTATGGGGAACGTGAGTCTGACGGTGCAAATTATTATGTGGCATTAGATCTTTTCAACCTCTTTGATGGTATTTGTTTTGACAGTTCTGGCACCATGACATTCCTTCAAATTAAGACCAACGCATGGCCTCCGGAAAAGCCAATTACTGATTTTATTTCAAATAAGAATGGGTTCACAGTACTCGCATTGAATGTTAAACATGTTAAGAAAAGATGGGTAGTTCTTACACGTCATTGGAAAACTGGGGGCAGACAATGAAATTCATTATAATAAAATTTCGCAGTGGTTCTTTTGGTGTCCAAACCCAAGATTCGCTAACCGAAAAAGAAGCAGAGTCTTTAGCTAAAAAATTGAATGAGGTCTTATGACTAATGCGAGTTTTTTCTCTATTTTTGGGGATCGGAGGTTTCGATTTTGGGGCCATTAGTGATAATTGACGAGTGTGTGTTTTCGTCAAAACTTGTAAAAGCACTGGTTAAAAACAAGATAAAATACAAGTTTCTTGGGTCTGGCAAGACTGATGATGAAATTGAGAGGTTCATGAATTGTATGCCAAACACCGTTCTCGTGACTGCCGACGTGGAGTTTTGGACTCATTTCGGTTGGGATAGGGCACTATTAATTTCAACCCGAGACCCCGTTCATGAAAGCATTAGAGTCATAAAATCATTCATTAATCAAATTTAATTTTATATCAACCGATTAACGGAGAATGTTATGGATTTTTCCAGAGGCCAGAGGCGTAAGGAAATACGGGCAGAAAAAAAACGCATGAAAGAGCGTGAGAGACAGAAAAAACAGGAGGCTAACAATTCTAAAAATACTAAGAGTATAAGGCGTGTCAGTAATGGGTGGGTCATAAAAAACAAGGTCAAGCTCTCATACAGTGCGATTGCTTGTTTAGGCGTAATATCATTACTAGTGGCGTTTTTCATAGGCGGTGTTATTTTGGGCGAGGGGGAGGGGGTCTTTATCCCAAAGGCATTTGGAGATCGTGGTGAAGTGACTGTCATTAAAAATAAGATTATTGATTTAAAAAAACAAATTAAAGATGTAGAGGCAAAAATAGGTGAGCTCGATGTTAATCTTCCAGCAAAAGAATCCCTACCAGAAAGACTAAAATCTCAAATTAAATCGGTCAATAAAACATCTGTCGATGGATATAACCAATGGCTCGATTTGAACAAAGAATACAATAAAGCCGTAGCAGATTATCGTGCAGCGGTTAAGGAGAGTATATTTCTTAGGCATGAATTGACACGACTGTTAAGGAACTTAGAACAATTTTTGAAAGATGAGGTTGAGGCTATAATTGCTTTAAAACCAAAACAAAGTGAGTTCATAGGCATTTACAGATCTACCTCATGTCTAGTACCGCCCGTTTGTATAGACAACAAATTTTTAGTCACCTCGTTTGATAATTCAAATTGGAAGTATTCTGGTAAGTTTGTGATGGTTGACGGCGATTATAAGCGTGAGAAACCAAAATACAAATCTCATTGGGAGATCTACAAATATTCCAAAAAGAATGTCACTGTTGCGGTAGACCCAGATGCACGGTGGTCTCAGATGAAAAAGATGGCAATAATAATAATCGAACCAACTGGGTTCGTCTTCAACTTACCAAAAGAACTAGCAAACAGAGATTTGGTTTATAATAGTAATGCATACATCAGTAAGGATTGTATGCTTGCACGCGTAACACCAGATAAGACCCTCATAAAGGACGTCGTGCTGTTTATTTATGGAGGGTGTGCTGGTCCATCACCATTAGTCACAAACATCACAAAACTAAAGTCAACGGAATACTCACCAAACGACTCTCCAGCTTATGCAGAGATTCTAAAATGGGAAAATGCAAAGAAGTGTGCTAAAACAAAAAATTGCAAGTAAAAATTCAATTTTATATATATTTTTATTTAATCTAATCTATGTCAGATCTATATGAAATACTGAAAAAAAAACTTACATCTAATGAAAGGCTCTGTTTGTCCTTTATGATTTTATCAACTGCGTCCCTACCATTGGCCGTTCTATCTGGTCTTATTTCTGTCATGAGTGTTTATGATTCGATTAATTCGATTAAAGTGGGAAATTTTAACGTGTTATTTTCTTGGCCAATACCCATGTTCATTATTTCCCTAATAATGCTGTCTTTTTCTATGTCAGCGTTCGTGAAACATGAGGATCGTGCAGTCAAAGAGTTTGATGAAAAATGAAGCCTAGATGTTCCCAATGTGGGACGTACCTGACAAATCCAAAATCAATATCTGTAGGGAAATGTAGGCAGTGCAGTAATGATGTCGGCGTTCAAACTCTTGTAGGGAGGAAAATTCTATTCAAAAAATAATTCTAGTTTCATTCCTAGTCGTTTTATTTTTTATCTCGGTTGGTATGAGAATACAACCATCTCATTATGGCCTGGAATTAAACGAATATGACCCATTTTTCAACTATAGGGCGTCAAAATATCTTTTAGAAAACGGATTAGATGCTTATCTTACATGGACTGATGACAAGGCTTTGTATCCATATGGTAGGGATGTAAGCGATTCATCACAAACAGTTCTGCATTTGGTAGCCGTGGCACTCTACAAAGTTTTTGGTTTTGGTGTTGATTTTAAAATATTTGTAATCCTACTACCAGTCGTTTTCGGATCATTCGCTTCAATCGTGGTGTTCTTTTTGGTGAGGACGCTATTTGATATCAGAATTGCCAGTTTTGCCTCACTATTCTTTTCTATCTCATATCCGATAATATCACGCGGAACCATTGGATGGTTTAAATCAGAACCATTGGGGCTGCTATTTGGACTAACCGCATTACTTTTCTTTTTAATTGGATTGAGGAAAACCAAGGGGATTACGACTTATCTAATCTCATTTTTCGGCGGTGTGGTTCTTTCCTTAGGCGTGTCAGCTTGGGGTGGGGTTTTCGTTTTCGTTGTTATCTGTTTTCTCTTTATCTCATTATTACCATTAGTGCGAAAGGTTGACAAACATTCATCATTATGTGTATTAACTTTCACATCTGGTTTTTTCATCACAGCCATGTTCTTCACAAGGGAGTGGAATATTGTAAGCGGTAACGCATTTTTCTTTGCTTTACCAATAGCAGTTTTTTTCATTTTAGGTTCGTTGAAAAACAAACGCCAAACAAAAAATACACTGTTACTTATGGTCAGCGTACTTGTAATTATCTTGTTAGTACAGCAACTTACGGTACAACCAAACGATGTGGCGGGAAATATTCTGTCACTATCTGGGAGATATATGAAAATCGTTAATCCGTTTTTTGAGACTTCAAGTGTTTATTCGACTGTTTCTGAACACCGACCCACGTCCCTAGAGTTGATCATGGAGCATAATTCGTTTCTGATATTCTTTGCAGTTATTGGCACATTATTAACAATAAAGGCTAGGGGCAACAGAGAGACACGTCTGTTTGTTTTGCTTTTTTCTGTAATTGCACTCTTTGTTGGGCTACGCATGATTAGGTTGGAATTATTCATTTCTATTGCATTGATCATTCTTTCTGGGGTTGGAGTGGTCTGGTTGTTTGATATGTTTGTCAAAAACAAACCCAAACGGAAAAAAATAATCAATATTATAATTTTGACTAGCCTAGTTTTAATCATGGTTTTGAACTCTGCCTATTCGTGGGCGGTAATGTCTTCTACTGCACCCACAATCATGCGTGGCGGGGGCATGACAACAGCGTCTTCTAATGACTGGTATGACGCTATGGATTGGCTTCAAAAAAACACACCCGAAGACTCGAAGATTTTTGCTTGGTGGGATTATGGTTATTGGATTACTAGTCTTACGGATCGTACTACGTTCATGGATAATTCGACAATACGTGATGAAGTAATCATTATGATGGCAGACGCATTTTTATCGTCATACGACGTTGGGTTATCGAAAATAAAGTCAATGGAGGCTGATTATATTCTCATACAAGTCGTGGCAGAAAAAACAGCCGGCACCTACAAAATGGCTGGTGGAGATGTATCAAAAGTTGGAGGGATTGGTAGGATAGCCGGCGTTACGATGACTAAAAATGGGGCTCCAGTGGATTCATTCTGGTCTGACACATTATTGGGCGGTATAATTCCATTCAAATCGCAAGGAGACGGCAAATATGTTTTTGTCCAAAAATCGACACCGGGTTTGGAGTTGGTGTATGTATCACCTAGTGCAATAACCCAAAATGAGCATCTTTTTGGTATTTTCATCTACAAAATAAGCTAAGATTTAATTTCATATAAAAGCAGTGTTAGGGGATTATTATGGCTGAGATAAGCGCAGGGGTATTTTTCATGTTTGTGTTTATAGCATTTATTTCAATAATATTTTCCCTACGGGGCGGGGTTCTTGGCACATCATTTAGGTTGGTATCAGTAATAATGTTCTTTGCAGTTTCGGTCATAATGTTTGGAGGTTATGATGTTACATTTGTAGAAGTGAGTGACGAAACAGGGCCAGATGGTGCCGTAAATACTACTACCACACAGTATGTTATTGGTGACGAGTTAGAGGAGCCGGCATCAATGAGCCAACAGTTAGGATGGGTTTTCTTATCAATTGCCATAATTTTAGCGATGTTGTTTCTTGTTGACGCGTTAAGGGGGAACATATGATTTTGATTTCATCCACCCTCAATCATACCTCTAACGCAAATATCATGCCTTTTTTATTAATAGGGGTGCTTCTATTATTGTCGTTATTTGTATATTATAAACTAACAAAAATCACTAAATTCGATACATTCAGTTTTCACTGTGCAAAATGCGGTCGGCTTACGAACGGATTGAAATGTGGTTACTGTCAGATAAAAAAACTGTAGTTTTTTATAGGTGTTATTAGCAAATATTATAATGAAAATTAAGTGTGTTATATGTGGGGAACTCAGTGATATTGGCAACCCATTAGATCCTAATGATGAAACAATTTCAAATAGATTTTGGAACTCGGACTTTGGTCAGCATCATTGTGCTAAGTGTAATAAATGACCGATGACGTGGACGTTGCAGTTGACAGTATTACAAGTATTGGTAGTATAGCAATGCTTGGGCTCACGGCTGGGCTGACTATGAAGTTATATGCCGATCTCATGAATAATATGAGTAAATTACCAGCACAGGACACTCTAAAACAAAGGCCGTTATTCCAAGAGCCGAGAAACAAACCACATCGTAAAAAATGGGTCAAGAACGCAATCACGAATAAAGATGGAAGCCCAAAAACTAGATATTTACAATTACGACCACTGAAAAGGGACACGTGGTTTTTATAAATGAAATGTAGTTGTATGTGTCATGTCGTAAATATGAGCTTAAATCCTAACGAGCGATGTGATTTTTGCGGCTGTCTGATGGATCAAGTTTTTGATGAGGACGACGACGATAACTAACTAACAACGTTATTTATTTTTCACTCAAAATTTTATATAGATAAAGTTAGGTGATATTTTATGGCAGATGTTGTTTCGATTAACAATCAGTTATTACTTCTGAAACAATCAATAGCAAAAGAAAATTTTATGTATCAAAATGACCTGACCACGCTCAACTTAGATTTTTATAAAACCATTATTGAAGCCATAAACCAATCAGAGGAAAAAAGCATCATGCTCACCGCATTACATCAATTGAGAGAAAAAAGGAAGATGAAAATTACCATGATAGCAATGTCTACCATACCAGCGACACTAATCGAAAAGAAGCTTACAGACGACGAATTAGAGTTCTTTCGTAAAATACGTAGTGCGAATGCCGAACATGAGAGTTTTCGTAGTATAAAACTAGAGGGGTCAAGTTGAATGAAGGTATTTTCACTTTTCTCAGGTATCGGTGGGTTCGACTTGGCGATGCAATCACTTGGTCACGAAATTGTAGGGGCTTGTGAGACCGATAAATTTGCCCGAACAATATACGCTCGACACTTTCCAAACGTGCGAATCTTCCCAGACGCCACAACCATCGACCCAAATGAGATCGGAGACTTTGACGTCCTCTGTGCCGGGTTCCCTTGCCAGGCTTTTTCAGTTGCTGGAAAGCGGCTCGGATTCGAAGACACCCGAGGCACGTTATTTCACGAAATTGCTCGGATTGCAAAAGCCAAAAAACCTCGCTTTCTTTTCCTCGAAAACGTCCGAGGGCTCCTCGGTCACAACGGAGGCAGAACAATGCTCACAATTTTACAGACCCTTGATGACAGCGGGTACTTTCTCGAATGGCAAGTGTTTAACAGTAAATATTTCGTTCCGCAAAACAGGGAACGTGTGTTCATTATTGGACATTCTCGAGAAAAACCCAGACAAAAAATATTTCCTCTCGGAGAGATCGATCAAGACCATAAAGATGAGGGCGGCGGGGAGTTACCACGACCATATAGTCGAACAATAGATGCGAATTATTGGAAAGGTCCAGATGGAAAAAGGACAATGATCAAAGTCCTCGGTAACACATCATTCAATCCAAAATCACAATGTAACTATGTATATGATACTTCTGGAATTTTTCCAACATTAACCGCCGGAACACATGGGTATGCGAGTGGATTTATCGACACAAAACCTATCAGAATCGGGACTCTTAACAGTGGTGGCCAGGGGGATAGGGTATATTCACCAAACGGGATCTCGGTGGCACTTAGCGCAAATGGTGGTGGACGCGGAGCAAAAACTGGGCTATATGTAGATCCCAAAATCGGAAGTTCTGCCAATGATTTTTCGATTAAGGGCAGATCTCAGATAAGGAAGCTGACTCCTCTTGAATGCGAGCGGTTGCAAGGTTTTCCAGACAACTGGACGGAAGGAGTTTCGGACAGCCAGAGATACAAATGCCTCGGTAACGCGGTAACAGTTCCTGTCATAGAGTTCATTGCAAAAAACTTTGAGAATTTAGTATGATTGTCTGTAATATTTGCGGAAAAAAACTCAAGGAATTAAATGATCCTCATATCAAAACCTGTGGTAACATCGCACTTTGGGCTCTAATTTTTAGAAAGGAATATCCGGAAAAAAATACAAATCGGGGGTCGGGGTAATGATTACAACCAAGAAATACAAGATAATCTACGCAGATCCACCATGGGCTTACAACGATAAAAGGAATAAACACCCAAGATTATCTGGCGGTGCTTTATCACATTATAAAACAATGTCAATTCAGGAAATTAAAAATTTGCCAATAAAAGACATAACAGAGGAAAACTGTATGTTATTTTTATGGGCTACATTTCCCAATTTACAAGAAGCCTTAGATGTGATTAAGGCTTGGGGGTTCAAATATAAAACATTAGGTTTTTCATGGATAAAAACAAACAAAAAAAACGGAAAGCCATTTTTTGGTATAGGGTATTATACTAAGTCAAATTGTGAAGTATGTTTAATTGGAGTAAAAGGAAAGCCAATAGTTATCGATAATAGTGTATCTTCCGTAATAATGGAAACAAAACAAGAACATTCTAAAAAACCAAATTTGATAAGAAATAAAATAGTCCAGCTTTGCGGTGATTTGCCACGCATTGAATTGTTTGCTAGGGAAAAAGTTGAGGGATGGGATGCTTGGGGTAATGAGGTAAACAAATGAAAGATCTATCCACTAGACAATTTTACAAAACCATTGTTATTGATCCACCATGGGAAATATCCTTAACGGGTAAAACAAACCTCAGACCAAACAGGCGTAAAGAATTACCATATAAGACAATGACGTTAGATGAGATAAAACAATTTCCAATAGACGAATATGCTGACACTGGATGTCATGTTTACATGTGGATTA
>Ga0194131_10005754_pt1 | contig 17653 bp, 17 predicted proteins | sample TA2KigO120mmetaG_FD_148631 | JGI IMG/M metagenome (GOLD analysis project Ga0194131, IMG submission 148631) | Freshwater microbial communities from Lake Tanganyika, Tanzania - TA2015053 Kigoma Offshore 120m | ecosystem: Environmental > Aquatic > Freshwater > Lake | place: Tanzania: Lake... | reverse complement strand
TCAGCGACAACCGTTACCCCAGCAACAAACGTGCGCCCGAGCAATTCGTACGGGAGATCTACAACCAGGCCCTGCATGCCGAAAAGATCGGCCTCAACTCCGCCTGGATCGGCGAGCATCATTTCAACCTGCTTGGCGTCAATGCCTGCCCGAATATCCTGCTGGCCAAGCTGGCGGGGGCCACCAGCCGCATCCGGCTCGCGCCCGCCGTCGTGCTGCTGCCGGTGCACCATCCGCTTCATGTCGCCGAGGAGTGGGCGACACTGGATCTGCTCTCGGGCGGGCGCGTCGATTTCGCCGCCGGCCGCGGCTATGATCGGCTCGAATACGCGCCGTTCGGCGCCGACTTCCAGAACTCGGCCGAGCTCTTCGCCGAGGGGCTGGAGATCCTGTGGCGGGCCTGGACCGAGCCGGGCAAGTGGTCGCACAAGGGCAAGTACTATCAGTTCGAGAACATCGAGGTGCGGCCGCGGCCGGCGCAGAACCCCTTGCGACCCTATGTCGCCTGTTTCTCGAAGATGTCGATGGAGCTGGCCGCGCGCAACGACTGGAACATCATCTTTGCACCCTTCGCCGCCGCCATGGTCTACGGCAGCCTGGCGCAGGGGGTGGAGGCTTTCCGCCAGGAATGCGCGCGCTTCAACAAACCGCCGCGCCGCGCCATGTGCAGTTATTTCTGCCACATCGCCGATACGAAGCAGGAAGAGGATTACGGGCGCGAGGCGCTGATCCGCTACTTCAAGGACGCACTGATCGCGGCCTTTCCCTCGGATGCCAAGACCGTGCCGCCGACCCTCAAGTATTTCCTGGAGATCGTCGACATCCTCAAGAACATGAAGGCGGAGAGCCTGACCTCCAAGTCGATCCTCACAGGCAGCCCGCAGAAGATCATCGACGACCTGAAGCAGGTGGAGAAGGCCGGCATCTCCGAGGTGATCCTCTATTTCAACTACGGGCTCAAGCCCAACACCATGGTGCTGGAGCAGATGGACCGCTTCGCCGCCGAGATCATGCCGGAATTCGCCGACTGATGTTCGATCTCGGCCACTACCTTCCCTACCTGATCAACCGGGCCGGCGCCCGTCTGGCCGTCGAGTTCGGCCGGGAGATCCGTCGCCGCGGCATCGCCCTGCAAGAATGGCGTGTGCTGGCGGCACTGGCGGACCAGGGCGGGCAACGCCTCTCCGATCTAGCGGGGCTGACCTCGATCGACCTCTCTACCCTGTCGCGCCTGGTCGGGCGCATGGTTCGGGCCGGCCTGCTGAGCCGTGAGCGCATGGACGGCGACCAGCGCGAGGTCTCGGTGGCGCTGACAGACAAGGGACAGCGGATCACCCGAGCCATCATTCCCATCGCTCAGCGCTACGAGCGCCGGGCCTTCCGGAGCTTCATGCCGGCCGAAGAGGCGACGCTCAAGGCATTACTGCTGCGCGTCTATGCCAACCTCGAGCGGCCCGAACGCTAGATCGGCCGCGGCCGCAAACGGCTGACGGCGATGATCATCGCGGTCGAGAATGCTACCAGGAACAGGTAGGGCACGGTGAAGCCGTCACTCAGCCCGCGCAACCAGCCGAGAAACGCCGGCAGCGGTGCCGCCAGAAGATAACCGGCGCTCTGCGCCATGGCGGTGAGGCGCGCCACCGCCGCCGGTTCGTCGGCATTGTCGAGCGGCAGGTTCATGACCAGCGGGAACAGGCCGCCGCCACCGAGCCCGGCAAGTGCCGCCCACAGCCAAGGCGCTGCCAGCGGCGCCGTTGCCATGCCGGCGACGCCCGCGATCAGCACCAGCAGCGCCGAGACGATCCACGGGCGCCTGTCCCTGGCACGATGTGCAAGCACGGCAAAAGCGAGATTGCCGGTGATCTGGCAGACGATGACCAGGGTGAGCAGAAGGCTTGCCCGTTCAGCGCTCCAGCCCTGCTCGAAATAGAGCGGTGCCGTCCACGCCAGGATCGCGAAGAACGTGCCGAATGCACCGCTAGAGAGGAAGGCAATCAGCCAGCCGCGGCGCGTGCGCCAGGGTGTGCCGCTGGGAGTCGAACGCGCTGTCGGGACGTAGGGCAGGCCGACCACCCGCCACCACGCCAGGGCGGCGATCAGCGCGGGCAATGCCCAGATGGCGAGTGCCGCCGGCCAACCGCCACTGACATGGGCGAGGGGGACTGTGAGTGCGGCAGGCAACGCCGCACCGACGGTGATCGTCGTCGCGTAGAGGCCCATGACCAGCAGCGGCTGCTTAAAGTGGGCCTTGATGAGGGCAGGGGCCAGCGTCTGATTGACAGCGACGGCCACGCCGATGAGCAGCGCCGAGGCAAACAGCACGACCGGATTCATGCCGGCCAGACGGGCCGCAGTTGCCAGAGCGAGCAGCACCAGACCGGCGAACAGCGCCCGCTCGAGGCCCAGCCGTTCGGCAAACCGGGCCGCGGCTAGCGGAAACAACCCCATGCAGAGAACCGGCAGTGTGGTCAGGAGCCCAGCGGCGGTGTGGCTGAGTCCGAGATCGGCACGGATGTTTTCCAGCAGCGGCGCGATGGAAGCCACGCCGGGGCGGTGATTGAGCGCCACCAGCAGAACGGCGGCCAGAAGTGCCGCATAGCGCGTCGCGCTTGTTGTTGTCTCTCCGTTCGCCACCGACCGAGCCTAATCGCGTCTGAAGAATACGGCGAGCAAGATCGTCGGAATGGTCCACCTGCTGCGGTAGCGCGTGTATAGCGGCAGGTCGATGGCATCGCCAGCGCGCTCGACGGGACCCGGACGAGCGGCTAGCGTAAGCGCTCCAGCGGAGTCGTTTGCATGGTCGCGCGCGTCAACACCGTCGCCTTTCAGGGGATCGACGTCGTCGAGGTTGACGTGCAGGTGCATATCGGCGGCGGCCTGCCGAGCTTCACCATCGTCGGCCTGCCCGACAAGACGGTGGCCGAGGCCCGCGAGCGGGTGCGAGCCGCCCTCGCGGCGCTGGGCCTGGCGCTGCCACCCAGGCGCATCACCATCAACCTGTCGCCCGCCGACCTGGTCAAGGAAGGCAGCCACTACGACCTGCCGATCGCGCTAGGTCTGCTGGTGGCCATGGGCGTGATCGAGGCCGAGACCATGGCGCGCTACGTGGCGCTGGGCGAGCTGGCGCTCGACGGCAAGCTGACAGCCGTGGCTGGCGCCCTACCGGCCGCCATGGGCGCCAACGCCCGCGACCGTGGCCTCATCTGCCCGGCCTCTTGCGGCGGCGAGGCGGCCTGGGCCGGCGGCGAAGTGCTCGCCCCCGATTCGCTGCTGGCCCTGATCAATCACCTCAAGGGCACGCAGGTTCTCAGCCCGCCCATGCCCCGCGCGGCTGCCGCTGAAGGGACAGTCCCCGATCTGCGCGACATCAAGGGCCAGGAGACGGCCAAGCGGGCCCTCGAAGTGGCCGCCGCCGGCGCACATCATCTGCTGATGGTCGGCCCGCCGGGTGCCGGCAAGTCGATGCTGGCCCAGCGCCTGCCGGGAATCCTGCCGCCGCTCGCACCCGCCGAGGCGCTCGAGGTCAGCATGATCCACTCGATCGCTGGACTGCTGGCCGAAGGCGGCTTGTCGCGCCAACGCCCCTTCCGCAGCCCGCATCACTCGGCCTCGATGCCGGCCCTGATCGGCGGCGGCCTGCGCGCCAAGCCCGGCGAGATTTCGCTCTCGCATCTCGGCGTCCTCTTCCTCGATGAGCTCCCGGAATTCGCCCGCGCGGCACTCGAGGCCCTGCGCCAGCCGCTGGAGTCCGGCCGCGCCGTGGTGGCGAGGGCCAACGCCCACATCACCTATCCGGCGCGCGTGCAGCTGATCGCCGCGATGAATCCCTGCCGCTGCGGCTACCTCGACGATCCGGGCCAGGCCTGCGGCCGGGCGCCGAAATGCGCCATTGAGTACCAGTCGAAGATTTCGGGGCCGCTTTTCGACCGCATCGATTTGCATGTCGACGTGCCGGCCGTCACCGCGGCCGATCTGTCGCTGCCGCCGCCAGCGGAATCGTCGGCCGACGTCGCCGCGCGGGTCGCCCGGGCCCGCACAGTGCAGGCCGAGCGCGTCAAGGCGCTGCCCGAAGCGCAGCGGCCGCGCACCAACGCCGAGCTCGACGGCGAATTGCTGGAGGAGATGGCCGCACCCGAGCCGGCCGGCCGCAAATTGCTGACTGATGCCGCCGAACGCCTGAAACTGTCGGCTCGCGGCTATCACCGCGTGCTACGCGTGGCGCGCACGCTGGCCGACCTCGACGGGGCGGCGACCGTCGCCCGCGTGCATGTCGCCGAGGCGCTGTCCTACCGACGCATCGCCCTGCCTCGGTAGATGAGTCGGGACCCGAATAGCCCCGCCCGCGGCTGGAAGGATGTGCTGCGCCGCGTGCATCGCGAGGCGGTCGAAGACCGGCTGGTATTGAGCGCCGCGGGTGTGGCGTTTTTCGCCATTTTGGCGATCTTCCCCGGGATCGCGGCGCTGGTCGCCATCTACGGTTTGCTGGGCGACACCGCACTCATCGCCAGCCAGCTCTCGGCCCTGTCGCCGCTGCTGCCGGCGGATGCCATCCGCGTGGCGGTCGGGCAGCTGGACCGGCTGGCGGCGAACAATGACGAGCACACGCTCGGCCTCACCTTCCTGATCGGCCTGCTGATCTCGCTGTGGAGCGCCAATGCCGGCATGAAGGCGATCTTCGGCGCCCTCAACATCATCCGCGGCGAGGTCGAAACGCGCGGCTTCCTGCGGCTCAACGGCCTGTCCCTGCTCTTCACGCTCGGCGCCATGCTGTTCGTTATCGTCACCTTGCTGGCCATTGTCGCCCTGCCCATCCTGCTGCGCCTCATCGGCCTCGAGCAGGCGACGGAGGGGTTGATCTCGGTGGCGCGCTGGCCGGTCTTCTTCGTCGCCGTCGTTGCCGCCATAGCCCTGGTCAGCCACTACGGGCCCAGCCGCGACCGGCAGCCCTGGCGCTGGCTGACCTGGGGCAGCGGCACGGCCGCCGCGCTATGGATCGGCGTTTCGATGCTTTTCTCGCGCTATGCCGCGAGCATCACCGACTTCAACGCCACCTACGGCTCGCTGGGTGCCGTCGTCGGCCTGATGATCTGGCTCTGGCTGTCGACCATGGCCATCCTCATCGGTGCCGCCATCGACGCCGAACTGGAATAACCCCAGACCCCGCTGACTACGGATGCACGCGGAATTGTGCGTTAGCGCACAGCGGGTTACGTCAATTTGTCGTGGAATCGAGACAATCGCGGTGAGAAAGGCGCGGTGTCTCATGATGACGACGATGTTCACGGTGCGGCGGGTCCCGGCGACCCCCACGGTCGACGACCGGCCCCCCTGGCTGATCGTCGAATCCGAAAGCCGGATGGCGCTTCTGATCGAGAACATCCTTTCCAAGCTCGGCTGGCCGACCGTCGGTCCGGTCGTCAGCCTGGAGAAGGCCGTGCCCATGGCCCGAGAGCTCGAGCTCGGCGGTGCGGTCATCGATCTCGACGCCTCGGAGAAGCTGGTCTACCCGGTAGCCCAGGCGCTGGCCAACCGCGGCATCCCCTTCGTCTTCATCAGCACGCTGTCGCGGCCGCGGGTGCGCGACGATTTCCGCGACCGCCCGACGCTGGCCAAGCGCTTTCTGATGGAAAGGCTGCGGCCGCTGATCCGCGTGGTCCTGGCCACGGCCTAGCCGTCCGTCAGCCTAGCACCCTCGCGCCGGCGCAGGATCTCGCGCAGGCGCTCGCCGATCGCCACCGGCTTGTGCGTGCGCTGGTCGGTATTGACCCAGACGATCTCGCCGCTCGCCAGCAGCCTGGTGTCGCCCCTGGCGAAGATGGCCAGCGCCAGGGTCAGGCTGGAGCGGCCCAGCCGGGCGGCCCGGCAGCCGACGTCTATCTCCTGATCCAGGCGGATGGGCGCCTTGTACTCGACGAGGCTGCGCACCGTATGGAAGTCGACACCCGTCGCCTTCGCCTCGGCGATGACGTCGACGCCGAGTGAGCGGAAATACTCGGTGATCGCCGTGTCGAAATAGGTCAGGTAGTGGGCGTTGAACACCACGCCCTGCAGATCGATCTCCGAGTAGCGGACCCGGAAGGGATGGAAGAATCCGAAGGCGTCGCGCTCCATGGCATCTCCGTGTGTCTCGCGTCTCCTCTCCTATCCCCGATTGAGGGTTTTAGGCTAGGGTGCGGCGGCATTTCGGCCCAAGGAGGATTCGTCGTGCTCGAGCTCAGACCCAATTGCGAATGCTGCGACCGCGACCTGCCGCCGGAGTCGGCGGAGGCGCGTATCTGCTCCTTCGAGTGCACGTTCTGCCGGACCTGCGCCGAGGGCGTGCTCGCCGGCCACTGCCCCAATTGCGGCGGCGAGCTGGTGCGCCGGCCGATGCGGCCGCCCGGCAAGCTGGCCAAGTTCCCCGCCTCCACCGCGCGCAAGGTCAAGCCGCAGGGGTGCACGCGCGCCGCATGACCAGCCGCGAGATCCGCGTCGGAACGCCGTGGAACGCGCCCGGTCTGCAGCGCTTCAACGGCGACCACCCGCTTCCCGGCAGCCTGATCGCCGATTATCCAGGCTACAGTTTCGACTTCGCCCTCTCGCCCGCCGACACAGCAAACATCCAGCGTGCCCAGCAGGAGGCGAACGCCTTGCGGCGCGACCTCTCCGGCCTGACGCCCGTACCCATCGCCGCAGATATCGACGAGTTCGTCGTCTCGCGCGGCCTGCAGACGCAGGCCATGATGCTCGCCCCCTGCGATCTGCATTTCCTGCACACCGCCCCGCTCACCCACGGCCGGATTCCGTGGATTCTCCATATCGAGGAGATGATCACCCTGTTTGCGCCGTTCGTCTGGCACGGCATCTCGGCCCAGGTCGATATCCGCAAGCTTCCGGCCTATCGCTTCGTCAAGCGCCTGCTGGAATCGCCTTCCTGCCGCGGCGTGTTCTCGCACCTGAGGCACAGCCACGATTTTCTGCCCGTGCTCTTCGAGAGCGAGGCGCTGGCGGCAAAAGTCCATCACATCCCGCTGGGGGTTGAGTTCTCCTCCGCCGCGACCAAGACGATCAACGAGCGCCAGGGCGGGCGCGGCGGCCTGCCGGGCACGACGTTTCTCTTCACCAATTCCTGGTCGCAGCAGGAATCGAGCTTCGTGCTGCGCGGCGGCAGCGACGTCATCCGCGCCTTTCTGCAGCTCGTCGCCAAGTATCCAGACGTCCGCCTGATCGTGCTCTCGACCCTGCCGGTCTCCCACTACGGCGAGGAGTTCCGGGGATTCGTGCGCCGGATCCCCAACCTCATGCTGATCGAGCAGCGCGCCAGCGACGACGAGCTGGTCGAGCTGCTGATGACCGCCGACGTCTTCCTCGTGCCCTCGGTCGGGCTGCACGCGCTGTCGGTGCTGCGTGCCATGTATTGCGGCCTGCCGACGGTGGTCTCGGACGCGCCGGGCAACGAGGAGTTCGTCACGCACGACAGAACCGGAATCGTGGTGCCCGGCCGGCGCGGCAAGACCGCCTGGTACGACGAGATCGGCTTCCTCCACCAAACCTTCGAGCCCGTCTTTTCCAAGGAGCCCGGAGATTTCTCGGTCTCGTTGTTCCAGGAGATGGAACGGCTGCATCTCGACCCGGAGCGGCGCCGGCGCATCGGGGCTGCGGCCCGCGAGCATGTCCGCCGGCACCACCGGATCGACGAATGGCGCAGCGGCTTCCGCCGCCTGCTCAACGCCGTCCGGCCGACCCTGGCATGAGCTGCCGCGCAGTGGCGTGGCCTGCTAGAGTGGGCCGCACAGGGGAACGGAAATAGAATGCTGCCTCCCTCCAGCCCAGCGACCTCGACGCTGGCAGAACGGCGCACTGCGCGCCTGCGGCTGGCCTTTGCGCGCGAGCAGCTCGGCGGCCTGCAGCTGGCGACCTACGCCCGGCTGGCGGCGCTCGGCGTCATCGCCGTCTGGCTGGTCGCCGCGCAGCGCGAGGTCTCGGTCGTTTACTATCTCGGGGTCGTGGCGATTTTCGCCACCCTCGCCTTCATCCAGCTCGCCGTCAGCGCCCGGCCCGGCCGCGCCTGGCTCAAATACGTCTTCACCACCCTGGAGATGGCACTGCTAGCCGCGGTGCTGGTGCATCCCAATCCGCTGGCCTCGCACATGACGGAGGTGCCGCTGGCCATGCTCGTGCGTGGCCAGAACTTCCTCTACTTCTTCGTGCTGCTGGCTCTCACCGCCCTCAGCCTGTCGCCGGCCTACGTCCTGTGGAGCGGGGTCGCGGCGGCGCTGGCCTGGAGCGGCGGCGTGCTCTGGGTGATCCTGCAGCCGGGGACGGTGACGGTCAGCTCGTTCGCCGAGTACCGGTCGATGACCCTGGCCGACCGCGCCGCGGCGCTGTTCGACCCCGGGTTCGTCGATGTGGTCGTCTGGCAGCAGCAGGTGCTGCTCCTGCTGGTGGTGGCGGCCCTGCTGGCGCTGGCCGTCGGCCGGGCCCGGCGGGTAGTCGAGCGCCAGGCGATCCTCGAGCGCGAGCGCGCCAGCCTGGCGCGTTACTTTTCACCCAACATCGTCGACGAGCTCACCCAGTCGGTGAATCCGCTTGGCGCCGTGCGCCGGCAGGACATCGCCGTGCTGTTCTGCGACATCGTCGGCTTCACCGCCCTCGCCGCCTCGCAGAGCCCGGAGGCCGTGGTCAGCCTGCTGCGCGAGTTCTATGCCCGTCTCGAGGACGCCGTGTTCAGCTGCGGCGGCACCATCGACAATTATTTCGGCGACGAGATGATGGCGACCTTCGGCACGCCCGCACCCGGCCCCTACGACGCGACCCGCGCGTTGCGCTGCGGCCGCATGATCCTCGAACGGCTGGAGAGCTGGAACCGCGAGCGCGGCGAACGCGGCGAGCCACCGGTGCGGGCGGGGATCGGCATCCATTTCGGGCCGGCCGTTCTCGGCAATATCGGCGGCGACCGCCGCCTGGAGTTCACCGCCATCGGCGACACGGTCAACATCGCCAACAGGCTCGAGGCCCGGACGCGCGACCTCGACACTGCCCTGGCGGCGAGCGACGCGCTGGTCGAGCAGGTCCGCCGGGAGACCGGCACGGCCAGCCCGCCGGAGCTCACGGACATGGTGCAGGCGCCGCCGGTGCTGCTGCGCGGCCGCACGGCCGAGACCGGCATCTGGCTGTTGCGGACCGGGGACCGGCAGGCCCTCGTCGCCGACGAGTGAAGCGGTGAGCGTCCCGGCATGCACGCTGTGCCTTCCTGAGGACGTTGTCGTCGCCAACGAGCTGGCCTACGCGGCGCGCGACAAGTTCGCTCTGTCACCCGGCCACGTCATCGTTGTCCCGCGCCGGCATGTCGCCGATTTCTTTGCCATGACCGCGGCGGAGAAGCAGGCCGTGCTGGAGTTGCTTGACCTGGCTCGCGAGACGATCGAGCGCGAACACAAGCCGGATGGCTACAACATCGGCGTCAATATCGGTGCTGCCGCAGGCCAGTCGCGCCTGCACGTGCATGTCCATCTGATCCCGCGCCGCCAGGGCGATGTGCCCGACCCGCGCGGCGGCGTGCGTTGCGTGCTGGCTAGACCTGACCCGTGACCAGATCGCGGACGGCCAGCGCCAGGGCCCCCTTGGGATCGGCCAGCTCGTCGAGCACGGTGAAATGGTTGTGCGTGCCGATCTCGAGCAGGCGGCCTTTGAGCCCCTTGGCTGCCCAGGCGGCGGCGTAGTCGCGGGACTGGCGCAGGAACTCCGGCAGCTCGCCGCCGCCCACCGCCACGATCATCGGCGGGCCACTGGCGGGTATGCGCAGCATCGGACTGGTGCGCTTCTCTTCGCCCTCGTCGAGGCGGAGATCGACGTTCATCGATGACAGACGCATCGGCAGCATGTCGAAGACGCCGCTGATCGGCATCGCTCCCTTGATTCCCGGCTCGCCCAACATCATCGCCGTGAGATGCCCGCCGGCCGAATGGCCGGTGACGTAGAGCGCCGCCGGGTCGCCGCCCAGCCGCGCGAGGTTGGCGCGCAAGTAAGCCAGCGCCTGTCTCACCTCCGCCACGATACCCTCGATACGGTTAGCCGGGGCCAGCGTGTACTCGATATTGGCGACATTGATGCCGTGGGCCAGCGGCCCCGCCGCGACGTAGCCCCAGTTCTCCTTGTCGGTCGAGCGCCAGTAGCCGCCGTGGATGAAGGCCAGTGTCGGCGCACCGGGCCGCGCCGTGTAGTAGTCCAGCCGCTGCCGCGGGGCGCCGCCGTAAGCAATGTCGCGCTGCGGCTTTGCCGCGGCGTCGAGCGCTTTTGTGCGCGCCGTCGCCTCGGCGATGAAGCGGTCGCGCGCCGGCACGCCGCCGATGGCGCCCGCGTTGTTGTAGGCGGTGTCCAGCGCCGCCAGGTCCATGCCGCGGTAGAGGCTCATGATCTGTAATCCATGGTCGAGGGTAGCCAGAGGGCGATCTGCGGAAAGGCGATGATAACGGCGATCCCCAGGATGAGCATCAGGATATAGGGGATGGCCGCCTTGTCGATCTCGGCCAGCGGTGCCTTGGTGATCGACTTGATGACGATCAGGTTCATGCCGACCGGCGGCGAGATCAGGGCAAGCTCGAGATTGATGGTCAGCAGCACGCCGTACCAGACCTTGTCGATGCCCAGCGCCGTCATCACCGGCAGGATGACCGGCGTGGTGATCAGGATGATCGAGATCGATTCGAGAATCAGGCCGAGGACGAGGATCAGCAGCATCATCACGACCATGAAGCCGGTCTGCGACAGCTGGTACTCGAGGGCGAGGCGGACGGCCTCCTGCGGGATGTTGAGCTTGGTCAGCATGTAGCCGAAGAGCCCGGCGCCGATGATGATCATGAACAGCACCGCCGAGGTGCGCGCCGCCTCCATGCCGCCGTCCCAGAGATCCTTCCAGGTGAAGTTGCGGTAGATCAGCCAGGCGATGGCCAGCGCCCACAGGGCGCCCGTCCCGGCCGCCTCGGTTGCGGTGAAGATGCCGAAATACATGCCGCCGAGCACGAAGGGCGGCAGGGTGAGGGCCCAGAAGGACTGGCGGACGGCACGCCCGGCCTCGGGCAGCGAGGCACGTTCGGGCCGCACGTAGCCGGGCACGATTTTCTCGCGCCGGTACTCGACGCCCATGCAATAGGCGGCAAAGATCAGCGCCATCATGATCCCGGGCAGCACGCCGGCCATGAACAAGGCGCCGATCGAGGTGTCGGAGACGAAGCCGTAGAGCACCATCGGCGCCGATGGCGGGATGAGGATGCCCAGCGTGCCGCCGCCGGCGACCACGCCGTAGATGCCCCGCCGGTCGTAGTTGTATTTGAGCATCTGCGGGATGGCGACCTTGCCGATGGTCAGCGCCGTCGCCACCGAGGAGCCGGAGATCGCCGCGAACACCGAGCAGGCGAAGACCGTGGCGACGGCCAGCCCGCCGGGCAGGTGCCGGGTCAGGGTGTGGGCCGTGGCGTAGAGGTCGTCCACCACCTTGCCGCGCACCATGAAGTGCGACATCAGCATGAAGAGCGGGATGGCGACGAGCAGGTAGACGTTGAGCTTGCCGAAGACGAACTCGCCGAGCGTGGCTATGTTGCCCTCGACCAGCAGCAGCACGCCGCAGGAGAAGAGGAACATGCCGGCGAACATCGGCAGGCCGGTGTAGAGGAAGGCGATCAGCGCCGTCAGGATGAGGAGAAAGGTCACGGGCCCCGGTCGTGCCGGTCTCTATTCATGGACGTCGAGCGCGTCAGGCTCCGGCCCTTGCGGTTCCAGGCCGGCGGCGTGGCAGAAGAGCTGACCGAGCGAGACGAGCAGCAGCAGCACGGCGCCTAGCGGCACGAAGAGCTGGATCGACCAGAGCGACACTTCGGGGATGCCGATCGCCTTCAGTCCGATCATCCGGCTGAAGGCGACCATCTCCCAGCCCTCGCGGATCAGGATCAGGGCGGTGAGCGCCACCGAGAACACGCCGAAGCCGAGCAGGATGCGGCGCCAGCGGGCCGACGCCTTGTCGATCAGCGCATCGACCCCGATATGCTCGGCGCGGCGCTGCGCCTCGGGCACGGCGAACATCACGGCGACGACGACCAGCCAGCCCACCGCCTCGTCGGTCCAGCCCTGCGGCCGGCTGAGGAAGTAGCGCATGGCGACGGCGTAGCAGATCATCGCCAGGGTGGCGAGGCAGGCGATACCGGCAATCCCGGCGGCGGCCCGGCTGACCAGGGCCAACAGCGTCTCGACCCGGCGCGCCGCCCGCGCCAGCGGCGTGCCCTCGCTCACGCCCGCGCCTTCTCGGGATCTCAGAGCTTGTTCATCAACTCGACGAGCTTGGGCCCGTCCGGCGCCTTGAGCACGACGTCCATGACCGGCCTCTGCATGGCCGCCTTCCAGGCATCGGCCTCCGCCGGGGAGTGCACCTTCACCTGCATGCCCTTGGCGCGCAGCTCATCGACCGCCTTGCCCGCCGTGTCCTCGGTGATGCCGACGGCGTCCTGCTCGGCTTTGCGCGCGGCCGCTTCCAACGCCGTGCGCTGGGCTGGCGTCAGGCGGCCCCACCAAGCCGGGTTGACATAGAGATGGAAGTAGACGGTGAGGGCCGGCGTCACCGTGGCGAATTTCTGCACTTCGTAGAAGCGCCGGCTGACCGCGGCCGAGACGTCGGTGAGCCCGGCATCGAGCACGCCGGACTGCAGGGCGTTGTAGACCTCCGGCCCCGGCATGGCCGAGGTCGAGGCGCCGAGCGCTTCGAGCGCGAAATCGGCCGGCTTGCCGAAGCCGCGGATTTTCAGGCCCTTGAAATCGTCGAGCGCCAGGATCGGCTTCTTCCCCGAGGTGAAGATGGCCTGGCGCGTGATGTAGAACCAGGCGAGGTTCCTAACGCCCTTTTCCTCCAGCTTCTTGCCGAGCAGGGCCGCCGCCTCGGAAGTGGGGAATTTCTTGATACGCTCGAGATCGTTGAAGAAATAGGGAATCACCACCACGCTCATCTCGGGGATGGTGTTGCCCCACTGGAAATTGACCGAGAGGGCCGCCTCGACGGCACCGCGCGCCACTGCCGGATGGTTCTCGCCGGCCTTGTGCAGCTGCTCGGCCGGGAAGAGCTGGACGGTCACCGAGCCGTTGCTGCGTTGCTGCACGTCGGCGGCGAAGCCCTCGAGCATCTTGTGCAGGTGATGCGCTGTCGGCACCTGATGGCTGACGCGCATGGTGACGTTCTGGGCGCTGGCGTCGGCACTGCCGACGGCAAATGCAGCGCAGACCAGGGTGGCGGCGAGCGCGCCGCCCAGCAGCTTGTTCATGGGGTCCCTCCGAGAGGACAAGAGTAGGCCGGTCCGAGAATGCGCCGGCCGCGAGCGCAGCGTCAAGGCAGCGCGTTAGGGTCACAAGCGACTGGCCGCTCCGGGTCATCGCCGTTAGGCTACCGCCGCATGGCAAAGATGCTTGAGAAGTTCAGGCGCCTTTCGCACCCCCGCAGGGAACTGTCTGGGCGCTGATCGCGTCGATCTTTTTCACCGGCGTAATCGTCGCCGTCCGCGTCCTCGCCGATGTCATGCACCCGCTCGAGATCTCTTTCTTCCGCAATTTCGGGTCTCTTCTCTGCATGATCCCGTGGATTCTCACGGCAGGAATTGGCGCGCTGCGCACCGGCAATCAGAAACTCTATATCGGCCGGTCGGTGATCGGCTTTCTCGCCAATGTCTGCCTGATCGCCGGCTTCGCCTGGCTGCCGCTCAACGATTCGACCGCGCTGTCGTTCACCACCCCGCTCTTCGCGGCGGGCGCCGCGGCTATCCTGCTGGGTGAGACGATCGGCTCCCGGCGCCTGATCGCGGCCCTGGCCGGATTTACCGGCGCCCTGATCGTCTTGCGTCCCGGCCTCGAGGAACTGTCGCTGCCACAGGGCCTCGTCCTTGCAGGCGCTGCGCTTGCCGGCGTGAATGCGGCCGTCATCCGGCAGCTGGCGGTCCGGAACGAATCGCCGAACCTGATCGTCACTTACATGGCTCTCTATAGCCTGCCCCTGGCTCTGGTGGCCGCCATCCCGGTTTGGGAGACCCCGCCCTGGTGGGCCATCCCGTGGCTCGCGGTGCTGGCGGCTTGTGCCACCTTCGGCCACCTGTCGCTGACGCGGGCTTTCGCCTGCATGGACGCCACCGCAGTCACGGCGCTCGACTTCGTGCGGCTGCCGCTCGTGGCCCTGGCCGCCTGGATGGCGTTCGGCGAGGAGCCGGACGGCTGGAGCTGGCTCGGCGCGCTCGTGATCGTCGGGGCGTCGGTGTATCTCGCCCGGTGGGAGCGCGCGGCGCCGCAGCCTACCGAGCCGCTGGCCGCGGGTATCGCCGGCGCGACCTCGGGCGAAGGCGGGACCGCCGCCGTGCCGCCAGTCTGGCCCGAGCGCACGCCGGCAGCGGTACGCAAACCGGAGTAGGCGGAGCCCGCGCAGACTGGACAGCGAGCGAGAAATCGGGAAGGGTCGCGCCGCCATGGCCGATCATCCCTTCTCTCTCGCCGGCAAGGTCGCGCTCGTTACCGGCGCGGTGCGCGGCCTGGGCTTCGAGATGGCCAAAGCGCTGGCCCACGCGGGGGCGCGCGTCGCCATCAACGGCCGCGACGAAACCCGGCTGCGCGAGGCCGCCGAGCGGGCCGCACAAGCCGGCATTGCCCTGGAGACCGCCCGCTTCGATGCCGCCGATCCCGCCTCGGCCGGCGCGCTGGCCGAGTTCGCCGCGCGGCGCGGCCGCCTTGACGTCTTCATCAGCAATGTCGGCCTGCGCAACCGCAAGCCGCTCTTCGACTTCACACTCGACGAGGTGCGCGCCCTGATCGAGGCCGATCTCATCGGCCCATTCACCCTCGCCCGCGAAGCGGCGCGGCTGATGGTGCCGCGCAAGACCGGGCGCATCATCCTGGTGACCTCGGTCGCCGGACCCTTCGCGCGGGCCGGAGACGCGGCCTACACCGCCGCCAAGGGCGGGCTCGCCGCGCTGACCAAGGCGCTGGCCGTCGAGCTCGGGGCGCACGCCATCACGGTCAACGCCATCTCGCCCGGATTTTTCGCCACGCCCACCAATCAATACCTGCTCGACGATCCCGTGCGCAGCGCCAGCTTCAGCAGCCGCACGGCGCTCGGCCGCTGGGGACGGCCGGACGAGATCGGCGGTGCTGCCGTGTTTCTCGCGTCCGACGCCGCCTCGTTCGTCACCGGTCACGTCCTGACCGTCGACGGCGGCACGACCTCGATGTTCTGACTGGCTGGAAATTCTGACGCTTCGGAGTCACCCGATGAAGACCAAGCCCACCTGGCGTGAACTGCTGGCGCGCGAGAAGCCGCTCGTCCTGCCCGGCGCGCATGACGCGCTTTCGGCACGGCTGATCGAGATGGCCGGGTTCCCGGCCTATGTCATCGGCGGCTACCCGGTGGTGGGGGCCCGCTACGCGCTGCCCGATATCGGGCTCTGCGCCCTGGGCGAGATCGCCGCCGGCATCCGCGACATCATGAGCGCCACCGACCTGCCGGTGCTGATCGACGCCGACACCGGCTACGGCGACGTCAAGAACGTCACGCGCACCATCCAGGTCTACGAGGCGATGGGCGCCTCCTCCATCTTCATCGAGGACCAGGTGAGCCCCAAGCGCTGCGGCCACATGGACGGCAAATCGGTGGTCCCCGTCGAGGCCATGGAGCAGAAGATCCGCGCCGCTGCCGCCGCCCGGCGCAGCAAGGACACGTTTCTCATCGCCCGTACCGACGCCCGCGCCACCGAGGGGCTCGACGGGGCGCTGCGCCGCGGCGAGCGCTATGTCAGGGCCGGCGCCGACGGGCTTTTCGTCGAGGCGCCGCTGACGGTCAAGGAGCTGGAGACCATCGGCAAGGCTTTCGACGTGCCGCAGTTCTGCAACATGCTGACCAGCGGCAAGACGCCGATCCTCACCCACAGGGAGCTGCGCGAGATGGGCTTCGCCATGGTGGTGCACGGCATCACCCTGGTCATGGGCATCGCCAGGGCGATGAAGGATATGCTCGCCGACATCAGGAACGACAACGCCCAGGCAATCGCCGCCCGGGCCGCGACCTTCGACGAGTTCAAGCAGATCACCCGCTTCAACGAGTGGGTGGCGCTCGAGGACCGGTTCAACGGCTGAGGCGCTCAACCGCCCGCCGGCACCGCGAAGCCTTGGGGCGGCAGGCCGCGCAGCCGGCGCTCATGCATCGTCCGATAGGCGCTCTCGATGTGGCGCGTGAAGCGGTCCGTGTCGAACAGCGCGGTCGTCAGACGGTTCGCCTCGAGCTTCGCCCTGACCGCTGCCAGCGCGGCCGGATCCGTGGCGAGCCGCAGCGCCAGCGCCTCGTAGTCGGCCAGGCTCCCGCTGACCAGTTCCGGCAGCCCAACCGCCGTGAGCAGGCTGGCGGCGACCCGCCCGGCGAAGGCCCTGCCGGGGCAGGTCACGACCGGCAGCCCGGCCCACAGCGCGTCGCTGGCGGTGGTGTGGGCGTTATAAGGCAGCGTGTCGAGGAACAGGTCGGCACGGCGGTGGCGCGCCAGGTGCCGGGCCGGATCCAGCCTCGGCGCAAACACCAGCCGCTCCGGCGCCACGCCGCGCCGCCGGGCTTCGCGCCGGAGATTCGCCTCCGCCTCGGGATTGCCGTGGAACAGCCACAGGACGCTGCCATCCACCCGCTGCAGCAGCCGCATCCAGATGTCGAACATCTCCGGCGTTATCTTGTAGAGGCCGTTGAAGCAGCAGAACACGAACCCGTTCTCCGGCAGGCCGAGCTCCGGGCGCGACGGCGTTTCACCGGCGATCGCGCGCGTGCGGTCGTTGACCTGGTACGAATCGGGAAGCTGAACGATCTTCTCCGTGAAGAAGCCAGCGTGCGCGAACGGCGTCACGACCGGATCGCCGATGATGTAGTCGATGTACGGCGCGCCCAGCGTGCCGGGATATCCGAGGTAGCTCACCTGCACCGGGGCCGGGCGGTGGCTGAAGATCTCCGGCCGGGATTCGGCCGTGTAGCCGCTGAGGTCGACCGCGATATCGACCTCGTGCCGCAGCAGAGTTTCGGCGATCGCCCGGTCCGTCTCGTTGCGGCCATCGACGAACAGCTCGAACGAGGAGGCCAGCCGGCGGCGCATGTCGTCGTCAGCCGCGGGCCCGACCGAGAGTCCCAGGATCTCGAATTCCTCGCGGCGGTGCCGTTCGAACAGTCCCGCCGCCAGGCGCGGCACGGCGTGATCGTGAAAATCGCCGGAGACATAGGCGAGCTTGATCCGGCCGCGCGGCGGGCGCCGGCCGACCGAAGCCAGCGTCTCGCGCGCCGGGAACTCCTCCGCGCAACAGGCCTCGGCGGCGCGGCGATGCAACGCCGGCTCGTCGAGGATCGCCATGGACGGGAACGGCGCCACCGCGCCGGGATCCTGGCCCAGACGCGAGGCGATCGCCGCCTGATGCGGTGCCAGCTCGTCCCAGGCGCAGGCCTGCTGCAGCGCGTGGATGAGGTGACCGGGCACGTGCCGGAGGTTCGGGTCGAGGCGCAGCGCCGTGGCGTAGGCGCGAGCGCTGTCGGCGAAGCGGGCCTGGCGGAACAGCGCCTGGGCCCGGTTGCTGTGCGCTGGCGCGAAACCGGGGCGGGCGGCGATCGCCCGGTCGTAGCTGGCGATCGCCTCGT
>Ga0194131_10005751_pt1 | contig 17656 bp, 15 predicted proteins | sample TA2KigO120mmetaG_FD_148631 | JGI IMG/M metagenome (GOLD analysis project Ga0194131, IMG submission 148631) | Freshwater microbial communities from Lake Tanganyika, Tanzania - TA2015053 Kigoma Offshore 120m | ecosystem: Environmental > Aquatic > Freshwater > Lake | place: Tanzania: Lake... | reverse complement strand
TGAGAGCGGCTTCGAGCTGCTCCTTTTCCACGAGATCTAACCTCAAATATAAATTCCTTTGACGGGGGCTCGGCTTCTAGCGGAGAAGCCGTAATCCCGCAAGAACTTTTGAATTCGATACCGTTACCCCGTGCCCTATCTATAAATCCTGCTCTAGAAATGCCATTAATACCAGAGAATGAAGAAAATAAAAAGGGAAATACCACTAATCCACAGAACCAGGAATCAGTCAGTCACAATTAAATTAGGCTTACAGGTATGAACAGACAAACCTCTTTTCTCGCTTTCCGTTAGCCCCAACCCAAGCTAAGGTTAGGGGCTCAATGAATCGTGCTGAAACCCGACAATCCCCAAGCTCCGTCCCTGGAAAAATTGTTCGATTACCCGGGGATCTCATCAACCAAATTGCAGCCGGCGAAGTGGTGGAGCGACCTGCAAGTTTAATCAAAGAGCTCGTGGAAAACAGTTTAGATGCCGGGGCCACCCGAATTGAAGTTCATTTAACAGAGGGCGGATTAAAAGAGATCACTATCATCGACAATGGCTGTGGGATTTCGGCTGAAGACCTCCCTCTCTCCATCGAACGCCACACAACCAGCAAATTGAAATCGTTAAATGACTTAGAAAAAATCGCAACTTTTGGTTTTCGAGGAGAAGCGCTTTCAAGTATCGCTTCGGTGGCCGATTTCTCCATCCGCAGCCGCCCACAAAACCAATCAGTTGGCATGAGCCTTCATGTTCCTTTCGCAGAGAAACAGGAATTAAAACCGGTAGGCTGTCCTCCCGGAACCCAGATCTGCGTGAAAGATCTTTTTGCCAGAATCCCTGCCAGATTCAAATTTTTAAGAGCTCAAGCAACCGAGCTTTCACACTGTGTTCGAGTGGTTAAAGAATTGGCCCTAGGAAATCCCGACGTTGTTTTTTTGGTTCATCACAATGGTCGTTTGCTTTCTAAATATACTTCTTTCAGCCGAAAAGATCGCTTCTTGGAGACATTAAAACCCGATTGGGAGCCCCTCGAGTTCCAAGACTCTATCGAGGAGATGAAATACGAAGCCCTACTTTCTCCTTTAGATTGGACACAAGAAAGAGGAGAGATTCTTCTTTTTATCAACCAAAGGCCTGTGAAAAATCGGCTTTTACTTGCCGGTATCAAAAACAGTTTTATCGAAATAGCCGGTCCCCACCACGAACCCTCGGGAGCTTTTTGGTTGGATATTCGAGGCGATTGGGTGGATGTTAACGTGCACCCCCAAAAACTTGAAGTCCGCTTTTACCGACAAGAAAAAATTTACGGCTGGCTTATCACCTCATTTAAGAAACAACTCTCAAAATTTAGACCTCCTCAATTTAAAGATTCCAATCCCTTATTGTCCTCGACAGTTGCCGAGCCCTTAACGACCTCTACTAACTTAAACTTTTCAAACCCCACAGCCCCTCGATGGCTCGGTGTTTTAGGGTCAGGACTCTGGGTAATTGAAAAGTTGGATGGACTCTATTTGGTCAACCCCAAAGCTCTTCGGCAACGAAAACTTTTTCTGGAATTAACTCAAGAACAAAGTGAGAAGAGGGTTCAGACACAACCCCTTGCCATCGCTTCGATTCTTTCTATTCCGCAAGAACCCTATGCAACGCTTGAGTCCCATCTGCCTCTTTTTAGAATGTTAGGTTTTGATGTCGAGCTTTTTGGGGACCGAGATGTGGCTTTAAAATCTCTCCCCTTCTTTCTGCCGGAGTCTCAAGCCGAAGAGAGCTTCTTAAAACTCCTTAACAGCTTAACGACTGTTAGCCCCAAGACCCCCTTCGAACAGCTCTGGACCCAAGCATTAACGACCCTTACCACTCTGACACCCCCCTCTTTGACAAATGGAGTCATTTCTTATCCCTCAGAAATGGAAAGTTTAATAGGAATAGATGAATCCTGGACTTGCCCTCTAGGCAACCCTGTTTTATTAAAACTATCTTGGACACAATTGGAGCAACACTTTAAAACTCTATGAATCGACAGCTTGCCATTGCTATTTTGGGCCCTACAGCCTCCGGAAAAACGAAACTGGCCGTTCAACTTGCCAATCGATTAAACGGGGAAATCGTCTGCATGGACTCAACAACGGTCTACAAAGGGCTAGACATCGGATCGAGTAAGCCTTCAGCAGAAGAACTAGCAGGAGCGCCTCACCATCTCTTAGACATCGCTAATCCCGATGAACCCTTTTCAGCTTTCCATTTTGTCCAGTTAGCCGAGAAAACCGTGAATGAGATTGCTTCTCGAGGGAAGCTTCCCATCATTGTCGGAGGAACTTACTTTTATTTGCGAGCGCTCCAGTTTGGCATGTATGAACTTCCCAATATCGCAAATGAAGTGGTGGAAGCACTTGAAAAAGAATTTTGCGAAGATGACAAAGTAAACACCTTAAAAATGCACGCCGAGCTTAAGAAAAAAGATCCTAAAGCTGCTGAGACCATTCATCCCAATGACAAATATCGGTTACTCAGAGCCCTAGCTATTTTACGAACCACCAAAGAACTTCCAAGCCAACTCAAACCGGTTCCTTTTTCCGAAGTGCAGAAAAACCGACTTTGGATCAAATATGCTGTCACTTTATCAAGGCATGCTATCAATCAAGCTATTGTGAATCGAACGGAAAAGATGCTCGCTGCCGGAATTGTCAAAGAGACTGAAAATCTTCTTTATAAGTATCCCGAAGCTCGCTGTCTCAACAGCATTGGCTATGCCGAAGCCAAAGCTTTTATTCAAAAGAAGATCACCGAGAAACAACTTCGTAACGAGATTATCGAGAAGACTCGCCAATTGGCCAAACGCCAAGTGACTTGGCTAAGAAGCGATCCTGAAGTCAGATTTATCGATTTTAGGGATCACGACCGAGTTTGTCTCGAAGTTGAAAACCTACAATTTGCTCTGAACGGATAATCGCTATGCAATCAATGACAGGATTTGGAAAAGGGGAACTTTCTATCGGAGGGTCATTACTCTCTCTAGAAATTAAATCGGTCAATCACCGTTTTCTTGATACTCGATTTCGTTTACCTCCGGCTTTAAGTTTTTTGGAACTGCCGCTGCTTGAAATTTTAAAAACCTATTTCGAGCGGGGCTCTTTTGAAATCAATGTTCGACAAAAGTCACTTGCTAGTTCCGAAACCAGTTCCTCAGTCAAATACACGGTGGATGAAGAAGCTGCACGCTCCATCATTGAAGGTGCCGAAAAACTCCATTTAAAATTTGGAACATCCAAAGCTCCTTCGCTTGAATTATTGTTTCAATCAGGACGGGTTTTTGTTTTGACTGAAAACAGTGACCTATTGCCATCCTTAATCGAAGGTTTAAAAACTTCGTTTCGCACGGTTCTGCAAGATGTCCGAACCATGCGAGAGACCGAAGGCTCTAAATTAAAGACCATTTTGAACCAAGGGGTCTTGGAACTCCTCCAAGGGGTCGAACAATTAAAAAAGCTAGCCCCAAGGCAACCGGAAAAGATCAAAGAGAAACTTGATAGTCGTTTAGCCCAATGGAAGATTGGCACTCCGATGGATCCTCATCGCATGGAATGGGAAATAGCGATAGCAGCAGAAAAAGCCGACATCACAGAAGAGATAGATCGATTGACTACCCATGCTAATTCTTTTTTAACGATCCTTAATGAAAAGGGGCCCATTGGACGAAAATTGGACTTTCTCACGCAAGAGCTTCATAGAGAGGTCAACACAACCGCAGCGAAATCGGCAGACATCGAAATAACGCAAGTAGCCGTAACTTTAAAGACGCAAATCGAAAAGCTAAGGGAACAGGTGCAAAATGTCGAATAACTATAGAGGGATATCAAGCTCCGAGTCTCACTCAGAACGCATGCTAAATATTGGGCATGGAAGTTTTGTAAAGTTGGACAGAGTCATAGGTATTTTTGAAGCTGGCTCTCTTCCTATGCGTAGGTGGAGAGACAAGGCTTTAGAGGAAAACCGACTAGTTGATGCCACGAAAGGGCGAAAACTTAAGTCGTTAATTCTCACCGACTCAAACCATGTGATCCTCTCGAGCGTCGTTCCCCAAACTCTTAACGAACGCTTGACTGAGAAACGTTCTCCGTCGGCTGTTTCGTTAAGGCCGCAGGAGGAAAGGTTGTTTGTCTCCTAAACGAACAGAGCACACACCCTTACCCAGACTTATAATCATTTCTGCTCCTAGTGGAGCGGGAAAGACCACTTTGTCCTCGATGTTGCTTAAGGAATTTCCTAAGCTCCAAAGATCAGTTTCGACGACAACTCGCCCCAAGAGGGAAAACGAAATGGACGGAACTCACTACCATTTCGTCGACGAGAAGACTTTCCAGCTTAAAATTGAAAAGAATCAATTCGCCGAATGGGCCTTGGTCCATGGCAAACGGTACGGGACCACTCGGGCTACGATAGACGATATTCTTGCTCGAGGCTGTAATCCTATTTTTGATATCGATGTGCAAGGAGCTATGAATCTCAGAGCGCTTTATGGCGACCGCTGCCTTTTGATCTTTATTCACCCCCCTTCGATGGAGGCTCTGAAGGAGCGACTCATCCAAAGAAAAGGGGATTCAGTAGAGTCTATTGAAAACCGCTTAAAGAATGCCTATAGTGAGATTCAATGGAGTCAAAAGTACGATTACCAGATCACAAACGACAACCTAGAAACCGCCTTTCAAAAGCTAAAAGAGATTATTGTTCACGAGTGCTTGGAGAAAAAGAGATGAGCACTCCCCCTACTCTTCCCTTTACACAAAAGAAGCCAAGAAAACTGGCCGACCTAACTGCTTGTGTTAAAACCTATAATCCAAATGCTGACACTCAGCTTATCGAAAAGGCTTACCGGTTCTCGGAAGAAGTTCATAAAAACCAAAAGCGAAGTAGCGGAGAGAGCTATTTTCATCACCCAATTGAAGTGGCATTTATTATTGCTGAACTTGAACTAGACACAGTCTCGGTCGCCACCGCGCTTCTTCACGACACCGTTGAGGACACAGTAGCAACGCTCGAACAGATTGAAAAAGAGTTCGGACTAGAAATAGCGACTCTTGTGGATGGAGTAACCAAAATCAGCCAAATCTCCTTTCAGACTAGTGAAGAGAAACAGGCGGAAAATTTCAGAAAAATGGTCTTTGCCATGGCAAAGGATCTTAGAGTGATTCTCGTCAAGCTGGCCGATCGAACGCACAACATGAGAACTCTCCAACATTTAAAGCCCGACAAACAGGCCCGCATAGCTCAAGAAACTCTGGATATTTACGCCCCCTTAGCTAACCGTCTTGGTTTATCGGCGATGAAAAGAGAACTTGAAGACCTCTCCCTACGATACACAAAGCCCGAGATCTACTACAAACTAGTCGCCCAAGTGAGCAAAAAATTAAAAGAACGAGATCAGTACACCCAAGACGTGCTAGCTATGATCGAAGGGGCTCTTCACGAACACGGGTACAATAACGCCACAGTTACAGGCCGCCCGAAGCATTTTTATAGCATCCACAAAAAAATGGAGAAAAGAAATCTGGCCTATGACCAAGTGTATGATCTGACTGGTTTTAGGGTTGTTCTTGAAACAGTGGAGCAATGTTATGGAGTTTTAGGCCTCATTCACTCGCTTTGGACTCCGGTGCCGGGCCGATTTAAAGATTACATCGCCATCCCCAAAGCCAACTTTTATCAATCTCTTCATACGACGGTCGTCGGACCCGGTGGGGAAAAAATAGAAATTCAGATCCGCACAAAAGAGATGCACGATACTGCCGAGCGCGGAATCGCAGCCCATTGGGCCTATAAAGAGGAAAAAAGTCTTTCTCAAGAGACGTCAAAATTTAGCTGGCTCAATCGATTAGTGGAATGGAATAAAGACCTACAAGACCCCAATGAGTTTTTAGAAACGGTTAAATTAGATCTCTTCTCTGAGGACGTTTACATTTTTACTCCCAAAGGAAAAGTGATTGAATTTCCTCAAGGAGCAACCCCACTGGATTTTGCTTACACTATCCACACTGACTTAGGCCATCACTGCATTGGGGCCAAAGTGAATGGGAGAATGGTTCCTCTTAAATATAAACTTAAGAGCGGTGATACGGTTGAAGTTCTTACTTCACCCAATCAGACACCTAACAAAGATTGGCTTAAGCTCGTTAAAACTTCGAGGGCCAAGAGTAAGATACGACAATTTATTAAAGTTCAAGAGCATGAAAATTCTAAAGTCTTGGGTGAAATGATTCTAGAAAAAGAACTTAAAAAAGAAGACCTAAGATTTAAAACGCTACTAAAAGAAGGACTATTCGAACCTGCTATCGAAGCCTTTTCTTTGAGATCTATAGAGGATTTACTAAGTGCCATAGGCTATGGGAAGCTTTCGGTTCGAAAAGTAATCGGCAAGATCCCCCTACCCGCTAAGGAAAATTCCCCTGAAGCCAAAGAGGCCCGAGAAACCAAAGAAACGAAACGCCCCCTGCAAAAAATCGTAGAAGAGGCATCGAAAAAAAGCACGACCCGCCAAGTGGTAAAAGTAAAAGGGATTGAGGACCTTCTTGTCCACTTTGCTAGGTGCTGTAGTCCGGTCCCAGGGGACTCGGTGATTGGATTTATCACTCGGGGGCGAGGCATTAGTGTTCATACTCGCAAATGCCCTAAAATTTTCGATTCCGATCCTCACCGTCTCATCGATATCGAATGGGACATGACAACGCCCTCTGAGAGGGCTGTAAAAATCAGAGTCATTTGCGAAGATAGACCGGGACTCTTAGCCGATATGTCAGGAGTTATTAAAGATCAAGAGGCCAATATCACTCGGGCCCAAATCGGAACAACTAAAGACAAAAAAGCGGTCTGTCTCTTTTCTATTTCAATTAAAAATCTAAATCACTTATCTAAGATTATTTCAGCTCTTGAGGGTGTACCAGGGGTTCTTCGAGTCGAGCGTGTGCAAAAGAAGCAGCAATAAAAACCATTCATAGAGGACTAAGTAAATATTCTTATTTACAACTTTATCAATCCTGCATCTTCTTTTTTGATTTCAGTACCGGAATCAACGCTATCGAAGGAGGGGAGGCAAGTTTTTTACTGTTTTCAGGATTCGATTTCATTGTTTGGGCAAGACTACCGGGGATAGAGAGAAGGCCTGATTTCACGAGATTATATTTTTCATTTGAAGGCAAACTTTTAGCACCGGCTAAAATCCACTCTTTAATTTGATGATAATCAAAGGCGTCCTTACTACGATTTTGGCTCGCTAAAAGAGCTGCAGCCCCTGTAACAAAAGCTGTTGCTTGAGATGTTCCCGACATCGTTCCAAATCTTCCACCAGGGATTGTACTTAAAATTGCTAAACCCGGGGCGGCGATATGAACCGTCCCCCCAAAGTTACTCGACGATAAAAGTTGGTTTTTCTGATTCACTGAAGCGACTGCAATAATATTATCTTGAGAGTAACTTGCAGGGTAATAAGGCTGCCCACTATTATCATGGCCGTCATTTCCGGCAGCTGCGACAAAAAGAACTCCTTTGCGATTTGCCTCTTCAATGGCCGCTTTCTCAGCGATGGCCGGTTCCGCTCCGCCCCCACTGTAATTGATGATATGTGCTCCCATTTTGACCGCATACTGAATCGCTTTAACCGTGTTTTGCAGGTTATTCATTCCGTTACTTCCTGAATCGTAATACTTAAGGGGCATGATAGAGACATGAGGACAAATTCCGGTAATTCCAATACCATTTGAGCTCTGGGAAGCAATAATTCCGGCAATATGTGTTCCGTGTCCATGAGTATCAAAGGGCAAGGGCTGATTATTCACAAAATCCCATCCAACCACATCATCAATAAAACCGTTGTAATCGTCGTCTATCCCGTTACAGCTTTTGTCTCGACACGTGGTAGAGGACAACTCTTTTGGAACCCAACGACCTGTTTCGCCAGGATTGATCCAGATGTTATTTTTGAGTTCCGGATGAGTGTAATCGATTCCAGTATCTACTACCGCCACCACCACTTGCTTAGAGCACTCCAAAACTTGATTTTGTATAGGTTGAACTAACGGTGTAAAAGAGTCGAAGAATCCTATATCAAGTAACGCCCAATCTTGACTTAATAAAGGATCGACTTGATTGTTCAACCCTTCAAGAGAAGGTGCCTTGCCTTGAATTCGAGCTAAAGTTTCTTTGGGAAAAGCAGGATAATTTAGACCATTTTTGTGAGTGATTTGTACAATCTCTTTTCCTAAACTTATTTTAGTCCCAAAGCAAATGCCCCAAACCAAACTAAAAATATAAACAAATCTAGAGAGATACTTAAAGGAAAGATGACATGATTCACGCAGGCTCAACCACTACCTCCAGCACCTGAAATCTTATGAAGACTTTAGGTCTACAGATCTACTTTCACCCCAGGTGATCCCTGGTTATGTGGAATAGAGAGCAACCCCTGTGCCACGACAACCCTTCAGCTAAGCCCTTGATTTTCTTTGATGGTTTTTAACTTCTGTCTTGGCTAGGTGGAAAATAAGAGGACAGCTCAAGCCATTTTTTGTCACCTTCCTACCTGGCCCCTTTTGATTAGTCCCCTATAGGGTAGAGTCTAGAGCTTCAACGTAACAAATGTTCAGTTTGATGAGATGCTTAGTTTTGAGCTGGTATCTTTCTCTTGGGTTTATTTTTTTTGCTACTGATCTCTCGAGCCAGATCAAGCTCCGGTAGCTTGGTGGGGATAAGATTAGGAGGAAGAGTTCCGCCAGATCTTAATGCTTTATAATAGAGATAGTTTCTTAAGACCAATTTGACATAATTTTTCGTCTCGGTCACAGGAATGAACTCCACAAAAATATCTAAAGGATAGTGGCCAAACTTTTTCCACCATCGACTGGTCCGCCTCAAACCCGCATTATAAGAGGCTGCCATCAAAGCGTAATGTGGAGTGGCTTTTTGTAATTGATGGAGATGATAGGTGGAAAGCTTTAAATTTTCTTCGGCTTGAAAAAGAAACTTATCGCTCGCATAGGGTTGATACTTCCAAGAACGGCTTAAACTCCTAGCAAGAAAAGGCATGAGTTGCATCAGTCCTCGAGCATCGGTAGCACTCACTGCACCTGGATTAAAAGCACTTTCTTGCCGCATAATCGAGTAGATAAAATCCTCATCAATACTCCATTCTCGCGAAAGCCAGCTCACTTTTTCGGCAAAGGGTCTGGGGAACATTTCTAAAAATTCGCTATGAAGAACTGGGGCCCAATCAGAGCTTACCCCGTTCTTATATCCCACCAACATAGAAAAGGTCTTCATTGACTCTAAGTGATTACCGGCAGCCCTATAAAGATGGGCAATATAAAGTAATGGAAACACATTTTTATCCGGCCTATTTCTAAGAACATTAACCGCTTTACTTAAATAAAGATGGGCATCTTTTTTTAGACCGGCCTTTAAACGATCTTCGGCTTTTAATAAATAGTCACTTGCACCTAAAGGAACATCAAAACTTTCATCCAAGTATTTTTTGGATGCTGCAAGATCAGTCTCAGGCACCGAAAAATTTTCGCCTCTCTCGCTTGCGGCCAGATAGAGATAGTAGCCTGGCAAAGGAAGTTGCTTGAGCTCTTGGTATTTTGTTTCAGCTATATCGGGATTTACTGACTTATGAAACCGATAGAGCCAATAAGCTTTCCTTGTTTTTGAACTTAACGATTCATCTGATTCACATTGATCGGCCAAGACTTGGATAGCTTGCTTGGAATCATTTTTTACAAATAGACTTAGTGAGAAAAGAAGGGCAGCCGTAGAGGCTTCATTAGAACAGTCATCAAGGTCTTTTATTTGTTTGTAAGAGGAAGCTATGGCCTCAAGCTCTCCAATATCATGCGCGATTCTAAACTTAAGATTAAGTATTTTACGCCAGTCTGGGCGGGAACTGATTTTTGATGTATCGGAACTCGAAACCAATTCTTTTACTTTTTGCAGAGCCTGTTCGTTTTGGTCCTGATTCCATAATTGGTAGATCTGAGAATAGGCTTTTTTTAGTTGGACGTTTTGAAAGCTATCTTTTTCCTCTTCACCCACTTCTTTTCGTTCTAAAAAAACCTCGGTTTTAAGATTATCACTTTCTGCCATCAAGTCTTCAACTTCAGGCCTCAGCTGTTCTGTCTTTTGCAATATTTCTTGAAATCGTTCGGAGCCGTATTTGAGAGTCTTAGCTTCGAGAACATAAAGATCCATCAACCTTTTTTTCTCAAGCTGAGACAGTTCAGGTTTAGTCTCCAGAACTCGACACTCTTTGACCGTGCTTGGCGAAAAGAGCTCATCAGGAAATTTTTGAAACGTCGCAGGAAATCGAATGGGTTGATGTTTGGTGGCACACTGGCATAATAGAAAAAGACTTAAAAGACACAATCTCGAATAGCTAACTGTCATTCGGTTATTTTAAACTATCGGATGGGTCAGGGAAAAGAAATGAACTTAAAAGCCTTAAAAAGAATTTTCCTCCTGGTTGCGCTTCACGTTATCATTGGCTGCACCTCGTCAGACACTCCTCAGGTTAAAGCCCTTGAAAAGAGTATCGCCGCAGCCGAAGCCACTCTAGATGGGATAGCTCAGGCCCTTAAAAAGGCCCCAGCAGCTGATCAAGGATTGGTAATTAAACTCAATCAGGACAAAATGCTCGCTGAATCACGCTTAGAAAGACTAAAAGAAAACCTTTACTTCCTAGACCCTAAGAAAAAACTGCAACAAAAGACCCCTGTCGAGGGCGCAGGCGCCCAACATTAATGACTGTCGTCGGTAAAAACTAAACCATGACACAGATTCCCCCTTCGACGCCTAAAATAAAATGGTTTTCACGCTTTCAAAACTATTAAAAATATTTTTCGACAGAATTTCGTTGTATGGGGGTTAAGCTCTAACTCTCTATTTTTTATCGCCGATTTTTGAATCAAGTGCCGAGTTCATCACTTTGAGGTTTTAATTCTAGATTTGGACTTTTCTCGAACTCTTCGAATCGTAGGAGGTAGACCTATCATCAAAGCTAGAATGATCAGCGTGGTCACAGTTCCATTTCCCAATATGTTGTTAAGCCAAAGCGTTGAGGACATGAGTAGGAGAAAATAAAACATATCCCCGGTTATAGCGATGAGCCAGCCGGTAACAAAACCATGACCTGCGGCTTTGGCTATCGATCTTCCCGTCATGGGATCTACGCCAAAAGAAATCACGATCAATGAAAGTGGACTTAAGACATGACTGTAAGTTCCTGTGGTCTTTCTAATAGACTGTTTGTAAGCCTCTCTAAAAAGCTCCATTTTCTTAGAGTTCTTACCTAACCTAATGACTAAAAGCATCAACGGCTCAAACACAAAGGCCAAAATGATGTCCGATACAAAATACAGAACGGCAGAAACAACCCAAGGAAGACCACGACTCTTTGCCAATAATACCCCTGCCGGAATGCCTCCACCTATCGGAATCAAATAAAGCGCTAAAACTTCCCAAGCGTGAGAAAAAAACTGACTAGGTATATTGAATTGTCCCATAAAGAATCGGCTGAACTACAGGCCTCAGATTAGTGGAATACCTGAGCCCTTTCAAGTCCCTGTTTGAGCAAGAGCCCCAGGATTCACTTCGCGAAAGCGAAGTGATGACCCACTACTTTGCCCTCTACCAAGAGAGGCGCTTAAAACTTTCGCGGTGTTTCTATGGGAATTTATTCCAATTCATTCCATCAACAGGATTGGGCGGTAACGGTTGAGGACAATTAAGCCGCTGTATCCCATCGGTGGGTCGTGGAAACCATTGAACGTTTCCGCGCATTGGGATTGGGAATTGTATTTCTATGGCGCCATTCCACCAGCGGCACACCCCAGTGCTTCTTTCTCGTGGGCTTCCGTCGGGATTGCGTGCACCATCATATTGGTTATTATTATTACCAGAATAACTCGACCCACTGGATTGATTTCCAGGGAGTACTTCGCCACCATTATTCCCATTTTTGCAACAACAGGCGCGCTGGCGAAATCCCATTTTATTTTGATCAAAGCATAAGTAGTTGTCGGAATGGTACAAGCATGCGATATCATTCTCAGGTTTCCCGTTCGGGCATTCCACAGAGGATTCTTTAGTGACATTTGCGGTCATTCGGAAAGCCCAGAAGGGGTTTCGGTGGATGAAAGGAGCTCCGAGCGTGGCAGTAGAGGCGACCTGGTTTGCCCCGACAGTTACTTCCTGTTGACCCTTAATGAGCGGCTTAATCTTCCGCTCGAGAATCTCTCGCGCTTCCTTGATACCCATAGGAGCTGTTTGAAAGCTTGAACAACTTTGATCTTGAAAGTAAAACTTGCACTGGCGGTTATTTTGACTCTTATTTAATATTTCGGCCACATTCTCGATAAACGGACCTCTTCGCGGGCCGTGCCCATGATAAGTATAATGATAATCTGTAACTCCAGCGCCACAGCCAGGAGGTCTTATATGTCTATCTCCCTTCTTTAATATGAGAGTTTGCCTACAGCCGACCTGTTTTCGATCCTGAAATTCTGTTTCGCAATAGAACTGGTTGATGTTTCGGCAAGAATCCTTTAACCAAGCGCAGTCGCGTATACGGCACTCAGCCTCTGGCAGTCTTCCGCAAACTTCACCACCAGGATCATACTCACAGACACAAAAAACATTCGGTTGTTGTACTGGGCGAACTGGAGGGGGAGCAAGATGATTGTTGTTTTTAGCGACTGCCAGCGAAGTTGCGATAAACATAATAAGAAAGTGCTTCATTGTGAATATTCCCTTCGGAGTGTCGATTAACGTTCATTATACACGTTAATGGATAGAATCTCACAAGCCCTATTTTTCGAAATCCGCCTCCACCCAAAGTGAGTTTTAATACCTTGCCCCCTTGAATGGGCCTTTTAAGAGGTAAGTTTTGATAAGTTTTCTTGGAGTTTCATTTGATAATTCACCTCATCGTCAAACGGCCAATAAATTGCGCGCCTTAAACCAACTTCATGGCCGTTTGAACCTCCTTGGTCCTCTATAAGTCTTTGCACTTTTAAAAAAAACATATCGGACCAGCCTGCTTCGAGTCTCATCATTCAAAACACACAAGGGGAACCAGCCCTTCCGGCTAACTCCCCTTGTATGGCGGAGGGAGAGAGACTCGAACTCTCAAGACCTTGCGGTCGCCGCATTTCGAATGCGGTGGCATACCAATTTGCCTATCCCTCCAAAATGATGCTTATTCTTGCCCCCTAGCCCTGGCGTTGTAAAGCTCTTATCCTCAAAGATGAAAGCTAAAGAATCAGACCGACGACTTATAAGGAATCCCCACAATATCTTTCACATACCGAGGCACAAGATAACCAGGCAATCGGCTCTTCATTCCTTCCCAAATTCTTTGGCCCTCCCCTTCAGCCACAAAGAAATGGCCGGTTCCAATCGAAGGATCTAATTGGTGAAGATAATACGGAAGAACTCCGGCCTCAAAAAGTTTTTCGGACAACTCAACCAAAGTATCGATTGAGTCGTTAACCCGTCTTAAAAGCACTGACTGATTAAGTAAAACCGTTCTTTTTTTTAAAAGCTCTAGACCCCTTCGAGTTTCGAGGGTCACCTCTTTCGGGTGATTAAAATGGGTTACCACAACCGGGTGAAATCGAGTGCTCGACAATGATTCACTTAACTCCAAGGTGACTCGAGAAGGGAAAGTCACGGGTACCCTTGTATGAAATCGCACCCGTTTCAAATGGGCTATCGCTTCTAACTCTTCTAAAACCTTCCTTAGGACTTCATCCCCTACCATCAAAGGATCCCCACCAGAAAAAATAACTTCACTCACCTCAGGTGTCTGTCGCAAATATTGAAACGCCTCTTTCCAAGTTCCTGAGAACAAGGAGGGCTTTAACTCATTAAGAAGCGTTTTTCTAAAACAAAATCGGCAGTACATACTACAATTGGGGGTCAAATGAAAAAGAGCTCGATTTTGATATCGGTGGGTAATTCTTTGTATCGGCTGATGTTGTAAATCTTGAAGAGGATCTTTCATTTCCTCGATACGACTTTCTAACTCCTCAAACGAAGGGATAGCCTGAAGCCGAATGGGACAATGAGGATCTTTTTTATCAATCAAATTCGCATAATACTGGGGAAGTAAAAACTGATACTTCAATGAAACTTTGCCTGCCTGAATAACTTCTTCAGGGGATAAAAGCCCGGCTTGAACCAAATCATTAGGCGTTCGATAGGCCGCTCTTAATTCCTGTTCCCAACTCACAAATTCTCTAACCTTTTATCTCGCTCATTTTTTGCCGACATTACGCAATACCCTCACACTTATTAGGGATGAATCACCTGTTTAGATTCAACTTGAGAGCTCTCAAAAGAACGACCCTTTCCAACATACCAACTTTCAAAAAGATCCTGGTAATGAGGAGAAAGAAAATACCCAGATTGCCCACCCGGCTGGGAATACAAGGAATGCTCGGTGTTCGAAACGTCTATCACCATTCTCATTGACGCTCCATTCTTAGGCTTGCTTACATGGACAACCAAACCATCTCCCGCTAAACTACGCTCCGGGAGATTGATCAATCGTGCCAAAAAACTGGGAATCCTTGATGAGAAAGGGTGCCTTGCTTGAAGAATATTTCTTGTACCCCAAGTCACTTTAGATAGCTCTTTCGGAGATTTTGCTAATTGACCAGCCGCCTCGGTAGCCGAAACTATTAGCAGCTCATCCCAAGAATTATATTGAGGATTTAATAAATGAAAGGGCTTATTAAGAAGCAGCATCTGAACGACGCTGTCTTTAGCAATTAAGGCCATGACCTCTTCATGTCGGTAAGGGGCCGTTCGAGCTACAAAAGGGCTCATCGCATTTTTTAGAACAGCTAACCTAAATTCCCTTAATAACGAATAGGCCGCTGAATCGATCCCTGCCTTTCCATCCCAAACTCCAACGAGATTTAGAATCTCCTCCACCCAAGGGGAGAGAGGCTTATTTTGATTTTCGATATTTCGGATCGCTTCAACCAATCGATCACGATACCAAACATGAACCGGGGAATAGATTTCATTTTGAATAGCCTGCATTCGATCTACCGAAATCGTAGAGCTCTCTAAGAGTAATTTTCGAATTTGAAATCCGCGAGCAGGAGATGGCCAATCATGCCCCCAACGATATTTTTCGATCGACTCAATCCACATATTTTGATTACCGCTTGCCACAAAGCCCTCGATGGGGTCAACAACTCGGGGCATTTCTTCCCAAGGGATATACTGTTTCCATACTGATCGCTCTTTAATTAGAGAACTTGTTCTTCCAAAATCTTTTCGTTGATCAGGTATCTTTCCGACCATCCCCCAAGCGATATGATTATCTTGGGTGGCCACTAAAATATTTTGGACCGGGCCTCCCCACCTAGAAAGAGCTTCCCAGAGTTCATCTAAGTGATGAGATTGATCGAGAGCTAAAGGGTTTAGCTGACTTAAAGGGTTCGGATCTAGAGCCGTCCATTGCAGAATCCGTTTATACTTTAAGCCAGATTCTAATTTTTCTTCAACCAACGGTCCATAAGCACTATCCCAACATTTTATGAGATGCTCTTTCCCACCTTTGATTTGAATTTTTTCTTCTCGTTTTACTAGCCTCAAAAACTCTTGTAATTCTGCAGGCACTATTTCTTCGTTAAATTGACTCCCAAGCTCAATAAAGTCTTGAACATCCGCTCTCGAATTAGTGAAAGACCAAGCCAAATGGTTATTTCTCCCGATCACCACTCCCGGAATTCCAGGAACAGTGACCCCTCTCACACTCAGCTCCGGATCTTTGAGTTCTACTCGATACCAAATGTTAGGAACCGTAATATTCAAATGGGGATCCCCAGCAAGAAGGGGTTTGCCCGTATCGGAATTCGCCCCCGAAACTACCCAAGCGTTACTGCCGTAAACTTCTTTTTCTTTCCATCTTATTTTGTCCACTGAACTCGCAGTCGACCTAAGATCAAAATCAATACGTGAGGGAATTCTCCCTTGAAGATTCCCTCTCTTGAAGACTTTAAGGGGAGCGTCGAGAAAACCAAAGTCCCAAGTTAAAAACTCGACCATCTTTTTGGAAAATCGGTTATTAAGCTCATTATAGGCAAGTTCCTCGCCATTATCGAAATCATTTAAAGATTCAAACATACTTAGAACAACCAGAAGCCCATCTTGAGCTCGCCAGGATTTGGGCGAGTATCCTAATAATTTAATCTCCCAAGGAAGAACCTCGAAAGAGAGATAGTCGTTAACTCCTTCAGAAAAAGACTGCCAGATAGTTTTGGTCTTTGGATCCATTTGCTCCCAAGCCCTATCGGCCACCTGTTTAAATCCCATCCGCCGATGTAGCACATCAGACTCTAGAGCCGCTTCTCCAAAAAGTTCACTTAATTCGCCGGCCATTTTTCGACGAATCAGTTCCATTTGAAAAAATCGATCTCGAGCGGTGACCAGTCCCTGAGCTCGCAATAAATCATCTCTTTGAGTACTTTCAAGAGTCGAAACACCCTGTGTATCTTTGACAATAGTCACTGTGGTTTTAAAAGTTGGACGGGTGAGATTTTCTTTCGAGTTTGGAAAGAACTGGCTTAAAAAATAGACTGCACTCCAAAAGACACACAAAATAATCGCACTAACGACTGTGAGAAGAACTATTGAGGAACGACGCATCTTATTTCCAATTTCCTTCCTGATCCCTATGAAGGTCGACCACCCGTTCTTTTTTATGCGAACGATAGACTTCAAATTGCATTTTTCCCGACTCTCGACTGAGAGACAACTGACAAATCCAGGAAACAAGGCTCAGAATTAAAGAAGCTAAAAATGCCGAACCAAAAGAATCAACCGCAAACCCCATCACAAACTGCCCTGCTAATTTAAAAAGAAAAGCGTTGATGATTAAAAGAAAAAAACCAAAAGTAAAAAGTGTTAACGGAAAAGTAATGAAAATAAGTATCGGCCTAATGATTTGGTTAAAAAGGGCTAAAACTGCCGCGGCGGCAAGCGCCGTTCCTAAGCCGTCGATGTAAATTCCCGAAACTAAATGAGGGATAGCTAAAATAGTTGCTGCGGTCACTACCCACTTGATTAAAAATTTGGGCATGGGTTACTCCTCTTCACTTAGGGCCCTTTATATACCAAAACTCAACGCTTAAGTGAAAAGCTTAATTGGCTCAAATGAATGGATTTTTGGACTATTATTAAAAAAAAAACCCAAAAATGGGGTAAATTAGTCTAAAAAGATACCTATGGCGCTATTTTCTCGAAATGACTGGATTATTAATAGCTCTTTTCACCCGCTTTCCACCAGAGAGGTTTTGCAAAAGGTTGAAGAAATAGTAGGAGCTCATGTCCAAGGCCCCAACAGAAACAACAAGCCCATCGTGCTTTTCGATCTCGATTCCACTCTCTACGAAGTAGGATATCGCACACTAGCTATTATTGAAGATTGGAATAAGGCCCCTAAAGCGCGCCTGTCTATTCAAGAAGATCTCAACCGACTCAAATTGGAACACATTGGGTATTCACTCTACGATTTAGCGAGAAATTTAGGCCTAGAGCCCGCTCACCCTGAAATTAAAAATGCACTCGATGAAATTAAGCCCTTTTGGTGGGAGCGTTTCTTCTCCAATGAGTT
>Ga0194131_10005749_pt1 | contig 17657 bp, 16 predicted proteins | sample TA2KigO120mmetaG_FD_148631 | JGI IMG/M metagenome (GOLD analysis project Ga0194131, IMG submission 148631) | Freshwater microbial communities from Lake Tanganyika, Tanzania - TA2015053 Kigoma Offshore 120m | ecosystem: Environmental > Aquatic > Freshwater > Lake | place: Tanzania: Lake... | reverse complement strand
CCGCCTATTGAAATTTTCAAGCCGCGTTTTCGCGCTCGCAACCTGTTGGATCGCCTTCACCGCGCTGGCGGGCGGCTTGAGGATCCGTATGAGATCTCTTTCGCGCTTCTTGGAGCCCGGGTAGCGCGGGATCTCCCCTGAGAGCAGCTGATTCAACTCCGTCCTTTCGGCTGCGTGCTGGCGTTCGTGCTCCCTAATTTCCCCACGCGCGTCAGATATGTCTCGATTGGCGATCTCTACGATAGCGGATGGAGGCCTCGCGTCGATGATCTTCCGCAACTCTTTGATGCGCTGTTGGCCTCGAGCGGACGCCAGCGCCACGTCGGAACCCTCTTCAATAAGCAAGAGATCGGTCTTTTCGGTGGCTCCGGGCGTCAGCACGTAGTCCAGAGCGCGCAAGATCGGCGCGTCGCTGCTGAAGCCGAACAGCTCCTGGGCCTTGGCTATCACTTCCTGTATCCACAACACGGCGCGTTTCACCCAGGTATCTGCCGAGGCCCGCGCGGCCACCAGCCTCGACGCATTGACGGCCCAGTATTCTGAGGGATCGGAATACGGATACAGTTCCCCTAGCAATTCGCCTTTAGCAAACTGGTCAAGCATGTCCGTGGTGATCCCGCTCTTCTCCACGGCCTTGAGATAATCCAGCGCCACCCAGTCGCTGTTCTCCACCGCAACGCGCCGGCGCTCGGCTAGCCCCTTCTCCCATTCGGCTCGAATAGCAGCACGTATATCCTCGGGCATGAACTTCTCAAGATGGTGGAGGAGTTCGTGCGCCAGGCTTCTGGGCCAGTCATAGCTGTCCCGGAAGATCTCAATAACGCGCTGGGCGGAATGGTAGTAGCCGGCCGCGGGGTCGGGTTTATCGACGAAATGGATGGTCAGATTTTCCATGATCGCGGGATTCCGCGCCAACATCCAGTCAACGAATGCCTTGGCCTCTGGAGATAGCCATTCTTTCGCTACCGCATGCTCCAGCACCTCTTGGATGTTCTCAATCCGCGCGGTGCCCAACACCACGCCGTCGTCGTCCTTGCTCTCGGCAATTTCATTACGCTTGCGCTCAATGACCTCTGGCGCGAGCTCCTGCTCCGGCCACGCCGGCCACGCCTCAAGCTCGGTTTGCGCCGGCGCCGGCGATCTCGGCGCCGGCGATCTCGGCGCCGGCTTGTTGACGTCGAAGCCGTCCTGGCTGTCAATGATAGACTCGTAATGCGCTAGCTCCTCTTCGATGTTCTTAATCTCGTCGGTTAACTCTTTCGACGCTCCTTGTTCTTTTGACACACGCTCGGTGGTCGTCGCGGCGGCACTGGCCTTGTCGCTATCCACGGCCCGCAGGTTGTCGATTACACGCTGCAACACGGTCGAGGCGTCGGCCGACACCTGAGCGGCCGATCCGAGGCCCCCTTCGGCCGACACCTGAGCGGTCGTCCCGAGGCCCCCTTCGGCCGACACCTGAGCGGTCGTCCCGAGGCCCCCTTCGGCCGACACCTGAGCGGTCGTCCCGAGGCCCCCTTCGGCCGACACCTGAGCGGTCGTCCCGAGGCCCCCGGCGGCGCGATTGCGGTCAATGACTGGGGCGAGCTTGGCTGTGATCCTTTCTGCTTCTTTCCGCAGGTTGAGAACCTTCTTCTCCGCGCGCACAGTCGCGGCACGGAACTCGGCGGCGATGTCGCGCAGCGCGTAGTCGGTTTCGACCAGGCGCTGGCGCAGGACGGCCATTTCGGGGATATCCCCCGGACCCTCGGCGGCCGCCTCGCGGGCCTTGACCCGCTCATCGTAGAGCGCCGACAGTTCCGCCGCGATCGCGCGGCCGCGCTTTTTGTCGGCGGTCAGAAGCTCCAGCTGCAACGCCTCGATCTGCTGGTCGTACTTCAGCGACACGGTCCCCATCTTGTCGTCGCGCATCTCGGCCAACCGCGCGCGTAGGTCAGCGGCCTGCTGTCGGAGCTCCGTCACGCGCGCCAGGAGCTCGGGCGCCTGCCGAGCGAGGATCTCTCTCACGTCGGGCGTATCAATCGCCACGCTGATCTCGGGCGGCTCGCCGGCGTAAAGAACCCGCCCCAGGGTCGGGTCGCCCAGCGCGGTCCTGGACCCCCGGCTCTGGCGGGAGTTGACAACCAAGACGTCGAGGACGGGTCCGACGTCGATCGGCCGGCCCTCGATAAGCTGGGCCACCGACGTGCGCGCGAGCGCCTGCTGGTCGCCGGGCTTCAGGTCATCTACAAACAGCTGGAAGGGCGAGGCCTTCCTGCGCGCCCGCGCTCGGTTCAGTCGGTCGCCGATGGCGCCGACGCCGAGGTGCAGCCCGGCTCCCAGGACAGTGCCGAACGTGACGTTCAGCAGGCTGTCAGTGATGTCGTAGTGCGCCTGCTCGCTTCGCGCGGCGCCGTACACCAGCGGCTCAAGCATGGCGGTGCCAACGGCGCCCTCAACGGCTCCACGTACAACGCGCGCAGCCGGCAGGCCAATGCGCCCCACCATAGCGAGGAAATGACGTTCGCGAACGATGGGGATGAACGCAACGGCGATGTTGAGCGGATCGAGGGATGACGCGATAAGACCTGCTAGTAATTTCGTGAATACCCCCGTATCCGCACGGCGCATGATAGTCTCTCGGTGTAGTTCCTTGAACTTGAGAGACCACTTTTCTTGAGCGAGCACCTCGTAGACGTCTTCGGTAAACACAAGTTCACCCGGGATGCCGTATTGCTGGTTCGCCTCCTCGGGCGTCAATAGGACCGGCCCCGGCCAGTGGACGGGGGCAAAGATGCGGCTCTCGTCGGGCTCCGCCAGGTAATCCCAGGCGCTGTCCGGCTGTTCATCCCGCAACATGAAGCGGGTGTCGACCACCGTCCCGGCCGCCGCACGGCTAGCCTGGGCATCCAGCATGAACTCTTGCGCGGCCCGCCGCGGCCAATCTAAAGCACGAAATGGGCCTCGCGCCCATTGCTCCCCGAAAGCCGCCCCAAACCCTCGCAACCACGACACATCATAAGCTTCAACGCCGAAGTCCCTCGCGCGGCGATTGGGCAGAATCTCCGGGAATACAATCTGTGTCACGGCACTTAACGTGTCCCAGGCAAATTGGATGTGTTAAAAACGACCCAGAAGCGGCTGCGGCGGGGGCGGGTCGCCATATATAGTCCTCAACCCGTCCAGATCGGCGAACTTGATCTCCACTGGAACTATGGTGCGCCCGGGCCAGTCATAAGTAAGCACCGGCTGGCCCTGCTTGTTCAGGAGTATCACGCCGGTATTGTCAGGGTTATTTACATAATATCCTTGCGTGGCTGACTCATGATTTGCCTTCACGACGTCTTCATGTTGTGTGGAATTGGGCATGTCACCCCCGAAGACGGGCACCAGGTCCTGTGGGTTAAGATTAATTAGTGTCTGCTTCGCGATCCAAGTAAAGAGTTCCTCGTCCACGTCTGGGTCGACGCGGACCATTTCCAATAACTCACTGGAAAATAATTTGTTGCGGTCGAAGACCAACGTGTTGGTAGCGTACTCGACGGCGTCGTCAGCATCCATGTCTTTGTTTCTAAACATAGCATACATCGCCAATGACACGGCGGCGGAGACGTATTTGTAGGCATAATCCATCCCGGCCGGGCCGTAAGGCGTAAAAGTCCAGATGAAAGGCTTTAATTCTTCTTCAACCTTCTGTTTAATTTGTTTGGCATTATCTCTATAGATCTGGCTATCCTCCATAAGTTTTTTGGCTCTAATCGCCTGGACAAGTTCCTTCATCACAAATGCGTCCCTCAGCTCGGTGAGGTCCGATACGACCACATAATCGCCGTCAAGCCCCGCGTCCGCGAGTGCGGTTGCAGCATAGCGCCACCACTGCTGGTAGAAACGCGCCGTCTGCTGCACCAAATCACCAGCCGCTTCTGGGTCGTTGTCGGCTAAAGCGTTGATCTCGGCCGCCAGGTTGGCCGCCTGATCCTTTGATATAGGTCTAAGCGCATGATCTGGAACTCCCAGTCTTTTCTGCTCCGCCAGGGACGCTGCGATAGCAAGTTGCTTTTGCTCGTCGGTTCTGGCCGCAAGAAACAGCCGCTTGACCTGCTCGTTGTGCATCTCGACGAACAGCGCGGGATCCTCGGCCAGCTGACGGCGCGATTCTGCGACCGCGTCTTTAATAATTTTAAAATAACCCGAGGCAAAGTTCGCGTTGGGGCCCTTGGTCATCAACGCCCACCATGTCGCGACAAGCTTCTTCTGCTCGTCCTCGTCGAGCAAGTTTATCTTATGGGTATCCTCGTATAACCGTATGGATAGGGCTATCTCGTTTCTCATCCTGCTTACTGCATAAGGATTGTCTCGGTAAGCCTCCTGGGCGTCGGCCATCATTTGGGCGATCTTGCCGATGTGCTCGCCGGCTCCGCCTGCCGCGATCGCGGTAAGGAGGCTTGAGTACCCCGCCTCGATGCGGTTCATCGCCTCGGTATCTTTAGCTTTTTGATCTCGCTCTATAGCGTCTTGGATCAGGGTATATAGCCCCAAGCCATAGCCCGCGCCGGGGCCCGTCACCAACGACTTCCAGATATCGAGAAGCTTCTCCTTCTCTTCCAACGACAGCGAGTTTATATTATTGATATCATACCAGTACCTTATGGTGTTGGCTAACTCGCTTGTCAAAGCTTCTAATCGAGCAGGATTTTCTTCGAAAGCAGTTTTGGCGGCGTCGATGACTTTTTTGATGTGATCGGTGTCGCCGGGTCCATTAGTTCTGATCTCGGCAAGGAGGTCTTCCCACGTCGCATTTACAAATTCCCCCGCCTCTGAAATTGTAGCTGTTTGAAATTGATCCACACCTTCTTTGAACCTGACATATAGCCCATAGTTAGAGGCCGCGTCGATGCCACTCACCCTGCTCAGCCACTGCCTTACCTTCTCATCCTGTTGGGCCTGCGTCATGTTGCTTATCTCACTGAACTCCTTGAAGAACAGCAGGGCGGAGGCCAACTCTTTTTGCACCTGTAAATAGTGCACAGGATTTTCGCGGAAAGCCAGGGCGGCGTCGGCGAGGATCCCTTCTTGGTTTTCGCAGGTTCCGTTCGTCCTCAACTCGACACGGCAGGATTCGTAACTCACATTGAAGCGGGCCAACGCCGCTGTCGTTTTATCTGAGAGACGTTTCTCTTGTGCCTTATTGATATTTTCCTTCATCGACAAGATCGTTTCGCCGTCTAGGAATGGCGCCGTCGGGTCTTCCGAGAGCATTTTGGAAGCTTTATCGAATGCGTTAACTGAGGTCTGTTCATCTTCTGCGGTTAGGCCGATGTCGATCCAGCCCTGGATGGCGGCTTGCACCAGGGTGACGTGTGTTTCCCACTTAAGGTCTTCGCCGTGCTGTTCGCTGATCATGCCTCTCGCGACCGCGTTGTCGACGGCAGCTTCCATGGCGCCGATTTCGCTCGGGAGGCTTGAGGGATCAAAGACGACGTTATTCGTCTGCTGGGTAGACATGGCGACCCAGTCGCTCGTAAAAGCCGCCGCGCGCCCTTTCGCCTCGAACTGTATGGCTCTCTCAAGCAGCCCTTGGCGAACAGAACTCAACTCGTGGTACAGATAGCTCCTGTTCTCGTCCGAGAGCGGCCGCTCGGCCATCATCTGCCCCGCGGCTTTGTCGTAGTCGCGCATGAAATTATCGACGAAATTGACTGCTCCAACCTCCGCGTTCTGCTCACGCTCTTGGTAGTACTTTGCCCAGTCGCCGCGGAACTTCGCCATGTCCTTCTGTATGTGAAATAAATCGTCGCTATTGGCCTTCTTCTCGAGGAAGTCGGCAAGGTCACCGATAACTTCGCCATCCGTCTTGACGCCGAAGGCAGCGGGCGTCGACAGGGTGGCGAAACCTTCAACCCCTGGCTGGACCTCTGCGATGTATTGCTGAAGCTTTGGCATATTCACCCAGTTTAACGACGATACACAGGAGGTAGATAGACATACGGGCCCTTTTTAGGCGCCCAATTTAACTTCTCGCCCACCTTTGCGCCACCAAGGAGCGCCGACGCGCCGGCGCCGAGAAAGCCGCCCACAAGCGCATTTCTGCCCTTTGCGCGCTCCAGGCGTGCGTTGCTCATGAGGTCGCTGACCTGGTTGGTGGCGTTCCACTTGATCATCAACGCATCAAGCTCTTCCTGCGCTGCGTTGCTCTCGAAGATTTCGAGCGCCGAGCCGCTCATCGTGACACCGCTGTCGCCGAGCGCCGCCCGGTTCTGGCCCATGCGTAGCGCGGCCAGGCGCCGGTGTCGCGTCTCGTCGAACTGCGCTTTCTGCTCGGCGAGCTGCGCGGTGCGCTCGTACAGCGCCGCGTTGTAGCGCGCCGATGCCTTCTCCGCGGCGCCCTGCTGGAGGAAAGACCCCGCCGACAGCGCGGCCCCCGCCGCCGACAGCGCGACGCCGAGGGTGACCTTGGCCCCGCCAAGGACGGCAGGCAGGGTGAATAGCGTGGCGCCGCTCATGCGCGGACCCTCGCGTACAGGGAGCAATCGCCACCGTCGGGACGGTAGGCCTTCATCCGTACCGCCTCCAGCTGGAAGCCGAGTATCTCGGCCCAGCGGTGACCCGCGTCGAAATCGACGTCGACCGTCATCTCGACGCGGCGATGGGGCTGGGCGTCGAGAAACCGATGCACCGCGCGCGTGATGGAGACCATGTGCCGACCCGCGGCCGCGCCGACCCACGACCACGCCATGGCCCGGCCCTGCCACGCAGGCAGGATTCCCGCGCAGCCCACGACGTCGCCGCCGGCGAGGAGCCCGGTGAACGAAGGCTGCGTTGCCGCGAACTCCGCGTGCTCGCGCGTGACCATCGCGCGCAGGTAGGCCTGCGCGGGCTGGAGCGACAGCATCTCAATGTGGTGAGGCTCGAAGGGAACGACGATCACGAGTCGGTCCACCCATCTGCGATAACTGCTAGGATCGTCATGGGCAACGGCTGGTCCTGCCGGATGTAGATCCGGCCCTCGGTCTGGTAGCCGCTTGGCCACGAAACTTGGAAATCATTGTCGGCTAGCGGCGGCGCGCTGTCCATTAGATCACTGGTTGTGCGAAAAATGATATTGTCAAGCGTTGAGGCGTCTGGGCCGGTTTTACCACCGAGCGTCCTGTAAAAGCGGATAGTTACATCGTGCAAACGCTTAAACTTGCTTTGTGCGGTCGTGATCATCTGCGATTGATATTCAAGCCGCTCGGTCTGCATGTTTGAGGCGTAAGCGAGGCCGATCACGGCCTTTGTCGCCGTCCCGCGATCAAGCGTCACACTCCCGCTTGCGACGACGGCGTCAGGCCGCACGGCACCGTCGGCGAGGATGGCCACGGTCTGGCCTTCGAGATGTGACAGGCCGCCGAACGACGAGACCGCCACGCCGCTGTACTTCAAACCCGAATCGACAAAATGAGCGTCTTGCTGGGCAACAGAGTCGTCAAAAAACGGCGTCAGGTACTCGACGTACCGCCGGGTCGTGCCGTTGATCGTGCGCTTGCACACCAGCCACAGTTGGTCCTCAGTCCCAGCCGAATTAGGAATGACTGCTACGCTTTCGACCACCGCGCCGCCGGTGCCGAACACACCACCCAGCGTGTGCTTGTGCCACGCGATCGCGTCCTGGTCGGCCTCGTAGGTAAGGCCGACGAGGACGCCGTCCGCGCGCACCAGCCAGACGATGGGCTGCGGCTGTGCCTGGTAGGCCATGGAGATGATGCCGCCGCGAGTGATGTGCTCGGCGACGATCGACAGATCGGGCGACTTGAACCCGTCGTCTGCGAACACGTAGGTGAGCTCGCGCACCTTGCGGCCGCACCGCTGAACGAATATGTGGGGCTTGCCCACACGCACCGGCTGCGGCTCAGAACAACCCCACGCAGTTGAGCGCGTCGCGCGGACGTTGGTCGGTGTCAACGCCTCGTTTTGATTTGAAGGGCGCACGATCCACTCGCCGCCCACGGTAAACACGAGTAGGCCTTGCTCGTCTTCACCAATCGACTTGATGACGTTGACGTCGTTCGCGTTCAACGTGAGCGCCAGCGCGTCGTCGTCGGCGATGACAGTGTTATCCGTGGTAGAACCCACCACAAAGCTGGTTGGTTCCATGTTTTCGTAGTCGCCAACCACGGACCCGTCAATGCGTTGAGGGTGCGACGGTGAGCCTCCCCAAAACAACCGATCGCCGTAGAAAGAGACCGCAGCCGGGTAGCCGGTGGTGCCGCTCCACACCCCGAGGCGCCAGTTCACGGACGCCGTCGCCGCACCAAAGGCTCGGTTGACCGTCGCCGTGACCTGCGTGGAAGATGTGAACGCGGTAATGATAGCGTTCCCCGACAAATTGCTGTGCTTGATACGAACAAGCCGGCCGACATCGGTTAACGCGAACGTCGCGGCGCTGGCCGTGATCGTGATTGAGCCCGTCGTGGCGCTCGGCGTCAGGGTCGTGGCCGTGGTGTTCGTCGCGAGGTAGGGTCCGTCGACGAGCGTGATGCTCGAGATCGTCCACGATGTGTGGCCCGTGCGCGTGACCTTGCGCGGCGCGTAGGACGGGTGCGCGATGTAGAGGACATCGGCACTCTGGGCGAACTTGAGCCGCAGGGCGCCGTGGGCGTCGAACAAATCCGCCAGGAGGTAAGGCGTGGCTATCTCATAGGGCACGCCGGCGGACAGGATCTGCGCCTCGTTGCGGTAGAAGCGCAGGTATTGGTCACCGAACTCGAGGATGTAGGACTGCGTGGTGGAGAATTCGAACCGCACCAGCGCCGCCCGGTTGGCCGAGTTCTTGATCTCCGCGACGTAGTAGCTGCCCGGGCGCCGTGTCAATGGTCCTTGCACCATTGGAATAAAGTTTTCGCAGAGCTTTAGGCCCTTAGCGTACTTTTCAAAATCAACGCGCCCTTCAAGCAGAGGAGACAACTCTCCTGCGTTGAGCGACGCATAAAGCACAGTGATCGAAGGCATCAGAGCCTCGCGATTTCCCAGTCGTCTCTCACACGTTCGATCGAGAACTGTTCAAACGCATTGGTTTGACGGGCTTCAAACAGTGACATCCGATATTCTTCAAACGCCATTTTGCGCTTGTCCACGGACCCGGTAAGGCGATGCGCCACCTCGGCCGCCAGGCGCGCGGCGAAGGTGTCGACAAACGAGGCGTCGAACTGCTCGGGGTCCGTGATGTCAGCGAGATAGGTAATCTTCAACGGCCCGGCCTCGTTGGACAGAATATTGCGGCCCTCGATTTTCCAGTCGACCTTACCGTCGTATTGCACCGAGTTGCTTTGCGGGTGCGGCATCAGCACGCGCAGGCAGTCCGCCGGCAGCGGGTAGGCGTATAGAAAATCAAACTCGGGAGCCGTCACGCTCACGGCTAGCTTCGCGCGCTTCTTGGCAAAATGCCACGGATGCCGGCGGATCTCGTTCCGCCGCACTAGGACGTAGCACTCGTTGATAGCGCGGGCCGGGTTGCTGTCCTCGGTGAGCGACACAATGGTCTTCTCGCCCAGCTTCACCAGCGCGCGGTTCGCAATCTGCACGTCGGAGGCCATCAGCCAACCTCCAGTTTAGTGTTACTGTTCCGCCGGCCAGCGGCGACGGGGTCCGGCGTGCAAATCAGGCCGGCGGCCAGTTGCTTTTGAGGATGTGATTCTCGATCATCCCGAGGGCCTGGAGAACCTCGGCCTTCGTGACAGTCTTGCCAGCTGGCGCGTCGAAATCAACGGTCACCTCGACGTTGTCGGCCGCCGTCGCGGATCCGACCGCCTCGGTGATCTGGAACTCGGTCTCGCCCTTGCTGATGCCGTAGCGACGGGTCGCCATGCTCTTGTCCCCCTAAGAAAAGGGGGGGAGGAGCTCCGCCCCTCCCCCTGCTCGTCAGAACGTGTACTCGACCTCAAGGAGGATCGAGCCGGCGGCGTCGGCGGCGCCCGTCAGGGTGCCGACGATGTCGTACATGAAGCCCGGATCCGACGAGAGGCCGAGGGCCTCCCACAGGGGCTTTTCAAGCTCGTCAACCGTGGTGACACCGGACTCATTGACGACCTCGCTCTTGTTGAGCGCGCCGGCGTTGAGCGCGACGGCCGAGGCAAAGTGGTCCGCGTCGACCACCGCGCCGCCATCGGCGGTCGTGCGGTAGACGCCGACGTCCATCGCCGTGGTCGTGCCGATGTCCGGGCAGGACACCTTGACGCTCGACACGATCGCGTTCGAAGGAGCGGAACAAAACAAATACTTGGATGCGACAGAGTCGCCGTTCGCGACCGCCACGATGCCCGCAGAGCGAACAATCGGGGCGCCCGTGATGCGGGCGTTGTTGAAGACCTTGGGAGTGGCATCGCGATTGGTGATCGCGGCCGACTTTGTGGTGACGACAGCCATGGGTTAATTCCTTCTATGGAGAAAACTGGAAAACACGGTGATCACTCACGAGACCACACCCGGACCACCTTGTTCTCCTCGAGGCGAGTGGCGCCGGCCGTCATGTAAACATAAGCTTGATACGGCAGGCCCTGGAGATCCTTGCGTTGAGTGATGTCAGTCGTCAGGTCGTTCCACAGAGCCAAGTGCATCCCGCTCCGAGCGAAGACCGGGATCGCGCGCGAGGTGCCGGCCGCGTCGTCCGTGCCGGTAACCAGGCGTTCGCAATGGACGATGTCGATGCCCAGGAAGCGGGTCACCTTGCCGTCCACCAACACAGGCCGCTCATTGAAGTCCGTGCTGATTACCTGCGCCTCCGACAGCAGGTTGTCGTGTTGAGCCGCCGTCACGACAGCGGAAATTGGGTCGCTGTCGATATCGACAAACGACGCCATGAGGCGCTTTTTTGCCTCACGGAGCTTTGCCACCGTCAGGCCGGTCGCCGCCGCGGCGCCGTGCGCGACGCCCACATTACGCCCGCTTGACGTCGTCAAGGTCGTACCGAACGACGTCGTCGTGCCACCAGTTTCGCCCGTTTTCGCATCACCGAAGAACGAGGTGATGATCAGGTCGTCCATCTGCCTGCCCGCGGCGTAGACCGCGGACTGGACGTAGGACGACGCCGGATCGATCAGCAGGCGCAACTTATCAAACTGATCGATCAGCTGGGGCAGGTCGAAATCAGAGGGGTAAACCCAGCGGCGGTCGAGCGGCGCGTCGACGCGGCCCATGGGGGCGAAGCGTGACGTCACCGGCTGCATGGCGACGGTCCCAATCTGCTCAACAGGAGACGCGGCCTTGCCGACGTACGAGCCGACCGTGACCCTGTCGCGGAGCTTGCTGCCCATCTGTTGGAGAAGCAGCTGAATGTTAGTCGCGTACTGCTGGACGTAATACGTCGGGATGTTGATAGACATTTCTCAGTCCTCATTGGGGTTGACACTTCGGTTTCGAAGCGGCTTATCCCAACGCGGGGGCCTTCTTCATGCCCATCAACCAGGGCTGGCGCTGGTCTTCCCCAGCTTCCAGGCGGCCCTAGGCCAGAGGGTTAGTCGCCTTTGTAGAGCGCCCTTCTTTACGGTCGGGCGCTTGGCTCTGGATGTACCGCTCGAAGACCTTGGCTCGGTCCACCACCATCTCGGCGGTGTGATCGTGCCTGTGCGCGAGTTTAAGGCACTCCAGCCGGATCTGCTCCGGTTTCATGTCAAGGATCCCACTATGAGACGCGGATGTCAAGGCAACAAACTTTGGTTGCCAAAGGCCCAACTGTGAACCTGCTCCATCTTTTTAGAGGCGTCGGTGTCGTGGGCAAGATACCGACGAACGAATTCTTTGTCGCCACCCAGTCGCGTTAGCTCGGCCTTGGCCGCGTCAGGCGTCATGGCGCCGTCGAAGGACTGCTGGCCCTGGCCGCGCTCCAAAGGATCCTCGCCCACACGTCGGGCCAGATCGGAGAAGAATCTCATCAGATCCCCAAACCCCAGCTCCCCCTCGAGCCGGTTGACGATCGCCTCGTCGACGCCGAAGATCTTAGCCACCGCCCGCGCCTTCTTCACTTGGTCGTCATACGCGGCACCCCACTCCTTCTTCAACGCCGCTTCCTCCTGCGCCACGCCCGCCCGGTAGGCCTCCTGCGCCGCGGTGGTCTTTTTCCCAATCAAATCCTGCCACTTGCCGATGACGAGCTCGGCCTGCCGCTGCGTCAGCCCGGCTTCGTGGAACGTCGACTGCGCCCACGTCGCCATCTCGGCGTCGACGCCCTCCTTGGGCATCGTGTAGCCGCCGGGCTCCTTCGGTCTGCCCAACTTGTCAAAAAACGCGCCAACCTCGGCGGCGTCGTCCCACTTCGCCGGCAACAACACGGTGCGCCCGGCCTTGTCAGCCCCTATCAGCTTCTCGAGATTACGGTAAGAGTTCAGCGCATCGATGGGCTCTCGGAAGCCCTTGGTCTGGACCCAACCGCGCAGGTCGTTGTCGGGGATAGAGGCTATCCACGACGAGGAACTGGCGGCGGCCGCGGAAGCGTCGCCTTGTCCGCCGTTGGCGGGGACGGTGGTGTCGGCCATTGAATTTTCCTCCATACGTTACAACGTGGTTCTGTCAGTCTCTCCCCCGGCCAGCGGCCTCATCTTTTGCCAGCCGATCGACATCCGCCGCGGACAGCCGTAGGTATTTCTGGATCCGCAGCCACACTTCGCGGCGGCCCTCCAGGACCGCGTGGACGCGCGCGTCGGGATGGAACGTCGATTCGCCGGCCCGGCAAAACTTCGCCAGATCAGCCAGTACGCGCTCGGGAACCGGGCCATTGAAAGTCTGGACGTAATCCTGATGCCTGCGAACTAAAAATTCGTGCAACGTCATCTGCTGGGACGGTTCCCGGCGTTCACCGCCTTAATCACGGCCGCCGCGCCCGGCGCCGCCGCTGTCATCTGGTCAATCTGCTGCTGTTGCTGGCGGCCAGCGCGGATCTGCTCGACTTCCTCCATAGTGTTGATCCACCTGGCCGGCACGCCCTGGATCTCGGCCGCCGCAGGAATCGCCTGGTCGAAATTGAACCAGTCGAGAATGCGGGGATCGGTCGTGGCCGACGCATAGGTCGCAGCCTGCTCGAGCAGCCGGTTGAAACCAGTCAACTCCTCGTAGCGCATCGTGCGCGCCAAGGGCGACTCGTAAACGATCGCGTACTCACCCTGCGCCTCGCGCAGCAGCAACGGCATCGGCGGCAGCAGGCCGTCGGCCAACAGCACGTCGAGTTCGCGCTCGATCAGTGGCCCGAGATACTCGCTCTGCTGGCGCGACATCGACGGCCCCAGCAGGATGCCCTTCTCGCGCGACCGCTCCAAGACCTCGGTCGCCGTCATCCGTGGCGTCTCCACGAGGATCTGGAACAGCGTCACCAGGAACACGTCGTTGATCGGCAGGCGCTCCTGCTCCATCAATTTCTCAAATGCCGGCAGCGACGACGTCGCCATCTCCAGCGGCTGCACCATCCTGCGCCCAGAGGCGTCCAGCCCACCAAAATTGATGGCGCCCGGGCGCAGGGAGAAGGCGTCCAGCACTCCGTCGTCGTAGGCCAACAACACCGGATCGACCGCGCGATGACCAACCTTGAGCATCGTCTTCTTCTGCTCGTTGAGCACCTTGATGTTGGGCAGCACCATCATCGCCGGCGAACGACCGTAGGTCTCGCCGGGAGCCTGCACATAGCGGCCAGTCGGCAGCGGCCACGTCCGATACCCGCCCTCGCGCACAACCTGCTTGCCGGTCACCGAGACGTAGATCGACGCCCACGGCATCCCGCGGTAGTCCATGCGACCGTAGACCGCGTCCTCGCGCGGCTTGATGCAATGGAGGAACTCGAACTCCTGCTCAGGATTCTTCTCCATCGCATTCGTGATTTGAGCAGGCACCTTGTCGGCCCCAAACCTCTGGATCGCTTGCCGGGCCGTCAGGTTAAACCGGCGATGCGCCGTGTCGATGATGCCCTGGTGGTTCTCTTGAAAGTAAAGCTCGGCCAAAGGAATGCAGCGATACCGCAGGCCGCCACCGTCCAGCCGATCCACGAACAGCGACCCGGTCCCGAACGCGCCCAGTGACATCAGCCGCTCGTGATTCTGCGTCGCGAAGCCAGCTTTCGGAATGTACCTGTACTTGAACAAAAGGTCGGTCACGTCGTCGAACCAGCGCACCACGCCAGGGTCGCGGTTCAGCACCACGTCGTCAGCGCGCAGCCGATGCCATTTCGAATTCTGCGGCGTCAGCATCGAGTCCAGGACAGACGCAAAACGGTCCAGCGCGATCGCCGCCGTGGCGTCGTACATCTTCTCGGTCTGCTTCTCACCCTGCTGGGAGCGCGTCGTCGAGAACCGCCCGGTGAATGAGCTTTTCTGTCGTGGCAGAACGCGCTCCGCGATCTCCTCCCAGTGGGAATCGAAGTTGACCCGGTTCGCCGCCATCTGCTCTTGGCGCCGGATCACCTCCGCGGCGAGGTCGCGTTCCATTTCTAGCCCTCACTTCTGCGGTAGCGGGTGCCGTTCGCCGGGAGCGGCGAAAGGCGACAACCCTTTTTCGATGCGCTGCCGGGCGAAATCGACGGCTTTGTCGACAATCTGGTCGGTCGGCCGTCCACCGCCCAGCAGTAAATCAAGTTCTTTCCGGGTTAAGGTAGGCACCATCGTCGGGATTAGTGTCTCCACTCCGTCAAACTCCACACCGATCGAAATCTCGGTTGAGATTCCCCCGAACCGGTTGCGTAGCGGCCCAAAATATCCGTCGCCTTTAGCGGTGCCGTCGGAGCGGACGCCATAGCCGCCAACAGGCGCGTGGCGGGCACCAAGGCCTGGGGCACCTGCCGATTGCTGCTCCTGGCGAAAGGGGAGGGAGTAGGGGGAGGGGCGCGGCGACCCTGGGGCACCTGCCGATTGCTGCTCCTGGCGAAAGAGAGGGGAAGACGGCGCTCGTGCCATCATCTCCGCACCTGACATCATTACCGCCCCAACAAAACAGCCTTGGCCGACAACGGCGTAGACGTGTCGCCCTGGCCGCCGAGCAGGATGGTAGACGCACGACCACCAGCCGCCACGCGCGCCCTCCGCTCGCGCCGCGCCGCATCCTCGACGGCAGCAGAATCGGTCGTCGGCGGCGGCGGGGGAGGCGGCGGCATCGAAGGGGCTCTGCTGAACAAGCCACTCATGACGTTCTCCAAAGTGCGTTGCGTTGATCGCAACATATCACCCAAGCACAGCGTAGTCTACCCCACCCGCCACGCGCACGCGCCGGCGAGCCGCAGACCCATCCTTGCGTGCCAGGTTCGCCGCGAAGGTCAACGCCAGCGCATCCGCCACGTCAGGCGACGCCAGTCCCCGGCCCTTCATCTTCTCCTTGGATTCAAGTCTCAACCGTCCCGCGGTATCAAAATCATACTCAGGTGCCAGAAGATCGTCCACCAGCTGCGGGTCGTCTCCCACCGAACCAACCCGTAACCACTCCCGCATCCGTGACCACAATTCAACTCGCTTGTTTTGATATTTCTGATCGTCGTCCGCCTTCGCCCCAGCCTGCACGTCAAAAACCCTATACCCGCGCGCACGCAGCTGGTCCACCACGCCACCACCAACCCCCGCGCCATCCACGAAAATCCCATCAGGGCGATGCCGGTCGATCAACTCCGCGATCCGGGATACCAGTTGAACCGTGTCCAGCCCCTTGAACTTGACCGGCGGCATCGAACGCGCATCGCGGCCATGGCGTAGGTATATCACCGACTGATCGTCTCCGAAGCGCGCGACGTCCACCCCCATCGCCAGCGCCGCAAACGCATCTTGCGCCACCTCCCGCGATCGCGCCTCAGCCACCAAATCCCGCGAAACAAACTGCGTGTCACCTTGAAGCGGAAACAACCCGCGCACTTCTATCCGCGATTCGTCGTTGTCCTCGCCATGCTGGTCTATAATCCTCTGGTAAATCGCAGAATCCGTCCCTTCGACAGTCCTGGAATCAATGTTGCGCGTGTTCCACCAATTCCTCCTCTTGTGAAAGAGTTCAAAAAACGCGCCCCGATTCCGCCGGGGGTTACTAAAACATAACCAATACCGATGCAAGACCGGCTCGGTAAAGAACCCTTCAGTCACATTAAAAATCGACTGCGGAATGCCAGACGCCTCGTCGAAGATCACAAGAAGACCCGCCATGTTGTGGGTGCCGGCGAACGCATCCGGGTTCTCTTCCGTCCACAACTGGGCCTGCGAGTAGTAGTACCCCTGGTCGATCTTGAGATCGCGTGCCAGCGCGTCACGATACCAGGAGGCGGGACGCAGTTGCATCGTGTCGCGGTCAAACCAATGACTGTTGATCGCCAGCGTATGCCACTTGCCCAGCTCGGCCCACGTCCTCGATTTCAACTGCGCCTCGGTGTTCGCCGCCACAATCGTCGTGCTGCCAAGGTTGCAGGTCATGTTCCAGAGGATCAGCCACGCCACCAGCGACGACTTCCCAATCCCTCGGCCAGACGCCGTCGCGTCCTTCAGCATCTCGGGCGTCAGGCCGTTGATCTGCCGACGCTTGTTCTCCGCGATCCGATCGCGGATGACCTCGAGAACCTCGCGCTGCCATCGACGCGGGCCAGGCTGGTTATCTAGTGGTGTGCCTCGCTGGCCCCACGGGAACACGAACAAAACGAACGCAAGTGGGTTGTCACGGATCTCGGGGGACCAGAGGCGAGACATGAGCTGCTGCTCTTCCATCGTAGAAAACTTGAGCTTGGACACTGCTAAATCCTCAACTTATTTACCGACATTCCGTAGAAAAATCCCGAGGGGTGGGTATAGAGGCGGCCGCCGGCTGCGGTGGGATGCCCCCCACCCCCCACCCCGGTCTTTTAACTGTCGACCGTCGACTGTCGACTGTCAACAGTTGACGGTCGACCGTCGACTGTCAACAGTTGACGGTCGACGATCGACTGTCCACGGTCCACGGTCGACGACTTCAATCGAAGGGATTGGGGAGCTCAGCTGTTTCGTTATCAGTTGCTGGAAGCGCGGGAAGCGCCGATAAATCGGTGCTTTCCGCGTCTATGACATTGGCTAGGTCGCGCCCTAGTCGCACGCGCCCCTCGGCGGCCTCGAGCGCAGCGGTGATAGACACGCGCTGATCGATCGCGACGTCGACGCGATCGCCCCAGGTTTCGCGCGCGACGCGCCCGGCGACCCATTGACGTATCATCATGCGATTGCGAGCGCGCGCCGGGTCCGGGTCTATTTCCGCAAGCTCGAGCGCTTGGCGAACCATGGCGGCCGCGTGCCTTTCACTCGCCGCGCGGTACTGGTCGCGCCAGATATCGGATTCGCGCATCCGGGCGTACATACGAGAGTCGCAAACATTGTGACGCTCGCACGCGGTCGCCAAGGGCAAACCGTTAGCGTAGTCCTCGAGCACGGCGCGGATTGTGTCCGGGCTAGTCGGCGGGGGCATTGCGACAATCTACAGCGACCGCGCGAGCTATGCAATCCGCGCATGGCCGCCTTGCATCGGCTTGGTGTTGCGTTTTTCGCATCATGTCGTATCTTCCGCCTCGCGACCGCACAACGCGGCGCGGATCACGTCCGGGTCCGTTGGCGGGGGCATGACCACCACTCTAGTGTGGTCTGGCGCGCCGCGCAACCACAAACCCGCACAGATCTGCGCCGAATCGACCAGGCAGTGATATCAGTCGCTTCCTCATCATACTATGTCACGCACCGTCA
>Ga0194131_10005748_pt1 | contig 17663 bp, 17 predicted proteins | sample TA2KigO120mmetaG_FD_148631 | JGI IMG/M metagenome (GOLD analysis project Ga0194131, IMG submission 148631) | Freshwater microbial communities from Lake Tanganyika, Tanzania - TA2015053 Kigoma Offshore 120m | ecosystem: Environmental > Aquatic > Freshwater > Lake | place: Tanzania: Lake... | reverse complement strand
CGCGGATCTCGCGCACCCGCTCGACGGGCTGTCCCTTCGGATCGGGAAGCGGCCAGTCGTCGCGACGCAAGCCGGGGACGGCGGGGCACTCGTCGCCGCAGCCCATGGTCACGAGCCAGCCCGCGCCCTCGGCCAGCTCGCGCGTGAGCCGCTGGGGCTGGTTGCCCGCGAGGTCGATCCCCACCTCCCGCATCGCCGCCACCACCTCCGGGTGTACCCGGTCGCCGGGGCTCGTCCCCGCCGAGATCGCGCGCGCGCGCGCCGGGTTGGCCAGCGCGTTGAAGAAGGCGGCCGACATCTGAGAGCGGCCCGCGTTGTGGACGCAAGCAAAGATGACGAGGGTACACACGCCGCGCTCCTATCCGGCGGCGACGGGGCCACCACGCACGGCGCCAGCGCTAGCTCCTCGCGGTCGATCCCGATAGCGGCGCGCCGTGCAGAAGCTCCTCGACGGCATCCGCGACTTCCATCGGCGCGTGCGTCCCGGCTACCGCGAGCGTTTTGCCCACCTCGCGCTCGGGCAGTCGCCCGACTGCCTCTTCGTGGCCTGCGCCGACAGTCGCGTGGTCCCCAACCTCTTCGCCTCCACCGACCCGGGCGACCTGTTCGTGCTCCGCAACGTGGGCAACATCGTGCCCCGCCACGACGCGGGTGACGGGGCGGCGGGGGCCGGCGTCGAGTTCGCCACGATCGCGCTCGGCGTGCGCGACGTGGTGGTCTGCGGCCACAGCCGCTGCGGCGCGATGCAGGCGCTCGCCGACGGCGTCGTCCCCCCGGGGGCGCCGAACCTCGGGCGCTGGCTGTCCCACGCCCGCGACTCGCTGTCGCGACTTGAGCGTGAGCCGGGCCTCGACCCGGCCCTCGACCCGGTCGACCGGCTGTCGCAGGCCCACGTGCTGCAGCAGCTCGATCACCTCCGGGGCTACGCGCCGGTGGCCGAGCGACTCGCCGCCGGCGCCCTTCGCCTCCACGGCTGGTGGTTCGACCTCCACCGCGCCGAGGTGCAGGCCTACGACGCCAAGCGCGGCTGCTTTCGCCCGCTGGTGGAACAACTCGACTAGCGCCCGCATAGGGTGGTCGCGATGCCCTCCACCGCCGACACGCTCGCCGCTCTCCCCTTCCTCGCGCGCGTGCCCCGGCACGAGATCGATCGTGCCGCGGCGGCATTTTCGCCGCACGTGCTGGTGGCCGGCGAGCTGTTCTGGGAAGAGGGGGCCCCGGTGTCGTCGCTCGCGCTACTGGTGACCGGTGAGCTCGCGGTGCTTGCCGGGACCAGCGAGGTGGCGCGCCTCCGGGCGCCCGAGCTGGTGGGCGAGGCCAGCGCTTTCTTCCCGGGACAGCGCCGCGCCGCCACGCTGAGAGCCACGCGTCCCTCGGCGCTGCTCATCCTCGACACGCGCGGGTTGCAGTCGCTGTGGACCGCGCGCAGCCGCGTGTACGACGCGCTCCTCGACGTGGCGCTGGTGTCGCTCGCCCGGCGCGTGGAGGCCACCAATCGCCGCCTCTCCGAGGTGGCCGCCGGGGCCTTCGCGGCGCCCCAGCGCAAGGAACCGGGCGCCATCGCGCGCCTGTGGCGTACTCTCCGCCCCGGGCCCGCCGGCGCCTGCCCGCCGCTGGAGCCCTTGCTCCGCCAGCAGGCCGGTCTCGTCGACCTCTCGCCCGAGGCAGCGGCGACCCTCGCCGCGAGCTTCGTGGCGGAGCCGATCGAGGAGGGACAGGCGATCGTGCTGGAGGGCGAGCCCGGCTGGTGCGGCTACATCGTGGCCGAGGGCACGATCGAGGTGCTGCGCAACGTGCGCGGCGACCGGGCCGAGCTCCTCGCCAAGCTCGGCGCCGGGCGGCAATTCGGCATGAATACCCTGGTTGCCCCTGGCGCGCGGACCGCCTCGTGCGTGGCCGCCACCGCTGGCTGGCTGTACCGCCTCGACCGCGAGCCCTACGAGGCCCTCGCCGGCGACGCGCGACGCGCCTGGCGCGAGAGCATCCTCGCCGTGCTCGCCAGCCAGATCCGCACCGCCAACGCCGCGCTCGAACGTGCCCTGCGCAAGAGCGGCCGCGGGGTGAGCGAGGGCGATGGCTTCCAGTCCCTGCTCCAGGCCTCCGGCTACCTCGCGAGCGCCCCGCCGGAAGAGACTCTCGAACGCGTGCAGTTCGTGGTCGACGAGGACATGAAGCGCAACCCCCGCCACCCGGGACGACGCGGCTAGAACCGCGCGGCGGCCTCGACCGACAGGCCGCCCGGCGCCTCGGGCAGGGTGATGCCGCCGGCCTTGGCGCCCGGCGCGCAGGCGGTGGTGCTCGCCCACCTTCCAGGTCACCCCGAGCTCGCTGCCGGCCGCCGTGAGCGAAAAGCCCACCGTGGTGACGGTCTCGTCGGCGTGGCCATCGGGCGCGAGGACCCCGGAAGCTCGGGAGGACGCACCATCTTGACGCCAACCCCCTCCTGGCCACCGGGATGCGCGAGCGACGGCAGGCGGCCGGCTACCCGCTGGCGTCGCGCGTGACCAGCAACCGGACGTCGAGCGACCCATTCTTGAGGCGGTACCCCCCGGGACGGTCGAGATCGAGCAGGTGCACCGGCGCGTCGGCCGGCACGAGCAAGGCCGCGCGCCAGCCCGCGTAGCGCTGCCGCAGCGCGTGGCCGACCCCGGCATACAGCCTTTCCACCTCGCCTTGGCCGATGCGCTCGCCGTAGGGCAGGTTGGCCACGAGGAGGCCGCCCGCCGCCGGGGGATCGAGCGCCTCGATGGCACCCGGCGCCCAGGTGATGAACTTCTCCACGCGCGCGCGCAGCGCCCCCTTCCGGGCCAGGTCCACGAAGTCGGGCCGGAGGTCGCGGGCGAAGATCGGGGCCGGCAGCGTGTCGCGCTTCCCGGCGCGGACCGCGTCGCTCACCTGGCGCCAGAGCGCGCGGTCGAAGCCCTGGTGATGTTCGAGGCCGAAGTCGTCTTTTCCGCGGTGAATGAGGGGGGCCTTGCCCAGCGCGATGTAGGCGGCCTCGATGGCGATCGTCCCCGATCCGCACATCGGGTCGAGCAGGGGCTCGGTGCCGTCGTAGCCAGCCAGCAGCAGGATGGCGGCGGCGAGCGTCTCTTTCAGCACTGCCGGGTGACCATTGATGCGCCAGCCGCGCTTGTGCAGCGCTCGCCCGGCGGTGTCGAGGCCGAGTGTCAGCTTGCCCTCGCGCCAGTGGGCGACAACGGTGACCGGGTAGTCGTGTTCAGCATCGTAGCGGGGAGCAGCCCGGCCCGCGAAGCGCGCCGACACGGCCTCGGCCACCACCCGCGCGAGCGCCTCGCCGTCGCGTCCCTCGGGGACCACCGGCTGCACGCGGTAGGGACGGTTCGCGCGCAGCCACTGGGTCCAGTCCACGGCCATCGCCAGCTCGGACATCGCCTCGATCGCTGCCGCCTGCCCCTCGGTGACCACCCGCTGGATGCGGCTGGCGGTGCGCAGCGACAGGTGCAAGCGGTAGGCAGTGGCGAGGTCGGCCTCGAAGCGCACCCCCCGGAACACGCGGGCGCTGGGCTCCACGCCGAGGGCACGAAGCTCGTCGACGAGCACCAGCTTGGTGTCCTCGGGACAGGTGGCGAGCCAGCGAAGGGGGTCCACGCGCCCGCATAGCTCCCTGCTCGCGCCGCCGGGGCTCCCCTGGCCGACCTGGCCGCGAGACGGGCATCGAGCGTGGCGAGGGGAACATGCTCGGCGAGCACCCCGGCGCCCCGCTAGACTGGCGGCCGTGCCGCGCCGCGCCCTCGTCGCCGTCGAGCCCACTTACGCGGTGGTGCGGGTGGGCGAGGAAGACCGTCGCGACAGCCGCACCGAGGGCGCATGGAAGGCAGTCGAGCGGCTCTACGAGGCCGGCTTGCACCCGGCGATCGCCCTGCACGTGGTCCACCGCGGGCGCGTGCTGCTCGACCGGACCATCGGTCACCTCGACAACGCCCCCGGGGCCGCCGCCGGTCCGGTCGCTACCCCGGGCAGCTTGTTCAGCCTGTTCTCCGGCTCGAAGATCGTCACCGCCACGCTGGTACACGCGCTGGTCGACGATGGGTTGTTGTCGCTCGACAAGCCCGTCGCCGACTACATCCCGGCCTTTGCGCAGCATGGCAAGCACAACATCACTCTGCGCCACCTACTGAGTCACACGGCCGGCATTCCCGACATGCCGCCCGGGCTCGACGCGGTGGGCCTCTTGCGACGCGGCGAGGCGCCGGTCGCCGAGATCTGTGCCTTGCGCCCGTTGACGCCGCCCGGCGAGCGCGTGGCCTACCACCCGATGACCGCCTGGTTTCTCTTGCAGCGCATCGTCGAAGACGTGACCGGCACGCCCCTGCGACCGCTCTCGCGGCGGCGCCTGCTCGATCCGCTCGGCATCGAGAATCTCGGCTACGGCGTGGACCCGTCCCGCGTGGCCGAGGTGGCGCTGCACGCCATCACCGGCCCCCCCGCGCCCGGCGTGATGACGCGCATCTTCGAGCGCAGCATCGGCGTCGACCTCGACACCGCCGTCCGCGTGTCGAACGAGCCAGCCTTCCTCGCCGCCACCCTCCCCTCGGCGAATGTCATCGGACAGCCGCGCGAGATGAGCCGCTTCCTGGAGATGCTGCGCCTCGGCGGCACGCTCGGCGGCGCCCGGGTGCTCTCGGAGTCCGCCGTCCAGTCGATGGTGACGCCCGCCACGCCACGCCAGTTCGACGCCACCTTCGGCTTCCCCATGCGCTACGGCCTCGGCGTGATGATGGGCGGCAGGCGATTCAGCCTGTACGGCCTCAACACGCCCGGCGCCTTCGGCCACCTCGGCCTGTCGAACGTGGTGGTGTACGCCGACCCGGCGCGCGAGCTCTCCGTGAGCTTCCTCAACACCGGCAAGCCGATGATGGACCACGACATGCTGCGCTGGTACTGGGTGCTCCAGCGGATCGTGAGCGTGTTTCCGCGGCGTTGACCTGCGGCAAGTCGAGGCCGCGCCCGGCCTGCCCGCAGCGGGGTCGAGAGACGTGATCGAGGTGCCCGCCACCGCGTCACTCGACCACCGGATTACCTGGAACTCGGGGGTCCCCGAGTCGCGAAAAAGGGGCGGGCGCGGCCGCCCCGAGGGGCCGGGCGCGGCCGGCGCTAGGGCGTGTAGCAGCCCCGCGGCCCCGCGTCCGTGGTGCCGTCTTCCGCCTTCGGCGAGTTGTCCCAGTACTCGTCGAGCACGCCCACGGTGCCCTCCGGCCAGTTGATGAAGCCCGGCTGCCACACCCAGTCGCGGCCCATCGCGTAGCTGCCCTCGTACACCTCGATGCCGTAGGTCCACACCTTCACCGTGGCCACGACGGTGTCGTCGCCATTGTCGTCGTAGTAGTGAACGAGGATCTGGTAGTCGTCGTCGACCGGCGCGTCGATGTTGATGTTCTCCGGGCCGTAGCCCCAGCGGGCGTCGAGGTCGAGCGAGGGATCGTCGGCCGCGTCGAGCGCCGCCCCCCAGTCCGGCGTCTGGTTGCAGAAGTTACAGTCGTAGGGCTCGGCGAAAAACTGGCCCTCGCTGGTCATCAGGTGCAGGTCGAGGTCGGCGTTGGCGGTGTTCCACGACAGCTCCACGTGGAGATCTTCCTCGGGGATGGCGTCCATCTTGCAGCGCGCCGGGGCGCTCGACACGCCGTCGGAGTTGGTGACCACCAGCGACACCTCGTACTCGCCCGCCACGTCGGTCAACAAGTACGCCACGCTGGAGGCGTCGTCGGTGAGACCGGACACGGCCGAGCCGCTGGGCGTGCCATCGATCGACCACTGGTAGGTAAGCGGGAGCCCATCTGGGTCGGAGGAGCCCGTGCCGTCGAGCGTCACCGTCCGGCGCGGCTCGATGGGGCTGGGGCAGTCGATCTCGGCGTCGGGGTACTGGAAGTCGCCGCCGCCGTTGCCGAGGAGCGTGAGCGATACCTCCGGCTCGTCGGGGTCGTCGCTGGGGATGGTGACGGTGCCGTTGTCGCCTTCCTCGTCGAGTGGGGTGTAGACGTACACGAGGGTGAGCGACTGGCCGGCGGGGATGTTGTAGCCGGAGGGATCCTCCCCCACGAGCGTGAAGGTGCTGGAGCCCGACTGCTCCAGCGTGCCGAGGGTGAGCGAGGCCCCGCCCTCGTTGACGATCTGCATCGTGCCGTAGCTGAAGAGCGGGGGCGACACGCTGCCGAAGTCGATCACCTGGGGGCTGAGGGCGATGTCGGGCGTGGGGGCGTACACGCCGGTGCCCGACATCGGGATGATGAACTGCCCTTCCTCCTCGTCGTCGCTCCAGATGGTGATCGTCCCGGTGTAGTCGACGTAGGTTTCCGGCTGGAAATACACGTGCATCACCACCTGCTCGTCGTTCTGGAGCACGATCGGCCCCTGCTGGTCGACCGAGAACACCGACCCGGGGTCGCTCACCACGTCGATGCGCTCGATGTCGAGCTCGTCGAGGCCCGCGTTGATGATGGTGACCTCGGCGGTCTGCCCGTAGAGCGCGGGGACCTCGCCGAACTCGAGCGACGTCGGGGTGACGGTGATGTCGGGGTACACCCGGTTCACGCTCGTCTCCGGCTCGCAGGCGACGAGGAGGAGCGGGACGATTCCAGCACGCAGCATGAGGTCTTCTCCGGGCGGCAGTCTAGCCCCGGAATGGCCGATCTGCGGCCGGCGGGGGTATGGTGCCGCCGCGATGTGGATCCTCTTCGCCTGCGCCTGCGCCTCCTGCTTCCAGCCGCCCTCGTCGGCGGAGGAAAACGACGAGGAGATCCCGCCGCCGCCGGAAGACGACGACACCGCCGAGGATACCGCCGGCACCCAGGAGGGCCCGCCCGAGCTCTGCGCCGTGGAGGAGATCGAGCCCGACGACGACCCCACGGGCGACTACGATCGCATCCTGACCGTGCCGCTGGAGTCCTACGCCTGCGGCAACATCGATGTCAAGGGCGACACCGAGTGGTTCGAGTTCACCGCCACCGAGGGCGGCTGGATGAAGTTCGACGCGCAAGCGGCCGCGCGCGGCTCCAGCGCCGACCTGATGTACCAGCTCTTCATGGCCGAGGGCGGCGACGAGACCACGCGCACGCTCAAGCGCCAGCTCTCCAGCGACCCGCTCAACGTGTGGCTGGCCCCCGGGCCCGGCACCTACAACGCGTTCATGGGCGAGACGGAGTCTGCCTTCGGCGACGAGTATCGCTGGTGGGTGCTCCCGAGCATGGCCAAGGCGCCAGTGGAGTACGGCAAGACCGAGGAGCAGCTCGCCACCGAACACGGTCGCGACAGCGTGAAGCATGGCAGCTACGAGGAGCGGCTTACTCTCACCGTCCGCCCTCAGGACGCGGAAGAGAGCCAGTACGCCGATTACCGCGTGTTCGGCCACCTCGGCGAGAACGACGAGCAAGACTGGTACTACGTGGCGATCCCGCCGGGGGCCACCAGCCTCCATCTCGAGGTCGACGCCTGGGAGTTCGGGTCGGCGGCCGACATGCAGATGGACATCTGGTGGGACGACGACGGCCTGTTCGGCGACGACGACGACGAGCACATCTGGACCGACAACTACGGCCACAGCGACTACGACCACGACCCGTGGGCGGAGATCTGCACCAACCTCGCCGACCACGTCGGCGTGGTGTTCGCGCTCGAGCTCGACCCCGCGGAACAAGTCACCGGCGCGGGGATGTTTCACTGGTACACCATCGAGGTCTTCGCCGAGTACGGCGAGGCGGAGGACGAAGCATGCAAGTAGCAAAACTCTGGGCCGTGCTGGCGCTCGTCGGCTGTGTCGACCCCGCCGACGATCCCGACAAGGATGGCGAAAGCAACGGCTCCGAGGACACCGACACCGACTCGGGGACGGGCTCCGACTGCTCGGTCCACCTCACCGACGTCAACCCCGCCGACGGCGCCGTGGGCGTGTACTACCGCGACCCGCTGGTGCTCAGCTTCGACGGCGACGGCACCGCCGCCGACATCCGGGTGACCGACAGCGCCGGCGCCGACGTGGCCACCACCGAGGCCTGGCAAGACGGCAACGTGCAGGTGTGGGTGTACGCCGAGCTGGCGGGCGCCTCCGCTTACGACCTGGCGGTGACCATCGAGGGCTGCGACTACGCCACCGGCTTCAGCACCTCGGACATCGGCACGCCGCTCACCATCGCCCCCGGCGATCTCGAGGGACGCTCCTTCGCCTTCGCGCTCAACGAGGCCAACATCAGCACGCCCTCGATCATCGAGGGCTTCGACGACGACTACTTCACGCAGCCCTTGCTGTTCATGGTGACCCAGGCCGACAACGCCACCGTCACCCTGCTCGGCGCCCCGGGCGAGGGCACCAGCGGCAGCTACACGCAGGTGGCCGACGAGCCCACGTGGGACTTCCCCGCCGCCGACTTCACCGAGCTGCCCTACTTCGTCACCTACTCCGACTACATCGAGCTGAGCTACCGCGGCACGCCCATCCCCATCTACGGGTTCAGCTTCGAGGGCGTTTTCTCCTCCGACGGCACCGCCATCGAGGCGGGAACGGTGGGCGGCCTCGTCGACACGCGCGAGATGTACGCCTTCCTCGGCCTGCCCGAGAACCCCGAGGCCATCTGTGACTACGCCTCGGGCTTCGGCGTGTACTGCGAGGAGTGTCCCGACGGCTACGAGTACTGCCTCACCGTGGTGGGCGAGGACATCACCGCCCCCTACCAGGCGGATCTCACGCTGGTCGCCGTCGAGTAAGGGCGCGTCGAAGCTCCTCGCCGGAGAAACACGCGGCGTAGAGTCCGAGGGTGAACAGGGAGAAGCTGCCCACCTCGAGCGTCACCTCGATGAGGACGTGCAACACCAGGCCGAAGGCGAGGAAGGGAAGGCGGAAGTCCACCCGGTTGAACTGCGCGCGCAGCCAGCCAGCCCGCGCCCGCGTGTGACGGAACCAGGCCGCGAGCACCAGGAGCGGCGAGGAATGTTCGAAACACCACGTCATGAGCGTGCCGAGCTGGGTGAGCGGGTACAGCGGCGCGAGCCAGCTCATCTCGAAGCGGTGCCACGTGGGCTGCTGGAGCACGTACCAGAGCACGTCGAGGCTACCCCAGGGCACCCAGCCCGAGGAGAGCTTGTGCCAGGCCGTGCTGTCGTACATCACGACGAGCTGCCAGCAGAGGAGCCAGCGCGCGGCGGCGTAGGCCTCGGCGGGCGGCCGGCCGAGCCGCACGCGGATGGCGGCGTCGATCGACCAGGCGCCGCCACAGCCGCTGAAGAGCAGCACCCACAGCACGGCGCCGCCGAGGTAGTCGTAGGAGCCGCCCGCGTTGGGGCCGAGCCCGGTGAGCGCCGCCCAGCTCCACGCCAGCGCGAGGTTGGCCAGCGGCGTGAGCAGGCCCAGCGCGAAGCACAGGCCGCTCGCGATCCCGAGGGCCATCACCGCCTCGACGTTGCCGGGGGTGGGGCCCCCGATCCAGCCGATCGGCGTGTGCAATAGGCTCACGAGGCCGCCGTCGGCCGTCCCCTGCCAGATCCAGCGCCACGCGCCAGTGGCCCACATGCGGCCGAGGTGCCCGGCGATGGCCAGCCCGAAGGCCACCCGCACGAGCGCCACGGCGTGCGCCGGCTCGCGGCGGTCCCAGGGGATCATGGCCGCGTCACCACGCGGACGAACACCGCCTCGCCCTCGGGTGCCGTCCCCGCGCGGGCCTCGGCCGCCGTGGGCGTCCGCGCCTTGATGAACTGGCAACGCACCGCGTCGATCCCGGACCTTTCCTCGAAGAGCGCGGCGGCGAAGGTCTTGCACGCGCTGGTCCAGTGCTTGACCCCCGAGGGCCAGCCCCAGGCGAAGATGCTGGCGCGCATGCGCTCGGTGTCGAAACGCGCGGCCTGCCAGCTGGCCTCGGCGTCGCGCTCGCGAAACACGGTGGTCCAGGTGTAGCCCTCGCGCACGGCGATCTCGGCGCGGGTGGGGAAACGATGGGCGCCCACGAACATGTTCCAGCCCTGCCTCGTGCCCGTGGCGTCGAGGTAGTCGTCGAAGGGCACGAGCAGGGCGCGGCGCGCGGTGGAGACAGCCACCGCCGCCTCGTACGTCCAGTCCTGGAGCGCCTCGCTCTGAACGCCCAGCAAGCGTGACCAGCTCTCGAACTCGCCCTGCACGGTGGGGTCGGACCAGTTGCCGCGGCTCATGCCCTGCCCTGCGCTAGGGATCGACGAGGCACACACGGCAGCGGCGTGGAAGATCGCGAGCACGGCGATCAGGTGGCGACGCACGGGCGCAGGCTACCCCTTCTTCGCCCGACGGTACTCGCTCCACCCTCCCGGGTAGACGTCGATGCGACCATCCTCGATGGCGACGATCTTGTTGGCCACGGTCTCGATGAGGTCGCGGTCGTGGGTGACGAAGATGCAGGTGCCGGGGAAGGTCTGGATGCCGTCGCGGAGCGAGCTGATCGCCTCGAGGTCCATGTGGTTGGTCGGCTCGTCGAGCACCAGCGTGTTGTGCCTGAGCAACATGAGACGGGCGAGGATGGTGCGCACGCGCTCGCCGCCGGAGAGCGTGGCGGTGGGCTTGTCGCCGTCTTCGCCAGAGAAGAGCATGCGGCCGAGCACCGAGCGCACCCCTTCCTTGCCGGCCTCGGGCTTCTGCTCGAACATCCAGTTGAACACGGTGAAGCCGGGCGGGATGAGCCCCTCGTGTTCCTGCGGGAAGTAGCCCACGTTCACCTCGTGGCCCCACTTGATGTTGCCCTGCAGGGCCGGGATCTTGCCCATCAAGGTCTCGATCAGCGTCGTCTTGCCCACGCCGTTGCGGCCGATGACCGCCACCTTGTCGCCCCGGTCGACCTGGACGTGGAGCCCCCCGTAGAGCCGGGTATCGGCGTAGCCGCAGGCGAGCTTGTGGACGGTGAGCGCCTCGCGGCCGCCGGGCTTGTCGAACTCGAACTTGATGTAGGGGCGCTGGATGTTGGAGCGCTTGATCTCGTCGGGGCGCAGCCGCTCGATCTCTTTCTTGCGACTGGCCGCTTGCGACGAACGCGTACCGGCCGCGAAGCGCGAGACGAAGTCCTGGAGCTGCTTGATCTTCTCGAGCTTCTTCTGGTTGCTCGACTCCACCTGTCCCCGGATCTGCGCCTTTTGCCGCACCATGTCGTCGTAGTTGCCGGTGTACTGGATGATGGTCTCGTAGTCGATGTCGGCGATGTGGGTACACACGCTGTTGAGGAAGTGCCGGTCGTGCGAGATCACCACCAGCACGCCGTTGTAGGCGATGAGGAAGTCCTCCAGCCACTCGATCGACTCGAGGTCGAGGTGGTTGGTGGGCTCGTCGAGCAAGAGCGCCTGGGGATTGCCGAACAGTGCCTGCGCGAGGAGCACCCGCAGCTTGAAGCCACCCTTGAGCTCCGACAGCGGCCGCTCGTGGGAGGCCTGCACGATGCCGAGGCCCTCGAGCATCACCGCCGCGTCGGCCTCGGCCGAGTAGCCGTCTTCCTCGGCGACGATGCACTCGAGCTCGCCGAGCTTCTCGCCGTCCTCGTCGGTCATGTCGGCCTTGGCGAGGATCTGCTCCTTCTCCACCATCGAGTCCCAGAGACGCTTGTTGCCGCAGATCACCACGTCGATCACGCGCATGTGGTCGAAGAGGGTGTGGTCTTGCCGCAGGATGCCGAGGCGCTTCGGGCGGCTCAGGTTCCCGCTGTCGGGATCGAGATCCCCGACGAGGATCTTCATGAAGGTGGACTTGCCCGCTCCGTTTGGCCCGGTGAGGCCGAAGCGCTTGCCCGGCCCGAAGGCGGTGTTGACCTCGTCGAAGAGCTTGCGGCCGCCGAAACTCTTGGAGACGTTGTTGACGGTGATCATGGCGGCCCTCCGGGGGGGGCGCCGGGCTAACCTCGCCCCGCATGTACGCCACGACCATCGTGCAAGCGCTCGCGCTCGTCCTCGGGACGGCGGCCGGCGCGCTGTGGCCCCGCGAGCCACAGCCGGTATTCTCGCGCGACTTCTGGATCAATGTCGCGACAGGTGCGCTCCTCTTCCCGGTGCGGGCGGGGCTCACGCTGCTCGGCGTCAACACGCTCTACGAGGGCAAGGTGGCGCTGTTCCACCTCGGCACGCTCGGGCACCCGGTCCTGCAATTCCTCTTCGCCTTCCTCCTCCTCGACCTCGCGAAGTACTGGGTGCACTACGCCGACCACCGCGTGCCGTTCTTGTGGCGTTTCCACCGGGTGCACCACAGCGCCGAGCACCTCGACGCCAGTACCGGCCTGCGCATGCACGTGGTGGACTTCCTGCAGCTGAGCGCCATCCCCGTGGTGCTCTTCGGCGTGATCTTCGACATCTCGGGGTTTGCGCCCTGGGTGCTGCCCGCGTCGCTGTGCGTGGGCATCGTCGCCGACGCGCTCGAGCACATGAACGTGCGCATGACGCTCGACACGCCGCTCATGCGCTTCTGGTACGCCACCTTCAACTCGCCGCTCTTCCATAGCTGGCATCACGTTCGTGACGGCCACCTCTGCGATGGCAACTACGCCAACTGCCTGCCCCTGTGGGACAGGCTGTTCCGCACCGACGTGGCCCGCGACCTGCCCCCCGAGGTGTACGGCGTGGCCAAGGGACCCCTGGAAGACAGCTTCGTCGGCCTGCACTTGCTCCGTCCCCGGGCAAGCCCATGAAGCTGCGCGTCGGCATCGTCCTCGTCGTCACGCTCGCCTGTCTCGCGTGGGTGCTCCAGGGCCTCGAGTACCGCGTGTTCGTCGACAGCCTCGCGCACTTTGACTGGCGAGCGATGCTGGTCGCCCAGGCGCTCTACGTGGTGGCGCACCTGCTGCGGGCCGAGCGCTTCCGCGTGCTCCTCCCGGTGACGATGTCGCGACGCACCACGCTCTCGGTGCTGAGCGTGGGCTACCTCGCGCTGCACGTGATCCCGCTGCGCCTCGGCGAGCTGGTGCGCCCCTACCTGGCCCGCGAGCGCGCGGGCGTGCCGTTCGGAGCCTCGCTGGCGGTGGTGGTGATGGAGCGCATCCTCGACGTCAGCATGCTGCTGCTGATGCTCTTCTCCGTGGCCTGGTTCGTGAGCCTCCCGGCGTCGATCGTCGTCAATGGCATCGACCTGCTCGCCGTCGGGCAGAAAGGCGCGGGCATCGCCGTCGGTCTCGGCGTGATCGGCCTGTTCGCGGTGGGGGTGGTGGGCGAGCCGGTGGTCCGCCTGTTCGACAAGACGCCGGTGGCTCGGCTGGCGCGGAGCTTCCTCGACGCCATCGCCGGGCTGCGCGCGCGCCCCGCCGCCGGCGCCCAGGCCCTGGCGCACTCGGTGGCCATCTGGGCGATCACCATCCTTGCCGTGAAGCTGCAACTCGCCGGATCACCCGGCCTCCCCGCCACGCTGGGCGCGGCGCTGACCACCTGGACCGCCACGCTCGCGGGCATGGCCGCCCTGCCCACGCCGGGCTTCTTCGGTGGCTTCGAGGCGGCCTGCGCGGCGGCGCTGGAGCTCCAGGGCGTGGGCCCGTCGGAGGCGCGCACCTTCGGGATCCTGCTCCACGTGGGCCAGTTCGCCTTCACCGTGGTGGTGGGCTTCGGCTTCCTCATGGCCGAGGGCCTCTCCCTGCGCGAGGTGGTGACCAGGAGCCAGGAGGCGTCGAGTTAGTCCCCGGCGGCCCATGACCGTGTTCCTACTCGTGATCGCCTGCGCCAAGCTGCCCGAGACTCACCACGGGCTGGCTTACGCCGGGCTCGACAAGGCGCTCGCCGCTGGATTCTTGCTCTCCCCGAGCGTGGTGGTGGCCGACCAGCCCGCGCCGCCCTTGCCCCCCCCCCACGCGCCCACCGAGATCGAAAAGCATCTCCTCGAGGGCGACGCGCACCTCGCCCCGCCGACGGTGCTCGACCCCGCCAACCCGGCGATCGCCGCCTACCTGCGCAACGACTTTGTCGGCATCCTGCGCTTCGGCGGCGGCCTGGTGCGCATGGGGGAAGCGGCGCTGGAGGCGCGCGCGCGACTCATCGAGTTCCACCAGGGCGAGGAGCTACGCAAGCAAGGCACCGCCTGGCTCGACGGCGTGGTGGCCGAGATCCTGGGGGGGGCGCGCCTGTCCCCCCTCTCGGTACGCGACGTCGAGGCGCCGCCCGTCAACCGCGCCAACGCGCGCGGCGTGAACGAACTCGATGGTCGCGACAACGTCAACCTGCCCCGGGTGACGGTGGGCCCAGCCGCCATGACCCCGGCTGCCGAGGGCCCCCCGTACGCCGTGGTTCCCTACCTGCGCGCGTACTACGCCCACAACGGCGGCTGGTTCATCGGGCAGGAGTGGGGCTGCTCGGGGGGCGCGCGCGTGGAAGCGATGCTCGTGGTGTACGACCGGAGGACGGGGCAGCCCGCGTGGTGGCAAATCGCGACCGGCCGGCACGTGGAGGAGATGAAGGCGCAGCCCTCGCGCGCCCAGCTCGACCAGTACCTGCTCTACGCGGAGGGGCAGGCGGAGAACAGCCTTGAACGTGGATTTCTAAGGTAGCTAGCCCGAGATGTCCTCGCCGCCGTCCACGCGAATGACGTTGCCATTGACCCACGCGGCGCCGGGCTGGGCGAGCAAGACCAGGAAGCCGGCCACGTCGTCGGGGGTGGTGAGCCGCCCGCCCGGGTTGCGCGCGAGCGCCTTCTGCACGAGCGCGTCGCTGCCGGGGATCTTGCGCAGCGCAGGCGTGTCGGTCACCCCGGCGAGGATCGCGTTGGTCGTGATGCCGCGCGGGCCGAGCTCCACGGCCAGCTGCCGGCAAGCCGCCTCGAGCACCGCCTTGGCGGCCGACACCGGCCCATAGCCGGGCCACACCATGTGCGAGCCCGACGAGGTCATCGCCCAGATGCGCCCCCCGCTGCAGAGGAGCCCGGCGCGGACGAGGTCCTGGGCCCAGTAGACCAGCGAGTTGCCCATCACGTCGAGGGTCATCTCCATCTGCTTGCGCGACACGGGACGATCGCCCACGAAAGGCGCCAGGGTGCCGAACGCGAGGGAGTGCAACAGCCCCGCCACCTCGCCCGGCGCGAGCTGCGCGGAGAGCGCCGCCAGCACGCCGGCGCGGGCCTCGTCGTCGGCGGCGTTGCTGTTGAAGAACCACGCGCGACGCCCGGCAGCCTCCACGTCGGCCACCACCGCGTCGACCTGCGCCTGGGTGCTGCGACGGTCGAGGTGGACGCCGGCGATGTCGAAACCCGCCCGCGCGAAGGCCCGGGCGGCGGCGGCCCCGAAGCCGGACGACGCCCCGAGGACGACGATGGTCGCCAAGCGCTAGCCCCCCGCGGGCTTCGCGTCGCCGGGCTTGCTGCCGGTGGCAGGCGCGGCGTCGGCCGCGGGCTTCACCTCGGCGCCGGGCGCGGCGGCGCCGGGCTCGGTGATGGTAGCGCCCTTCTTCAGCTCCTCGATGTAGGATTCCACCACCTCGTTGCGGAGCTGGGACTTGATCTTGTCCTTGACCTCGTCGACGGGCACCGCGTCGCGCTTGTCCTGGACCTCGATCACGTGGAAGCCGAACTTCGTCTCGATGGGACCGAGCAGGGCTCCCTTCTCAGCCGCGAACACCGCGTCGCCGAACTCGGGCACCATGCGGCCCTTCTCGAACCAGCCGAGATCGCCGCCTTCCTTGCCGCTGCCCTTGTCGGTGCTCTTCTCGATCGCGATCTTGGCGAAGTCGCCGCCGGCCTTGACCTCGGCAAGAATCTTGTCGGCCTCGGCCTTGTCCTTCACGAGGATGTGGCGAGCCTTGGCCTGCGGCCGGGCGAACTGCACCTCGTGCTCGCTGTACCACTTCTGGATCGCCTCGTCGGTGCTGCGCGCCTCGACGGTGCGCTCGAGCAGCGCGCTCGCGAGGGCGTTGCGCTCGGCGAGCGCGAGCTGGGTCTTCACCTTCGCGTCTTCGTGGAGCTTCAGCTTGACGGACTCCTGATAGAGGAGCTCGCCAGTTATCACCTGCTCTTTCACCTGATCCATCTGGCCGCGCGCCACCACCTGATCGCGCACGTTGGCCGGCAGCTGCTCGAGCTGCGCGTCGACCATGCCCTGGGTGACGTTCTTGCCATTGACGACCTTGATTGTCTCGCCGCTGCGCTCGACCTCGCCGGGGATGGGCGGGGGCGGCGGCTCGCAGGCGACGAGTAGGGACAGGACCAGCGACAACATCCGGGCTCCGAAAGAGCAGCGCCCCTTACACTTGCCGGGCGAAGCGTCAAGGGCCAAGCGCGGCCGCCCAGACCCAACGGACGGCGTCGATCGAGAGGCTGTTGCCCGCGAGCGCGTAGCTCTTCCGCAGGTCGACCCCGGGGGGAAAGTGCCAGCCCCCGGGGAACCCGAGGAGACGGAGGATCTCGCGCGGGGAGAACAGCCGCACTCCGCCCGCGTCGCGCACGTAGGCGCCGGCCCGAACCCGGGAGTTGCCGTAGGCGGAGGTGAAGCAGTGAGCCACCGCGCCGGGGTCGCTCGCGTCGACGATCGTCGCGCTGTGGCCGTAGCCGCGCACCTCGGCCTCGGGGAGGTAACTCCCGCCGGGCTCGTCGAGGTAGGCCGCCAGCGGCCGCATGGGGACGGGAGCGGGGCACTCTAACGACGGATTCCTGTCACGACAGGCCACGAGGTAGTAACGCCGCCGCCGCATCGGCACCCCGAGCGCCGTGGGACAGATCTCCGCCTCGGCGAGCCCGTATCCGTCGAGGCTCGCTCGCAGGCGTTGCCTTGCCGACGACACGGCGAAGCCCGGCACGTTCTCCAGCGCCAGCAATGGTGGGCGCAGCGCCCGCGCCGCCTCGAGCACGCGGACCAGCGCGGCCGAGCGCGGGTCCTCGAGGTCGCGACCAGCCCCGCGCACGGTATGGGGCTGGCAGGGCGGGGAGAGCCACCAGGCACAGCTTGCGAAGGCACTCAGCTGTCCCGGCTTGATCCCCGCGAGGTTCTTGGCGAGCGGGCTGCGCCCCTGGTTGGCCGCGTAGGCGAGGTTCGCCACCGGGTCCTGGTCGAAGGCGGCCACCACGCGCGCCCGCTCGCCGAGCGCGATCCCCGCCGCGCCGATGCCGCTGAACAACTCCAGGACCTCGACCGGCGCGCGCACGCGGCGGGATAGCCGCTCGGCATGCCGCGCGCTGCTGTGCTCGCCTTCGCCACCGTCTTCGCTAGCAGCGCCCTGCCCGCGTGCAGCGCCGCCCACAAGCTGGAGGTCCGCGAGTCACGCGACAAGGCCGCGCTCGCCGAGGCCACCGGCGAGTACTGGAAGGGCGTGCGCTGGGGCGACGTGACCCTTCAGAGCAAGTACCTGTCCCGCGCCGAGGACCAGCTCGCCGTCGCCAAGATCGCGGCCTCGCCGGTGATGCGGATCAGCGACGTGCGGACGCTCCAGGTGGCGGTCGACCCGGCGCTGTTGTCGCCTCCCTACAAGGGCGATCCCTCCGCGACGCGCCGCGAGGGTGTCGTGCTCGTACACGTGGAGTGGTACGAGATCGCGGGCACCCGGGTGGTGACCGAGGCCGTGGAACAACGCTGGCGGATGGACGCCAGCGGATGGGCCATCGACACGACGCGCAGCCCGCTGGACGCAGACCGGCCCTGGTAGGCCAGCGCGGAACGGCGGGCTAGAACGGGATGTCGTCGTCGCTGGGCCCGGGGTCGCCGCCGCCGGGCGAACCGCCGCCCTGGCCGCCGCCCTGGCCGCCGCCGCGGTTG
>Ga0194131_10005747_pt1 | contig 17666 bp, 13 predicted proteins | sample TA2KigO120mmetaG_FD_148631 | JGI IMG/M metagenome (GOLD analysis project Ga0194131, IMG submission 148631) | Freshwater microbial communities from Lake Tanganyika, Tanzania - TA2015053 Kigoma Offshore 120m | ecosystem: Environmental > Aquatic > Freshwater > Lake | place: Tanzania: Lake... | reverse complement strand
AGACCGGGAGCTGCTCGCCCGCCATGCGTCGCGCCAGCTCCACGGTGCGCTCCCACGAGGCGACGACCCGTCGCGGACACGGGAGCGAGAAGCGCGCCCGCGGCTCGCCGTCGCAGGTGTCGTCGTCTTCGCAGTCGTCGTGATGGCTCGTGCAATCGCGATGGCGGATGGCGGCGCTGGCGGGTCTGCCGTCGCTCGCGACGCGGCTCCGAGCGCTGAGGTCGCTGCCGTCGCAGGTGACTGCGCCTCTTTGCTCGTCAGTCGCGTTTGTCCGCTCGTCTTTCTGTTCGCCCTTCTGTTCGCCTGTTTCGTCGGGCGCGCGCTGCGCATCGCGGATCAGCTCCTCGAGCGCCCGCACCGGCCGCTCGAGCGCGAGCCCGACCCACGCGCGCTCGCTCTCCGCGGTCGCGACGCGCGTGAGCAGGCGCACCTTCGCCCAGGAGAGCTCGCCTCGATCGAACGCCTCGCGGATCGCCGGCAGCGAGCCGAGGCGCGTGGCCGCGCGTGCGAGCTCCTGCACTTCGCGCGCGCCCATCCCGAGCCGCTCGCGAGTCCAGTCGGAGAGGCGCGCGAAGCCGAGCGAATGGCACGCCCGGATCGCGAGAAAGCGCCCGGCGAGCGCTCCGAGCACGCGGCGACAGAGGGCCTCCTGCCGGCTCAGGCGCCGCAGCCACCCGTCGAGCACCAGCGCGGCCGCGGGCCGATCGAGCCCGCCGCTCATGCCCCGCATCGGGGGCGTGAGGATCTCGTCAGGGACCAGATCGAGCGACGGAATGCGCCCGCCCACCACGCCCCCGGCCGCTCCGCCAGGCTTCCTCAGCGCTCCAGGCACGAGGCGAAGATTAAGCGAAGATCGCCGCGCTGTCAATGTGTTTTCGCGCCTGCGCTCGAGAAAGATCTACGCGGGGATGGGAAGAGGATGCCCGCTTCCCTCATGATTCGAGGCACGCGTCGCCGTCCTCGCAAGAAAGCGTGTTCGGGACGTGCGCGCAGGCGCCGACGCCGGCGCAGCGGTCGTCCGTGCAGCCGTTCGCGTCGCTCCCGCACGCCACGCCCGCGGCCACGGCGCAGTCGTCGGCGGATTCCTCGCAGGAGTCGTTGCATCGCGCGCCGAGGGCGCACGGATCGCCGGCGTGGAGAGCACACGAGCCGCCGCTGCACGTATCCGCTCCGTTGCAGAACACGCCGTCGTCGCAGGCAGCGTCGTTCGGCACGTGTGCGCAGCCGCCGCCACCGTCGCACACGTCGTCGGTACAGCCGTTCCCGTCCGATGGACACGCCGTTCCGGCCAGATCGAAGCAACTCGCGGAACCTTCATTGCAGAACCATGTTGCACGCGGCGCCGCCGGCGAACGGATCGCCGGCATGGAGAGCACATGAGCCGCCGCTGCACGTATCCGCTCCGTTGCAGCACACGCCGTCGTCGCAGGCAGCGCCGTTCGGCAAGGGCACGCAGCTCCCGCCGCCGTCGCACACGTCGTCGGTGCACCCGTTGCCGTCCGACGCGCACGCGGTGCCGGCGTCCGCCGGCTCGCACGTCGCGGAGCAGCAGTCTCCGTCGGCGACGTTGCCGTCGTCGCACGTCTCGCCGGGATCGATCGACCTCGAGGACGCGGCGCGCGCGGCCGGCCTCAGCTCGTTCCACTTCCTGCGCCTCTTCTCGCGCGCGCTCGGCGTCACGCCGCACCACTATCTCGTCCGCTCGCGGTTGAAGCACGCCGCGCGCTTGCTCGCGGACGGCGCCGCATCGATCACCAGTGTCGCGTTCCACGTCGGCTTCGGAGACCTCCCGAACTTCGTGCGCAGCTTCCACCGCGCCGGCGTGTCGCCGCGTCGCTTCCGCGAGATGGCGCGCGGTGGCCGCGGCAAGCGCAAGAGCGCCGCGAAGCGCGTCGCTCGGCCTTCGCGCCCACCGCGCGGTGAACGGGAAAGCGGCTCAGCGCGGCGAGGCGAGCCTCTCCACCTCCCAGCGAGCCACTTCCGCGCGGACGTCCGGCGCACCCCCGCGCCGCGCGGCGATCTCGACGGGTCCCCGCGAGCGCGCAGCCTCCTCCAGGCGAACGAGGCCGCTCCCGTTCGCACGCAGGAGGAAGCACGGGCCGCGCACCGAGCGAAGGTCCGTAAGCACTCCGGCGAGGATCGGCTCGTCCGCGATCTCGAGCGTGACCGGCTTCGCTTCGCCGCCTCGCACCGCGTCTGCGTCCCCGTCCGGCTCCGGAAGCCGGAAGACGCCGTCGTCGTCGATCGCGGCGAGCTCGAGCCGACGACGCTCGACGCCTTCGTCGAGAACCACGTCGTCGATCGCAGCGAGCTCGAGCCGACGACGCTCGAAGCCTTCGTCGAGAACCACGTCGCCGATCGCGAGATCCGGATGCCAGAGCCGGACCTGTCCGATGCGAGTGCGCTCGCCCTTCGAGACGAGCACGACCGGAGCGCCGTCCACGGGTGAGCGCGTCGTGGGGAGGAAGCAGCCGTCGAGCACGCTGTCGCTCCCCGTGACAGGCATCGCCCCTGGAGTGGCGACGAGCACGAGCCCGCTCACGCTCTTCTCGGCGAGCGTGCGCGAAGAGCCGCGGCGATCGCTTCGCGAGCGTCCGGTGACGAAAGAGCCGACGGCAACTCCGTCGATCTCGACGTCGATCGAGTCGTACTGCGAGAGCGGGCGCGGTTCCGAGGCTCCGAGCGGCGGTCTCTCCTGGAGGTCGAGGGTGCGCAGCACGGGGAGCCAGGCTCCGCTCTTTCGCGTCACCGCAGCCTCGTACTGCCGCGCGACGAGATCGTTCCCGAGCGGACCGAAATGGTCGCCCGCGGCGCGGTAGGGAAAGGAGCGCGGGCGCAGCGGATGGAACGTGGAGAACCCGTCCACTCGCGGCGCGAGCGTCGTCACGGCCAGGGAGTGGCCGAGGATCACCGCGGGCGCTTCCTCCGCAAGCTCGCGCAGGAGGCGGCGATGGATCTCGCGCGCTTCCTCCGCCTTGTCGCCGCGGTAGTAGAACGGGTTGTCGGCAGTCCAGCCCGACGGGAGCAGAGCGCGCATCGCGGCGGGAGCGACGTCGTCGTAGCGAAGGTATCGCCAGTGCGGCACGAGACGCTGGTACTCCTCGAACCGCTCCTCCACCGTGTCGCCGACCACCTCGACGAGCCGCACGCCGTCGCCGTCGAGGACGTATCGCGCGTGCAGGTAGTACGGGTTGACGTCGCCCGCGTGCTGGAAGCTCGTGTCGCGCTCCGGGTAGAACGTGCCGGGGCCGAGCAGGACGACGTCGCAGCCGTAGCTTCGAGCGAGCTCCTCCCAAACGAGGAAGGTCTGGTGGAAGCCGAACCAGCCCTGACCGAAGTTCAGCACCTCGTACCGGCCGGGCGCGCTGCGCTCGAGCCGCTCGTGGAGCAGCGAGGGGTAGTCGTGCGACGCATCGACCTCGGCACCCTGCGTGAACGAGTCGCCGAGCGCGCAGAGTCGTCGCACGCCGTCCGGCTTCTCGCGGCGGAAATGGAGGAACGAGCTCTTCTGCCGGTTGTCGAAGAATCCGACGTGCCTCAACAAGCCTGCTGGAACCGCAGAATCCGTCGCTTCCAGGATTCGAGGGATGCCCTCGCGGCGCAGGCCGCCCACGCGCTCCCGATGCAGGTAGAAGACGACGCCCGCCCAGGCGAAGCAGACCAGGGCGAGCGCCCCGAGCCGACGCTTCAAGTCGCGGGCGGCGGGTTCGCGCTCACGGCGCGGTGATAGAGCGTCGCCATCGCGAGGTCGCTCCACACGCCGCCCGGGACGAGCGCGAGACCGAACGTCATCCCGCCGAGGACGAGCAGGATACCGCGCAGGACGAGGATGCCGAGGATCGTCCAGCCGTAGCCGGCCGTCCGCTCGAAGCTCTCGAACACCGCGTCGACCGCGGAGAGACGCCCCTCGACCACGAGGTACGGAACGAACGCGAGCCGGCAGAGAAGATAGATCCCCGGCACGACGAGGAAGAGAAAGCCCACGATCACGAGCCCGGTCGTCAGCGCGGCGGCGAGCACCGTCTCGAAGTAGCGGTCGTACACGCGCAGACCGTCGCGCGGATCGACCCCGTCGCCCCGGACGGCTTGCAAGCACACGTAGTTGAAGCCCCAGAGGAGCGGCGTCGAGATCAGCGCGCCGAACGCGAAGCCGAGCGGACCACCGACGATCGGGATCCGCGCGAAGCTCCATGCTGCGGTGACGAGCGTCAAGACGACGAAGCCCATCACGAGGAGAGGCACGGGGTGATCGAGCAGCACGCGGCCGCCGTGCCGGTAGCAGCGACCGACGTCGACGTCGGTCGCTCGTTGCGCGCGCTCGAGACGATCGTCGTGGTACCCCGGTCGATCGGACTGGTCCGCGAACGCGTGCGGCATGTCGGCCCTCCTTCGCCGGATCGGGATGGTAGCCGATCCGGGCTGCGACGTCCCGAGTGCAAGCGACGTACCGCACTTTCGCGACCGCAGCACCTCGACGGCTCTCGGCTCCCGGCTTTCGCGGCGCAGCTTTCTCCCGGCGTCTGCAGTCCGCGGACTGCGTCTCGGCGCGCTGTCGTCGCGAGCATGCGGCTCTGCACAACGGAGCGGGCGCCTCACGCCGGGCCCGCTTCGATTCCGCGCGACAATCGGCGCTCGAGGCGACGCCGCGCGGTGGCACGCGCGTTGCGCTGCAGCCGGCCGCAACCCGGCAACCCGCGGCAGCAAGGGAGGAGCGCATGAACACGTCGCCTCGGACGCAGCTCGGATTCGTGATCCTCTTCTCGTTCGTGATCGCCGCGTGCGGCGGCGGAGGTGGAGGCGGCGCCGGCGCGCCCACCGTCGATCCCGGTCCGGAGCCCGAGCCGCCGGGCGAGTGCGACTCGGGCCAGACGTTCGCGAGCACCTTCGCCGGCATCCAGGAGGTGATCTTCGAGCGACACGGCTGCACGCAGGCAGCCTGCCACGGCGACGCGGCGCAGGGCGGCCTCGATCTCTCGCCCGCGGTCGCCTACGCGAACCTCGTCGAAGCGCCCTCGCAGGGAAGCGATCTTCCCCGCGTCCTGCCCGGCGATCAGCGGCGAAGCTTCCTCTGGCAGAAGCTCGTCGCGAAGACGCGGCCCGGATCCGTCGTGATCTCCGGCTCGCCCATGCCGAGCGGCGGAGGCGCGCTCGGCGAGGACGAGATCGAGCTTCTGCGCCTGTGGATCTACGCGGGCGCCCCGAGGGACGCGACCGTGATCGGCACGCCCGAGCTGCTCGAAGCGTGTCTCCCGCCGCCTCCGCCGATCACGATCGACCCGCTCGATCCACCGGCTCCCGACGAAGGCGTGCAATTCGTGATGCCGCCGTGGCCCCTTCCCGCGGGGAGCGAGCACGAGGTCTGCTTCGCGAGCTGGTACGACTTCACCGGGAAGATCCCGGCCGAGTTCCTCGACGAGGGCGGCGAGTTCTTCTTCACCGACACGACCGAGCTCCGCCAGGACCCGCAGAGCCATCACCTGATCCTGAACTACGCTTTCGTGTCGCCCGACGAGCTGCACCATCCGTCCTTCGGCGCGTGGACGTGCGCCGGCGGCGAGCGCGAAGGCGAGACCTGCGAGCCGACCGACCTCGAATTCTGCGGAACGGGATTCTGCGCGGCCGAGCCGAAGCGGACGTTCGCGTGCTTCGAGTACGGCCCGCGCGTCGGCGGCCCCGGCATCTCGTTCGACCCGATCGGCGGCGCGCAGGAGGCGCAGTCGCTGACCGAGATGTTCCCGGGCGTGTACGGACGTGTCCCGATTCGCGGGGTGCTCTACTGGAACTCGCACGCGTTCAACTTGACGACGCAGGACCACCGCATGAACGGACGGCTCAACTACGCGTTCGCACGCGACCGCGTGTACCCGGCGCAGTTCATCTTCGACTTCGACGACATCTTCCTGCCGAACGCGGAGCCCTATACGAAGCAGGTGGTCTGCTCGGATCACGAGCTGCCGCAGGGCGCGCGTCTCTACGAGCTGTCGTCGCACACGCACGAGCGCGGCGAGTACTTCTGGATCGAGCTGCCGGACGGAACGAAGGTCTACGAGAACTTCGTCTACAACGATCCGATCGACCAGCGCTTCGATCCGCCGATGGCCTTCGACTCGGCCGACCCGGCGGAGCGGACGCTCCGCTACTGCGCGCGCTACAACAACGGCGTCGCCGAGGACGGCTCGCCCGATCCGGAGACCGTGACCCGCCGCTCGCGCACGCCGCAGAGCGCGATCGCGCCCTGCGAGCCGGTCGCCTGCGCCGCGGGCCGGATCGGGGCCGCCTGCGACGGCGTCGGCCACGACGCCGCCTGCGACTCGTCGCCGGGGGCCGGAGACGGCCTCTGTGACGCCTGCCGGATCACGGGCGGCGAGAGCACCGAGAACGAGATGTTCCTCCTCCTCGGCGAGTACTTCGTCCAGAGCTAGCCTGCATTTCTCACCAGATCACGTCGCGAGGCGGTCGAGAGTGCCGAAGATTCGCGAGCCTCGGACCGGAGGGCGACGCAGGCGTACTTGAACAGTACGTCGAGGAGCCCGGAGGGAGAAGCTCGCGAAGATTCGGTGCTATCGGCCGCCGCAGTAGGGATCTGGTGAGAAATGCAGGCTAGGGGGTCCGGTTCGATATCCCGTAAGGGGGTCCGGTTCGATACCCCTACAACGAACCGGACCCCCTTTCGGAGGGCCCAAAACGTCTCCGACGGACGGAATCTTGCCCGAAGTCAGGCAGATTCGTGGCATCTACGCCCCCGGTCTGGTTCTCTGGCCGGCGTGGCGGACCAGGATCAGGGCCGAGAGCAGGCCCGCGGCTCCCTCGAGCCCCTCCTCCGGCACCTCGAGCGGACGACCCGCCTGGAGCGCGCCGAGGCACGGCGCCTCGTCGACGAGGTCGTCGCGTACTTCGGCGAGTCGCTGCCGGAGTTCGTCGCCCGTCGCCATCGCGAGCTGCAGGCGGAGAGCCTCCGGAACGAGGCGATCTATCGCCGCATCGCGGAGGAGGCCGAGGAGCGCCGCTTCGCGGTCGGGAAGCTCTCGGAGCGGCAGGTCCGCCGCCTCATCTACGGCTGAACGAAGGAGACTCCACCCATGTGCGGAATCGTCGGCTACGTCGGCAACCAGGAAGCAGTCCCGATCCTTCTCGAAGGCCTGCACCGCCTCGAGTACCGCGGCTACGACTCGTCCGGCCTCGCCGTTTGCACGCGAGGGGGTCTCAAGGTCCACAAGGCGGAGGGCAAGATCCAGCAGCTCGAGACGCGTCTTCCGAAGCGTCTCAAGGCGACGACCGGGATCGCGCACACGCGCTGGGCGACGCACGGCGAGCCGAGCGACCGGAACGCGCACCCGCACACCGACTGCACGGGCCGCATCGCCGTCGTGCACAACGGCATCATCGAAAACGGAGCGGAGCTCCGCGCGCGCCTTCTCGCCGCGGGGCACGAGCTTCGCTCCGACACCGATACGGAAGTCCTCGCGCACCTGATCGCTTCGGCGGGCGGCGCCGACCTCGAGGAGTCGGTGCGCCGCGCGCTCGGTGCGATCGAAGGGACGTACGGGCTCGTCGTCGTCGACGAGCGCTTCCCCGATCGAATCGTCGCGGCACGCAACGGCAGCCCCGTCGTCCTCGGCATCGGCGAGCGCGAGATGCTCGTCGCTTCGGACGTCGCGGCACTCGTGCGCCACGCCGAGCGCGTCGTCTACCTCGACGACCGCGAGGTCGTCTCGATCCGCGCGAGCGGCTTCTCGACGACGACGCTCGAAGCCGAGCCGATCGAGAAGAGCGCCACTCCGATCCCGTGGAAGGTCGAGCTCTACGATCGCGGCGCGCACGAGCACTTCATGCGGAAGGAGATCGAGGAGCAGCCCGAAGCCGTCGAGCGGTCGCTGCGCGGCCGGCTCGACGCGCGCTTCGGCATCGCGCACCTCGGCGGCCTGAACCTCTCGGCCCGCGATCTGCTCGAGGTGCGGCGGATCAAGCTCCTCGGCTGCGGCTCGGCCTACTATGCGGGCCTCGTCGGCGCGCACATGCTCGAGCGGCTGACGCGCATCCCGACCGACGCAGAGGCGGCTTCCGAGTTCCGCTACCGGAGCCCGGTCATCGAGAAGGACACCCTCTACGTCGCGATCAGCCAGTCCGGCGAGACCGCGGACACGCTCGCGGCGGTCCGCGAGGTGCGCCGCAAGGGCGGCCGCGTGCTCGGTATCGTGAACGTCGTCGGCAGCACGATCGCCCGCGAGTGCGACGGCGGCATCTACATGCACGCGGGGCCGGAGGTCGCCGTCGCCTCGACGAAGGCGTTCACCTGCACGCTCGTGTGCGTGGCGCTTCTCGCGCTCCACCTCGGCCGGATCCGCGACCTCTCGCCGTCGGACGGGAAGCGCATCCTCGACGCGCTCGAGCGCCTCCCCGAGCAGATTCGCACCATCCTCACAGCGACGGACCAGATCCGCGCCGTCGCCGAGCGGTTGAAGGACCGGAACGACGCGTTCTTCATCGGCCGCGCCGCGGGCTACGGCGTTGCTCTCGAGGGGGCGCAGAAGCTGAAGGAGATCTCCTACATCCACGCGGAGGCCTACCCCGCTTCGGAGCTGAAGCACGGCCCGCTGGCCCTCGTGTCGCCGGAGACGCCGACGGTTGCGATCGTCCCGAACGATGATCTCTTCGAGAAGTCGCTTTCGTCGCTCGAAGAGATCCGCGCGCGCCGCGGGCCGGTGATCGCGATCGCGCACAACGGCGACGCTCGCCTCCACGCGCTCGCGGACGACGTGATCGTCGTGCCACGCTCCGAGCCGGTCCTCGACCCGATCCTGATGACGGTGCCGACGCAGCTCCTTGCCTACGAATGCGCGATCGCTCTCGGCCGCGACGTCGACCAGCCGCGCAACCTCGCGAAGTCCGTCACGGTCGAGTGAGGCGCCCGACGATTCGCTTCCCGACGAAGAGCCGCTCGTATCCGCGACCGGCAGCGTTCCGGTCGGAATCACGACAAGAGCGAAAACGGGTTCGACCTCGATAGCCGCGACGTGCCCGCGATCGGAGGGCTCGGGGCGGGCGTCGAGTACTTCTTCGCGAGCAACGCCGCCGTGGGCGTCGAGGCGAAGTACACGATCTCGCGCGGCCACGTGCTCGAGCTTCCCGACGGAGTCGACCTCGACGGGAACTTCGACGCGTTGCTGCTCTCGCTCGGCCTGCGGGTTCTCTTCGGCTGAAGCGCCGGCGGACCTCTCAGCGCCGGCGGACCTCTCAGCGCCGGCGGACCTCTCAGCGCCGGCGGACCTCTCAGCGCCGGCGGAAAGCCATCCAGCGCTCGAACCAGCGCTTCAGCGACGGCGTGAGCCGCTGCCGCGTGTACAGCCCGGCGACACGTTTGATGCCCTCCGCCTGCGTCGGATACGGGTGGATCACTTCGCCGAGCTTGCCGAGCCCGAGCTTGCCGACGATCGCGAGCGTCACCTCGCTGAGCATCTCGCCGGCGTTCGTCGCGACGATCGTCGCCCCGACGATCTCGTCCGTTCCTTTCTTGACGTGGACCTTGACGAAGCCGTCCTCCTCGCCGTCGACGACGGCGCGGTTCACCTGCTCGAGAGGAACCTGGTAGGTCGTCACCTCGATTCCCGCCCGCTTCGCATCCGCCTCGTACATCCCGACGTGCGCGATCTCGGGATCGGTGTACGTGCACCACGGCATCACGAGTGCGGACAGCTTCTTCTTCCCGACCGAGCCGATCGAGAACAGCGCGTTCTGCACGACGATCTTCGCCGCGGCATCGGCCGCGTGCGTGAACTTCCAGCGCATGCAGATGTCGCCGGCCGCGAAGATGCTCGGGTTCGTGGTCTGGAGGAAGTCGTTCACCTCGACACCGCTCGCGTCGTAGCGGACGCCGGCCGCCTCGAGACCGAGCCCCTCGACGTTCGGCGTGCGGCCGACGCCGATCAGGATCTCGTCGACGACGACCTCCTCCGTCTCGGCGCCGCCGCCCTTGCGGGCGACGTGCAGCACCTTGCCGTCGGGCCGTCGCTCGACGCGGCGGATCTCGCAGGCGTGCCGCAGGAGAATCCCCTCCTCGGCGAAGCGTCGCTGCACGATCTCGGCGGCGTCCGCGTCCTCGCGCGGCAGGATGTGCTCGTCCGCGTGCATCACCACGACGTCCGAGCCCAGGCGGCGGAACGCCTGGGCGAGCTCGCAGCCGATCGGCCCTGCGCCGATCACGCCGAGACGACGCGGAGGCTCGGTGAGATTGAACACCGTCTCGTTCGTCAAGTATCCCGCGGCAGCGAGACCGTCGATCGGCGGCTGCGAAGCGCGCGCGCCCGTCGCGATCACCGCGCGCTTGAACCGGAGGGTCGTCCCGGCGACGTCGACCGTGTCGGGTCCGAGAAAGCGTGCTTCGCCGACGTACGCCTCGACCCCGAGCTCGTCGCGGTAGCGCCGCAGGGAATCGTCGTCGCTGATCTGCGCGCGGACGCGGCGCATGCGCCGCATGGCCGCGCCGAAGTCGGGCTTCGCGTCCGGAGCGAGGTGGAGGCCGATCTCGTGTGCGGCGCGGTTCGCCTCGGCGACCATGCGCGCGGCGCGGATCATGCCCTTCGACGGGACGCAGCCGACGTTCAGGCAATCGCCGCCGAAGTAGTGGCGCTCGATCAGCGCGACCTTCGCGCCGAGCCCCGCCGCGATCGCCGCGGTGATCAGGCCCGCGGTACCCGCACCGACCACGACGAGGTTGTACGCGCCCGAGGGCGTCGGATTCGTCCACGTCGAGGGATGGACGTTCTCGATCAGCTTCTGGTTGTACTCGTCCTTCGGCTCGACGATCGGCAGCTCGGACATCCGGGGCTCCTCCCGGAGTGAGATGCTCCTACCGCGCGCCCGGTGTCCACCGTCGCGCCCGTATCAGGGGCAGGTCACCTGACCCTGGGCGACCGTGCACGTCCCGAGAAACCCACCCTCCATGTCGCGCCAGGTCAGGTGCCAGCCCGCGCCCTGCGCTTCGAGCGTCGCGAAGCCGAACTCGTCGAGAGTGTCGCCGACCGCGACGGTCGCCCCCGCCATCTCGAGCCCCGCGAGCGGTGTCGTGACCGCCGGGTCGAGGTCCGTGCCACTGTTGCCGACGACGAGCTGCGGCGGACGAGCGATGTCGAAGCCGAGGAGCTGGAAGAGATGGACGTGGCCCGAGAGCACCATCTGGATGCCCGCCGGAAGCTCGTTGTCCGAAGCGGCCTGCAGCGTCTCGTTGTCGATGAACAGGACCTCCTGCCCGTCCTGCTCGCCCGCGTGTCCGAAGACCCACATCGGACGGTGCGTCACGAGGAACGAGCGCGATCCCGCGATGTTCCGGACCCGTTCGAACTGCTCGGAGTAGTGCTGCACCTGCGTCGGATCGACGGAGGTGTCCGAAGCGGCGCTCGAGTCGAACACGACGAACTGCAGCCCGCCGACGTCGACCGCGTACGGCTGCGTGTAGTCCGCGCACTCCGGCTCGATCGGCCGCGTGTCGAGGAAGCGGAACCAGACCGCGCCCGCCCGCGAGCACGACTCGTGATTGCCCCGTGTCAGGACGAGCGGTGCCGCGCTGAAGAGCGGCGCCGCGGGCGCGAAGAAGTCCGCCTCGATCGTGTCCCACGTGTACCCGTACGGGCTCCCCGCGCAGCCGGCGTCGCCCTCCGGACACGGCGACTCGCGGTAGAGGTAGTCGCCGACGTGGACGATCAGGTCCGGATCGAGCTCGGCGATCGACTGCGCGAGGCTCGAGAAGTCGCCTCGCCGCGGCTCACCGGTGAACCACGACACGAGCTCCGCGACGACCTGCGCGAGACCGGCGAACGGCCAGGCATCGGGATCGTTGCAGTCCTGCGTCGCGTGCCCCTCCTCGATGCGGCAGCCGGTGTCGCCGATCACGGCGAAGCGCTCGGTGACGTCGCGAGGCAGGGGAAGGTCGCCGCCCGCGATCGAAGCGCTCGTCGCGCCGGGCGGGATCGTGGCCTCGCACGTCAAGACAGGAAATGCCGGCGGGGACGGCTTCGCGCGCACCTGCATCGGCACCGTCTGGCCGTCGACCGCGAGGACGGGACAGAGGACCTCGTGCGTGATCGCGCGAGCGATCCGCTCTCCGCCCTCGCCGAGCTGCAGCCAGGCGTACTCGCCCGAGCCTTCCGTCCCGCCCCCGCAGCCGCTCGCCGTGGCGACAGCGAGGAGCAAAGCGGACCACGAAGCACGAGCGCCGCTCCGGTACCACGAGCCCACCTTCCCCTCGTTCCGCATCGTCCCCTCCCCGACCCCGTGCCCGGCCACGGGCCTGATCCGAAAGGCCAAATTCCACGGCCGGGGTGGCCAGTGCAATGCTCGCCCGCACGGCAGACCTCGAATGCCGAGGAAGCCGATCTTCGAGAGTTCGATCTTCGAGAGTTCACTGTCGAGAGTTCACTGTCGGGAGTTCACTGTCGAGAGTTCACTGTCGGGAGTTCACTTGCCGGACATCGGACGGCGCGAGTAGACTCGGCGCTTTCCACGCACGATACCTGGAGATTTCTCCATGCCCAGCAAGCAGAAAAAGTCGACGACTCGGGCCGAAACGGCCACGGAAGCGCCTTCCCGGGTTTCGCGCCGGCGCTTCCTCCAGGCCGCCGGAACGATCGCGACGGCCACGACCGCCGCCGCCGTCGGCATCGAGCCGCTCGTCCGCTCTGCGAAGGCGGAGGCCGCTACGCGCGTCAAGATCTCGAAGCGCCGCCCGAGCATCCCGACCGTCGAGCCCGAGCAGGGAACCTTCGCGCCGCTCGACCAGGCGACGCTGCGCGCGCGCCGTCGGCGCGCGTATCGCCTCCGTGAAGAGCGCGCCCGCCACTGGTCGGAGCTCCCGATCGAGACGCCGCTCGCGAACGACGACGAGCTTCTCTACCCCGACGGCTGGGCAAACTTCAGCAAGGGGCTGCCGCACGACGATCTCGGGCATCCGGATCCCGACGCGTTCCGCGCTCTGGTCGACGCCTGCACGAGCGGGAGAGTCGAAGACTTCGCGGCGATTCCTCTCGGCGGAGCACAGAAGATCCGCAACCCGCAGGGAGCGCTCTCGCTCGAGTTTTGCGGATACGACTCGAACCAGACGATCGTTCCGCCGGCGCCGTCGTTCGCGAGCGCCTGGCGCGCGGCGGAGATGGTCGAGATCTACTGGGCCTCGCTGCTCCGCGACGTTCCCTTCCTGCACTACGACACCGAGCCGGCGATCGCGGAGGCGTGTGCCGACCTCTCGAAGCTGAGCGACTACCGCGGTCCGAAGCAGGGCGGCGCCGTGACGCCGCAAACGATCTTCCGCGGACCGTACGAGGGCTGCACCGACGGCCCGTTCGTCTCCCAGTTCCTCCTGCACAACCTCGCCTTCGGCGCACAGATCAACACGCAGCGTGTGCGCACGTTCGTTCCGGGAGTGGACTACTTGACGAACTACGACGAATGGCTCGCGCGGCAAAGCGGCGCGCCGTTCGGCGCGCGCGCGTACGACGCGAACTTCTACTACCTGCGGAACATCCGCGATCTCGCCGCGTGGGTCGACACCGATCCGCCGCTGCAGGCGGGCTACCACGCGCTCTCGGTCCTCCTCCAGATCGGAGCCCCGCTCAATCCCGAGAGCCCCTACGTCGACCTGATCACGAACCAGGACGCCTTCACGACCTTCGGCCCGGTCGAGTGGTTCGACCTCGTCGGACGCGCTTCGCGTCCCGCGCACGAAGCCGGATGGTTCCAGAAGTGGCGGATCCATCGCTCGCTCCGGCCCGAGGAGTTCGCCGGACGCGTGCACAACCACCTCGTCGGAGCGTTCGACTATCCGCTGCATCCCGACGTGTTGAACACCGAAGCGCTCGCAAGGACCTTCAGCCTCTACGGCTCCTATCTCTGCGCCCAGGCCTATCCGGACGGCTCGCCCACGCACGGCGCGTACCCGTCGGGACACTCCGTCGGCTCGGGCTCGACGGTGACGATGCTGAAGGCGCTCTTCGACCCCGACTTCGAGTTCCCGAACGCAGTCGAGCCGAGCCCGTCCGGCATCGGCCTGCAGACCTACTCCGGCCCGCCGCTGACCGTCGGTGGAGAGCTGAACAAGCTCGCCTTCAACATCGGCATCGCGCGCGCCACCGCAGGGATCCACTGGCGGAGCGACGTCGTGCAGGGGAATGCTCTCGGCGAAGCGACCTCGATCTCGATCCTCGGGGACATGGCGCACGCGTACAACGAGCCGTTCGGCGGGTTCACCTTCCAGAAGTTCGACGGGACGACCGTCACCAGCTGAGAGGTGCTTCCACCGCCGACGCGCGATCAGCCGACGCCGCGGCGCGTGGAGCTGCGTGGCTCGCGCGGCGCGAGCCCGACGCGGGAGTCCCGGCCCCCGAGAAGCTCGTCGCGGACGCCCGATAGAAAGCGGCGCCACTCCGATTCCGCGTCCTCACCGCGTCCCTCGCGGATCGCCGCGACGACCGCGCGTTGCGCTCGGATCAGGCGTCTGCGCAGTCGGATGCGCGTCGCCTCGTCGAGGTCGGGACGAATTCGCGCCGAGGTCTGACGCGAAGCGAGGTCGTGCAGGAGCCGCACGAGGAGCGCGAGCGTCGGGTTCCCCGCGACGTCGACGAGAGTCTCCTGGAACCGGATCGTCAGCGAAGCGAGCGAGGTCGTCTGCTCGACGGCGCGCTCCTCCTCGGCGATCAACGCATCGAGGATGTCCGCCGCTTCACGCGGCGCGCGCTCCGCGGCGAGCCGCGCGGCGGTCGGCTCGAGCATCAGGCGCACCTCGTAGACCTCCGCCGCCGTGGTACCCTGGAGCTGCAAGAGAACGGCACAGTGACGCGCCGCCGCACCGACGTCCGGCGTGCGGACGCGTGCGCCGCCGTGGGCGCCACGCACGATCTCGAGCAAACCTTCCGCTTCGAGGATGCGGAGCGCCTCGCGAGCGGTGGGACGCGCGACCGCGAAGTGCGCCATCAGGTCCGTCTCGTTCGGAAGCGGGCTCCCGGCGCTGAGAGCGCCGCTCGCGATTTGCTCCCGGATCGAGTTCGCGATGAGCTGCGCCGCCTTCGGCACGCGTACCGGCGCTGCAGCGAGCGCTGCGACGGGAGGAGGCTCGAGGGGCTTGCGCGCCATCGCGAATTCGCATAATCCGCTAACGGATTAAGTCAAGGCTTCGGATCCGGAGCCGGATCCAGTAGCGACTGCGAAGTAGATCGGGAAAAAGGGTCGATCGATGGCACGCGACTATCAGCTCGTCTCGGCGGACTCCCACGTTCTGGAGCCGCCGCACATCTGGACCACCTACATGGAGAAGCGGTTCCACTCCAAGGTCCCGACCGTGGTGCCGGACGGCGAAGGCGGCGAGGCCTGGCAGTTCGGTCCCGGGACCGCTCCCGCGCCGATCGGCATCTACGCCTCCGCCGGTCGCGCGCACGACGACATCCGCTGGACGGGCGTCACCTTCGCCGCAGCGAACCAGGGGAACTTTCGCGGCGAGCCCCGCCTCGACGAGCAGGATCAGGACGGCGTCGACGCGGAGGTCCTCTTCGGCTCGGCGCGCATGATGAGCCACTTCTACTCGGACGAGGATCCCGAGTTCCACCTCGCGGGCGTGCGCGCGTACAACGACTGGCTCGCGCAGGAGATCGTCAGCGTCGACCCGACCCGCCTCGTCGGTCTCGCCTGCCTTCCCGCGCTCGGCGTCGAAGCGGCGATCGCCGAGATGGAGCGGTGCCTGAAGCTCGGCTTCCGCGGCGTGTGGCTGAACACCCTGCCGAGCGTCGGTGACCGGGTGCGACCCGAGGACGACCGCTTCTGGGAAGCCGCGCAGGCGAACCGCGTACCGGTGCACTTCCACGTGCGCATCATGAAGAGCATCCAGAAGCCGAAGCCGAAGGGCGTACGCGGCGGCGACTTGACGGGCCTCGCGAGCGTCGGCGCGGCCGACATGATCGTGCAGCTCTCGGAGATCATCGAGTCGGGCGTCCACGATCGCTTCCCCGATCTGGCGTGGGTCATGGTCGAGGCCGGGTCCGGATGGCTTCCGTACCTCCTCGAGCAGCTCGACGACCGCTGGGAGCGGAACCGCTCCTGGCTTCCCGTGAAGCTCCGCCACAAGCCGAGCGAGTACTACCGCCGCAACTGGCTCTCGACGTTCATGATCGACCACTACGCCGTGAAGAACCGCCACGCTCTCGGCGTCGGGAACTTGATGTGGTCGTCCGACTATCCGCACCATGGCTGCGACTGGCCGCGCTCGCGCGCGGTCGTCGACGAGATGTTCGAAGGCGTGCCGGCCGACGAGCGCCGCAAGATGTGCGCGGGGAACGCGGTTCGCCTCTACGGGCTCGCCTGACGGCGACGCACAGGAAGGAGTCAGCATGAAGTCCACGACGAAACGCGAGTACCGCATCATCTCCGCCGACTCGCACACCGTCGAGCCGCCCGATCTCTGGGACAAGTGGCTCGAGAAGAAGTACATCGACACCGCGCCGAAGCTCGTCGACGACGGCGAAGGCGGCGACGCGTGGGTCTACATGGGCGCCGCGACGGCCGAGCCGCTCGGCCTCGTCACCTGCGTCGGCACGCGTCCGGAAGAGCTCAAGTGGACCGGCAAGAAGTACGGCCGCGACATCCACCCTTCGTGTCACGACGGCGCCGAGCGCCTGAAGATCATGGACGAGGACGGCGTCGACGCGGAGATGCTCTACCCGCCGCAGCGCGCGATGCTGACGTTCATGAAGAACAAGGACACGGAAGCGCACCTCGCCGGCATCCGCGCGTACAATCGCTGGCTGAAGGACGGCTTCTGCGCGCCCGATCCCGACCGTCTGATCGGCATCTTTCAGATGCCGAACGTCGGCATCGAGACGTCCGTCTCCGAGCTGCAGCGCGCGAAGAAGGAAGGCTTTCGCGGCGTCGCGATCTCGGCTTGGCCTTCGGGCGGCGACAACCTCTCGGCCGCGGACGATCCGTTCTGGGACACCGCCGCGCAGCTCGACATGCCGGTGAGCATCCATCTGCTCCTCGCGGCGAGCACGACGAAGATCGTGCCGTCGAAGTCGGCCGCGGTCGCGATCGGCGCGACGGCCTTCTCCTACACGATGCCGCTCATCACGGAGATGATCTTCCAGGGCGTCTTCGACCGGTTCCCGAAGCTTCGCATGGCCGGCGTCGAGATCGGCATCGGCTGGATCCCGCACTTCCTCGAGATGACGGACGACCGCTACTGGCGGAATCGCCACTGGGCAGGCGTCAAGCTTAAAAAGGTCCCGAGCGACTACTTCCGCGACCACTGGCTCGCGACGTTCATCGTCGATCGGAGCGGCATCAGCGTTCGCCACCAGATCGGCATCGACAACATCGCGTGGTCGACCGACTTCCCGCACCACGGGAACGACTGGCCGTACTCGCGGAAGACGATCGACGAGATGCTCTCCGACGTTCCGGCGGAGGAGCGCAACAAGATCGTGTGCACGAACGCCGCGCAGTTCTGGGGCTTGATGGCCTGACGACGGTCGATCCGCGTCGTACTCCGGCATTGACAGAGCCCGGCGAAGAGGCGCATGCTCGAAGCAGCAAAGGAGAACGGAAATCGTCCCACAGGGAACTGGTCGCCCGCTCCAGCGTGGAGTCGGCGGGCAGCAAGGCCGGAGCAGCAAACCGGAGGACCGAATGGAGAC
>Ga0194131_10005746_pt1 | contig 17666 bp, 17 predicted proteins | sample TA2KigO120mmetaG_FD_148631 | JGI IMG/M metagenome (GOLD analysis project Ga0194131, IMG submission 148631) | Freshwater microbial communities from Lake Tanganyika, Tanzania - TA2015053 Kigoma Offshore 120m | ecosystem: Environmental > Aquatic > Freshwater > Lake | place: Tanzania: Lake... | reverse complement strand
CCGGGGCAGGTACCCGCGGGGACGCACAACTTCCAGAAGTTTGAGGTGATCGGATGACGATGCAGGGCAAGGTCGCGATCGTGACCGGCGGGGGCACGGGCCTGGGTCGGGAGATCTCGAAGCTGTTCGCGGCGCGAGGAGCGTCCGTCGCGATCGTGTACGCCCGTTCGCGCGAGGATGCCGAGGCGACCGCGCGGGAGATCGGCGGCGGGGCGAAGGCGCGCTACGTCGACATCACGCCGACTTTGGCCGACCTGATCCGCGCCCCGATGCCGCTCAACACGGAGGGCGCTGTCCTCTATCAGGCGCTGACAGAAGGAGACTTGCACCGATGAACGTTGTCCTCGTCATGCTCGACTCGCTTCGCGCCGACCACGTCGGCTGCTACGGCTACGGTCCAACGCTCGAGGGCTGGACCTGCCAGACCCCGGCGATGGACCGGCTGGCGACCGAGAGCATCCGATTCACGAGGGCCTTCCCGGAGGCGCTGCCGACGATCCCCGTCCGGCGCGCCGTGCACACCGGCACGCGCACCTTCCCGTTCAAGGATTGGGTGCCGCAGAAGGGGGACACCGTCCGCGCCTACGGCTGGCAGCGCATCCCCGAGGAGCAGGTCACGCTGGCCGAGACGCTTGGCGCGAACGGCTACCGGACCGCCTTCATCACCGACGCCTACCACCAGTTCAAGCCGTCCATGAACTTCCACCGCGGCTTCGACTACTGGCACTGGGTGCGTGGCCAGGAGCGCGACCCGGCCGGCTCGACCGCGCTCGTCTCCGAGGCCGACGTCGAGCGGCACATGACCGCGAAGACGACCTCCGCCGGCCTACGCCAACTCGTGCGCCAGTACCTGGCGAACGCGCGCTCGCGCCGTGGCGAGGAGGATTACCAGGCGCCGAAGGTGTTCACCGCCGCCATGCGGTGGGTCGAGGAGCAGGCGCTCGGCAAGCACGATGGCCGCCCCTTCTTCCTCGCGATCGACTCGTTCGACCCCCACGAGCCGTGGGACCCGCCGCGCTACTACACCGATCTCTACAACCCCGGCTACGACGGCGTCGAGGTGATCAACCCGCAGTACGGACCATCGGAATACTTGAGCCCGGCCGAGCTGCGCCACATGCGCGCCCTCTACGCCGGTGAGGTCACCATGACCGACCGCTGGCTGGGCATCTTCGTGGATCATCTGCGATCGACCGGCCTGCTCGACGATACGCTGCTGATCGTGACGGCCGACCACGGCCACCAGCTCGGAGAGCACGGCTTGACTGGCAAGATCAGCATGGGACTGCACCCGGAGCTGATGGACATCCCGCTGATCGTCCGACGTCCGGGCGCTGTCGGGGCCGGCACGACGAACGACGCCTTCGTACAGGATCAGGACCTGGCACCGACGATCCTGGCCGCGACCGGTATCCCCCAGGCCGCGCCGATGGACGGGATAGATATCCTTGGCAACGCGACGCGGCGACAGTACGTGACGTGCGGGTTCAACGACTACGTCTGGTGCCGCGATACGAGCTGGGTGTACATCGCACGCAACGATGGAGGGGACGCCAAGCTGTACGACATCGTCTCCGACCCCATGCACAACGTCGACGTTGCGGGGAGGCACCCTCGCGTCGTCAGCGACATGCGCGCCCGCGTCGTCGCAGACGCCGGCGGCGAGGCCTTGCCTGTGTACGACCAGCAGTCGATCATGGCACGGGAGTGGTATCGGCTACCCTAGCGACCGGCCGCCCGCTCGCTATTGACGGCGCGGTTCCGGCCGCCTATGGTGGCGCCCACTATCGGCTGCCCGTCTCCGGGGTGCCTGGGTCGGCAGCGCCGCCAGCGAGATCTCGGCCAACCCGGGCGCTCGCGAGCACATGTGAAAGAGGAGAGTGTCACGCTATGAACCGTCATGTTTCGTTGACCCGTCGAGAGCTGCTCGGAGCGCTAGCCGGTCTCGGCGGCGCGGCCCTGCTGGCCGCCTGCGGCACGCCGAGCCGGCCGACCGAGGTGCCGAAGCCGGCCTCGGCAGCCAAGCCAGCCGACAAGCCAGCCGAGACCAAGCCGGCCGCCGCCGCGCCCGCCGCCAGCGGCACTGGCGCCAAGATCCTGCTGCGCCTGAACGGCATCTCTCCGCCGATCCAGGAGTTCGCCAACAAGTGGATCGCCGACTACAACAAAGAGAAGGGCGTCACAGTCGAGATCGACTACACGGACTGGGGATCCTCCTTCCAGAAGATCACCACCGGCATCGCCGGCGGCACCGCGCCCGACATCTTCATGGGCGGCGGCCTCTGGCACGCGGTCATGCCGGCCCGCGGCGGCTCGCTCGAGCTCGACGGCTATGTCAAGAACATGAAGGACTGGAATGACTACTTCGAGGTCGCCCGTCAGGACGTGACGATCCAGGGCAAGGTCGTCGCGATCCCCTACCGTGGCAACTCCCGCGGCAACATCACCTACCGCAAGAGCCTCTTCGAGAAGGCCGGGCTCGACCCCAAGAAGCCGCCCACGACCTGGGAAGAAGCCCAGCAGTACGGCGCCAAGCTGGTCCAGAAGCAGGGCGACCGCTTCGAGGTCTCGGGCTGGAACTTCGACCCGGCGCCGCCGGACCTCAGCCAGCAGTACGAAGACTTCCTGTTCCAGGCCGGCGGCGGCTACTTCAACGAAGAGCGCACCAGGCCGACCAACAACACCGCCGAGGGCGAGGAGGCGCTCTCGACGATGGTCTCGTTCGTCCAGAAGGGGCTCGTGCCGAAGGCGGGGATGGACTCGGGCGTGCCGAACCTCCAGGCCTACTCGGCCGGCAAGGTCGCCATGACGCCGACCTGGCCTGGCTTCATTAACAACGCCCGCCTCTTTGCCCAGCCGGTCTTCGAGGACACTCTCACTGCGCCGCCGCTGAAGAAGAAGGTTCAGGTGCTGCAGCTGTACATCGACAAGTACTTCATCTTCCGGCGTAGCAAGGTACCCGATCAGGCATGGCAGCTCGTCGAGGCACTCAGCGCCCCGGAGGTGAACAACCGGATCGGCATCGAGGCCGATTGGGGCCTGCCGGTGCGCAAGGCGTCGGCCGACAGCTCGCCGATCTACAAGGACCCCCGCATGGCCGTGATCGTCGACAACATGAAGTACGGCCGCATCCGCCAGGCGGTCGCCCAGCACTTCGACGTCCAACCGGCCATGGGGCGCGAAGTCGAGGCGGCAATGCAGGGCGCCAAGACGGTCAAGCAGGCGCTCCAGGATATGGACGCCGAAGTGACCAAGATCCTGAAGAGCTAGCGTGGCGGCGGCTAGCATCCCCATCCGGCGGCGTAGCTGGATGCACAAACAGCGCTACGCCGCCTACCTCTTCGTCCTGCCGTCCCTCATGTTCCTGGCCGTCTTCGTCGTCTACCCGATCTTCGCCGCGCTCTACTTCTCGTTCCACCGCTACACGCTGATCGAGGCGCCGGTCTGGCTCGGGCTCGACTACTACGTCAACCTGCTCGATGACAAGCGGTTCATGAAGGCGATCGGGAATACATTCTTGTTCGCCCTGATGACCGTGCCGGTGGGGACCGCGCTGGCGCTGCTGCTCGCGTTGGTGGCCAACCGGACGATGCGCGGGGTCATGTTCTTCCGCGCTGCCTACTACATGCCGGTTGTGACCTCGTTCGTGGCCGTCTCGTTCATCTGGCTCTGGATATACGAGCCGCAGTTCGGGGTCCTGAACGACCTCTTCGAGATGCTCGGGCTGCCCCGCCTTTTCTGGCTGCGCGACCCATCGACCGCGCTGCTCTCGATCGCGATCCTCTCGATCTGGAAGAACGTCGGCTACAACATGGTCATCTACCTGGCCGGGCTGCAAGGCATCCCCGAGCACCTGTACGAGGCGGCCAAGATCGACGGCGCCAGCTCGATGCAGCGCTTCCGGTTCATCACCGTGCCGCTGCTCAGCCCGACGACCTTCTTCGTCTTCGTCGTCTACTTCATCGGTGCACTGCAGATGTTCGTCCAGGCATGGATCCTGACCCAGGGTGGCCCGCTCGACTCGACGCTGACGGTGGTGTACCTGATTTACTCGAACGGTTTTGAGTACCTGAAGATGGGCTACGCCGCGGCGATGTCGATGGTCCTGTTCTGCATCATCGCGATCGTGACCTACGTCAACACGCGTGTGATCCGCTATGACACCTACTACTAGCCTCGCCGCACGGCCAGCGGCGCGCCCGACCGAGCGGGTCGCGGCGCTCGAGCTGGCCCGGCAGGCCCTCATCTACGGGCTGCTGTGCCTGCTGGCGGTGATCTTCGTCTTTCCCTTCGCCTGGGCCCTGCTGACCTCGCTCAAGTCCGACCAGGAGGTCTTCCAGTTCGGCACCTGGCTCCCGTCGGTCTGGCACTTCGACAACTACACGCGCCTCCTGACGACCTCCAACTTGACGCGCTACTTCCTGAACAGCTTCGTCGTCGCCATCGTGGTGACGCTGGCACACCTCGTGCTCGCCTCGACGGCCGGCTACGCGTTCGCCCGGCTCCGTTTCCCCGGCCGCGACGCCCTCTTCGCGCTGGTGATCGCGACGCTGATGGTGCCCAGCCAGGCCACGCTCGTGCCGCTCTTCATCCTGGTAAAGCACTGGCCGCTGCTGGGCGACAACGACCTCTGGGGCACCGGCGGCTTCGGTATGCTCGACACCTACTGGGTGCTGACCGTCCCGATGTTCGCGACCGCCTACGGCACCTTCCTGCTGCGCCAGTTCTTCCTCGGCCTGCCGGTCGAGCTGGAGGATGCGGCGCGCATCGACGGCTCGTCGGAGTTCGGCATCTACTGGCGCATCGTCGTGCCGCTCTCTGGGCCGGCCATGGCCACGCTCGGCATCTTCTCCTTCCAGAACGTCTGGAATGACTTCGTCTGGCCGCTGGTGACTACCCGCTCCGACGTGATGAAGACGATCCAGGTCGGGCTGGCGCAGTTTCGGCGCGAGGGCTCGACCGACTGGACGCTGCTGATGGCCGGGACCATGATCGCGACAGTGCCAATCCTGATCGTGTTCCTGCTCGGCCAGCGCTTCTTCACGCGCGGGATCGCGTTAACGGGGTTGAAGGGCTAGTCGTAACGCGACGTTCGGCGTACGGCCGGGGCAGGTACCCGCGGGGACGCACAACTTCCAGAAGTTTGAGGTGATCGGATGACGATGCAGGGCAAGGTCGCGATCGTGACCGGCGGGGGCACGGGTCTGGGTCGGGAGATCTCGAAGCTGTTCGCGGCGCGAGGAGCGTCCGTCGCGATCGTGTACGCCCGTTCGCGCGAGGATGCCGAGGCGACCGCGCGGGAGATCGGCGGCGGGGCGAAGGCGCACCACCTCGACGTATCGGACGAGGCCGCCGTGGAGCCGGCCTTCGCCGCGATCGCCCGCGACCACGGCGGGATCGACTACCTGGTGAACAACGCCGGACGTACGGTCCACGCGGCGTTCAGCGATCTGGCGACTCTGACCGGTGCGGCCTGGGACGAGATCCTCAACACGAACGTGAAGGGCACGTTCTTCTGCGCGCGTGCGGCCGCGCCGTACATGCGCCAGCGCGGCGCGGGCGCGATCGTCAACATCACCTCCACCGCCGGGCTGCGTCCCTCGGGGAGTTCGCTCGCTTACTCGGTTTCCAAGGCGGCGATGAACCACCTGACCCGTGGCCTGGCGGTGGGCCTGGGCCCGGAGATCCGCGTCAATTCCGTGGCGCCGGGCGGGATGTACACGCGCTGGTGGTCGAGCCGGCAGACGCCCGAGCAGTTCGCAGCCGGGGTCGGCGTGCGCGCTCTGAAGCGGTACGCGCACCTCGAAGATATCGCCCTGGCGGCGATCCAGCTCATCGAGAACCCTTCCGCGACCGGGCAGATCCTGATAATGGACGGCGGACAGATCATGCTGTGAGCGGCAGTGAGGATGCCGGGCTGGCACCGGCATCCCTTGCGCTCGATCTGGCGGACCTCGACGCGCGCCTGACCCGACCGGCGCCGGGCGCTATTCACCGGGCGCGAGGCGCCGTTCCGGAACGACCCGAAGCCCGCGGTCCTCGCAGCGCGGTAACACCGGGACCGCGAACATCCTGCCCGGCCCGACCGTGGCTGACCACCCGATCGGCGACCCTTACCCCGCGCTTCGCATCACCCAACTTGACCGTAACCCGTTCCACGTCAATACTACGAATCGTGGCGATCGGTGCCGATCCGATCGGCTGAGCCGGCCGCGCGATGCTCAGTTCGGTCACTCGGCCGGCGATTGCGCTGCGGCTCGCGGCCGCGATGCACCCCGTGCGGGCACGCGCCCGCGCCCAGGGAGATGAGTCGTTTATCAGGGATGCCTTCACCCTCATCCATTTCCGCCGCGACGGGGAGTGGCGGGCGAGACGCCCGCGGTTCGATGCCGCACACCAGGGCCGGGAGCGGGCCAGGATCGCCTCAACCCGATTGTGCTCGCCAGCCCTATGAGCAGTCGTCGCCAGCTCGCTCCCACGACGCGGCGGTCGTGGGAGCGCCCGCGCTCGGCCAGAGGAGGCTCGCGCGTGCTCGCGGGTTTCCTACCTTCGTCGAACCGCATATCGTCGGTGGTCCCACGCCGGTTCGGCGAACGATAGGGACGCCGTGATACGCGCCCGGTCGGATCCCCTCGTCGCGCTGATCGCCGTGATCGTGCACACCGCGGTCGCGCTTGTGATTCGACGGGCGATCAACCTGACCGGCGACGAGCCGCACTATCTGGTCGTGACCCAGGTCCTGGTCTACGACCAGGACCTGGATGTCGCCAACCAGTACGCCCTGGGTCAGTCGCAGCTCTTTCGACGGGACGACCTCTCGCCGCTGGGACACGCGCGCGACTACCACGGCGACGGGCGGCTGTTCCATCTGCGCCCGCCCGGTCAATCGGTGCTGCTGCTTCCGGCGTACGCTGCCGGCGAGTTGGCCGCCGATCGTTTCGGCCGCCAGGTCATGACCGGGTACGTCGCGATGCTGGCGTTCCTCGTCGGCCTTTCGTCGCTCCTCTGGGTGATGCTCTATCAGGCCGCCCGCCGGGCGGGTGCGACGCCGGTTGCGTCGCTGATCGCGCTCCTGGCGATCGGCGGCGTGTTACCGGTCCTGCCGTACGGGACACAGATCTACCCCGAGTTCAGCGCCGCCCTCGCGATCGTGATCGCGCTGCACGCGATGACGTGGGCAACCTACAGCGGCCGCTCAGGTATCGCGGCCGCGGCGATCATGGCGCTGCCGTTTCTCCATCAGCGATTTCTCCCCGTCGCGGCGTTCTTGCTCCTCGTCGCCGCGATCGTGTGGCGTCGCTCACCCGCTCGACTCGTGGGCCTCGCCGCGGTCACGCTCGTCGGCGCGCTGGGACTCGGGCTGTATTCCCAGCACGCCTATGGGAGCCTGCTGCCGACCGCCGGCTGGAGCGCGACCACCATCTCATCGGTTGCGAACTTTCAGGTGGGCTTCGGCCTGCTCTTTCTCGACGACGGCCGCGGTCTCCTCTCCTACGCGCCGCAGTATGTGCTGGTCGCCGGGCTATGGGCGATCGTCGTGTGGCGCGCATGCGGGCCCCAGCGGATCTGGATGGTCGGCGCAGCCGGAGCTCTCGCGGCAATGATCGTGACCAGCGCGAGCACGTTCGGCGGTGGCGACGACATTCCCCCACGTCACCTCGTGGCCGGCCTGATCCTGGCGGTGGTGCCGCTCGCGATCGCGCTCAGCGCATCCTGGCGCCGAGCGGTTGGAGTCTCACTCGGCGTCATGCTGCTTCCGGGGCTGATCCTGACTCTGTATTGCACCGCGAACACCGTTCGGATGTTCGACGTGGAGTTGGGCAACCGGGCGTGGTCCGACATGGCCGGAGACCTCGAGGCGGCCACCGGTGTGCTGATCCGCCCGAACGACTGGCTTCCCGCCTACCGGAATACGGTGGGCTTCATCGACCCGGCGGCATGTCGGGAGGTGTCCGGCGGCGCGATCGAGTGCCGCTCCGCCGGCACGGAACCGCTCGGTCGATACGTGATCCATGCCGTTCTGACCGATCGCGAGGACCGCAACGCCGTCGCGGCACGCCTGGAGGTCGTTCAACGTCCGCGCGGTCGCCCCGAGATTCTGATCGCGAGTCAAGGCAACGTGGGTGATGGCGTAGGGATCGTGCTGTCGCCCATTCCAAACGGTTCGATTGCACCTGATGACCCGGCGCTGATCGAAGCCGCGCGGGCCGAGACCGGGCTGCCGCCCGAGGTTATCGTCGCCGCCTATCGCGCCGGGGCGACGTACTTCCGGGAGAACGCGCGCAGGATTCCGCTCGGTCACCTCGAGGCAAAACTGCGGGCCTCTGCCGGTCCCGCCGGTGTCGAGGAACTCATCACGCCGGACACCGGTCCGCGACTGATCGATGTCTACGCACGGATGCTCGACGCGCCCGTGCGGACACTCATCACCGCTGACGTCACGCTCACGTCGTATGCCGAGGTGGTCTACCGTGTCGTGCCGCTCAGCGAACACGGCGTTCGCGTCAGGCACGTGTCGCTGGCACGCCAGCCGCGCTGGATCGTCTGGTGAACGAGTTGCGGCTGGTTCTGCTCCTGGCGACGGTTCTTCAAATCGGGTCGATGCTGCTCTTCCGCGCGCGGATCGCGCCCACGGGAGACGAGCCGCACTACCTCATCGTCACGCAGAGCCTGGTGAGGGATCGAGACCTGGATCTCGCGAACCAGTATGCGACGGGGCAGTACCGCGACTTCGTTGCCGAACTCGAGCCTCGCAACCACGCGTTCGACTTCCACGGCGATGGCCGTCTCTTCCACATCCGACCTCCCGGGCAATCGCTGTTGCTCGCTCCCGGGTACGCCCTGGGCAATTTGGGCAGGCGCACCCTGCCGTGGCTGCCAGAGTGGACGCCCTACGCGGGCGCGGTGGGGACATTGCTCGTCATCGCGATCGGGCTGACGGTCGCCCTCCAACGGCTGATACGTCACGCGGGCGGCGGGGCCGGCACCTCGATCGTGGCGATCCTTCTCATCGCCGGCACGTTACCCGTCGTCCCGTACGGCACACAGATCTATCCGGAGTTCTCGGCGGCGCTCCTCGTCGTGGGGGTCCTCGGCGCCATGCTCGTCTCGAGACCCGGGCGGTGGATGAACCTGAGCGTCGGTCTCTGTGTCGGCGCACTGCCCTGGCTCCACCAGCGCAACCTGCTCCTGGCGGCCGTACTGGTGCTCGGCTACCTGTGGGCTCGTGCCCGTGTCCCTCGACCGCGCGCCGACGCGGCCTGGCTCCTCGGCCCGCCGATCCTCTCGGCGATCGGGCTCACGATCTACTCCCTGCACACCTATGGAAGCGCCCTGGTGACGGATGGGTACGCCCCACTCGGCACGATCTCATCCTGGAGCAATCTAACCCGGGGCCTCACCCTGCTCCTGCTCGACGATGGACGCGGCCTGCTCACCTACGCACCGCAAACGGTCGTGATCTTGATCGTATGGATCGCCGCCTGTCGTGAGACAGGCGGCGCACTGCGTCGGGTGCTCATCGTGGCGCTCGCGTGCCTCGTCGTCACGGCGCTCGGCAGCGCCTCGACCTTCGGGCCCGGGCACGATATCCCTCCCCGCCATGTCGTCACCGGGCTGATCCTCGGCGCGATACCTCTGGCACTGGCGCTGGGCCGGACAGTCCCCATCGTCCGCTGGCTGCTCGTCCTCAGCTTCGTTCCGGGCGCGATCGTGACCGGCTACGCCGCGGCGCTCCCGGGTCGCCTCTTCGATAGCGACCTCGGGAACCGGGCGCTGGCCGATATGGGTCGCGATCTGTACCGAGTCGCCGGCGTCACGGTCCCTCTCAACCAATTCTTCCCCTCACTGCTGGGAACCGAGACGACGCTCCCCGCGGCTCGCTGCCGCGACGCCGGATCCGGCGCGGTCCTGTGCCAGACGGAGGGCGCGCTGCCGATCGGGCGGTACACAGCGCTTGCGGCGGTGTCGACGATCGGTGGCGACGAACCGGCGCCGGCCAGGTTGGAAGTGATGCGGATCGATCGCGATGGCTGTGAGGCAGCCCTTGCCGCGGCAGAGCTGACACCGGACGCGCTTCCCGATGTCCTCCCGCTGATCGTCACGCTGAATCCCCCGGCCCCGGACGATCCACGGCTCATCGCGATCGCGGTTAGCCGGACCGATCTGCCACCCGAGATCGTCGCGGCGGTCTACCGCGCCGGACATACGTACTACAGAGCGCACGGCCGCCCCCTCTCGCCCGGCCAGATCGATATCCTCGTGCGGGAACTCGAAGGTGCGTCGTCGGTTCGGCCGGGGGTCGGCCTGGCGCTCCTGCGCGCCTACGCCGCCGCGGTCTCGTCGGCGGTCCATGGCACGATCGACGTCACATTCGATCGCCGTGACTACGGCGAGATCGTGTTTCGGATCGCGCCGACCGATCGGCCGATCGCCGTGGGAGGGATACTGCTGAAGCGACATCCACGCGCGACGGCGTGAACGGACGCGCGGTGGGCATCCGGGATCGAGGGTCTCGGGTGGCGACTGTTGCGACCAGCCCGCGCGAAAGTTCTCACTTTCCGGGGTGCCGTCTTACCCGAGGAGTTGGACCGCCAGACCAACCGAATGGGCACCAGCGGCCTGACGCTGATCGGCGGTCCAGAAGACTAGCTCGGAGCGGCTGGACCTGTCGACAAGCCAACGCGCTGATGCGACGTGCAGCGCATCGGCGGCGCGGAGTGGCTCGGACTGTACGATCGTCTCCGCGAGGGCGACGATCGCCGGTCCGAGGTCGATGACGGTGTACTGGTCCGCGCGGTGGCGGATGAAGTACCGCCAGAGGTCGTGCGCGGTCGCTGTGTCGATCGTACCGTCGCGTTGCCGACGAGCGAGGGCGGAAGCGACTTCGGGACCGCTGATCACCGAAGTGGCGATACGCGCTGTACGCGGGCCGCCAAACAGGTCGCGGACCAGTTCTGAGCCCGGTTCCGCGACGTATCGACGCAGCAATGCGGAGGAATCGAGGTAGTCAATCGCCATCAGTGCGGCGTGTCACGATCCTCGCGGAGAGCTTCATCCAATCCGATGGAGCCTGGATGGGCACCGACCCACATCGCGAGCCGCGCTCGAATCGCGCGGACCTCATCCTCGGAAGGCAGATCCGGGTCATTCGAGTAGTCGACGATGCTCCCCTGGGCCCGAAGCTGTTCGAAGAACGCATCCTCCGGGGAGAGATCATCGTCCCGAACGTCATCCAGGGCACGGCGCACGATAGCCGCCTCGGTACAGTTCCAGCGTTGGGCAAGACGCTTCAGCTTTCGGTCGTGTTCGGTCGTGATGTATATCTGCTTGCGAACCGATCCCAATTCCGCAAAATATACATCGTCGGGCGATGTCATGGCCCTGTTCGCCGACCCAGCGCTGCACGTTTCTCAGGCCGACCCTGCCAAGCGCATCATTAGCGGCCAGTGGTCCCCCAGCCGCCTGATCACGCCGCTTTGTGGCTGAAGGATCGAGACGTGGCACCAGGGCGATCGATCTTCTCGGCAGTCGCCCGTTCTGGAAGGCATCACGACCGAATCCAGGGTGACCCGTGTCCCTCCAACGCGCGTACCACCGTGCTCGTCCAGCCTGAGGGGGCTTCTCCAAGACACCACCAGGGCTATATCCGTCCATCCCCGCGGTAGAGTCCATCGCGGGCACGCGCTCGCGACACAGTGAACGATACGGACGGCTCAGAACCAGCCGCGCCGGTCGCGGCGTTGTGGAGCGCCCGCTCCTGTGATGCCGCTACATACGTGGCGAGCCACTAGCCAGGGATGCCTGCGATCTGGCGCCTTACCCGGCGAGCCGCGCGGCGATCTTCCGCACCGTGTTCGCGGTGCGCGCGGTGTTAGGTCCTCGGCCCAGCGCCGCGATCCAGTCCTGCGGCGCGATCCCCGAGTCCATCATCTTCCCCCGTCGGAGCCAGAACAACTCCGACTCGTGGAGGCGCAGCAGATCCTGTGGCCGCGCGATCGCGGCGACGCGGGTCTGGGCCTCCGGGGTCGCCCACTCCCGCAGGAAGAGGATGTGCAGGGTGTCGCCCTCTCGGGGCGCCACGTCCGGGAACGGATCGAACGCCGCGATGGCGCTGACCTCTGCCGCTGACCGGACCAACGTCGCGACCTCGTAGCCGAGCCAGCGCTCGAGTGCCTCCTCGATCCGCTCCTCGAGGGCGATCCGATCCGTCAGATTGGACTCGAAGATGACGTTTCCGGAGGCGATGAGGGTCGCGACACGCCCGAGGCCGAGCGCCTCGAACTGGCGCCGCAGATCGTCCATCCGGACGGTATGGCCGCCGACGTTGATCGCGCGGAGGAACGCGGCGTACCGCAACATCTCCGGCTTACTCCGGCACGCGCGACTGCCCTGACCCGCGCCGCTACTCGCGCGACCGACGTTTCTGATTGAGTGTGAGCGCACCCAAGCCCTGCACTGTCGCACCGAGGGTCATGTCGTCGCCAGAGATCTTGCCGACGAGCGGCGTGTTCGTAGTCGTCTCCTTTGTCGGGTTGGGCATGAGCGTGACTTGATCCCCGTTCGCCGTCCAGGTGACGATCAGGCGCAGGCGCGGCCCGCCGGCGGGACCGATCTCGCTTTGGAAAGTGCCATCCGCGCGGATCTCGAACCCGGCCTCGGGGTTGTCGACGACCTGCCAGCGGCCGGGTACGACCGGCGCGGCACAGGCGTAGATAAGGAGCCGAGCCGCGAGCGAGGCGGACAGCGCGCGGGCGCGCCGTGGGACAGCGGACGCCTGGAGTATCTCCCGGGGTCGCGGTGCCATGCGGCGGCGCCCCGACGGAGCCGGATGCAGCGGGCATCGGGCGGGATTCTATTGCCGCGCTCCGTCCCGGCGAGGATCGACAGAGCGCCATCCACCTTGCATTCTCCCGCGGGGGCGGACGTGGGAGGTTCACGCCGGTCGGACGACCACGTCGCCCACAACCACCCCTCGTTGCCGGAGTCCGCGCGACCGCAACTCGATCGCCGTCGATGCCCCTCGGCCGCCGCGGTTGCGGCGGCCGAGGGCTGAGGTGAGGGCGTCTCACGCTGAATCGGACAACCTCAGAGCATCGAGATCGAGCGCCACCAATACGATGAGTGCGACCCTCCCCCTCTGCTTCGCTCCACCTCTCCGGCATCCGCCGGCGAGGGCTGCCTGGCGCCGTCGTCGCCGGTGAGCTCAGCGGGATCGTCGGCGTCGACGCTCGGGGCGGGCCAGATGCCCGCGATCCTGGTGGCGCTGTGGGCGCGGGCGAGGGTAACCGGCCCGTCGGCACAGCGAGCCACGTGGCACCGGCGGTCGTTGCACCGGCGGGCGCGTCGCCAGCCAGGGCCGGATGTGCAACAATGCGGCCCACGGACCCGATCGCGACGATGCGATGGCGCGAGCCGGTCCCGCAGAAATGCGCGATGTGGAGGTTAGGCCCATGAACGCGGTCAAGGATCTTCTCAAGGCAGGCAAGACCGTTATCGGGACCGGCGGGTCGCCGCTCGTCGACGCGGCGCTGTTGGCCGAGTCGGGCTACGACTTCCTGCTGTTCGACACCCAGCATTCGCCCTGGGAGATCAAGCAACTCCTGCCTTCCATCCAGGCAATGCGCGGGAAGAAGGCCGCGCCCATGGTGCGGGTGAGCGATAACCGGGTCGACCAGATCTGCTTCGCGCTGGACATTGGCGCGCGAGGGATCGTCGTGCCCATGGTGAACACGAGGGAGGAGGCCGCCGCGATGGTGCGGTCGTGCCGCTACCACCCACTCGGCAACCGAAGCAACGCCGGCGCTCGTGGTGAATGGGGCGACTTCCCGAACTACCGCGCCTACCTCGACGGCGTGAACGACGGCCTCGTCATCGCGCCGATGATCGAGACGGTTCAGGCGATGGAGAACCTCGATGGGATCCTGAGCGTCCCGGGGGTGGACGTCCTGCTCATCGGACCGTCGGACCTTTCGATCGAATTGGGCGTGCCTCTCGACTACACATGCGCGACCTACGAGAAGGCACTCGACCGGATCGCGGCGGCCAGCAAGGCGCACGGCGTCGTCCCGGGGATGTATTTCATCCCACCGGAGATGGACCCGAACTTCTTCGTCGACAAGGGGTACCGATTCTTCACCATGCCCTGGCAGGGTTGGGCGACCGAGGGGATTCGGCGAGGGTTGTCGGGGATCAAGCGCTAGAGATTCCTTCCCGTCACACCAGCCTCCGCGCCACGTCGGAATCTGCGGCTGCCCGTCGCGTCGCTTCGGCCACGGCCGGGACCAGATCGGCGATCGCCCACGCGGCGGCGAGTTTCATCGTGTCGTCGAACGTGCGCGCGTGCACATCGAGCGCGCCACGGAAGACGCCCGGGAACGCCAGCGAGTTGTTGATCTGATTGGGGTAGTCGCTCCGCCCCGTTCCCACGACCCGCGCCACGCCGACGAGCGCTTCGGGCAGGATCTCTGGTTCCGGGTTCGCCATTGCGAACACGATGGGGTCGCGCGCCATCGCCGCGACGTCCGCAACGGCGATCGTGCCCGGCGCGGAGCGTCCGAGGAATACATCCGCAACGCGCATCGCCGCGCTCACTGTGCCATGGATGCCAGCCGGGTTGGTCGCACGGGCGATCTCCCGTTTGTATGGATTCATGTGCTCCTCGCGATCGGCGGCGACCGTCCCGACTCGATCGCAGAGGATGACATCCCGCGCCCCCGCGAGAAGGAGCATGCGCGCCGTCGCGATCGCGGCCGCGCCGGCGCCATTGACGATGATGCGGACCGACGCGAGTCGCTTGTCGACGAGACGCAGCGCGTTCGTCAGCGCGGCGAGGACAACGATCGCGGGCGCGTGCTGGTCGTCGTGCATGACGGGAATGTCGAGACTGACACGCAGGCGTGCTTGATCGCGAAGCACTAGGGCGCGGCGATGTCCTCGATGTTGGTGCCGCCGAAGACGGGCGCGATCCGCTCCACGGTCGCGACGATCTGATCGGGATCCTGCGTCGCCAGGCAGATCGGGAAGGCGTTGACCCCGGCGAACGTCTTGAAGATGGCGCACTTCCCCTCCATGACTGGTTGCGCCGCGGCCGGGCCGATGTTCCCCAGGCCGAGGACCGCGGATCCGTCGGTGACAACCGCCACCGTGTTTGCCCGGCTCGTGTACCGCCATTGCGGGACGGGATCGTCTCGAGTCGCCATGCAGACGCGGCCGACCCCCGGCGTGTAGACCATGCTGAGATCCGCGCGCGTCGCGACAGGCGCGCGGCTCACGACATCGATCTTGCCGCCCTCGTGAGCGCGGAAGATGCGGTCGACGATGCTCGCCAGATGCACGCCGTCCCGGTGGGTCAGTCGCTCCGCGATCGCGTGGCCGTGCGCCTCATCGCGGGCCAGTACGACGATCTCGCGGACGCGCCGCTCTTCCGACTCCGCCACTAGATCGATCTCGCCCAGGTTCCCGCCTTCCTCACCGATGGCAGTGAGGACACGCGCGAGCATACCCGGCTGGTTCGCCGTCTCCGTTCGAACGATGAGGCTGTAGCTGGCGCTCGTGTGGCGTCGGGGCGAGGTTTGGTCGCTCATCGCGTCTCCCTCCGGGGGCGTATCGATGCTCCATGGTCGCCGACTGACGGGCCAGGCGCGTCAGGTCCAAACCCAGGGAAGCACCGTCACCAACGCATCTTGCCCTCGGCAGACCGGCTGTCGGCGCGGATCGCGAGGACCCCGAGAACGTCGCCCCACCCCCTCCCGCCACGATGGGAGAGGGAGACCGCGGTCCACGCGCGCGGGAGAAAGAATTGGTACCGCCGCTCAGCCCCCCTCGACGCGCCTCACGACGATCAGGAGAATCGCCGCGGTTGCGGTGGCGGCGATGGCGACCCAGAGCGTCGCCGCGGTGGTCAGTCCGTAGACGTGATCCTGCGAGCGAAAGATGGTGCCCGCGCCGATGAAGCCGATGCCAGTCACGACCTGGGCGGCAATCCGCAGGGGATCACGAGCGCTGCCCTCTGTGAAGGCGACGCCGGCCAGCGTGAAGGCGGTGGCGGCCATCGCCACGAGCGCATGGGTCCGGATGCCGGCCGGTCGCCCGGCGCGATGGCGCTCCCAACCGAGGGCGCCGGCGAGCACGGTGGCTAGGAGGAGGCGAAGCACCATGTCCAGATCCTGCGGTGTCGGGCCGCTCATCTACTGAATGGCGGCGCCACGGGCGCGGTGGAGCGCGCCCAGCGACCGGCGTGCCGCCGCGACGGGCAGGCCCGGCAGACCGAACACGTCCGACGCGACCCGCGCGAACGCCGCATCGCCATCGAGGCGCTCGACCGTCTTGCCATCGCGCCGGTAGCGGACGAGTTCATCGTCGCGCAAACGATCGATTCCATCCTCGCTCGATCGCACCATCGTCAGGTTTCCGACCACCCACGTCTCCCCGGCGCGTTGGTGCCGCTGGTACGCCGCGGAGCGCGCGTCAGCCGAGGCGGGGCGGAGATCGTACGTGCAGGCGACCGCCCAGTCCGCCTCCATCCGGCGCTCCTGGACGTAGGCGTCGGCGCCATCGGGTCGCAGGCGGAAGCCCAGGCCCACATGCCCGAACTCGACCGTCGCGCCGAGCGGTACCGGCTGCCAGAGCGGCCACCCCCCACCGACGTCGACAAGATAGGTCTCGTTCTGGCAGGTGACGAGCGTCGCGTGGTGCGACCCCGGAAAGCTGATCTGCGTTAGGAGCGGCGTGACGCCGTAGTCGAGCCCCTCCAGTAGGCGGCGAAACATCGGCGCCAGGTCGAAGCAGACCCCGCCACCGCGCCCCGCGATCCAGGCGTCGAGCAGGTCGTCGGGGTCCGGATCGGGCACCGAACCCTCGGGCACGGCCTCGCGGCGCAGAATCGCGGTCACGTTCTCGAAGACCACGGTGCCGATCTGCGCCCGGACCAGGCAGGTCAGCGCCCCGACGGACGGTGGGTCGGCGGGCAGACCGAGCAAGCCGAGGTAGCGATCGATCCAGCGTGGGTGAGCGGGACGATCCATCGCCGCCGTGGATGCAGTCAACGTCCCGCTCCTTGCTCTGCGACCCTGGCGGCACCTCGCGCGATCTCCGAGTCCGGCCGCGTGGAGGGCCAGAGCGCGGCGGCCGCACCTCCGGCAGCGAGACCTACCGACAGGGCGACGTGCGCGACGATCACCATCGCGCCGCCACCTCCGCCCACCCGCACCCCCGTTACATGGAGGAACATCGCCGCGATGATGAAGCCGAATCCACCGGCTGCGCCGGACGCCCAGGCCGCGCGTGCCAGCGATCGATCCATTCGCCAGGCAATCGTAAGGGTGGTCAGCGCCGATACACCCGCGACGTAGGGGAGAAACGTTCCGAGGAACGCCAGGGGGATCCTTCGGTGATCGACCGCCGCGTTCTGGACCGCGGCCACCTCGATAATGCCGGCGGTCTGCAGCGTGGCGAACGTCGCAACCAGGCAGACGACCGCGCCACGACCGGCAGACTGACCCCAGGCTCTCGCGAGCGCTCCCACGTACAGACCACCGGAGAGGATGACTGTCCCCACGAGCGAGGCGATGAGCAGAATCTCGCCGACCTGAGCCGGCGGGCCTGTCCCCGCGGGAAGCCCCAGGCGCGGACCCACCGTGAATGGCGCCCAGAAGACCAGTGGTGCG
>Ga0194131_10005743_pt1 | contig 17669 bp, 17 predicted proteins | sample TA2KigO120mmetaG_FD_148631 | JGI IMG/M metagenome (GOLD analysis project Ga0194131, IMG submission 148631) | Freshwater microbial communities from Lake Tanganyika, Tanzania - TA2015053 Kigoma Offshore 120m | ecosystem: Environmental > Aquatic > Freshwater > Lake | place: Tanzania: Lake... | reverse complement strand
TGCCGTCGGCCAGGCGCAGCCGTGCCGCGGCCGGCGCCGTGACCGCCGCCCCCGCGCTCGTGATCCCGTTGTTGAAGCGCAGCACCCAGATCCAGCCGCCCGGGAACACGTGGTGCATCGCCGCATCGTCGGGTGGATACGGGGGACGGCCCTCCGGCGGCTCGCCGTCGCGGTCCCACCGCTGCACGTCCTCGAAGTGCGTGTAGAGCGCCTCGGTCGGCGGCAGCCAGCGCGTCGGCGCTTCCGCGAGCGGCAGGGTGCGGTGCAGGAAGCCGCGCGGGCCGCTCGCGTCGACCACGAATCCGGCGTCGATGCCGACGCCCGCGCCGTGGCGCACCGCATGGACCGACGCCCGGCCCCCGTGCCAGGTCAGCGACTCGATCCGGGTCTCGTCGAGAAAGATGGCGCCCGCGCGCTCGGCTGCCTGCGCGAGCGCGTGGTCGAAGTCGGGCCGGTACCAGTGGGTATCGCCGATCTCGTCGCGCGGGCTCGCGCCCACCAGCAGCTGACGCTCGTGCCGCTCGTCGTCCACGAAGGGCTCGCCGGGGGCGTGAAAGTAGAAGGTGAAGCCGCGCTTGAGGCCGCAGGCGACGCCCGGATGGTCGCGCTGCCAGGTGCCCCACTTCGAGAACGAGCGCAGCCAGGCCAGCTCGTAGCGATCCGCGATCTCTTCGAGGAGCAGGTTGGCGAGCGGCGTGGACGACTCGCCGATGGCGAAGCGCGGATGCCGGCCCCGCTCGACGAGCGCGACGCGCAGCCCCTGCCGCAGGAGTCCGAGCGCGGCGATCGATCCGGAGAACCCGGATCCGACGACGAGGACCTCGACGTCGATCACGCCGCGCTCCAGGGATCGAGCAGCACGCGGGCGCGCCCTCCGGCCCGCGCCCGGGCGACCTCGGTGCTGCGGGCGACGACCTCGCGCGACGGCGGCGTGAACAGTCCCTCGCGCTCGAGCGCCTCCATCGTGCCGTTGCCGCCGCGCGTCGGGATGAGCGAGATGGTGGAGGCGCCGCACGCGAGCGCGACGTCGACGGAGCGGCCCAGCCACTCGTCCTGCTCGGCCGCGGGCACGAAGGGCGGCGCGATCAGCAGGAACACGCGCAGCGCGATGCCGCGGCCGGCCAGCCAGGCGGCCGCGTGCCTGAATGACGCCTCGTCCATTCGCTTGTGGAGCTGCTCGAGCGCGCGCGGGTGCGCGGTCTCGAGTCCCATGGCCACTTCGAGCGCCGGTCCCCTGAGGGCCGCACGGAACCGATCGACGCGCGCGCCGACCAGCGCGGGATGGCACTCGACGATCACGCGCGCGAAGGGGTCCAGGAGCCGGGCGATGGGCTCGTAGTCGGCCTCGGGCACCGCGCGCGGGTCGAAGAAGCTGCCCGCGTTGTACAGCTTGATCGCGGCGGGCCGCGGGTCGTCGTCCGCGATGTCGCGGCAGGCGGCGGCAATCTGCGCGCAGGTGGCGCCGGGGGGCGTGTCCGCCTCGGTCGTGTAGCGCCAGAGATCGCACATCGCGCAGCGCCACGGGCATTCGCGGCCCGTGAGGAAGACCGTCACCACGCGGACGCCCGCTTCGTCTTCGACCAGCACGCCCTGCGGGCGCCACGGGTCGTGCGCCGGGCGCGGCGCGCGATGGCCGAGGACGAAGCGGTCGCGGTCGACCGCGGCAGCGGGCCAGGTCACGGCGTTACGACGCGTAGAGGCTCAGGAACGCGCGCCGGTAGGCCGCCTCGTCGGCAACCCTGGCGCGCAGCGCCGGCTCGGGCACGGCGCCGTGCTGGAAGCGGCGCTTCGGAAACACGGGCATGTCGACGCCGGTCACTGCCTTCACGCCGCGGCGGACGATCTCGCCCTTCAGGCTGTAGAGCGCCGGCACGTCGTAGCGCGTGAGCGCGGCAAACGGAATGGCTTCCGCCACGTCGATGACCGCCGGCCGCGTGTACGGACTGAAGCCCTCGAAGCCGTGCAGCCGCGCGGGCGCATACGTCCGCGTGTAGGCGCGGCTCAGGCCGCCGCTGTACGTCAGCGAGTGCTTGATGCGGCCCACGCCCCAGCCTTCCTGATACAGCATCAGGTTGTCCACGACGCTGCGGATGGTGAGCTCGGGGTTCTCCTCGATCGGATAGTCCTTCAGGTTCTCGTCGCCGCCGTCGCCGTCGGCGAGGACGCGCCACTCCGGGTAGCGCGCGCGGATGCCGCCGCAGAGGAGCAGCCCCATCGCCGCGCACTCGACGTCGAGCGGCTTGTAGTCCTCGAGCACGCGAACCGCCGCCTGGACGTCGAGCTCGTCCGGCCGCGCGCCGATCTCCTCCAGGAACATCGCGCCGTCGATCGCCTCCAGGAAGGCGCGCGCCTGCGCGAGGTCGGGGCCGTCGCCGAGGTTGAGCACGAACGCCTTCAGGCGCGCGGGCGACAGGCCGCGGCGCAGCACGGCGTGGTGCAGCAGGACGAACACGGCGCCGCTGTCCACGCCGCCCGAGAACGCCACGCCAATCGGTTCGCGGGCATCGAGGGAGTCCAGCCACTTGTCGATCTCGGCCGCCACGGCCCCGATGTAGCGCGCGCCAATCGCCTCGAGATCCGGATCGAGCGTTCCCCGAGCCGGCGTGAAGAACCGCGTGTAGGCCGGATCCGGATCCGGGCAGCCGACGAGCGCCAGCTGCACGACGTAGTGCGCCGGCACCATCCGCGTGTAGCTCGGATGGAACTGCCCGTCGAGCCCTTCGCGCGCGAGCGCCGCGTGCAGCGTGTCGATGCGATCGGCCACGAAGAGCGCCGGTCCCTCGGCGCGCTTGGCCAGGAAGTAGCGGAGCGGCCGATCCATCGACCGCGCGAGCCGGACGGTGATCCCGTCGACGGCCACCAGCGCGAACGACCCGTCGATGTCGCGCACGGCCGCGGCGTCTCCCGCGAGCACCCGCGCCCGCGCCTCGTCCAGCGACATGTCGTGGAGACGGTTCAGACGTGGATCCAGCAGGTCGACGACGCGGTGGACGTGGGTCAGCATCCGCAGATTCTACGCGGTGACACGCGTGACGTCGCGTGCGGATACCGGGGTTCCGGTATTGCCGGGCGCGGCGCCCAGGCGCGTAATGAGCCGGGAGGACGCATGTTCGTACGGCTTTTCCTCGCATGGGGCGCCGTCGTGGCGGCGTCGATTGCGCCGGTCCTTGCGCATCATTCGTCGATCGCCGAGTACGACCCGACACAGCCGGTGAAGGTCACCGGCGTCGTCACGCGCGTCGAATGGACGAATCCGCACATCTGGTTCTACGTGGACGTGAAGGACGAGAAAGGCGTCGTGGCCAATTGGGGATTCTCGGGCGCGCCGCCCGGCCTGCTGCAGCGCCGCGGCGTCAGCCGGACCTCGCTGAAGCCCGGCGACGTCGTGGTGGTCGAGGGCTTCCGCGCACGCGACGGATCCACGAACGCGTCGGGCGGGAACGTGACGTTCTCCGACGGCCGCCGCGTCTTCACCGCGTCGTCCGAGGATGCCGCGCTCCAGAACCGGGAGCGATGACCATGATCCGCACGCTGTTCTGCCTCTGCGGCGCGACCGTATTCGACCGCAGCCGGCTTCCGCCGTTCAAGCCGGGTGGCGAAGCGCTGTTCTACGAGCCGCGCACCGGCGATCCGCGCCACGACGAGCCGCGCGCGTTCTGCATGCCGTCCGGCTTCCCGTCCGGCATGCTGGCGCCCTATCCCGTGCAGCTCGTGCACACGCCCGGCTGGCTCGTCATCGTGCACGAGTTCCAGCGGATGACGCGCCTCATCCCGCTCGACGGCCGTCCGCATCGCGACGTCGAGCCGACCTTCTACGGCGATTCGGTGGGGCGGTGGGAGGGCGACACGCTCGTCATCGTGTCGAAGAACTTCGTGCGCTGGTCGATCGACGACTGATACTACCAGAGCCCGAAGGAGTACCGGATGCACAGCGAGGAGCTCGTCGCGACCGAGCGCCTGCGCTTCACCGATCCCGGCACGATCTCGTATCACCTGACGATGGACGACCCGAAGACCTTGCGTTGCCGCGACGGAGGTGCCCCGCCTGGAGAGTTCGGCGCGGTGCCGCACCATCTGCCGGGGAAGAACCCGGACGTGAACGAGCTCACCCAGCGCTACAACATCCCGCTGGAAGCCGTCCTCGGCGGCGGAGCGACGCTCTACCCCGAGTACAGGAAACAGTTGACCGGGTACACGCCGCCGGACAAGCGTACGCGCTACTGCTGCGGATGGGTGGCGCTCGGCGGCCCCGGGTCGGCACCGGGCCTGACGTGCATTTCGGACGGCAGCGGGCGGCCCTACGAGCATCCGCCCGCGGCGCCGCTCGCCTCGCCGCTGGAACCCGCGCGGTAGCGATGCGCTGCGTTCGTTTCGTTGGCTCGCGCACGTACTGGTTTTCCGGGATGGCGGGTGCCGCGTGGCCGGACACATAATTCAACCGCTCAATGAGGCGGACGGCTGGCTGGTGGCTGGGGATTCTGTTGGCACTCATCGTCGGCGCGTCCGCCGTCGACGCCCACCATTCCTTCTTCGCGGAATACGACCGGAATCAGCCACTCACGATCGAGGGGGTCGTCAGTCGGGTCGAATGGACCAACCCGCACGTCCGGTTCTTTCCCGACGTGACCGGACGGAACGGGCGCGTCACCATCTGGGAGCTGTCGGGCGCCGCGGCTGCCATGCTCAGCCGGCAGGGAGTAACCGAGGCGACCATCAAGGTTGGCGACGCGATCAGAGTCGACGGGTTCCGCGCGCTGGACGGGTCGCCGCGGGCGGCGGCCGGCGCGGTCACCCTCCCGAATCGCAAGCGGATCTTCACCGGGTCACTTCAGGAGCTCACTCCGATCTAGGATGTCCACTCAAAGGAGCGTGTCTATGCGCGGTCTCGTGCTGTTCGTCGCCGGGATTCTCGTCGGGAGTGCGGTCCAGGCCGGGCTCGCCCAGTCGGCGCCGTCCAACACCGGGATCGTCGGCATGAATCACGTCGGCATCGCCGCGGCCAATCTCGACGACACCGTTGCCTTCTACACGCAGAAGATGGGATTCAAGGAGGCGTTCCGAACGAGGAACGAGCAGGGGCAGACGCAGCTCGTGTTCATCCAGACGAACCGGAACACGTTCATCGAGCTTGCGCAGGCGACCGCCCAGCGGCCGGCCGGCTTCACCCACGTCGGCATCCATGTCGAGAAAATGCCCGAGGCGGTGAAGCTGTTCCAGTCGCGCGGGCTGATGTTCACCGAGCCGCGCTTGAGCGTTCCGGTCGGCTCGACGCAGGCCAGCATCACGGATCCGAACGGACTGCGGGTCGAGCTCACTGAGCTGCCGCCGGCGTCGCTGCAGCGCAAGGCGATGGACGCCTGGAGGTAGATCGATGACGCGCGGATTTCTCACGGCAGTGATCCTCGGGCTCTCGGTGATCGGTATCGCCGGGCAGCAGGCGGCCGCGGACCGCGTGCCGCTGGCCGAGCAGGTCTTCAAGAACATCCAGGTCATGCAGGGCGTGCCCGCCGACCAGTTCATGGGGACGATGGGCTACATGTCGAACTCGCTGTCGGTGAACTGCACGTACTGTCACCTGGGCGAGGGCGGCGGCGGGTGGGCGGAGTACGCCAGGGACAACGACAAGAAGATCACGGCGCGCCGGATGATCTCGATGATGAACGAGATCAACAAGACGTATTTCGGCGGCCGGCGCGTGGTGACGTGCGTGTCGTGCCACAACGGCGCCAACCGGCCGCGCGTCACGTCGAACATGTCCGTGTACTACGGCATCCCCGATACGGACGAGCCCGATCAGATTCTCAAACAGGCGCCCGGTTCGCCGTCGGCGGAGCAGGTGCTCGACAAGTACATCGCGGCCATCGGCGGCGCGCAGCGCCTCGCGGCGCTCACGAGCTGGGCGGCGAGGGGGACGCACCTCGCCTACGGCGACGCGGAGAAGCGGCCGCTGCAGATCTTCGCGCGCGCGCCGGTGCAGCGCGTGCAGATCGAGGACACGGGCAGCGGCACCGCGACGATCGTGTACGACGGCAAGGCGGGGTGGAGCGCGGTGCCGGATGCGATCACGCCGCTGCCGCTGCGGCCGCTGACGGGCGCGGAGCTCGAGGGCGCGCGCCTCGACGCGGCGCTCGCGTTTCCCGGACAGATCAAGACGGCGCTCACCGGCTGGCGCGGCGCGATTCCCGCGACGATGGGCGACCTCGACGTCTACGTGATCCAGGGCGCGATGGCGGGGAACGTCCCCGTGAAGCTCTACTTCGACTTCGAGACGGGCCTCCTGGTGCGGCAGATCCGCCACACGGAGACGCCGATCGGGCGGAACACCTGGCAGATCGACTACTCCGACTACAAGGAGGTGGCCGGCGTGAAGATGCCGTTCAAGTGGACCTTCATGTGGCAGTCGGGCAAGGACGAGGTAGAGCTCACCGACGTGCAGCCGAACGTGCCGGTGGACGCGGCGCGGTTCGCGCGACCCCCGCAGTGAAGACGCGCCCTCAGCGGAGCTGCTCGAGGGCGCGCGCCAGCAGCGCGTCCACGCCGAGCACCGGTGCATGCCGCGCGAGATAGCCGCGATCGAGGCGTGATCCCTGCACGCGGACGATGCCGAGAATATCTCGCCACTGGCGTTCGGACGTCTCGCCGCCCTTCCGGTACCAGTGCAGCTTCTGCAACAGGATGTCCTCGGGCGGGTGGACGTACAGCGTCCGCCCTTGTCCGAGGTCGAGGCGCTGACGACGGCGCAGTTGCTGGGCGTCGAGGGGGGTGCCGCCGGCCACGAAGAGGTCGACTTTCAGCTGCGTCGACTGGTGAATGAGGTTGGTACTGGTCCTGTCGCGGACCGCGCGGCGCAACGCGTCGGCGTCCACGTGGAAATCCGGCGACAGGCTCGCGACGAGCGCGTCGACGTGCGACGGCTCGACGGCCGCGACGATATCGATATCGATGCTGGCACGGGGTTCGCCGGCAAAGGAGCTCGCCAGCGAGCCGCCGGTGGTGTGGAGGATGGCCAGGGCGTCGAGGACGCGGGTGACCGACAGCGCGACCGCGATCGGATCGACGGGAACCGTCACCGCGCGTCGAGGGTGGCGACGTCGGGGTACACGCGGCGCGCAAGGTCGTCGCCGAGCAGCACGACGGCGAGGCGCAGGGCCTGCTCGCGCGGCGCGGCGTCCGGGAAGCGGTGCCGAACGCCGGCGCGCGCGACGTCGAACATGGCCTGGGTCAGCGCGGTGACGATGGCGGCCTTGCGTTGCGGCGACATCGCCCGCCACGACTCAATCTGCAGGCGCTCGACGGCCTCGGGCGTGTCGGCGGCGAGCCGCATGGCCATGGGGAGATTGTACGTCTGATGATGCGTTGCCTGCTGCCCATCGTCGTCTTCCTCACCGGCGCGAGCGTGCTGATCGTCGAGGTGCTCGCGGTCCGCGTGCTCTCGCCCTACTACGGCAACACGATCTTCACGGTCTCGAGCGTCATCAGCGTCATCCTGCTCGCGCTGAGCGTGGGGTACTACGCGGGCGGCCGCATGGCCGACCGCAATCCGTCCCTGCATCGCTTCTTCGAGCTGATCGTCGCGAGCGGCCTGCTGCTGCTCCTCCTGCAGTTCGCGGGGACGCTGCTGCTGCCGCGGCTCGGAGCGGCGCTCTCGATCGAAAGCGGTCCGCTCGTCTCGTCCGCGCTGCTGTTTCTGCTGCCGGCGCTGCTGCTCGGCATGCTGTCGCCCTATGCGGTCAAGCTGCAGAGCCTCGCCGTTCCTGATCGCGGCGTGGGCACGGCGGCCGGCGTCATCTTCTTCTGGTCCACCGTCGGGAGCATCACGGGGAGCCTTGCCGCAGGGTTCGTGCTGATCCCGGCCTTCGGCACGAACCAGATCCTGGTCGCGACCGCGATCGGCCTGTTCCTGCTCGGGCTCGTGCCGCTGCTCTGGCTGCGCGCGCGCAGGTCGCGCGCCGCGGCCGCCGTCGTGGTGCTCGCCGTGCTGGCGGCGGCCATGCAGGTCGTCCCGCCGCCCATGGAGATGGGCGCCGGGGAGACCGTCGTCCATGCGAGTGACGGCGTCTACCAGAAGATCACGATCTACGAGGGGCCGTACTACGGCCGTCCGACGCGCTTCCTGCTGCTGGATCGCAGCGAGTCGGGCGCGATGTTCCTCGACAACGACGATCCCGGCGAGCTGGTCTACGACTACACGAAGTACTACTCGCTCTACCGGCTCTTCACGCCGACGGTCGCGCGCGCGCTCGTGCTCGGCGGCGGCGCGTACTCGATCCCCAAGGCGCTCGTCGCGGAGCTGCCGGACGCGGTCGTGGACGTCGCGGAGATCGAGCCGTCCTTCTTCGACCTGTCGAGGCAGTACTTCCGCGTGCAGGAGGACCCGCGGCTGCGCAACCACGTCGAGGACGGGCGCCGGTTCCTGCAGGACGCCCGCGAGCCGTACGACCTCATCTTCGGCGACGTCTACTACTCTTACTTCGCCGTGCCGCCGCACTTCACGACCGCCGAGTTCTTCGCGCTGGCAAAGGCGCGGCTGCGTCCGGGCGGCGTGTTCATCGCGAACATGATTGGCGATCTCTCGCGGCGCCAGCCGTCGCTGATCATGGCGGAGCTGAAGACGTTCCAGTCGGTGTTCCCGAACAGCTACTTCTTCGCGGTGGACTCGCCGGCGATCGCGGACCTGCTGCAGAACATCACGCTCGTCGGCTACAACGGCGACACCGTCTTCGACCTCTCGCCGTCAACGATGGCGAAGCACCCGCACGCGCTCATCCGGCTGCTCCCGTACAAGCGGGTGGACGTCGGGCGCCGCTTCGAGCTGTCGCCGTATCCGCTGCTGACCGACAACTTCTCGCCGGTTGAATACCTGACGGCGCGCGCGCTGCAGCGGTCGCTGAACCGCACCGGCGCGATCTCCGGCGACGAGATGCTCGCCGTGGTCGACCAGCAGGCGCGGTACCGATCGCCGGCGCGCGTCCGTGATTTTCTGCGCGCGGAGATGGACGTGCTCGCGCAGGAGACGGAGGCGCGGGGGAGCGCGGTACTGGGACGGTTTTCGGCGTCGGACGAGCGCCGGGTGCTGCTGACGGCGCGTTACGACGAGTCGCCGTCCGCGGTGGCCGTCCTGGTCGAGCTGGCGCGCAGTCTCTTGAGCTCGACGAAAGTACGCCCGTTCGGCATCGACATGCTCTTTGTGGACGCCGCCGGGATCGCGCAGGGCGACGTGTTCTATCCCGCGCAGAAACCCATCGCGATCAGGCCGATCCGGCCCGAATGCGCGCCCGGATGCACGCCCGATCAGCTCGAGAACGAAGCCGCCCGCGTGCTGGATTTCGTGGATACCATCCGGTAAACTTAGGGGCCGTTTCAATCCCCGGAAGCCGTTGGGATATTGCAGTTTACGGGCGACGCATGCGTTGCCCTTACGACGAGAGGTGAATCGTGGCGGACGACGATCGGGAACAGTCTGAAGGCGCAGTGTCCCGCCGCGCGTTCCTGAAGGGAGGCGCCGCCGCAACCGGCGCGTTGTCGGCGACGCTCATGCCCGGGGTCGCCGAAGCGCAGCTGCCGCTCGCGAAGGATGCGGATCCCCGCCTCACGACCGTCGACCTCAGGGTGAACGGCGTCGCGTACCGCAAGGAGGTGCCGAACAGCCGCACGCTCGTGGAGTTCATCCGCGAGGACCTGAAGCTGACGGGGACCAAGGTCGGCTGCGATCGCGCGATGTGCGGCGCGTGCACCGTCATCCTCAACGGCCGCAACGTCTACGCGTGCTCGATGCTCGCGGTCGAGGTCTCGGGCGGCGACGTGACGACCATCGAGGGCCTGGGCACCACCGACGCGCTGCACCCGATTCAGCAGGCCTTCATCGAGAAGAGCGGCTTCCAGTGCGGCTTCTGCACGTCGGGGCAGATCATGTCGACGAAGGCGCTGCTCGACAAGATGCCGCGCCCGACCGAAGACGACGCGCGCCTGCTGATGAGCGGCAACCTGTGCCGCTGCTCGGCGTACAAGCGCATTCTCGAGTCGGTCATGACCGCCTCGCGCCTCCTGCAGGCGTAGGAGCTCACCATGGCACAGCAGCAGAATCAGAATGCGACGCTGAACGTGGTCGGCACGCGCGGCCCGAACATCGACGCCATCGCGCGCGTCACGGGCACCGCGAAGTACACGGGCGACATCGAGCTGCCCGGCATGCTGCACGCCCGCGTCCTCCGCAGCCCGCACCCGCACGCGCGCATCGTCGGCATCGACACCAGCAAGGCCGAGGCGCTGCCCGGCGTGAAGGCCGTGATCACCTACAAGGACGCGCCGAAGCTGCCGATCTGGGGCAGCCGCCAGTTCGTGATGAACGACCGCGTCCGCTTCGTCGGCGAGGGCTTCGCCGCCGTCGCGGCGACGGACCTCGAGACCGCGGACCGGGCGCTGCGGCTGATTCAGGTGCAGTTCGAGCAGCTGCCCTTCGTCATGGATCCCGAAGAGGCGCTGAAGCCCGGCGCGCCGCAGCTCTTCCCCGACGGCAACCTCGAGGGGCAGGCGCGCGCGGTGACGCGCGGCAGCGTCGAGCAGGGCTTCAAGGAATCCGACCGCGTGATCGAGCGCGTCTACCGCTGCCCGACGATGTGGAGCGGCAGCATGGAGCCGCACGCGGCGATCGCGCTGTGGGAGGGCGCGAAGCTGACCATGTGGTGCTCGGCGCAGTCGCCGAACCGCGTCCACATGAACATGACGCAGCAGTTCGACCTCTCCGACGCGAACTGCCGCATCATTTCCTCCTACGTCGGCGGCGGCTTCGGCACCAAGAGCGCGCCGCACGTGGACGAGACGATCGCCGCGCTGCTGGCGAAGAAGGCCGGCCGCCCGGTGAAGCTGCAGTACACGCGCGAGGAGGAGATCCTCGACTCGAACACGCGCTTCGAGGTGAAGATGTACATGCGCGTCGGCGTGATGAAGGACATGTCGATCCGTGCGCTCGACGTGCGCGCCTACATCAACCAGGGCGCGTATCACTCGCGGCTCGGCGGCCTCGGCAACCACGCCACGCACCTCTACAACATCACGCACCTGCGCACGCAGCAGTTCCGCGTGCACACCAACATCGCCAACACCGGCCCGACGCGCGGCGTCGGCGATCCGCAGGAGTGCTTCGGCCTCGACTCGGTGCTCGACGAGATCGCCAACGAGATGGGCTGGGATCCGATGGCGTTCCGCCTGAAGAACATCAAGCGGAACGGCGATCCGGTTCCGCGCGGCCAGACCGGCGTCGAGGACGGCGTGCTGATCAACCAGGGCGCCGAGCTCTGCATCAACCAGGGCGCGGCGCGTCTCGGCTGGAACCGCCGCAACCCGACGCCGGGCGCCGGTCAGAGCGGCCCGAAGGCGCGCGGCATCGGCATGGCCGTGACCGAGCGCGGCGGCGGCGCGGGGCTCGCGGGCGCCGAGGTGAAGATCAACCTCGACGGCTCGGTGGTGATGTCGTTCGCCTCCACCGACATCGGCACGGGCAGCCGCACGACGCTGTCGATGATCGCCTCGGAAGTGCTCGGCGTGCCGCTCTCGAAGTTCCTCACGGTGGCGGGCGACACCGAGGCGGCGCCGTACGACGGCGGCAGCCAGGGCAACCGCACGCTGCAGAGCACGGGGCGCGCGGTGGAGCAGGCGGCGCGCGACTGCCTCCAGCAGGTGTTCGCCGCCGCGGCGCCGCTCCTGAAAGCGATGCCCGCGGAGCTCGAGATGCGCGACTCCGTCGTGCGCGTTCGCGGCGACGCGCAGCGCATGATGGCGCTGTCCGAGGTCATGTCCCGGCGCGGCCGCAGCATCGTCGGCGACGGCAACGTGGCGGGCGCGCAGACGGGGATGAACGTCGAGCGCACGCCCGGCGCGCACTTCGTCGAGGTCGAGGTGGACAGGGAGACGGGCAAGGTCCGCATCCTCAAGTACGTCTCGGCGCACGACGTCGGCCAGCCGATCAACCTCACCATCGTCGAGAACCAGCTCGAGGGCGGCACGATCCAGGGGCTGGCGCTCACGCAGGCCGAGGAGATGCGCTTCGACCCGCGCGACGGCAAGTGCCTCAACGCGAACTTCCTCGACCTGAAACCCCCGACGATGATGGACTTCGATCCGCGCGTGATCGACATCATCGCGGTGGACAACAAGAGCGCGTTCGGCCCGTTCGGCGCCAAGGGGCTCGGCGAGAACCCGAACCACCCGGGCATGGCCGCGGTGGCCAACGCGATCTACAACGCCACGGGCGTGCGGCTGCGCGAGGTGCCGTTCACGCGCGCGGACGTCCTGCAGGGACTCGGTCAACAGCGCCCCGCGGCGCAGACTGCGCGAGGGTAGCGACGTGGACAACTTCAGCTACGCACGGCCGGCCACACTGCGCGACGCTGCCTCGCAGCTCGGTAGAGAGCACAACCGGGTGATGCTCATCGCCGGCGGGACCGACGTGCTCGGCGAGCTCAAGGATCACCTCCGCGAGCCCGAGCGGCTGGTGCCGATCAGGCATCTGAAGGAGCTGCAGGGGATCCGTCCCTCGCGGACAGGGCTTCGCATCGGCGCGGCGACCCTGCTGGCCGACATCGCCGAGAGCGACGTGATCCGCCAGCAGGCGCCCGTGCTGGCGATGGCCGCGGGCAAGGTGGGCACGCCGCAGATCCGCAACATGGGCACGATCGGCGGCAACATCTGCCAGCGCCCGCGCTGCTGGTATTACCGCAACAACTATCCGTGCTTCAAGCACGGCGGCAACACGTGCTTCTCGGCGGCGGGTGAGAACGACTTCCACGCCATCCTCGAAGGCGGCCCGTCGTTCATCGTCCATCCCTCGGACACGGCGCCGGCGCTCGTGGCGCTCGGCGCGACCGTACGGATCTCGAGCGGCAGCCGCGAGCGCTCGGTGCCGATCGCGGAGTTCTTCGTGACGCCGCGGCAGGATGCGCGCCGCGAGAACGTCCTGCAGCCGAACGAGATCGTCACCGAGCTCGAGGTGCCGTCGGCGCCCGCCGGCTCGAAGGCGATCTACGTGAAGGAGATGGTGCGCGAGATGTGGGACTTCGCGCTCTGCAGCGTCGCCGCCATGGTGACCGTGCAGAACGGCGTCGTCCAGAACGCGCGCATCGTGCTCGGCGGCGTGGCGCCGCGGCCGTACCGCGCGGCGGCGGCCGAGACGGCGCTCGTCGGCAAGGCGCTCGACGAGGCGTCGGCCACCGCGGCGGGCGAAGCGGCCGTGCAGGGCGCGCGCCCGCTCGCCAAGAACGCCTACAAGGTTCCGCTCACGCAGGCGGTCGTCAAGAGGGCGCTCCTGAGCCTGGCTTGACGGATTGGTTGGCGCTGCTCGGTGAGTCGGTTGAGGCCTTCAACCGGCACCGGGCCGCGCATCCTGATGAGCCCGTCTCGCTGGCGGGCGCCGACCTGGAACGCCGCAGCCTCGCCGGCATCGATCTCCACGGAGCCGACCTCGTCGGCGTGAACGTCTGTTGGGGCGATCTCACGAATTCCAATCTCGAAGGCGCGGACATGCGCCGCAGCCGGCTCGAAGGCTGCAATCTGACCGGCGCGCGGCTCGACGGCGCGAAGCTGGAATACACGACGTTCCGGACCGCGATCCTCGAGCGCGCCAGCCTGCGCGGCGTCGCGATGAAAGCGGGCGTCTTCTCGCTGTCAAGTCTGAAAGGCGCGTCTCTTCACGACGCCGACCTGCGGCGCGTCAGTTTCTGTGATGCTGACCTGACGGACGCCGTCTTCGACGGCGCCGACCTGCGCGAAGCGGATCTGCGCTGGGCGAAGTACGACGTTGACGACATGCTGCGCGCGGACATGCGGGGCGCCCGGATCCGAGACTGAACATTTGCGATTTGCGATTTGCGATTTGCGATTTGTGATTTGTGATTTGTGATTTGCGAATTCGTTTCTGCTACACTCCGTTCTCTCCAATCACACATCGCCAATCGCCAATCGCAAATTCGTAATGGCCGATACGATCGTCGCCGCCGCGGAGCGCACGCTTCCGCACAATCTCGAAGCCGAGCGCTCCGTCCTGGGCGCGATTCTCGTCCACAACGACGCGTTCAACCTCGCCGCGCAGGTCATCGACAGCCGCGACTTCTACCGCGACGCGCACCGCCGCATCTTCGACAAGATGGTCGCGCTCAACGAGCGCGGGCAGGCGATCGACTTCGTCACGCTGAAGGAAGAGCTCGCGCGCGGCGGCGACCTCGACGAGGTCGGCGGCCCTGCCTACGTCGCGTCGCTGGCCGACGGCGTGCCGCGCGCCACCAACGTCGAGTACTACTCGCGCATCGTCAAAGAGAAGGCGACGCTGCGGAACCTGATTTACGCGGCCAACAAGATCCTCGCCAACGCCTACGAGGCCGACCAGGAGCCCGACCTGATCCTGGACGAGGCGGAGAGCGCGATCTTCGCGGTGGCCGACGACCGCCTGAAGGCGGGCTTCGTGCCGATGCGCGAGCTGGTGAAGGAGAGCTTCCCGAAGATCGAGCTGCTCTTCGAGCAGAAGCGGCTCATCACGGGCGTCCCCACCGGCTTCGCGGACCTCGACGAGATGACGCGCGGGCTGCAGGGCGGCGATCTCGTCATCATCGCGGCGCGGCCGTCGATGGGGAAGACGTCGCTCGTTCTCAACATCGCGCAGCACGTGGCGCTGCAGGGCGACCACCCCGTCGGCTTCTTCAGCCTGGAGATGTCGAAGGAGTCGCTCTTCCTCCGCCTGCTGACATCCGAGGCGCAGATCGACAGCCACCGGCTGATGAGCGGCGCGATCGGGCAGAAGGACTACGGCCGCATCTCGCACGCGCTCGAGACACTCAGCGCGATGAAGCTCTACATCGACGACACCGCGAACATCGGCGTGCTGGAGATGCGCGCCAAGGCGCGGCGGCTGCAGGCGGAGCACGGGCTCAGCCTCATCGTCGTGGACTACATCCAGCTCATGAGCGCGCGCGGACGCTACGAGAACCGGACGCTCGAGCTGGCGTCGATTTCCCGCGCGCTCAAGGGGCTCGCCAAGGAGCTGAACGTCCCGATCGCCGTGCTGTCGCAGCTGTCGCGCGCGCCGGAGTCGCGCTCCGACCATCGTCCGCAGCTGTCGGACCTGCGCGAGTCGGGCGCGCTCGAGCAGGACGCGGACGTCGTGGTGCTGATCTACCGCGAGGACGCGTACAACCGCGACCCGAACCACCCCGACGCCGGTACCGCGGAGCTCATCGTCGCCAAGCAGCGCAACGGCCCGACCGGCGTCGTGAAGCTCGCGTTCCTGCGCGAGCAGACGCGCTTCGCGAACCTGGCGCAAGGCCCGGCATGATTGACGATTTGCGATTTGTGATTTGCGATTTGCGATTTCAAATCATCTCGATGAATCACAAATCACAAATCACAATTCAGAAATGATTCGTAGCACTGTTGCCCGGGTCGATCTCGCGGCGCTGCAGTCCAATTTCCGCGCGATCAGGGATTTCCTGGGCCGACCTGAAGGTCGGCCCCTGCGCGAGCCCCCTGGCATCATTGCGGTGGTCAAGGCGAACGCGTACGGACATGGGGCGGAGCGCGTGGCGCTGGCGCTCGAGCAGGCAGGCGCCACGATGCTGGCGTGCGCGGATATCGAGGAGGGGATCGTGCTGCGCCGCGCGGGCGTGCGCGTGCCCATCCTGGTGTTCGGCGCGCTCAGCGTCAGCGCGCTGGACGGCCTCTTCGAGTTCTCGCTGACGCCGACGATCTCCACGCCGTCCGCCGCGCGCGCGGTGCAGGCCGCCGCGGCGGCGCGCGGCACGACGATCGGCTTCCATCTCAAGATCGACACCGGCATGAACCGCCTCGGGTTCCGCCACGACAACGTGCGGCGGACGCTGCCCGGCGTGCTGGGGAGCCCGAATCTCAGGCTCGAGGGGATCTTCACGCACTTTGCCACCGCCGACGTGCCGGGGCATCCGCTCTTCGAGCAGCAGCGGACGCGGTTCGAACAGGCGCGTCAGATCATCGACGATATACGGGCGAGGCACGCCTCGCCCCCACCGCATGCCGATGCCGGCGTTATACGGGCGAGGCATGCCTCGCCCCTACCGCATGCAGATGCCGGCGTTGCAGGGGCGACGCATGCGTCGCCCGTCAACGGCGTCATCGTCCACGCGGCGAACAGCGCGGCGCTGCTGCGCGACTCGCGTGTGTGGTACGACGTCGTGCGACCGGGCCTGCTGCTGTACGGCATCGTGCCGCCGCCGCTGGCGTCGACCATCGATCTCGAGCCGGTCATGTCGCTGACGAGCCGCGTGGTCGCGGTGAAGGGGCTGCGGCCGGGCGAGGGCGTCGGCTACGGCTGCCGCTTCGCGGCGGAGACGCCGTGCACGATCGCGGTCGTGCCCGCCGGCTACGCGGACGGCCTCGACCTGCGTCTCCAGGGACGCGGGCAGGTCCTCATCCGCGGCACGCGCGTGCCCATCGTCGGCGCGGTGTCGATGGACATGATGACGGTGGACGTCACCGCGCTGGGCGACGTCGCGCCCGGCGACGAGGTGGTGATCATCGGGCGCCAGGGCAGCGAGCCGTGGCAGCAGATCGACGTGCGCGAGATGGCGGCGACGATCGGCACGATCCCATGGGAGATCGTCTGCCGCATCGGCACGCGGATAGAGCGACAATACGCGTAGGCCCAAGGCCCAAGGTCCCAGGCCTCAGCTTGGGCCATGGGCCAGAGGCCAGGGGCCCACAGGCGAGCAATGAAATCACCGCGAGCGGTTTTTGTCTGCCAGGAGTGCGGCGCGCAGGCGCCGAAGTGGATGGGGCGCTGCAGCGACTGCAGTGCCTGGAATTCGCTCGTCGAAGAGCGTCCTGTCGAGGGCGGGGCCGGCGTCGCGGCGGCGGCAGCCGGGAACCGCTACGCGCAGTTCGCCGCCGGCGGGTCCGCGAAGCTGTACTCGGAAGTGGCGACCGCGAACGCCATGCGCCTCTCGACCGGCATCGACGAGTTCGACCGCGTGCTCGGCGGCGGCGTCGTCCCCGGCTCGCTCGTGCTGCTCGGCGGCGAGCCCGGCATCGGCAAGTCCACGCTGCTGCTGCAGGCGGCGGCGCACTTCGCGCGGCAAGCCGGCCCGGTGCTCTACGCGTCGGGCGAAGAGTCAGAGCATCAGATCAAGAGCCGGGGCGACCGTCTGGGCGTCGGCGAGGCGCCGCTGTACCTGCTGTCGGAGACCTGCATCGAGCGCATCCTCGAAGAGATCGCGCGCCTCAGGCCGTCGCTCGTCGTCATCGACTCGATCCAGACCGTCTTCTCGATCAAGTTCCAGTCCGCGCCGGGCAGCATCGGCCAGGTGCGCGAGGCGGCCACGCAGTTCCTCTTCGCCGCGAAGGGGCAGAACATCCCGACCGTGCTCGTCGGCCACGTGACGAAGGACGGCAGCCTCGCCGGTCCGAAGGTGCTCGAGCACGTCGTGGACACGGTCCTCTACTTCGAAGGCGAGCGGCATCATTCGCACCGCGTCGTGCGCGCGGTCAAGAACCGGTTCGGCGCGGTCAGCGAGCTGGGGGTGTTCGAGATGACCGGCGCCGGGCTGCGCCCGGTGCCGAATCCGTCACGCCTGTTTCTGTCCGAGCGCGCGTCCGGGACGCCCGGCTCCGCCGTCCTCTGCTGCGTGGAAGGGTCGCGGCCGATCCTTGTCGAG
>Ga0194131_10005740_pt1 | contig 17673 bp, 18 predicted proteins | sample TA2KigO120mmetaG_FD_148631 | JGI IMG/M metagenome (GOLD analysis project Ga0194131, IMG submission 148631) | Freshwater microbial communities from Lake Tanganyika, Tanzania - TA2015053 Kigoma Offshore 120m | ecosystem: Environmental > Aquatic > Freshwater > Lake | place: Tanzania: Lake... | reverse complement strand
GCCCGCGGCGCCCCCACCCCCCGTCTCGCACGTTCCCGCAGGCGCCCCGGGCATCGCCGCCGCGCGCCACCCGACCACCGCGGTCAGCCTCGCGGCGCTCGCCGTCTTCGCGGCGTCCTTCTACACGATGTGGGTCTTCCCGGGCCCGCGCTGGCTCGAGATCGCCGGCGTCGAGATCGCGGCCTCCGTGGTCGCGCTCGTCCCGGTCGCGTTGATCGCGCTCGCGGTCTTCCTGCGACAGGAGGGCGGCATGCTCGCGCGCTTCGCCGCACACCAGCCGCGCACGACCGACCGCTGGCGGAGCGCGAACTGGCGCCAGCTCCGCCGCAGCGAGGAGTCGCGCCGCCACTACCAGACGGAGGCCGTGGAGGCCGTCGCCGCGCAGCGCTTCCGCTACCCGAGCGAGCGCCACCCAAACTACCGCACGCACGTCAACGTCCCCGAGCCGGCGCTCGCCGTCGAGGTCGGCCCGGGCGGCGAGAAGCTCTTCCCCGACATCGTCGTGACCCGCGAGCCGGGGATCGTGCCCGCGATGATCGCGATGGTCGAGACCCGCGAGACCGTCACGCGCGAGCAGGCGCGCTACGTCTGGAAGCGGCTCGAGAACCGCGCCGCGCCGCTCTACCTCTACATCCCGGCCGGCTTCTCCGCGCAGGCGCGCGACCTCGCGCGCGACGCCGACCTCAAGAACTACCGCCTGCGCACCTGGCGCAAGGTCGCGGGCGTCGGGGTGGTCGTCCGCGAGCTCTGAGCGCGAGCGCGACGTCGATGCAAAGAACCGAAGGGAGGCGCGAGCCCCCCCTCGTTGCGTGCCGGGCGCGGCCGCGCGCGCTTCGCACGCCCTGCCGGCCGTGAGCGCCTCGACCCCGGACGCCGGCGCGATCCGCGAGGCGAAGGCGGCGCTCCGCGAGGAGGCGCTCGCCGCGCGGATCGCGCTCGACCCCGAGGCGCGGCGCGTGCTCTCGCTCGCGATCGCCGAGCGCGTCGCGCGGCTCCCCGAGTTCCGCGCGGCCGCCGTCGTGCACGCGTACGTCGGCGCGCGCGACGGCGAGGTCGAGACGCGTGACCTCATCGCGCGCGCCCTGCGCGCGGGCCGGCGCGTGATCTGCACGCGCGTCGTGCGTCACCCGCGCGCGCTCGAGCACTACGAGATCACAGGACTCGACGAGCTCGCCCCGTCGGCCGGCGGCCTCTGGGAGCCCGACCCCGCGCGCTGCCGCCGCGCCGATCCCGCGGAGGCCCGCGTCGTGCTCGTCCCCGGCCTCGCGTTCGATCGCGCCGGCGGTCGCGTTGGGTACGGCGCCGGCTACTACGACCGCTTCCTCGCGGGGCTGCGCGCCACCACCGTCGGGCTCGCCTACTCGCTGCAGCTGCGCGACGCCGTCCCGCGCGAGCCGCACGACGTCACGCTCGACCTCGTGATCACCGAGCTCGAGACGATCGACGTGCGCGCGCGCCCGGCGTGACCCGGCGCCGCCGTTGGTTGCCCGCCCCCACCCGGCTCTCTACGATCGGTGCGCGTGCAGTCCCCGGAGGGGTCGCATAGTGGTCTAGTGCGGGCGCCTGCTAAGCGCTTACCGCGGGAAACTGCGGTCGAGGGTTCGAATCCCTCCCCCTCCGCCACACGAACACCACGACCTGCGGCCGCCCGCCCGCCGGCGCAAGGATCGCCATGGCCACCTTCCACATCTGGACGCTCGGCTGCCAGATGAACCAGGCGGACTCGCTGAAGCTCGCGGCCGGGCTCGAACGCCTCGGCTACCGCCCGACCGAGAGCGACGACGCCGCGGACCTTGTCGTGATCAACACCTGCTCGGTGCGCCAGCACGCCGAGGACCGCGCCTACTCGCGCCTCGGCGTCCTCCGCAAGCGCCGCGCCGAGGGCGGCGGACCGCGCGTCGCGGTGATGGGGTGCATGGTCGGCCCGAAGACCGACGAGCTCCGCCGCCGCTTCCCGTTCGTGGACGCCTGGGCGCGCCCGCAGCAGTTCGACCCGATCATGGAGCTCGCCGTCGAGGCGCGCGACGTCTCGCAGGGCGAGCTCGGCGCGCTCGCCGGCGACGGGATGCGCCGCACCTACGGGCTCCCGAGCGGCCCCACCGCGTTCGTCCCCGTCATCCACGGCTGCGACAAGTTCTGCACCTACTGCATCGTCCCGCTGCGACGCGGGCGCGAGCAGTCGCGGCCGGTCGCCGACGTGCTCGACGAGGTGCGCTTCCTCGCCGATCACGGGGTGCGCGAGGTGACGCTCCTCGGGCAGACCGTCGAGGCGTACGGCCAGGACCTCGACGAGGACGCGGACCTCGCCACGCTCTTCGAGGGGATCGAGCGCGTCGACAGCATCGTGCGCACCCGCTTCCTCACCTCGTACCCGAAGGACATGACCGACCGCATCATCGACGCCGTCGCGGACCTGCCGAAGGTGTGCGAGCACTTCAACATCCCGGTGCAGTCGGGCTCGAACGCGATGCTCGAGCGCATGCGCCGCGGCTACACCGTGGAGGAGTTCGAGGAACGCGTGGCGCGCATCCGCTCGCGCATGCCGGACGCGGTGCTCGCGACCGACGTGATCGTCGGCTGCCCCGGCGAGAGCGACGAGGAGTTCGCGCATACCGTGGAGCTGCTGCGGCGGGTGCGCTTCAACGTGATCCACGCCGCGGCCTACTCGCCGCGCCCCGGGACCTACGCGGCCCGGAAGCTTGCGGACGACGTGCCGCGCGAGGTGAAGAAGGCGCGGCTCCGGGTGATCGAGTCGCTGCACGCGGCGTCCGCCGCGACGCACAACGACCGCATGCTCGGCCGCACGGTCGAGGTGCTCGCGGAGCGGGAGGAGGCCGGCCGCACAACGGGCCGCACGCGCGGCGGGCAGCTCGTCCACTTCAACGGCGTCAAGCAGGTGGGCCGTCTCGTCGACGTCGTCATCGACCAGGCGACGCCGTGGTCGCTGCAGGGCCGCCTCGCGGGCGAGATCGCGCTCGCGGCGATCTAGCGGGCCGGGCAGATGGCCCCCGCCCCGCTCGTCGCCACGATCCTCGTGATCTTCGCGGTCGTCGACGGCGTGCTCGAGGTGCTGCTCGTGCACCGCTCGTCCGATCCCGAGCAGGGCGGGTGGGCGCTCCCCGGCGGCCGCTGGGATGGCTCCGAGTCGCTCGAGGACGCAGCCAGCCGCAAGCTTGTGGAGGAGACGGGCGCGCGCGGCGTCTACCTCGAGCAGCTCTTCACGACCTCGGGACTCGACCGCTCGCAGCCGGCCGCCGTCGCCGTCGCCTACTTCGCGCTGGTCGACGCGAGCGGGGTGCGGTTGCGGGAGGAGCAGGCGTGGCGCCCGCAGTGGCACCGCGTCGCGGCGCTGCCTCCGCTCGCGTTCGAGAACAACCGCGTGATCGAGCAGGCGGTGGCGCGCGTCGGCGCCAAGCTCGAGTACACGAACATCGCGTACGGCCTGCTGCCCGACCGCTTCACGTTGCGCGAGTTGCAGACGACCTACGAGGCGATCCTGGGGCGGCCGCTCGACCGCCGCAACTTCCGCAAGCGCATGCTCTCGACGGGGCTGATCGAGGGGACGGAGGAGCGGCGCCGCGAGGGCGCGCACCGGCCGGCGCGGCTGTACCGCTTCACGGCGCGCGAGCCGATCTTCCTGTGACGGCGCGCCCGTGATCGAGAAGGTGGCCGCGCTCGTGACGCGCGACGTGCGCGGGGGGCGGGAGCTGCTCGTCTTCGACCATCCGCTCGAGGGCGGCGGCGTCTCGGTGCAGCTGCCGTCCGGCACGGTCGAGCCGGGCGAGCGCCCGGCCGACGCGGTGCTGCGGGAGCTCGCGGAGGAGACCGGGTTGCGCGGGGTCACGCTCATCGTCGAGCTCGACCGCTTCTCGCCGCTCGCGCCGGACGAGCGGGTGACGGTGGCGGCGTCGGGCACCGACGGCGTGCGCATCGCGCGCGGCGAGACCGTGCGGCTGCGGTCGGAGCGCGGCGGGGTGGCGTGGGTGGTTACCGCGAGCGGCCAGGAGGCGCGGGTGATCCGCGAGCTGCTCACGAGCGAGGTCACGCGCTTCCTCTTTCACCTGCGGGCCCCCGCGACCGGGGCGGCGACGTGGACGGCGCGGTGCGACTGCGGCGCGCCGCTCGAGTACTACTGGGTGCCGATCGAGCAGGCGCGGCTCGACGCGCTGCAGCAGCAGTGGCTCGACCGCGTGCGCGAGCGGCTCGCCGGCGCGGGCGGCGCCTGAGGGAGGCGGGGCGGATGGCGGAGGAGCGCGCCCTCACCTTCGGGGTGCTGCCGGGTGGGTCGACGCCGGCGGAGTTCCTCGTCGCGGCGCAGACCGCGGAGGCGCTGGGGTACGACTCCGTCTGGGTGGGCGACCATGTGTTCTGGCACGTCTTCTGGCCGGAGCCGCTGACGATGCTCGCCGCGGCCTCCGCGGTGACCGAGCGCGTGGCGCTCGGGACCGGCGTGCTGCTCGCGGCGCTTCGCCGCGCAGCGCCGCTCGCGAAGGAGACCGCGACCCTGCAGTGGCTCACGGGCGGGCGCTTCCGGCTCGGCGTGGGCGCCGGCGGCGAGTTCCCGCCGGAGTTCGCCGCCTCCGGTGTGCCCATCGAGCGGCGCGGCGCCTACCTCGACGCGACGCTGGAGGCGCTGCTCGCGCTCTGGTCGGGGGAGCCGGTGACGCTCTCGAACCTCGCGATCGAGACGCGCGAGGCGCGGCTCGACCTCGTGCCGGAGCCGCGGATCCCGATCTGGGTGGGCGGCCGTTCGGAGCCCGCGCAGCGCCGCGCCGCGCGCGTCGGGGACGCGTGGATGCCGTTCGTGATCAGCGCCGAGCGGTTCGCCGAGGGCTGGGCGCGCGTGCGCGCGGAGGCGGGGCGCGCCGGTCGCGATCCCGACGCGATCGTCCCCGCGGTGCAGATGTGGGGCCAGTTCGACGACGACCTGGCGGAGGCGCTGGGGACGATCGCCGCGCGCATCGAGTCGACCTACCGCACGCCGTTCGCGCGGTTCGAGCGCTACACGGTGTACGGGGACGCCTCGATGTGGGAGGCGCGGCTGCGCGAGTACCTGGACGCGGGGGTGCGCCACTTCAACTTCGTCTTCGCGGGCGGGGACCGCCTGGGGCAGTTGACGCGCGTCGCGACCGAGGTGGTCCCGCGACTCCAGGGGAGGCCGTAGGCGCGGGCCCGGGCCCCGGTCGCGACGCGCGGGGGCCGGCTCAGGCGTGATCCATGAGCGCCGTCCGCAGGAGGGTGGTGACGCGGGCCTCCAGCCAGGCGTCGCCGCCTTCGCGGTCGAGCGCGACGAGGAGCGGCTCAACCGACCAGCGCGCGTCGCGCGGCGAGGGTGCGGGGGGCTCGAGCTCGAAGGCGAAGCCGCGCGTGAGCGCGGCCAGGCGGGCGCGCCGCACGAGCGCCCAGAGGCTGCGCTGCGCGGCGCGCAGGTCCGCCGCCGCCCGGGGGCATCTCGCCGAGCGCCCCGGCGAGCCACTCCGGGAAGCCCAGCGCCGCGCGAGCGCCGGGGCGAGCGCCTCCTCCGTGAAGCCGAAGGCGGCGGTCTGTGCGGCCGCCCGTCGTGCCGCGCCGGAGGCGACGAGCGCGGCGACGCGCGCGGAGCGCTCCGGCTCGAGCTGGTCGAGCACGAGCCGCCCCACCGCGTGGAAGAGGCCACCCGCGAACGCGTCGCCCTGCGGCGTGGTGCACTCGATCGCCGCCGCAACCGTCGCGAGCTGCGCGACCGCCACGCTGTACCGCCAGAAGCGCTCGCGATCGAGCGCGTGCGTGGGCTCGCGCAGCGCGGCGATCGCCGAGGTGGCGAGCGCCGCGGAGTGCACGCGGCGGAACCCCAGCGTGCGGATCGCGTCGGCGACGCTCTCGATCGCGGGCACCCCCGGCGCGCCGCGCGTGTTCTGGATGCGATCCGCGGTGCGCCGGTCGTAGGTGTGGATCAGCCGCTCGAGGTCCTCCGCGGCGCCGGGCGCCCCTTCGCGCACGGCGAGGATCGCGGCGGCGCGGCCGCGGGTCGGGTGGAGCGCCGCGGCGCGATCGACGACGGACGCGAGCAGCCGTTCGCCCGCCTCATCGACGGACGAGCGCCCGCCGCTCTGCCGGGGCGTGGCAGGCACAGCTGCAGCGGTGACGCGCGGCGACGTGGCTGACGGAGACGACGTCGCGGTCCTCTTCGTAGTCGACGGTGAGCCGCACGCGCCCGCGATGCGCGAACTCGAGCGGCTTCTCCGGACGCACCGAGCGGAGCTCGAACTGCTTCCCCGAACCGTCCGCGGCGAGCCAGGACGCCATGATCGTCTGGAGCATGGGGTCCGGCATCTCGGTGAACTCGAGGCGCACCAGTTCGGCAAGCTCCGGCTCGCACTGGCTCGCGAAGGCCTCGATCAGCTCCTCGCGGGTAGCGACCTCCGCGAGCAGGCGCCGGATCCAGGTCCGGCCCTCCTCGGAGTTGAGCTCCCCGGTGGTGCGCTGGCTAGCGTGTAGCAGGCGACATACGACATGTTCGACTCCGGCCCCCTGAATCCGATTGTGGGCCCACATCCTTTGGCGGGGTGGCTTCCCAGGCGACCGTGAAGTGACGTACTGATGCACATACGTCACGCTCGGGGAGGCCGGCGGAGTGAATCGCCGGGGCGACGCCCAGCAGTTGCTCGTCGAGCCGATCGACGACGTCGCCGCGTTCACCGCGCGCGCCGGCGCCGCGACATGGACGGGCTCGCGGCGGTCTGCCGGCTGGCGGCGGCGCGCTTCGACGCGGCCGGGCGCATCGACCAGGCGATCTCGCACATGGACTTCGCGCTCGCGATGGCGCAGGGGCTCGCGGATGCCGTGCTGTTGCTGCAGAGCATGAAGGCGCCGTTCCTCGTCGCGGTCGGGCAGGTGGCGGCGGCCGGCGAGGCGCTCGCGCGCGCCGAGGAGTCGCTGGCACGCGCACGCTCGCCGCGCTCGGCGATGGAGTACGTCGCGATCCGGGCGGCGGTGCGCTGCATGCGGCTCGACTTCGCGGTGACTCGCGCGGTCACCGAGGACATCGGACGGCTGGAGCAGGCGGGCGAGCACGCGCAGGCGTCGTTCGTGATGGGGTGGCTCGTCCCGTTGATGTTCGCGCAGGGCGAGAAGGAGGCGGCCGAGCCGTGGCGGCAGGCGCTGCGCGTGCACGCGGAGGAGCTCGACCACCCCTACCGGCTCGCCGACGTGCTCTCGTTCGAGTTCGCGGCGCGGGCGGGGTGGGGACCCGCCGAGGTGGAGGAGCCGCCCCCCGGGCACATCCGCTCGAGCAACCCGCTCGCCTCCTACCGCGTCCACGCGCTGCAACTGCGGCTGCATCTCCTGCGCGCCGACTGGCCGTCCGCTGAGGCCGCGCTCATGCAGATCGCGCTCGACGGCGGGAAGATCGGCGCGTCGGCTGCGGCGATGATCGGCGGCTACCGCGCGATCGCCGCGGCGCATCGCACCCCGAATGAGCTGCCGCGGATCGGCGACCCGCCGCCCGCGTCGCTGATCACGCTCGGGGGGCTCTTCGCCGCCGCCGAGGCCGTCGCGATCGCGGGGACGCAGCGCGACGCGGTGAAGTGGCTGCACTGGATCGAGCACGACGTCCCGCAGCAGGTGCGCACCGCGCTCGAGTGGCCGGTGTCGCGCGAGCGCGTCGTCGCGCTCCTGCGCGCCCGCGCCGGGAGCGTGCGCGAGGCGGTGCGCGCCTTCCGCGACTCGATCGAGTGGGCGGCGAGGGCGGGGTACGAATGCGAGGCCGCGCTCGCCCAGGTCCAGCTGGCGGAGGTGCTCTCGCTCGCGGAGGTCTCCTCCTCGGAGCGGGCGCGGTCGCGGCTGCGCCGCTCGGGCTGGATGAAGCTCCAGGAGCTCGAGATCGACCCCACCCCACACGCCTACGCCGCCACGCGCGCGCTCGCGATGCGCGAGGACGTGGCGACGCGGCCGCAACTCACCCCGCGCCAGGTCGGGGTGCTGAGCCTCCTCGCGGAGGGCATGACCTACCGCGAGGCCGCGGAGCGGCTCGGGACGAGCTGGCGGACGGTCTCGACGCAGGCGTACCAGACCTACGAACGGCTCGGCGTCAGCGGCAAGTTCGATGCGGTCCGCGCCGCGCGCCGGCTGCAGATCCTCGAGCCCCGCCGCGGGATGCGCCTCGCGGCCGGGCCTTCTCCCGACGCTCAGATCGCGCCCTGGTCGCGCAGCGCGGTGATGCGTCCCCAGTCGTAGCCGAGCGAGAGCAGGATCTCCTCCGTGTGCTGCCCCAGTTCGGGTGCCGGTCCCTGCACGCGTCCCGGCGTCTCGCTCAGCGAGATCGGGATCCCGACCGTGCGGTGGCCCGCGAAGTTCGGGTGCTCCAGCTCGACGAGGTAGTCGTTCTCCCAGAACTGGGGGTCGGCTGCCACGCCCGCGTAGTCGTGCACCGGGCCGCACGGCACGTCTCGCTCGACGAGCCGCTGCAGCCAGTGCCCGCGGGGCTTCACGCGGAACGCCGCCCTCAGCTCGCCGCGAAGCCAGTCGCGGTGCTCGGCGCGCGCGAACGGTGTCGCCGCGCGCGGTTCGACGGCCAGGTCGGAGCGCTCCACCGCGTCGCACAGCAGCGGCCAGTGCTTCGGCGTCAACACGCCGACCGTCAGCCAGAGCCCGTCGGAGGCCTCGTAGGCCGTGAACGTCGGGTTGACGAACCGCGGCGACTGCACCTGGGTGTGGAGGAACGAGACGAGCCCGAGCGCCTGCAGCGTCGCCATCGCGCCGAGCTGCGAGACGTCGAGCCGCTGCCCGACCCCGTGCCGCTCGCGCGCGAGCAGCGCCATCACGATCCCGTACGCGAACACCATGCTGCCCACCTGGTCGGCGAGCCCCCACGGCCCCTGCACCGGCACGCCGTCGGGACGGTCGGCCTGCGCGACCATCGCGCCGGACATCCCCTGCGCGACGATGTCGAACGAGCCGCGCCTGGTCCACGGCCCCTTCGGGCCGAAGCCGCTGTTCACCGCGTAGATCAGCCGCGGGTTGTGCTCGCGCAGGTGCTCGTAGCCGAGCGAGAGCCCGTCCATCACCCCGGGCCGGAAGTTCTCGGTGACGACGTCGCATCGCGCGGCGAGCTCGTGGACGATCCGCTTCGCCTCGGGCTTGTCGAGGTCGAGCGTGATGCTCTTCTTCCCGCGGTCGAGCGCCTCGAAGTAGGAGCAGAACCCGTCGGGCCTCCGGCCGAGCGCGCGCCCCGGATCCCCCTCGCCGACCCGCTCTACCTTCAGCACCTCGGCGCCCATGTCGGAGAGCATCACGGTGGCGTGGGGGCCGTTCTGGAAGCGCGTGAAGTCGAGGATCCGGATCCCCTCCAGCGGTGCGGGCATCGGTCGCTCCTCCCTGGTGGCTGCATGCCGCGCATGATAGCGGGCACCCGCCGGCGGTCCTCCGGCCCCGAGGCGGCCCACGCCGTCCGTGTTTGACACCCGGGCGACCGTGTGCGTACCCTCTACGCAATCCGACTTTGTGTACGAGGTACGCAAACTATTTCAGCAGGCTGGGGCACGCAAATGACGACCTCCACCGCGAAGCAGCCGAAGCCCAACCCGTACTACCCGATCGGGCAGCTGCAGTGCGAGACCGACACCGGTCTGCTCACCGTCCCGCTCACTCAGGAGGTCGCGTTCCGCTCCTGGCAGCAGGCGATCCCCGAGGAGTACTGGGGGCTCGACGCCGACGAGCTCACGCGCCGGATCCGCACCGCCCGCGCCACGCTCGCCGAGAACGTCGTGGTGCTCGGCCACCACTACCAGCGCGAGGACATCATCCAGTTCGCCGACGAGCGCGGGGACTCGTTCGCGCTCGCGCAGTACGCGGCGTCGCACCCTGAGTCGAGGTACATCGTCTTCTGCGGCGTGCACTTCATGGCGGAGGCCGCCGACATCCTCTGCGCGCCGCACCAGCAGGTGGTCCTGCCGAACATGGAGGCGGGCTGCTCGATGGCGGACATGGCCGCCCCGCCGGACGTCTACAGCGCGTGGCGCGAGCTCGAGGACTCCTTCGGTTCCACGGACGACATCATCCCCGTGACGTACATGAACTCGGCCGCCTCGCTGAAGGCGTTCTGCGGCAAGTACGGGGGGGTCGTCTGCACCTCCTCGAATGCGACGAAGGTGCTGGAATGGGCGTTCGAGCGCGGGAAGCGCGTCTTCTTCTTCCCCGACCAGCACCTCGGTCGGAACACCGGCGCGAAGATGGGGATCCCGCTCGACGAGATGGTGCTCTGGAACTGGCGGCTGCCGGCCGGGAACCTCGGCGGACGCGACGGCGACGAGCTCGCGCGCGCGCGCATCATCCTCTGGCAGGGGCACTGCTCGGTGCACCAGCGGTTCTCGCTGACGCAGATCGAGCAGGCGCGCGAGCGCTACCCCGACGTCAAGATCGTCGTGCACCCGGAGTGCCGCCACGAGGTCGTGCAAGAGGCCGACGCGAACGGCTCGACGGCGTACATCGCGAAGTACGTGGCGGAGGCGCCGGCGGGCTCGGTGATCGGCGTCGGCACCGAGATCAACCTCGTCTCGCGGCTCGCGAAGGAGAATCCGGACAAGACGGTCTTCTGCCTGGACCCGGTGGTCTGCCCGTGCAGCACGATGTACCGCGTGCACCCGGCGTACCTCGCCTGGGTGATGGAGTCGCTGGTCGCGGGCACGGTGGTGAACCGCATCCAGGTCCCGGCAGAGGAGAAGGCGCACGCGCGCCTCGCCCTCGAGCGGATGCTCGCGCTGAAGTAGCCGCGCCGGAACTGGCGCGCGGGCGGGTGCAACGCGTGTCGCCGGCGTTTCGCTTCGAGACGCGCCTGCCGCTGCGCCACACCGATACCTTCGGGGGGACGCCCTTCGTGCACGGCGGGGTGCTCATCGCGCTGACCGAGATCGCGCTCGACCGGTACGACCGCGCCGCCCGCATCCCCTCGCACCGCGACGTGCTCCGCATGCAGTCGCACACCGAGGTGCGCTACCGCGCGCCGCTGCGCTGGGACGACGAGGCCGTTGTGCGCATGCGCTGCGCCGAGGTCCGTCCCGGGCGGCTGCGTTTCGAGTGCGAGGTGGCGGCGGCGAGCGATGGCCGCACGGTCGCGGAGATGCAGCACCGCTACGCGTACGTGAACGCGCAGAGTGGCCGCGCCGAGACGCCCGCGGACTGGCCGCAGATCGTCGCGGCGATCCGAGCGTTCGAGGGAGAGGTCGAGGTGAGCGATGCCTGACGGCGCCTACGACCTCGTCGTGATCGGCTCGGGCATCGCGGGCCTCTACGCGGCGCTGCAGGCGCACGAGCACGGCGCGTCGGTGCTCATCGTGACCAAGGGCGCGATCGACGAGGCGAGCACGCGCCACGCGCAGGGCGGTATCGCCGCCGCGCTCGGCCCCGGCGACTCGCCGGAGGCGCACCTGCGCGACACGATCACCGCCGGCGCCGGGCTGGTCGACGAGGAGGCCGCGCGCATCCTCTGCTTCGAGGCGGCGCCGCGCGTCGCCGACCTCGTGCGCTACGGCGTGCGCTTCGACGCAACCGACGGCGAGGTCGCGCTCGGCCGGGAGGCCGCGCACTCGGCGGCGCGCATCCTCCACGCGGGGGGCGACACCACCGGCCTCGAGATCGAGCTCTCGCTCTCCGCGCTCGCGCGCCGCGAGGGGGTGACGATCCTCGAGCAGACGCTCGCCGATCGCATCGTCGTGGCCGACGGCCGCGCGGTCGCCGTGGGCGTGTACGACGCGCCCGCGAACGCCCGCCGCGACTACGAGGCGACGAACGTCGTGCTGGCCACCGGCGGCGCGGGGCGGATGTACCGCACCACGACGAACCCCGAGGTCTCGACCGGCGACGGCGTGGCGCTCGCCTACGCCTGCGGCGCCGAGGTGATGGACATGGAGTTCACCCAGTTCCACCCCACCGCGCTCGTGCTCCCGAACCTCCCGGTGTTCCTGATCTCGGAGGCGGTGCGCGGCGAGGGCGCGCTCCTCTACAACACGCGCGGCGAGCGCTTCATGCCGCGCTACGACGAGCGAGCCGAGCTCGCGCCCCGCGACGTGGTGGCGCGCTCCGCGCACCGCGAGATGCTCGAGACCGGGAGCGACCACGTCCTGCTCGACATCACCGACCGCGACGCCGCCTGGCTCGCGGCGCGCTTCCCGCAGATCTACCGCACCTGCCTCGAGGCGGGGATCGACATGGCGACCGACCGCGTGCCCGTCTCGCCGGCGGCGCACTACACGATGGGCGGGGTGCGCACGAACACGTGGGGCGAGACGACGGTGCGCGGGCTCTTCGCGGTGGGCGAGGTCGCGTGCACCGGCGTGCACGGGGCGAACCGGCTCGCGAGCAACTCGCTGCTCGAGACGGTTGTGTTCGCGCACCGCACCGTCGAGCGGCTGTACGGCGGCGGCGCCCCGGAGCCGGCTCCGGAGCCGACCGCCGACGCGATCGCGCTGCCCGCCCCGCGCAACGGGGTCCCGCCGCCGACGCCGCGCGAGCTGACCGAGCTGATGTGGGAGCAGGTGGGCATCGTGCGCGAACGCGGCGCACTCGCCGCCGCGGTCGACCGGCTCACACGATGGGCGACGGTGCTGCCCCCGCCGGGCGATCGCGCGGGCTACGAGCTGCGCTCGCTGCTCACCTGCGCGCGGCTCGCGGCCGACGCGGCGCTGCGGCGCGAGGAGTCGCGCGGGGCGCACTACCGCGCGGACTTCCCGCAGCCCCGCGAGGAGTGGCGCCGCCGCCTGGTCTACCGGGCCGCCGAGGGAGGGGGCGTCGGATGAGCGAGCAGCACGCGTCGCCGCCCGACTCCGTCGCCGTCCGCGCGGCCGTCGCGGCGGCGCTCGCCGAGGACCGCGCCGCCTTCGACGTCACCACCCACGCGCTCGTGCCGCCCGCCCAGGCGGGGCGCGGCGACTTCGTCTTCCGCGAGGCGGGGGTCGTCTGCGGGCTCGAGGTCGCGCGCGAGGTCTTCGCGCAGCTCTCGCCGGCGCTCGCGCTCGAGGTCGCCTGCCCGGAGGGGAGCGCAGTCGCCGCGGGCACGACCGTCGCGACCGTGCACGGGCCGCTCTCCGCGACGCTCTCGGGCGAGCGCGTCGCGCTCAACTTCGTGCAGCGCATGTCGGGTGTGGCGACGATCGCCCGGCGCTACGTGGAGGCCGCCGCGGCCGGCGGCCGGGCGCGCGTGGTGGACACGCGCAAGACGACGCCGGGCCTGCGCGCGCTCGAGCGCTACGCCGTGCGCGTGGGCGGCGCGGGCAACCATCGCAACACGCTCGAGGACGGCGTGCTGATCAAGGACAACCACATCGCGGCCGCGGCGCAGCGCGGGCTCACGCTCGCCGATGTGATCCGCGAGGCGCGCGCGCGCTCGCCCCACACGCTCCGCGTCGAGGTGGAGGCGGACACCGCCGCACAGGCGCGCGCCGGCTGGGAGGCCGGCGCGGACGTGGTGATGCTCGACAACATGACGCCCGCCGAAATGCGCGCGATCGTCGCAGGCGCCCCCCGGCACGTGATCTTCGAGGCCTCGGGCGGGATCACGCTCGAGACGGTTGCCGAGGTGGCCGCCTCGGGGGTGCACCTCATCTCGTCGGGCGCGCTGACGCACTCGGCGCGCGCCCTCGACGTCGCGCTCGACCTGCGGCCCGCCTGACGGCAGCCCCCGGGCGAGGGCGTACGATCAGATCGGCTTTCGACGCCGCGGCTGCGCTTCTTGTCGCCTGGGCCGGCTGCGATGGGAACGTCCGTCCCGATGTCGTTCACCTCGAGCGGGCTCGCCGATCTGGCGGCGGCGCGCGACGAGCTCGTCGACGCGCTGGGCGCGCTCCCGGAGGAGGCGCTCGAGCGACGGGTCCACTGGTCGGTGGGCGCGATCCAGCTCGACTGGCTCGTGTTCATGCTCGGCGGCCACGAGACCGAGCAGCGGATCGGCATCGAGTGGACGCTCGGCTACGCGGACTGGCAGTGCCCGCGGGCGATGTGGCACCTCGCGGGCGCGCCGATCGCGCGGGCCCGCCTCGAGTCGTTGCTGGTCGGCGTGCCGGAGTCGCTCGTCGACCGCGCACCCGACCCGCAGGAGTGGAGCCTGCGCCAGATGTTCGAGCACGTGACCTCGACGAACTGGCGCTACTCGCTGCAGACGCAGTACGCGGCCTCGCGGGCGGACGGCGACCCGCTGCGGCCCGACGACGCGACGCTGCCGCCGCGCGTGCCGCCGCCCGTGCACGGCGAGGCGATGCTCGCGCTCGAGGACGCGCAGCTCGTGCGGCCCACCGACTGGGCCGGATCCCAGCAAACGGTGGCGTTCCGGCTGCACCGGTTCGCGGAGCACTACGAGGAGCACGCCGCGGACGCGGAGGCGACGCTCGGACGCCTCGGCTTCGCGCGCTCGCGCCCGGCGCGCGTTGGCGCCGCACGCGCGGCGCAGCTCGGTGAGCTCGAGTCGACCCTCCTGGGCGTCCCGCCCGGCCTGCGCGACTGGCGTCCGCCCCGCGGCGGGTCGACGATCGACGAGCGCATCCGTCAGCTCGCCGAGGTCGACCGCGGGCTGCTGCGCGTGATTCGGGAGGTGGGCGCGTGAACCAGGTGATCATCCTCTCCGGCCCTCCGGGGGCCGGGAAGAGCGCGGTCGCGGAGGCGCTGTGCGAGCGCTTCGACCGCATGCTGCACATCGAGGTCGACGAGCTGCGGCACTGGGTGAAGGCGGGGTACCGCCACCCGTGGGCGGGGGATCGTCAGGCCGAGGAGCAGCTCGAGCTGGCGACGCGCAACGCCGCGGCGATCGCGCGCGAGAGCGTGGCGATGCGCTACGCGGTGGTGATCAGCGACGTGGTGCCGGCGCGTCACGCGGCCTGGTACCGCGAGGCGCTCGTCGGGGTGGGCGCGACCGTGCATCTCGTCACGCTGCTGCCGTCGCTGGAGGTGCTGCTCGCGCGCGACCGGGCGCGCGAATGGGCGATGGGGGAGCGGGCACGCGCGCTGCACGAGCGCCTCTCGCGCGAGGTCGCGGAGGGAGCGCTCCCCGGCGCCGTGCTCGACAGCTCCACCGACGCGAATGCCCAGGCGACCGCCGATCGCGTGCAGGAGATCGTCTCGCGCGGCGAGTCGCTGCTGACCGGGGGGGACGCACTGGCCTAGGGGAACTCCCCGATACGCGCGTCGCGGAGCCCCCATCGGCTCATGCGCACGAATCACGTCAGCCGCGCGCGGTGTCGACGTCGCGTGTAGGGTGGCTTGGCACTGGGAGGAGACGGGGCATGCGCTCGACCACGCGGCTCGCGATGGCGAGCTTCGATGACCCCCGCGCTGCTCGTGCTCGCCTGGGCGGCGCCTCACGCGGCGAGCGCGCAGGCGCCGTACACCGCGTACGAGGGCACCCTCACGCCCGGAAGGGTCGTGAAGGCCTACGCGCGTGTTCGTGGCGGGCAACCTCCTGACGTTCGTCCCGGGGGCGCCGTCGTTCGTGAACGCGACGTTCGCCGCGCAGTTCCCGGACGGGCTACCCGCGGGATCGCTCGTCTTCGTCGTGAAGTAGCCCGGCGGGGCGCCGGCCCCACGCGCGCGGCGGCCGGCGCCCATCGCAGCAGCGCGGGCGCGCAGAGGACCGCCCCGGCTGGTGGAGCCGGGGCGGTCGCCGTCTTCGGCCCGCGAGTTGGCTAGGCGGCGCGCGTGGCGCCGCTGATCGCGCCCGAGTACCAGTCGATCTGCTTGATCACCGCCTCGCCGCCGCCCATGCGCTTGAGCAGCGCCCGGTCGTCGGGCGGGAGGTTGGCGCTGGTGACCTCGCCGTCGTCGGGGAGCCGAGCCGCCACGACCCCGTCGCCGATCCCGAGCGCCGCCGCGATACGGCGGGCGTTCCACACCGCGCGCGAGAGGTCGGTGGCGCGCCCCTCGTGGTGATTGCCGATGACCGTGATCACCTCCTCGGGGAGCGCCCACACCTCCGCGGCCTCGACGCCGTACGCGGCGTGCGACTTCCCGAAGCCCAGCTCCTCGGTCTCGAACGGGTCGATGCCGGAGCGCGCCATCTGCACGATGCGCGAGTACTTGATCGGGTCGGCCTGCGCCATCGCCATCCGCCCGACGTCGTGGAGCAGCCCTGCGGTGAAGGCGGTCGGCCGCAGCGCCTCGTCCTGGGTGAGCAGCATCGGCGAGCAGCGCGCAGGCGAGCACGTGCCGCCAGAGATCGGTGCCGTTGATCCCCGACCGCTCGAGCCCGCGGAACGACCCGCCGATCACGGCGGAGAGCACGATGCGGCGGGTGGTGTTGAGGCCGATGCGCACGAGCGCGTCGCCGGCGGTGCCGATGCGACGCACGGCGGCGGAGCTGGTGGAGTTCCCGGCGCGCAGCACGGCCGCGGTGAGCGCCGGGTCCGTCTCGACGATCGAGGCCAGGTGCCTCAGCTCGAGGTCGGGCTCATCGAGGACCGCCATCGCTCGCGCGTGGACGGCGGGAATGGTGGGGAGACGACGCCCGTCGGCCATCCTGCCTCGCTACGCCGCCGGTCCCTCGGCCCGGGCTCACGATCGGATGTACACCACCGGCCCGCGGTGGCCGGCGAGCACTCGCATCGCCGTGCAAACATCGACCTCTACGGGCGTTATTGAAATCGGGAGATTCCCTCGCGCCCACCCCGGCCGACCACGCCGATGATGGTGCTGCCGGATGTGGGGGCCGGTCCCGGCATGCGCGTGCCCTCCGCCTACTACGGCGGGCATCTCGGTGTGGGACGCCGAGGAAGAGATCCTCGGCTTCGCCGACGTGCAGCTCGGCGCGGGGCTCACGCTGCACTGGAACTTCCCCGAGCTCGTCGAGGCCGTGCTGCGCCAGCGCCTCGACGTCGCCGCGCTCCCCAACCGGAACTCGCGGCCCGCCTTCGTCATCCGCGCCCGCCTCTACGCGCGCTCCCGCGGCATCACCGAGGGCGTCGACCCCGCGCGCGAGGGACCGCCCCCCGACGAGTGGCTGATCCCGCCGATCTCGGGCTCGCTCAACCGCGTCGGCGGACTCAGCGGCATCGAGGAGCGCGTGCGCGCGTTCGTCGACGCTACGCTGGGCGCGCGCTAGGCGCCGCCGCCGGCTCGTCGCGCGCGGGTGCCCCCGGCCGGTACGCTGACGGCCCCAACCGCCGCACCGCGCGATGGAGCCGCCCGATGGCCGACGCCCCCTCCACGCTCTCGCCCGTCTTCCGCCTCGCCCACGACTACGTCGATCGCGTCGCCGAGCTGAACCCGATCGCGGCGACGTCGATGGGTGTGCCCGGCCACGAGGAGGAGTTGCCCGACCTCTCCCCCGCCGGCGCGCAGGCGCGCATCGTGCACGCACGCGAGACGCTCGCGGCGCTGCGCGCGCTCACCGTCGCGGGTGAGCGCGACCGCGTGGCTGCGGAGGTGATGCGCGAGCGGCTCGAGCTCGCCCTCGAGCTCCACGAGACGCGCGACTACCTGCGCGAGGTGCGCGTGCTCGGCAGCCCCATCTCTGCGGTGCGCTCGGTGTTCGACCAGATGCCGCGCGACTCGGAGGAGGCGTGGGAGCGCATCGCGCGCCGCATGCAGCGGATCCCCGAGGCGCTGGCGGGCGCGCGCGCGAGCCTCCAGACCGGGCTCGCCGAGGGGGTGCGCGCGGCGCAGCGGCAGGCGCGCGAGGTGGCGCGCCAGGCGCGCGTGTGGAGCGGGGTCGCGGAG
>Ga0194131_10005739_pt1 | contig 17675 bp, 13 predicted proteins | sample TA2KigO120mmetaG_FD_148631 | JGI IMG/M metagenome (GOLD analysis project Ga0194131, IMG submission 148631) | Freshwater microbial communities from Lake Tanganyika, Tanzania - TA2015053 Kigoma Offshore 120m | ecosystem: Environmental > Aquatic > Freshwater > Lake | place: Tanzania: Lake... | reverse complement strand
GGCGGGGCGGTGCCTCGAGCGCCGGTGGCGACCGCGCGACGGCTGCGCCCGCGCGAGCCCCAGCGTCCGGCCGCCGAGTGGCAAGGAACGAGGGCTTGCACACCCTCCCGGCCGCGAGGCGTGGCTGGGCGTAGAGCTGGTGGGCCCGCCCGGGAACGCCGCGGGCCTGGGGGCGCTCGTCGAGGTTCGGGCCGAGGGTCGAACCTGGCTGCGCCAGGTCCAGGGACTCCGCGGCTTCGGCCAAGGACCGTCGCGCGTGCACGTGGGGCTGGGGACGGCCACGGAGGTCGAGGTGTCGGTGTGGTGGCCCGACGGCGAGACGACCTCGGGCTCGGCCGGGGTGAGACGAGTGGTCACGGCGCGGCACCCAGCCGCCCCCTGAGGCCGGGGAACCCCTACTCCTCCTCGTCGTCGCCCGGCGGGTGCTGCCCTCGCAGCGACCACTTCGTCGCGAAGCCGAGCGGGACGAGCACAAAGCCGGCGACGGTGACCGCGACCTCGCCGAGCAAGACCAGCAACCCAAGCGAACGGATGCCCTGGCTGCTGCCGAGTGACAGCGCCGCGAACGCCACCACCGTGGTGCTCGTCCCCAGTGCGCTCGCCCAGCCGGTGGTGGCCAGCGACTTGATGATGCCTCCCGGCCCCTCCTCTTCCATGCGGTGAATGAGGTGGATCATCACGTCGATGCCGATGCCGAGCACGATGGGGATGCCGACGAAGTTGACCATGGAGAGCTTGATGTCGGCCATCACCAGGAGCACCGCCCACCAGGCCACGCCGGCCACCAGCACCGCCATCGCGCCCACCGTCGGACGCAGTTTTCGCAGGTCGAGCCAGGTGAAGGCCAGCACCAGCATGAAAGCCACGCCCGCGATGATCGGCGCGTCGCGCTTCATCAGGCGGAACAACACGCCAAGTGTCACGTACTCGCTCGCCACCACCTGGCCCGGCAACTCCTTCTCCATCGTCTCGGTGAGGTGGTAGGCATCACGCATGTCCCACATGTTGCCGGCGGGAACGAGCAACAGGCGATGTTTGCCATCGAGCGCGCCGAGGACGTGCTGCACCGAGCGCGGCAACTCGCTGGCCTGCACCTCGTGGGGGCCGGCGTCGGCCACCTTCTGCAAGTTGTTCCGCACCGCCAGGGGCAAGAAGGCCACCATCGGGTCGGCGGTGAGCGCCGCGATCTCCTTGAGCACCTCCACGCGCTCGGTCTGGTCGCGCGGCAGGATGGTGCGCACCGAGATCACCGAGGCGACCTCGGGCAACTTGCCGCTGTCGACCTTGGCCTTGAGGCGGTGGTAGGCCTCGTCGAGCGCCGCCCCGTCGGGGTAGCTCACCACCAGCGGCGCGTAGCTCTCAGCCGCGAGCTGCTGCTCCTTCTCGGTGAGGTCGGCCCAGGCGAGGCCCGAGCGCCGAAGCTCCGACAGGTCGTACTCGAACTGCACGTCGCGCACGAAGAGCGCGGCCACGACGGTGAAGCCGGCCAGGAGCGTGAGCGTCATCGGGGCAAGCCGGTACACCGCCGGGAACTTCCGACCAAACACCCGACCGCGCTTCGCGGGCGGGCGGGCCACCGCCTTCTCCAGCCACATCACCAGCACCGGCATCAGCACCAGCTCGGCCACCAGCGTGAGCAACAGGCCGAGGGACAACAGCCAGCCGAGCTGCCGGAAGCCCGCGAAGTGCGCCGCCAGCAGCGCCGCGAAGCCGGCCGCCGCCGTGAGGCAGGCGCTGGTGCAGGCGCCGCCCACGAGGTCCCACGCGCGCACCACCGCGTTCTCCAGCGCCTCGCCCTCGTCGATCAGCTCGCGCACTCGCGCGTAGAGATGCACGCCGAACTCGACGCCGAGGCCGATGAGCACGGCGTTGACGAAGCTGGTGAAGGTGTTGAGGCCGCCCACCGTGGCCCCGGCCACGCCGACGGTCCACAAGTTGGCCAACAACAGCGGAACGAAGATGATCGCCAGCGCGCGCGGCGTGCGGAAGGCGCCGGCGATGATCGCGAGGACCAGGCCCAGCGACGCGCCGGTGGTCCACACGATGTCCTTGAGGATCGACTCGTAGTCCTCGACGTTGTGGCGGTACGCCCCCCCGATCCACAGCACCTTCGCCGTGGGATGCGCCGCCTTCGCCGCGTCGAGTTCCTTGTAGACCTTGCCCATGAACTCGCGCGCGAAGGGGATGTCGTGCGCCGAGCCCGTCGGCCGCACCATCATCCGCGCCACGCCGCTCCTCGACACCAGCTTGAGGTCGCTCCCGCCCGCGCTGAGCTTCTCGGTGATCGGGCCCAGGTCGAGCACGCGCGCCGCCACGAAGGGGTTGGCGAGGGTGGGGCCAAGGGTGAGGGCCGCCTTCACGCGGTCGCGCACCGTGGCGAGGTCTTCCACGGGAAGCTGCAGGAGCCCGAGCTTGAAGGTCGTTTCCTCGTCGAGCTGGTAGAGCACGTAGTCCGTTTCCGGCAGCGCCTCGAAGCGGGCCTGCAGGTCGGACATGAAGGCTTCGCGGGCCGCGGCGTCGTCGGCCTCGGCCGCGATGGTGAGCACGTTGACGCCCCCCTCCTCGGCGTCGAGCTGGGCGAGCGCCTGCGTGGACGGCTCGTCTTCCGGCATCAGGCGGAGGATGTCGCTGTCGACCTTCACCTTCGCCGCGAAGACGCCAGCCAGCGCCGACACGGCCACGAGGATGCCGATGACAGCGAGCTTGTTGAGGATCGCCCAGCGCGCGAGTCGGCCGTAGAAGCCCTGCGGGGTGTAGGACATGCCGCCGCGTTCTAGCTCGCGGCCGGCCCTAGGGACACGGCCACTTGCCGCCGTTGCTCATGTTGTCGCTCTCGTCGCACTCCTCGACGATGTTGGCGCCGTCGACACGAACGCGGACCGGCGCCGCGCCCCACTCGGCCTCGGTGAGCGTGATCGGATCGGCCACGGCCACCTCGCCCGCCTCCACTCGCGCCACCGTGGTGCTCGCGATGACCACGCCGCTGTCGCTCAGCAGCTCCACGAGCACGTACTCCGCGGACAGTTGCCCGTTGTTCTCGACGGTGGGCCAGATGGTGACACTCCCGGCGCACTCGTCCACACACGACGCGAGCTCGCCGGGGACGAGGTTCGGTAGCCAGTCGCTCGGCCCCTCGGGCGTCCCACCCGCGCGGAAGTTGTTCCAACTCAACCAGTTCTTCTCCTGGCGAACCGGGACGGAGAGATCGTCGTTGATATTCGTGATGTGGTAGGAGAACTGGTTCCAGGTGGGGCGCGAGGCCACCCAGCTGCTCGACGCGTCGCCAATCACGGTGATGCCGTTGTAGCCGTCGAAGGTGTAGTTGTTCGACGCGAGTACAATCTCGCTCGAGCCGTCGTTATCCACATCCACGATGAGCGGGTACTCGAACAGCGTGCCGCTCGCGTGAGCGTCGAGCGCGAGCTCCACGGCGCCCGTTGAGCCGTCGTACACCCAGAGCGTCACCTCGTCGGCATAGACCACCTCGCTCGCCCCGTCGCCCTCGAAGTCGAACACGCTGGAGCCCGTGACCGACGAGGAGTAGTCCTGCACCGGCATCGACCAGCGCACGCTGCCGTCGGTCTCGATGACGCTGTAGTAGTAGGCGCCTGCCACGCCGATCTCCGGCTGGTCGTCCGCGTCGAAGTCGGCCACCGTGGGCGGGCCGCCGCCGCCGCCGGGGGTGCCGATGCTCCAGACGAGGGCCGCGTTGCTCACGAGGGAGATCGTCCCCCCGTACACCACGACGAGGTCGGCCCCGCCGTCTCCGTCGAAGTCGCCCACCGCCGTCATGCCGTCGCCCACCGGCGAGGTCCAGAGCACGCTGCCATCGGTGTCGTAGACGGTGCTGCCGGCCACCACCTCCAGCCCCTCGTCGCCGTCCATGTCCACGGCGTAGGACATCGAGTAGCCCACGCCACCGCTGCCCACCCAGCGCGTGCTGCCGTCGTAGTTGAACACCTGGCGGCCGAGGATCACCTCGGCGAGCCCGTCGCCATCGATGTCGGCGATGGCGGGGCAGCCAATGTAGGACATCTCCGACCCACCCTGCCACTTCACGTTGCCGGCCCCGTCGAGGCACACCACGGCGTAGCTGCTACCGGCGGTGCACACCTCGGGGAGCCCATCGCCGTCGAGATCGCCAAGGGCCACGCCCGCGCTGGAATAAACCCCGGGCGCCACCGACCAGTGCAGGGTGCCAGTGGCGCCGTCGATGGCGGTGATGGTGCCTGGGCTGGTGTAAGCGCCGCCCGCGAAGCTGGTGAACACCACGTCGGGCACGCCGTCGCCGGTGACGTCGCCCACGGCCGGGGAGGCCATCACGTCGTCGAAACCGGGGTCCACCGAGTTCTCACTCCACTGCCACTCGATGGTGGGGGTGAACGTGCCGACGACGGGATCGCGCGCGCAGTCCTCGTCGATGTCGGCAGCGCTGCCGGGCGGGGCGTCGTCGTCGTCGCAGGCCAGCTCGCCGTCGGGACGGACCTTCGTTCCCGACAGCTCGTAGTCGTTGCAAGCGCAAAGCACGATCACAAGGAGGAGGCTCAGGCCACGCACGCCGCCAGCATAGCCCGCGTGGTACATGTTGGCCGATGTCCGCCTTCACGCCGGCCCAGCGCGACCGCCTGATCGTCGATCACGTGGCCCTGGTGCGCACGATCGCCGGGCGCCTGGCGCGTCGGTTGCCGTCAAGTGTCGACGTCGACGAACTGGTGAGCGTGGGCACTGTCGGCCTGATCGACGCCATCGACCGCTACGACCCCGAGCGCGGCGTGCCCTTCAAGTCCTACGCCGAGATCCGCGTGCGCGGCGCGATGGTGGACCACTTGCGCGCTTCCGACTTCGTGCCGCGGGCGGTCCGTCGCAAGTTCGACCGCATCGAGCAGAAGCGCAAGGAGCTGCTCCATAAGCACGGCAAGTCGCCCTCGCGCGAGGAGATGGCTGCCGCGCTCGAGCTGAGCGTGGACGAGTACGACGACCTCGTGGGCGAGTCGCGCATCTACCAGCTCACCAGCGCCGACACGCCGCTCGACGACGACGGCGGCACCACCATCGGCGACCAGATCGCCGGCGACGCGGTGAACGTGGAAGAAGAGTGGATCAAGCAGGAAGTCACCGATGAGGTGCGGGAAGCGCTGGGCCACCTCCCCGACAAGGAGCGCACCGTGCTCACGCTCTACTACCTCCAGGGCACCAACCTCAAGGAGATCGGCGCCAGGCTGGGTGTCACCGAGTCGCGCGCCTGCCAGCTTGCGAAGCAGGGCATCAACCGGATGAAGGTGCGGCTCCGCGTCTGAGCCCTTAGCTCTCGGTCGATGAACCCGTACGACTTCGGCCTCGACCGTTTCGACCTCGACGCCCCGGAAGATCGCGAGGTGCTGCGCTTCGTGCTCAGCCAGGCGCTCTACGGCGAGGCCACCGGCGTGTACTGCGGCAAGTCGCTCTACGCGGCGCGGTCGCTGGAGGCGGCGCGATTCTACGTGCGGCAGGCCCACGAGGAACTCAACCACCTGGAGCTGTTCGGCAAGATCTTCCGCGCGCTCGACATGACCCCGGCGCCCGCGCACTGGGTGATCAAGCTGCTCAGCGCCCACAACAACTACTACCCGTTGAAGGTGCTGATGGAGCACGCGCTCGGCGAGGGCATGGTGCTCGACATCTTCCGCGACGTGCTGATGCAAACGCTCCCGGACAGCGACCCTCGCGGCGCCGAGATCAAGAAGAAGCTCGCGGTGGTGTGCAAGGAGGAGGAGTCGCACATCGCCTGGGGCGAGAAAGAAACCAGGCGCCTCCTGGCGGAGCACCCTTGGCTTCGCCACCCCTACTACGGCATCCTCGAGATCCAGCTGTTGATCGCGCCGATCGCCACGCGGGCCTTCGCCTCGCGCATCGCGGGCCACCGGGTGCTGCGCCACTTGCCGGCCTTCGTGACACACGTGCAGCAGCGCGTGTGGGCCCAGGGGCAGGCGCTGGGCTTTGTCCCCGCGGAGCGGCCCGGCCTCGGCTATCGCCTCTTCGCGATGGCCTGGGCGGCGGCGCTCTTGGTGCGCAGCCAGTTCGCACGCAGCACGTCTACGCTCGAGAAAACATACATGTCGGAGCTAGGTTTCGCCGATGTCCGCTGAGTCTCCCCTCTACTTTCGCCAGCTCCTCGCCGGGCGCGACTTCGGGCGCAACAACCCGGTGTGCGGCCAGATGGAGAACTTCATCTACCTCGTGGGCGACAAGGCCACGCGCGAGTGCGTGGTGATCGACCCGGCCTGGGCGATCGACGACCTGGTGAACGCCGCCGAGGCCGATGGCATGCGCATCGTGGGCGCGCTCGGCACCCACTACCACCCCGACCACATCGGCGGCTCGATGATGGGCTTCAACGTGGAGGGCTTCGCCCGCTTGCTGTCGCGACACCCCTGCCCGCTGCACGTGCACCGGGCCGACGCCGAGTTCGTGCGCAAGGTGACGGGGCTCTCGCCGACCGACCTGCAACTGCGCGAGGGGCACGACAAGATCCAGGTGGGAAGCGTGGAGATCGAGTGGCTTCACACCCCGGGGCACACGCCGGGCTCCTCCTGCTTCCGCGTGGCCGGGGCGCTGGTGGCCGGCGACACGCTCTTCTGCCAGGGCTGCGGGCGGGTGGATCTGCCCGGCGGCGACAAGGACGAGATGATGCGGACGCTCACGCAGCGCCTCTCCACCCTCCCCGACGACACGATGATGTACCCCGGTCACAACTACGGCGGTTCGAAGGCCGACTTCGGGTGGCTGCGGAAGAACAACCCGATGATGGACCCCGGCTTCTTCGCGCGGATGCGGTAGCGGGGGCGGTCGCGGCGCCTAGCGCGGGCGACGTCGCAACCCGACCGCCGCGGCTGCAGCGGCCACCCACCCCGCCCCGGTCCCGGCGCCACACCCGCAATCAGTCGCCGCCTCGGCTTCCTCCTCGACCGCCGGCTCCGGCTCCGTCCAGCGATCCGGCACCTCGGGCACGCCGCTGTCGCCGGTGTCCTCGACGGGTGGCGTCCCCGTGTCACCGGTGTCGGCCGGCACCACGAAGCTGACGATGGCCGCGTTGGCGCCCTCCTCGGCCTCGGTGTACAGGTCGCCCGCGTCGGCCCCCAGCGCGAAGAGGGTGTAGTACCAGGTCGTCCCCTCGTCGAGACCGGGGAGGTCGTCGATGACCGCGTGCGCCTCGCCCCAGGTTGGATCGAGGTCGAGGTCGACGATCACGCCGTCGTCGAGGCTGGTGGGCCAGGCCCCCTCGCCGCGCACCAGTAGCGTCGCCCAGAGTGGGTTGATCCACGGGGTTTCCCACGAGAGCGCCACCGTCCCGTCGTCGTTCCTGGTGGCGACCAGCCCAGCCCGCCGGTAGTGGCCGGCGGGATCGTCGAGCTCCACTAGGCACACGTCGTCGAGGTTCCAGCCGCCGAACTCGAGGCCGGCGTCGGTCTGCAGGGTGTACACGAAGCGGACAGCCGTGTCCTCGGGCCGCGGCTCGCCCAGCGCGGTGGAGAGCGGGTGATCGCGCAGCACCCAGCCGGTGTCGAGCACGTGGGTGCTGCCCCCGCCGGTGGCCGGGTTGCTCCACAGCTCGGTGTAACTGGCGTTGTCGCGGGTCAGGTAGATGCGCGCTTGATCGTAGCGGGCGTCCTCCACGGTGAGCCAGCGACGGTAGCTGAAGAGTCGCATCAACCCCTCGCCGGAGAGGTCGGTGGCGAAGCTCATCAGGTACTCGGCGTTGTTCGCGGCGTAGGCCGCATCGAGCGCGGTGCCGACCAGCCCCGAGCCCGAGTAGGCGGAGGCGGGGTCGTACATGTACGCGCCGGTGACAGCGCCGAAGGCCCAGTCGTCGGCGCCCTCGACAACGCCGGAAAATGGAATCCCTGCGCCATGAATCCATCCCGACGCGGACTCGATGTCGTCACAGGCGAGCGCGGTGCGGTCGCCCACCCAGAAACGCCAGGCGTCCTCGTCCACGTCGCGGTGGCTGTAGGCCGACTCGCTGCCGTCAGCGGCGTCGATCGACAGGAAATACTTCACCACGCTGTTGGCCGGGCGGCGCGGCAAGGTCGCGCGCCAAGTGGTGCCGTCGGTCGACAGCGGCACCTCGGTCCATTCCTCCCACCCGCCCCCGCTGCTCGGCAGCGCCGACTCGTCGTCGTAGGCCACCCACGCCGACACCGTGGGCGACGTCTCGCCGGTGCAGTGGGTGAAGAACTGCGCCGTCGCGACGGAGATCTCGTATCCCTCGGTGGCCGAGGCCTGGGCATCGACCGGCTGGTGCTCGAGCGTCACCACGCCGATCGCGCCGGGACCGAGTCCGTGCTGGTCGAGCAGGGCGAGCAACTCGCAGTCGTGGGGGGTGCCGTTGCTCCAGTCGCCGTCGTCGTCGTCGGCCACTAGCACCGCGTCCATCAGGTCGGTGAGCTCGGGCCCCTGCTCCAGCGTCTCCAGGAACAGCAGGTCGGTCGCGTCGAGGCCCTCGCTCGCGCGCCATTGCTCGCGCAGGTTCCAGAGGAAGCTGGCCCACACGAGGCCGTCGTTGTGCACCTCGCCGGTGATGTCGTCGGGGTAGCGCCGGTCGGTGTCGACCTCGCGGATGCTCGAGCCGTCGGTGAAGAAGCCGGCGCCGATCTCGGGGTCGTCGAGGATCGTGGCTGAAACGTAGTCGGCCGAGCCCTCGCTCACGTCGCCCGCGAAGCTGCCCCCGGCGAGGATGTAGTGGTGAATCCCGTGGCCCACCTCGTGGTACACGACGCTCGCGAGCCGTCCCGTGGCGTTGCAGCTGTCCTTCTCGGCGTAGAAATTGATGGTCCCATCGGTGTAGTAGGCGTTGCAGCTCCCGGTGCCCAGATCGACGGTGGCGGTGACCTGCATCGACAACAACGAGTGGCTCGGCCACAGCCCGTCGAGCCAGTCGTACACCTGCCAGTAGTGATGCAGCGTGGCGGCCGCGCTCCAGCTGATGTCGCTGCCGCCCTCGAGGATCGCGTCGCCCTCCCCGGGACGGTTGATGGACAGGCGGTTCTGCAAGACCTCGATCTCGGGGCCGGCCAATTCGATACTCACCGCCCCGGCGAGGCCGTGGCTGCCGTCGGTGGCGGTGGTGCCGGTGAGCCCGGCGCCGTCGGTCACCGTGACGCCCCGCGCCGGGCTCTGCACGGTGGCGTCGCCGGGCTTGAAGGCCTCGTGGACCACGCTCACCGAGTCGTAGCGGCGCGGGTCGTAGGTCAGGAGCACTGTGCCGTCGCGACCGCGGTAGCGAACGCGACCCGGCTGCCAGTCCTCGCGCGCCAGCACGCCGTGGCCGCGCGCCAGCGGCAGCACCACCTCGCCCCGGCGGGGCATCGGCTGGTGAACCGGGGTGAGCCGTGCCCACGCCGCCCCCACGCGCCCGCCGGTGACGACGAGCAGCACCTCGTCGCCCAGCACCTCGGCGCCCTTCCAGCGCCGCGCGTAGCGCAGGATCTCTCGCCCCTGGCGCGTGCCAGCGCTCACGACGGGTGCCTCCAACTCGGCCGGATCGACGCCGCCCAGCCGCGCGATGTCGCTCGCTAGCACATCGGCCATCGCGACGTCGATCCCGGCCAGCCCGAGGAACCTGGGCGTGCCGTTTCTCTCGTCGAAACGCACGTAGTTGTCGTGTCCCCAGCGCTGCGCGAAGCCCTGCCAGGCCACGCCTGAGCGCAGGCGTCCCTGCACCGCGGCGGTGCGCTCGAGGTGGACCACCGGGGGAGCCGGGGGCGGGGCGTCATCGACCGGCGCGAAGCCGAGGAGAAGGGCGAGCCACATGGGTCTGGCGATTATCGCCGTGACCGACCCTACACCGCCCCGCTTGACGGCAGCCGCCGGCCGGGCGACGATGGCGCAGCCTTCCTGGAGTCCCGCGATGATCTGGCGCCCCTCTCGCCGCCCCAAGCCCGGCCCCAAGTCGTGGCGCCCCTCGCCGCGCCCGAAGCCCGGCCCCAAGTCGTGGCGCCCCTCGCCGCGCCCCAAGCCCGGCCCCAAGGCCTAGTTTTCGTCCCGCCCCCCCGCGCCCTGCTCGACCCCGTGACCGGCGATGGCTGAGCCGCGCGCCACGCGCACCAACCTCCAGGGTGCCGCCGAGGCCTGGGCCGAGTGCCCCGAGGTGATGGACTTCCTCGTCCCCACGAGCCCGGCCCATCGCCTGAAGCTGCTCGAGCGCGACCTGTACCTGTCGCGCTGGGCCTCGCACGTTCCCCCGGGCGCGCGCGTGCTCGACGCCGGCGGCGGTATCGGCCGTTTCGCCACCTGGTGCCTCGACCGGGGCTGCACGGTCGACCTGGTCGATCCCGACCCGCGCTCGCTGGAAGCGGCGCGCCGTCACGGGGCGGCCCACGGCGAGCGCCTGCGCACGCACGAGGCCCCGGCCGAGGCGCTCCCCGACCTCGCGCCGGTCGACGTGATCATCGCCTGCGAGCTGCTCTGCTACGTCGACGACCCCGCCCGCGTCCTCGGCCACTTCCGTCGCCTCTTGCGGCCCGGCGGCGTGCTCCTCGCCAGCGTGGAGGCACCGTACGGCTGGGCCATGTCGGTCGACGCGCCCGCGGGCTTTGTCGACGCCCTCTTCGGCGCCGGGATCCTCGCCGTCCCCGGCGACCGATATGTTCGAACTTACGACGCATCCCGTTTCCGCGATCTGCTGGCTGAGTGGGTGATCGACGATCTCTGGTACACCCACTACGTGCTCTCGGGCCCCTTCGAGGGCGTGAGCGGCGACGTGGACCTGCCGCGCCTCCTCGAGCTGGAGGCCCGCTTCCGCGCCCACCCCGTCCTGGCCGAACTTGGACGCGCGGTCGCCGTCGTCGCGAGGTAGACACTACCCCATGCTCGCGCTCTGGCTCCTGGGCTGCGTGGACGGCGAGGCGCCGCCCGCCTGTGGCGCCGGCCTCTTCGTTGCCCCCTCCACGGCGGTGGTCACCGTGGTCGACGTGACATGGGAGAACGACACGACGGAGCCCACGCGCGTGGAAATTCACGACGCCGAGGGCGGACTGGTGGCCACCGAGTGGCACGAGGGCAACACCGGGTCGGCGACGATCGTCGGCGTGCCCGCCAGCGCCGAGCTGGAGGCGCGCGTCGTGACCGAGGCGGGCGAGACGCTGGGCACGTGCGGCTTCGAGACCGGGGGCTACCCCACCGACCTGCCCGCGCTCACCCTCACGGGCACGCCGGGCTGGGACGGCCTGCTCGCCACGTCCTACGTGGGCGCCACCGCCGCGTCGCTCGTGCTCGACGAGAACGGCACCATCCGCTGGTACCTCATGGAGGAGTCGGGGCTGCTCTACCGCACCCGATTCCGCGCCGACGGCAAGGGCGTGCGCTACCTCTGGGAGCTCACGCCGTCGAAGGGCTGGGAGAGCTTCGTGGCCGATGTCGACTGGCACGGCAGCGGCTTCACCTCGCTCACCGGCAGCGCGCACCCCACGCACGACTTCGTCACCATCGACGACGGCACCATCGGCATGGTCACCAGCTACGAGCTGCCCATGGACGAAGACGGCGGCCTGCCGCTCACCGGCAACACCATCACCGAGGTGCGGCCCGACGGCGAGATCGTGGAGATCTGGGACGCGCTCGACGATTACTACCCTGGCGGCGTGCCCGACGGCGAAAACATCGCGAGCTACTGGACGCACGGCAACACGATCCAGCTCGACCCCAACCACGACGCCTGGTGGATCGGCTTCCGCAACCGCAACAGCCTCGCCATCGTCGACCGGGCCACCGGCGAGACCACCGCGCGCCTGGGCGACAGCTTCGGCGACTACACCTTCGGCCAGGGCGCTCGCTACAGCGCACAACACGCCTTCCAGTTCATCGACGGCGGCATCTTGCTGCACGACAACCGCGAGAACGCCGGCGACGAGTCGCGCGTGGTGCAGTTGGCCATCGACCACGGGGCGAAGACCATCGACTTCGTGGCCGAGATGAAACACGATCCGCCCCTCTGGGTGTTCGCCATGGGCGAGCCCTACCGCCTCGCCGACGGCACCACGCTCGTGTCCTGGTCGAGCGGCGGAGTGATCGACGACTTCGCGCCCGACGGCACGCTCCGCGCCAGCCTCTCCGCCGAGCTCGCCAAGGGCGTGGGCTACATCGAGTACCACGAGGGCTTCCCGGGACAGGTGGAGCTGCGGTAAGTCCGAGCACGCCGCTCGCCCCCCGGCGCGGCTAAGGTGGCGCCGCGATGCGCGTCCTCCTCGTCCAGCCCCCGCGCCAGTACTGGCCCTACACCAGCGAGGGCGACAACTTCCTGCTCCAGCAGGCGCTCCCGGCGCTGGCCGCCCCGCTCCGCGACGCCGGGATGGACGTGCACGTGCTCGACTGCATGCCCCTGCACGTGGGCTGGGCGTCGCTCGCCGATCGCGTGCGCGAGCTCGATCCCGACGTGATCGCCTGTGGCGAGAACCACGCGCTCTACGCCAGCGAGGCGCTCCGCTTCTTCCGCCTGTGCAAGGAGGTCGCCCCCCGCGCGCGCACGCTGGCCGGGGGCGGCCACTTCACCAACCTCGCGCATCGTTACGCGCGGGCGGGCACGAACATCGACGCCATCTGCATCGGCGAGGGGGAGCAGACGATCGTGGAGGCCTGCGAGGCCTGGGCGCACCGCGACGCCGACCTGTCGAGGGTCGACGGCCTCATGTACTGGAATGGCGACAAGACCGTCCGCACGGAAACCCGCAGGCTCGTCCGCGACCTCGACACCCTGCCCATGCCCGCCTACGACCTGCTCCCCATGCACCTCTACGGGAAGAGCCGCTACCTCTTCTCGCCGGGCGGCACCACCATCCACCACAGCCGCGGCTGCGTGAGCTCGTGCAGCTTCTGCGCCTGGTGGACGGTGATGGCGGATCGCAAGTACGACGACCAGGGCAACGTGCAGCTCTCGCCGCGCTGGCGCAGCAAGTCGGTCGACCGGGTGATGGAGGAGATCGAGGAGCTCTACTACCGCTACGGCAAGCGCTCCTACGTGTGGGTCGACGAGTCCTGGAACATCGACGCCCGCTTCAACGACGAGTTCGCCGAGCGCATGATCAAGAGCGGCATGAAGACCAAGTGGTTCGCCTTCATGCGCGCCGACTGCCTCGTTCGCGACGAGAAGAAGGGCATCCTCGAGAAGCTCGTCCGCGCCGGCCTGGCCCACATCCTCATCGGCGTGGAGCGGGCCGAAGACGACTCGCTCTCCTCGCTCGACAAGCGCTTCTACACCGGCGGCATCGCCGCCGAGGCCATCGACATCTTCAAGAAGAAGTACCCGGAGGTATTCGTACAGGCGACCTTCATCGTGGGCGTGAAGGAGGAGAACCACGCGTCGTTGCGCAAGCAGGTGGAGATGGCCAAGGGGCTCGACGTCGACTTCCCCGCCTTCCACCCCATCACCCCCGTGCCCGGCACGCCGATCTTCGACGAGGCGCTCCGCGAGGGCTGGATAACCGAGGACGACTTCGACAACTTCGACTGGCTGTCGCCGGTGCTCGACAGCGAGTACCTCACCCGGGACGAGATCGCGCAGGCGCTCTACGAGATGAACAAGCAGTTCGTGAACAATCGTTGGCTGCTTCGTGGACTGTTCTCCCGGGTGCCCTACAAGCGCGACATGTACATCTGGTTCACCAAGGTGTCGGCCGCGATGGCCATCGACGCGGTGAAGAAGCGGGTGAACCCTCTCAACGTGGAGCACTACCAGCAGCTGGTGAAGCCGCACTGGTACGACTCGTGACCTTGCTGTTGCTGGCCTGCCAGCTATCCCCGGCCAGCGTCGAGGCGCGCGGCCCGGTGGTGGTGGCCACCTGGTCGGCCACCGCCGAGCGCAGCCGCGTGGAGGTGAACGACGGCGAGACCGAGGTCATCGTCACCGAGTGGCAGGAAGCCTCCGACGAGGCCCACTTCGTGCCGCTGCTCGGCCTGCCGAGCGGAGGCGCCTACTCGGCCGTCGTCGTCACCGAGAGCGGCACGGCCACGCTGCCGTCCACCTTCGAGTCGCCCGCCGTGCCCAATGACTTCCCCACCTGGACCACGGAGGGCACGCCCGGCTGGGAAGGCTACATGGTGGGGAGCCTGCTCGGCGACACCTCGTACGTCACGATCATGGACGAGCAGGGGCGCGCGGTGTGGTTTCTACAGGAAGAAGGCGACACGCGCGTGATCCGCGCGCGCCCCCGGGTTGACGGCCGCGGCCTGTGGTTCGCGGCGTCGCGGGAAACCGCCGCGGATGACGCCCCCGAGCTCGTGAGCGTGGACTGGATGGGCGAGGAGCTCCACCGCGAGGAGATCCCCTACTTCTCGCACGACTTCGTGGAGCACGCCGACGAGACACTCGGCCTCTTGCTGGAGGACGTGCGCGACGTCGAGGGATTCGACGTGCCGGTGCACGGCAACCGGGTGACCGAGCTGGTGCCCGGGGACGCCATGGTGGAGGTGTTCACCACCTTCGACGCCTGGTCGCCCAGCGAGAGCGGCGCCCTGCACCAGGAGGAGGACTGGACCCACGGCAACGCGCTGGACTGGGACGAGGACACCCAACTCTACACGGCTGGCTTCCGGGGACAGAACGCGATCGTGGAGTTCGACCGCAGCGGAAAGCTTCACCGGCAGCTGGGCGGTCCCACGGCCACCTACGAGTTCGCCGACAAGGCGGCGGCCATCTACAACCAGCACCAGTTCCAGTGGGTCGACGGTGGCATCCTCGTGTTCGACAACCGAGTGGCCGAGACCGGCTCGCGCGCCGTGCGCTACGACCTCGACGACGCCACGGGCCTCGCCACCGTGGCCTGGAGCTTCGAGCCCGAGCCTCCCCTCTGGGTGTACGCGCTCGGCGACGTGGACGAGAACGCCGACGGGGTTCTCGTGACCTTCTCCACGTCGGGGACGATCGTCGACGTATCGCTCGACGCCAAGCCCCGCTGGAGCTTGTCTGCCGACCTCGGGACCGTGCTCGGCTACACCACGCGCGTGCCGACGTTGCCGGGCGTGGCCCGGGGGCCATAGGATCGGCGGCCCATGCCGCTAGCGCCCGAGCACCTCGCCTTCGCCGTGAGCCTGGTGCTCGCGCTCCTGGTGGTGGTGGCGACGATCGTCAATCGTTTCGCCCCGGAGCGGCGCGCGCGGCTGCGCACCCCGGCGCTCCTGGCCGCCGCCTACGTTCTCCTGGCGCTCATGCTCCTCGGCGCCCGCGCCAGCGACGCCGCCACGGCGGTGCGATGGCTCGACTTTGCCGCGCGCCTCGCCGGCGGTTTCGCAGCGGTGACCCTGGGCGCGCTGCTCGCAGTCGACGTGATCCTGCCGCGCCTGCGCCTGCCCTTCCCCAGCATCGCCGCCGACTTGCTCGCCGCGCTGGGCTACGGCGTGGTCACCGCCGTGGCCATCGCCAACACCGGCATCGACACCACCTCGGCGGTCGCCGGAGGCACCGTGGTGGCCGCCGTGCTCACCATCTCGCTGCAAAGCACGCTGGGCAACGTCATCGGCGGCGTGGCCTTGCAGCTCGACGGCTCGGTCCATGTGGGCGACTGGATCCAGCTCGAGAACGGGCGGCAAGGCCGCGTGAGCGCGATCCGCTGGCGCCAGTCACCCTCGACACGCGCGACGGCGACACCATCATCCTGCCCAACGGCCTGCTGCTCGGCGCGCCCTTCACCATCCTCGGCCGCCGCGACGACCTCCCCCACCCGCACCGCCAGGTCATCCACTTCCGCGTGGACTACCGCTTCGCCCCGTCGAAGGTCATCGGCGCCGTGCTCGAGGCGCTGCGCAACAGCCCCATCCCCAACGTGCGCGCCGAGCCACCGATCGACTGCGTGTGCGTGCAACTCGGTCACGACGCTTCCGAGAGCACCGCGCTCTACGCGGTGCGCTACTGGATCGTCGACGTGGCCCGCGACACGCCCACCGACAGCGAGCTGCGATCGCGCGTACACGCGGCGTTGCGTCGCAACAGCATCCCCATGGCGCTCCCGGCCACCACCACCTTCAACGCCAACCTCGACCACCTGGGCGGGCAGGCCCAGCGCCAGCGCCGTCGCGAGCGGGCCTACAACGCGGTGCGCGGCGTGGAACTGTTCCGCTCGCTCACCGACGCCGAGTGCGAACAACTGGCCTCCACCGTTAGCTTCTACCCCTTCGCCGCTGGCGAGGTGATGACCCGGCAGGGCGCCGTGGCCCATCATCTCTACCTGGTGGCGGCTGGCGAGGTGGAGGCGCGGGTGGCGGCCGAGGGCAACGAGGCCACCGTGAGTCGCATCGCCGCCCCGGGCTTCTTCGGCGAGATGGGCCTCCTCACCGGCGCCCCTCGCAAGGCGAGCGTGTACGCGACCACCGCCACCGAGTGTTTCAAGATGGAGCACGAGGGCTTCGAGCGGGTGATCCACAACCGCCCCGAGGTGGCGCGGGATCTCGCCGCGGTGCTGGCCAAACGGCAGGTGGAGCTCGAGGCCGTCACCAGCCACGTCGACGCGGCCAACCGCGCCGCGAAGGAGCGCGAGGAGGCCGAGCGCATCGGCGAGCGCATCCGCGCCTTCTTCGGGCTGGAAAGCTAGTTGCCTCTCGCCCTCTTCGACCTCGACCGCACCCTGATCTCGGTCAACAGCGGCAAGCTGTGGGTGCAGCGCGAGCTGAGCCTGGGCCACGTCAGCCGCTGGCAGGCGATGCGCGCCGCCGCGTGGATCTCGGGCTACCACCTTGGCTTCACCAGGCTGGAGCAAGTCGTGCTCGACGCCATCGCCACCCTCGAGGGCGCCACCGAGGGCGAGATCCGCGACCGGACAGAGGCCTTCTACGCCGAGATGGTGGCTAGCACCTACCGGCCCGGCGCTCGGCAGGTCGTGTCGCGACACAAGGAGCAAGGCGACGTGGTGGCACTGCTCACCACCTCGTCGAACTACCTGTGCGCGCCAGTGCAGCGGGAGTTCGGCATCGATCACGCCCTCTGCAACCGCTTCGAGGTGCGCGACGGCGCCTTCACCGGCAAGCCCGACGGACCCATCTGCTTCGGCGCCGGGAAACTCCACCACGCGCGCGCCTTCGCCGAGGCACAGCGGCTCCCGCTGGAAGAAGCGAGCTTCTACACCGACTCGGTGTCAGACTTGCCCGTGCTCGAGGTGGTCAAGACGCCGGTGGCGGTGAATCCCGATCCCCGGTTGCGACGAGTGGCGCGGCAGCGGGGGTGGGAGATCGTCGACTGGGGGTGAGCAGCGTGGGCGGCCTCACGCGGGGCGGGGCCCCACCTCGCAGGTGACCGCGACGCCCGGGATCCGCACGCCGCTTCGCGGGCGGGTCCTGTCGCCCCTGTCGTCCCCATCGGCTTCGCTGCGCTCCGCGATGGGGCGCGACAGGGGCACCACCCGCTGGCCCCCGGCCAGACCCGGGCGCCGCGGTCACGCGACGATACCCCGGGGCTGCGGGCTTTGATCTACTGCTTTTCGGTGTTCGAAGCACAGCCCGCAGTCGCCGTTATCGGCCTTCGATGCGCGCGCCTGCTCCGCCTCAGCGGCCAAACGGGCGCGCGCCACGAGCGACGGCGGGGAGCGCAGCGACCGGACGGCGAGCACCCCGCGGAGCGCCGAGGGGGGGGCGGAAGCCCTCCGCTCCGCCTAGATCGCCATCCCGTAAATCCCATACAGCATCATCTTGGGATTGATGGTCTTCAGCTCCACCAG
>Ga0194131_10005733_pt1 | contig 17686 bp, 11 predicted proteins | sample TA2KigO120mmetaG_FD_148631 | JGI IMG/M metagenome (GOLD analysis project Ga0194131, IMG submission 148631) | Freshwater microbial communities from Lake Tanganyika, Tanzania - TA2015053 Kigoma Offshore 120m | ecosystem: Environmental > Aquatic > Freshwater > Lake | place: Tanzania: Lake... | reverse complement strand
ACTCGCGGTGGCACGCATATTGGCAACAGAGGCCTCGGCATGTGGGGCAAGTGGCTCTACATGGAGACGCCGGACAATTATCTGGTATCGCTTGACGCGGCGACGGGCAAAGAGCGTTGGCATAAGCAAATCGCGCCGTTCGAGCGGCAGTATTTTTCGACGATGGCGCCGATCGTGGTCGGCAATCACATCATCGTGGGGACGGGGAATGATCTGGACGCTCCCGGGTTTGTGCAGGCGCACGATCCGGAGACCGGCGAGGTCCAGTGGCGGACCTACACGGTGCCGACGAAGAAGGGCGATCCAGGGCTGGAGACCTGGGGGACGCTGGAGGGCGCGAAGCTGGGAGCGGGCAATGTCTGGATTCCGGGTGCGTACGATCCCGAGACGAAGCTCTACATTTTCGGCACGGGAAATCCGTCGCCGTCATACACGAATCCGCCGAGCCGAGATGGCGATAATCTATTCACCTGTTCGCTGGTGGCGTTGAACGTCGAGACGGGCAAGATGGCATGGTACTACCAACTGAACCCTCACGACACGCATGACTGGGATTCGAGCGAGACGCCGATTCTGGTCGATGGCGAATTTAAGGGCAGGATGCGGAAGATGGCGCTGCACGCCGATCGGAACGGGTACTTTTACGTTGTCGACCGGACGAATGGCGAGCATCTGTTGACGAGTAAGTTCTCCGACACCGTGAATTGGGTGAAAGAGATCAACGCGAAGGGGCAGACGATTCGCGATCCGAAAAAGGATTCGACCGTGGGCGGGACGTTGGTGTCGCCAAACAACTACGGCGCGACGAACTGGCCGCCGGCGGCCTATTCGCCAGACACGGGACTGTTCTACGTGCCGCAGAGCGACACGTATGCGATGTACTACTTGACCGAGACCGATCCACGCGGCGCGATGGGCTTGGGTGGGAAAGACGAGCAGTTTGTGGCGTCGATGGGGTCCTATCTAACCGCGATCGATTACAAGACGGGGAAGATTGCGTGGCGGCATAGGTATCCGGGGGCGGGCGGTTTTGGCGGCGGCAACGGGGTTTTGACGACGGCGTCGAAGCTGGTGTTTGCCGGCGACATCGGCGGCAACATCGTGGCGTGTGACGCGGCGAACGGGAAGATCCTTTGGCACTCGCGGTTGGGGAGTGTTTCGAACGCGCCGCAGACGTACATGATCGACGGAAGGCAGTATTTGTTGGTGGCGGCGGGCGATGCGCTGTTTGCGTTCTATCTGCATCCGTAAACGGTTTCGGAAAGGCCTCATGCAATAATAGGAATTCGCATGGACGACGCCAAAATTCGTAGAGAAGCCCTGTATAACGCACTTTCGGAGCGGATTCTGTTGCTGGATGGGGCAATGGGGACGATGATCCAGCGCTGCGATCTGCACGCGCACGACTACGGTGGAGCGAAGCTGGAAGGCTGTCCGGAAAATCTTGTCGTCACTCGGCCGGATGTGATTCAGGACATTCATCGGAAGTACTTGGCGGCGGGGAGCGATATCGTCGAGACCGATACGTTTGGCTCGATGTCGGTGGTGCTGGCGGAGTATGGGATCGCCGAGAAGGCGTATGAGTTGAGCCGGGAGGCGGCGCGGTTGGCGCGCGTGGCGTGCGATGAGTTTTCGACGGCTGCGAAGCCGCGGTTTGTGGCCGCGTCGGTCGGGCCGACGACGAAGATGATCGCGCTGACCGGCGGTATCACCTTTCCGAAACTGGTCGACTCCTACTACGAACAGTTTCGCGGGGTGATGGACGGTGGCGCGGATCTTATTTTGATCGAAACCTGTCCCGACACGTTGAACGTCAAGGCGGCCCTGCGAGCGTCCGAGCGGCTGTCGCGAGAGCTTGGCTTCCGGATACCGACGATGGTTTCAGGCACGATCGAGAACATGGGTACGATGCTCGCGGGGCAGACGGCCGAGACGCTGTACAGCGCGGTCGCTCATGCGGATTTGCTGTCGGTTGGACTGAACTGCGCGACCGGCCCGGAGTTCATGACCGACCACATCCGCTCGCTGCATGAGATCGCCGAGACGCGTATTTCCTGCTATCCGAACGCTGGTTTGCCGAATGAGGAAGGGAAGTATCTCGAGACGCCCGAGACGCTGGCCTCGCAACTCGAGCGCTTCGTTGACAACGGCTGGTTGAACATCATCGGTGGCTGCTGTGGGACGACGCCCGACCATATCGCCGCGATCGGCAGGATGATTGACGGCAAGAAGCCGCGCGCATCGAGGAAGTCGACGCATCGCTCGTTCTACTCGGGCGTGGATTTGGTCGAGGCCGACGATTCGAATCGACCGCTGATTGTGGGCGAGCGGACGAACGTGATCGGTTCGCGGCTGTTCAAGAACATGGTCGCCGAGGAGAAGTGGGAAGAGGCCACCGACATCGCTCGGCGGCAGGTGAAGAACGGCGCGCATATCGTCGATGTCTGCTTGCAGTCGTCCGATCGGGATGAGATGCAGGACATCGATCCGTTCTATTCAAAGCTGATCCGCAAGGTTACGGCGCCGATCATGATCGACACGACAGATCCCAAAGCGGTCGAACTGGGGTTGACCTATTGCCAGGGCAAGTCGATTATCAATTCCGTAAATCTTGAGGACGGCGAAGAGAAGTTCGAAAAGATGTGCCCGGTGGCGAAGTCGTACGGCGCGGCTCTGGTCATCGGCACAATCGACGAAGATCCGGTGCAGGCGCAGGCGTTTACACGAGAGCGCAAACTTGAGGTCGCCAAGCGGTCCGTCGATTTGCTGACGAACAAGTATGGGATCAAGCCCGAAGACATCATCATCGATCCGCTGGTGTTCCCGTGCGCGACCGGTGACGAAAACTACATTGGCGGCGCTGTCGAGACGATCGAGGCGCTGCGGCTGATTAAGGCCGAGATCCCGTATGTAAAGACGGTGCTCGGAGTTTCGAATATTTCTTTTGGCCTGCCGGCGGAGGCGCGCGAAGTTGTCAACTCGGTCTTCCTGTACTACTGCACGAAAGCCGGGTTGGATCTGGCGATCGTGAATGCGGAGAAGCTGGAGCGGTTCGCTTCGATTCCCGAAGAAGAGCGCCGTCTGGCCGAGCATCTGTTGTTCAATACGCCGCCGGCGGGCGATCATGCGCCCGAGGATTGGCGCGCGCAGACGAAGGAACAGAAGGCGGCGATCAACCAGCATCACATTGCCGCGATCGCCGAGCACTTCCGCAAAGCGGCGCCGAAGGTGAAGGCGAAGGCGGCGGATTTGCCGCTCGATGAACGGCTCGCCAACTACATCATTCAGGGTTCGAAGGACGGGTTGGTCGAAGATCTGAATTTGAAACTGGCCGAGGGCGCGGGCCCGCTCGAGATTGTGAATGGCCCGCTGATGGCGGGGATGAACGAAGTCGGGCGTCTGTTCAACAACAACGAGTTGATTGTCGCCGAGGTGTTGCAGTCTGCCGAGGCGATGAAGGCCGGCGTGGCGCATCTGGAGCAGTTCATGGAGAAGGCCGACACGGCGGCGCGGGGCAAGATTGTGCTCGCGACGGTGAAGGGCGATGTCCACGATATCGGCAAGAATCTGGTCGAGATCATTTTGGCCAACAATGGCTATACGGTGGTGAATCTTGGCATTAAAGTTACGTCGGACGAACTGGTGAAGGCGTATCTGAAACACAAGCCGGACGCTGTCGGGTTGTCGGGGCTGCTGGTGAAGAGCACGCAACAGATGGTGACGACGGCGGGCGATTTTAAAGCGGCGGGAATTTCGGTTCCGTTACTGGTGGGCGGCGCGGCGTTAAGCGAGAAGTTCGCCAAGACGCGCATCGCACCGGAGTATGCCGCGCCGACTTTTTATTGCAAAGACGCGATGACGGGGTTGCGCGTGATGAACGAAATCAGTTCACCGGACACGCGTGAGACGGCGCTGAAGGCTGCGACGTGGAACTCCGATATTGCGGCTCCCGCGCCGGCGGCGGAGGTTGCGGTTAATACAAGCGAGCAGCGTTCAACGAAGGTCCGCATTGATGTTCCGATTCCCGCCGCGCCGTACTTCGACCGCAAGAAGCGCGACATTCCGCAGTTGGCCGAGTTGTGGAGCTACATCAATCCGTTCATGCTGTATGGGCGGCATATGGGCTTCAAGGGGAACTTCGAGAAGCTGCTGGCCGAGCGAGATCCGAAGGCTCTCGAACTGTTCGACGAAATGGAAGAGGTCAAGAAGTGGGCGGCGGGCTTTATGAAGGCGCGCGCGGTTTGGCAGTTCTTCGAGACGGAGCGGGCGGGGAATACGATTCACCTGTTTGAACGCGGGGCGTCGTCGCCGGTACACGGCTTTGCGTTTGGGCGGCAACCGAAGGACGACGGTCTGTGTTTGAGCGATTACGTTTTGCCGGCGGGCGACGACGGACGGCGCGATCAGATCTGTCTGTTCGTCACCACGGCGGGCGAGGGGATTCGCGAGCGGAGTGAAGAGTGCAAGGCGAAGGGCAAGTACCTGCGCGCGCACGCGCTGCAGGCGCTAGCGATCGAAACCGCCGAGGGCGCGGCGGAGTGGCTGCACCGGCGCATTCGCGAGGACTGGGGCTTCCCGGACTCGCCGACGATGACGATGCAGGAGCGGTTTACTTCGCGCTATCACGGCAAGCGCTATAGCTTCGGGTATCCGGCGTGTCCGAACCTGGACGATCAGGTGGGTATTTGGAAATTGATCCGGCCTGAAGAGATCGGCGTTCAGTTGACCGAGGGCATGATGATGGAACCCGAGGCGAGCGTCAGCGCGCTGGTTTTCCACCACCCCGATTGCGCGTACTTTACGGCGACGGCGGCGGAGTTAGTGGAGGCGTAGACTACTTGTTGCGCTAACAGCCCGTGGTTTAAGTCGGAATCCGGCCGGAATGCCGATTCGAGACTCTTTTGCGGGGATACCAAATGGTCAACTGGCCGCTGAGAATGCGCTGTAGGGCATCTGTGGGCCTCGGTTTTTTGCCGCTTTCGCCAATCCTCAGAATAGGGACTTTAACCACGGGCTGCTAAGTCAGGCGGGCGGCATAGTGCGGCTGCGTTTACCGGCGATACATCGTCTCCCCGTTCCTGCCGCAACCGCGCTAAGATAACAAGCTTGTTCACCTCCATTCGCTTTCGCCTCAGTGTAATGATGCTCCTCGAGTACATGGTTTGGGGGGCTTGGTATCCGGACTTCTCGGCCTACATGGGAAAAGTCCTCAAGCTCTCCGATGGCCAGATAGGAGGGATCTATTCGCTGTTGCCGATTGGCTGCCTGATCGCGCCGTTCTTCATCGGTCAACTCGCCGATCGATTTGTGCCGACGGACAAGCTTCTTGCAGTTTTGCATCTGGCGGGCGCGGCGCCTTTGGCGATCATGGCGACGGCCACCAACTACGACGGCGTCTTGATGTGGATGCTGCTGTGGGCGCTGCTTTATGGTCCGACGTTGGCGCTTACGAATTCGATCTGCTTTCATCACATGCCCGAGGCCGAAGGCGAATTTTCGCTGGTGCGCGTGTGGGGCACGATCGGGTGGATCGCGGTCGGGCTGTTGCTTGGCATCGTGCTGCGCGAATGGATTCCTGGCGCGGTGGGCGGGCTCGGCGGATTCGACGGCATGTGGGTGGCGGCGGGGTTGTCCGCCATTCTTGGTGTCTTTTGTTTCACGCTGCCACACACGCCTCCGGCGCGCAAGAACGATAGTCCGCTGGCGTTTCTGGGTGCATTGCAACTGCTGAAGAACAAAGAATTCGCGATCTTTCTGTGCCTCTCGTTTGTCGTGGCGACCGAACTGATGTTCTACTTCATCCTGACTGGGCCGTTCCTTTATTCGATCGGGCTGCCAGATGGCCAGGCGCCGGCATGGATGGCGATCGCGCAGGCGGCCGAGATCTTCACGATGATCTTTCTGCCGAAGATGTTGAAAAAGTGGGGCATTCGCGGGACGATGGCTGTCGGTATTCTGGCGTGGCCGGTGCGGTATGCGATCTTCGCGCTCGGCGGTCCGCTGTGGCTGGTGCTGGCATCGCTAACGCTTCACGGCATCTGCTATGTCTGCTTCTTCACGGCGTCCTACATCTATGTAGATCAAGTCGCGGGGCCCGAGATTCGTGCGTCGGCGCAGGGTCTGATTGCGTTCGTGCTGCTCGGCGCGGGCATGGTAGTCGGGAGTTGGTTTGCGGGCTATATCGCCGACATGTACAAGAACGACTACACCAGCATCTTCATGGTTCCACTGGTGCTGACGGTCCTATGCGCGGTCGTTTTTATGGCGCTGTTCCGGCCTACGTCCCGAGCGGCGGAATGAGGAGTTTGGCGATCCGGGCGCGCTAGTAGGACTGTGAACTATCTTGCCTACTTGTTGTGCGCGGTCTTAGTCTTTCCTGCAGTGTTGCTGGGCGGCGCGCTGGTGGCGATTCGAACAGCCACGGCGGGCACGGCTTCGTTCTGGGGATTTTTATGGGAGTTGTTCAAAGGGTTCATCGACCTTCTCGACAGTCCCGTGCGTTTATTGGGACTCTTGGCCTCGGTCGTCGTGTTTTTCGCCGCTGGGGCGATAGATGCGTGTCGTGTGCCGGCACACCTAGTGATCGCAGGACTCGGCGTTGCAGCGACGGCGTATTTTTTCTGGCTGACGGGTCGCGAGGCGATCGGGTGGTTTCCGTTCTTCGTACCCTCGCTGATTGGCGCTGGATTGAGTGTCTGGTTCGCCTGCAAACGGTAACATTTGCAACGCTTAAGGCGTTATCGTAGTAGGTAGCTCAAACATGCGCCACTGGGGTATTTTCATCGGCGGACTTCTGCTGCTCGGCCAGTCCGATAGGCCGAAATCGTTCGATCACGACGTGCAGCCGTTGCTGACCAAGAACTGTGTGATGTGCCACAACGACCGTATGCAGTCGGGCGGGATCGACATTCGTCCCTTTACGCAGCCTTCATCCGTCCTGGCGGCGCGCGAACCCTGGGAGCGCGTGGTGCAAAAAATCCGATCCGGAGAGATGCCTCCCAAGGGTCTGCCGAAGCCGAGTGTTGAAGAGATCGCCCGATTAACGGCGTTCTTGGAAGCCGAGTGGGATAAGGCCGACCGCAACACCAAGCCCGATCCGGGGCGCGTGACCGCGCGGCGTTTGAATCGTTCGGAGTACACGAATACGATTCGCGATTTGCTGGCCGTGGATTTTCGCGCGGAGAAGGACTTTCCGACCGACGACTCCGGCCACGGGTTCGACAATATCGGCGACGTATTGACGATTTCTCCGGTGCTGATGCAGAATTATCTGGAAGCGGCCGAGACGATCGCCTCGCGCGCGCTGGGCGCCGATCCACTGCCCGCCAAGCCGGTCGATTTTGAGTACCACAGCAAGAACAAGACAATCCGGCGCATCGGGCGGTCGAACATCGAAGTAACACATCGTGTTGACTGGGACGGCGAGTATGAAATTACCATCGGACTTCCCGGCGAGCGCGCCAAAGATGCCGCGCCGGTGAAGATGGGTTTTTGGATGGACGGCAAGCTCATCCACGAGCGGATGGTCGAAACGAAGCCCTCCGGACTCGTCTATTTCAACCCGTATTCCGAAGAGCACTTCCGCGTGTTCCTGCCAGAGGGCGACCACGTGTTTCGGGCGGGTTTCATCGACGATCCGTATGTTCTGACGCTCGATGATCGGGCCGCGTTCAGCGACAAGCTGAACAAGTTCCTGAACATGATCAAGTTCATCGGACCTTACCCGGCCAAGGTCGAGCGGGCGTCGCGGAAAAAGATTCTGATCTGCGATCCGAACTCCGGGCAGGCCTGCGTATCGAAGATTCTGACGACACTGGCGCGGCGAGCGTATCGCCGCCCGGTAACTCGCGCCGATGTCGCGCCGCTCGAAGGATTCGTCGCGTTGGCCAAGAAAGACGGGCAGTCGGTTGAACAGGGCTTGCAGCTTGCGATTCAAGCTATTTTGACCTCGCCTCACTTCCTGTTCCGTGTGGAGCGGCATCCGGCTCCGACCGATCCGTTGCGTGTGCACAAGATCAGCGATAGCGAACTAGCGACGCGACTCTCTTACTTCCTGTGGAGTTCGATGCCGGACGAAGAGTTGCAGACGCTCGGTGAGTCGAACAAATTGCGAACCCCAAGCGCGCTGGCGGCGCAGGTGAAGCGCATGCTGGCCGATCCGAAGGCGGCGGCGCTGGCGGATAACTTCGCCGGGCAGTGGCTTGAAATTCGCAATCTCGATTCGGTGAAGCCCGATCCAAAGCTGTTCCCCGAGTGGGGGCCGGAGTTGAAAGACGCGATGCGCACCGAAACGCGGATGTTCTTCGAATCGATGCTGCGCGAGAATCGGCCGCTCGGAGAGTTTCTGGATGCGAAGTACACATTCGTGAATGAAGTGCTGGCAAAGCACTATGGGATCAAGGGCGTGACGGGCGCCGATTTCCGGCGCGTTGAATTGACGTCGGCCGAACGCGGTGGCATCTTGAGCCATGCGAGTGTGTTGACCGTTTCGAGCTATCCGACGCGCACTTCGCCGGTGATTCGCGGCAAGTACGTTCTGCAAAATATTCTTGGCGCGCCGCCGCCGCCGCCGCCACCCGACGTTCCGCCGCTCGATGAAGACGCCGTCGGCAGCGCTGGGTCGTTACGCCAACAATTGGAGAAGCACCGGACGAACGCCATCTGCGCGTCGTGTCACGACCGCATGGACTCTATGGGCTTTGGCCTTGAGAACTACGACGCCACAGGAAAGTGGCGCACCAAGGACGGCAAGTTCGAGATCGACTCGGGCGGCACGCTGCCCAACGGAAAGTCGTATAAGACTCCGACCGAATTCCGGGCAATTCTCCGCGAAGAAGTTCCCGCGTTTGCGCGCTGCATGACCGAGAAGATGATGACGTACGCGCTGGGTCGCGGACTGGAACGTTACGACCGGCGCACGACGGATGCGATATTGAAGAAAATGGCTGCATCGAACTATCCGTTCCAAATGCTGATTCAAGAGATAGTGGAGAGCTTTCCGTACCAGATGCGGCGCGGCGAGGCTCCGACAACAGAAACCGCACCCAAACCCAAACAGGTGGCAACACGATGATCACGCAGAAAGCTCTCTCCCGACGTACACTGCTTCGCGGATTCGGTACCGCGATCGCACTGCCGGCGCTGGATGCGATGGCGCCGGCGATGAACTCCTCGAAGATTCCTGGCAAAACGCCGGTCCGTATGGCGTTCGTCTATGTGCCGAACGGCCTCGACATGCGGCATTGGACGCCGACGGAAGAGGGAACGTTCACCGGTGAACTGCCGCGCATTTTGCGCCCTCTGGAACCGCTGCGGAATGAGTTCAACATCCTTTCGAACCTGACGCAGAACGGCGGGCGCGCGTTGCTGGATGGCGCGGGCGATCACGGCCGCTGCTGTGGCTCGTATCTCACGGGCGTTCATGTCAAGAAGACGATGGTCGACATCAAGGCCGGAATTTCCTGCGATCAAATCGCGGCCAATCAGGTTGGCTCGGCGACGCTGTTCCCGTCGTTGCAGGTTGGTCTGGAAGACGCGCGGCAGGCGGGCGATTGTGATTCCGGGTATTCCTGCGCCTACACCAACAATCTCTCGTGGAAGAGCGAGACGCAGCCGCTGCCGCCGCTGCTCGATCCGCGGGCGATGTTTGAGCGGTTGTTCGGCAAGGGGCCGGTGTTGTCGCCCGAAGCGCGGGCGAGGCAGGCGAAGTATCGAAAGAGCGTACTCGATCATGTGACGGCCGATACCAAGAAGCTGCAGGGCGATCTTGGGCCAACCGATCGCCGCAAGCTCGATGAGTATCTATCGTCGATTCGCGAAATCGAAAAGCAGTTTGAGAAAGCCGAAGGCGAGAACGCAAGGATCGATCCCGGCATGCCGAAGCCCTATGGCGTTCCGGCCGATTTCGCCGAACACTTCCGGCTGATGAGCGATATGATCACAGTGGCGTTCCAGGCTGATATGTCGCGAATCGTGACTTTCCTGGTCACGCGCGAAGGCACTTCGCGGCCGTATCGTGAGATCGGCATCGCCGATGGCCACCACCCGCTCACTCACCATCAGGGCAAGATGGAGCTGTTGGATAAGGTGACCAAGATCAACGAGTATCACATGCAGCAATTCGCGGCGTGGATGATGCGGTTGAAGTCGATCAAAGAGGGCGATGCGTCGATACTCGATAACTCGATGATCGTATATGGCGCCGGGCTCTCCGATGGCAACCGGCACACGCACGAGGATCTACCGGTGATGGTGATGGGCCGAGGCGGGAATCACTTCAAGGGCGGCCGCCGGATCACATATCGCAAGGAGACGCCGATCTCGAATTTGTACCTGACGATGATGGACCGGTTGGGCGTGCAGACCGACGACTTCGGCGATTCGACCGGGCGCATCGACGGCTTAAACCTCGGCTAACACCATGCAATTTTTCGGACAAGGAAAGCCAGTGGTTGGCGTGATCTTCGATTGCGATATGGGATCGCGGCCGGAGACGGCGTTGGCGTTGGCGGTCCTTTACGGGCTCGACGGCATGAACGAGTGCCGTGTTGTTGTCGTATCGAGCACGCGCTCGAATCTTGGTTCCGCGGCGTACTGCGAGGTGGTCGGCCGGTTCTACGCGGGCGCGGTTTCCGGCGCGTTCGGATCGTTCTCCCGCACGCTGCCCGTGGGTCTGCTGGCCGATGGCGCGATGAAAGACGACACGCCGATGTTGACTGTGCCGCTTTCCCGAAAGAACGCCGAAGGTAAGCCGCAGTACGAACACGGCATTCACAAACTGGTCGATACGGCGGTTGCTCCAGCGTTGGTGCGCAATGCGTTGACGGCGCAATTCGATCAGAACGCGATTGTCGTGCTCGCTGGGCCGCCGACGAACTTGTTGCAGATGCTGAAACTGCGCGATGTGCCCGAGCTTGTGAAGGCGAAGGTCAAGCATCTGGTTGCGGCTGATCCCAAGGGTGCGATGGCGCTAGCGGCGGCCGGGTGGCCGACACCGATCTACTCGATCAGCCCTTCCCTGGGTACGCAGGTGGTATTCCCCGCCGAGGCCGTGGACAAGGAGTTCGCGTGGTCGACGGCGCATCCGGTGGTTGATGCGTATAAGGCGGCCAAAGCGATGCCGTACGATTCGCCGACGTCGGAACTCGCCGCGGTACTGTACGCGGTGCGATCGGCCGATAAGGCGTTTGCGTTGTCCGAACCGGTAAATGGCGTGCGACAGGTGATGCTCGCGCCCGAGGCGAAGGACACGCTGCTGAAGACCTTCATTGAACTTGCGAGCGCGAAGCCAGTGCCGAAGCAGCGCTTCCGCAGGCCAGTTGCCGCCGATCCGGCAAAAGCCAAGCCTGAGCCGTCAAAGCCGGCCGAGCCCGTGAAGCCGTAATCCGCAACGCGGCGGCAGCGCAATTATTGTGATCGACTCTGTTCCGCATTTTCACACTTCTCCTGTGACGCCGGCTTGTGTAAGGCATACCGGCCAAATCACAAGGAGAAATTATGAATACCGTTGGATTGAAAAAAAACCCAAGCCAAGCCGGCTTCACGCTCATTGAACTATTGGTTGTCATTTCGACATCCGCGATCCTGATTGGAATGCTGCTGCCCGCGATTCAGAAGGTTCGCGAGGGATCGGCGCGCGCTCAGGCCATTAATAATTTGAAACAATTCGGGATCGCGGTGCACAACCTTGCGGATGTCCACAAGACGTTGCCCCCCACGTTCGCCGACGCGGCCAACGCGGCGGGGTTGCCCACTAACGGCGAATGGGATGGATTCAAGGCCTCGTCTTACACGGCGGTTGGTAAGACGTGGACGCTGGCGCTAACGCCGAAGCCCGGTGTGACCGGTACGGAAACGGCAAACGCGACGGGCACCTCCGACGGGCGGTTGTCGATCGTGTGGTCGCCGACACCGGGTTCCTCGCTGGGGCGGATTGCGATGTTCAACGCGATCGCATCCGAACTCACCGCCGCGACCGCGAAGGTGTTGGCTTTGGCGGCGAACGATACCGATCGCAGGGAGTTGATGCGGCAAGCTCTTCCAGCGATCCAATCGCCGGCGACCGTAGCGCAGACGCTGTCAATGTTCGCTGGCCCGGATGGCCGTGTTAGCTTTGCATCGGCCCGCGCAGGATCCGCCAGTTTCGCATTCAGTGACGGAAGTGTGCGGGTGATTCGAATGTCGCTTTGGAATGGAATCGAACGCGCGATGCAGCTTGGCGTTTACGGAGAGAAGTGGGACGCGTTGCCGGGCGCCGACAACGGCCAAGTGGATGCCGCGGATCTTTCGATCTGGCGCAACAACTTTGGGTCGACATCAGTAGCCGTGCCGGACGCACAATTGAACGCCTACCTGCAAGATCTGCTGCGGCAGTGGCAGAAGGCGCTGGAAGCCGGCGACCGCGTTGCCGCGCAGAAGGCGATCAAGACCTATCGCGATGCGGTGGCGACTTCCGCGGGTGCTACTCCGCCGCGGATCAGTCCTTTACACAGTGAAGCGCTGAAGGTTGGGTCGGAAATTCTCTCACCGAACTAACCAGCTTCGTTGCGAAGAAGTAAGAGCCGCCGCTTGGCGGCTCTTGCCGTTAGGACGAGAGTTAAATCGAATTTCCATCCCAGTAATGGCTCTCGTCGGGGATGAAGGTGACGCCGTGGCCGATCGCGACCAACCAGCCGCCAGGAATTTTGGCCCGCGAGGCGGTCATGTTCGATTTCAGAGTTTCGAACTTGAGCGATGGGCCGGCGGGCGCTTCGGATTTCTTGGCGGCGGGCTCAGCCTTGGGGACGGGCGCGGGATCGGAGTCCGGACCTCCAATTGTTTTGTAGTAGCCGGTGATCTCGGGGAGCTTCACATCGTACATCTCGCCGAGGTGGAGGAACCGGAGGCAATCGCGCTCCTCGAACGGATCCTCGATGATCGAGCCGAACGAGAGATTGATACGCTGCGATTGTTGAATACCGGTCTTTTTGTTGACCTTGATCGCTTCGAGTGTTTTGAGAGTTTCGAATTTAGCCATGGCCGGACCTCAGAAATAGAGTTTCAGGGCGAACTGTAATACTCTAGCATCGCGCGTACCTGTAACGACGCCGAAGCTGTTCTGCGAGGGGTCGACGGCGGTTGTGGTGGTCGTTAGCGTCGTGCCGACCGTCGTAAAGCTGGGATGATTGGGCGAGTTGAACGCTTCGGCGCGGAACTGGAAATAGCGGGCCCGGGACTCGAACGGGTAGAAGTGTTTCATCACGGCGGAATCCCAGCGATGAATGCCGGGGCGGCGCAGCGTGTTGCGGCCGAGATTTCCAAACGTGCCCGTAGCCGGGCGACCGAACGAGTTTACGCTGAACCATTGTTGGACCGTCTTCGGATATGTAACGGGCGCGATCAGAAGCGGCCGTTGGTTCTGGGCGCCGCCGATACCGGCGACATCGGTCGACATGACGACGTCGAACGCGGGCCCGGAGTTCATACGCGTGATGCCGGAGAACTGCCAGCCGTTGATGAACCACCCGGTCTGCCGATGACGCGTGAGTTTCGGCAGCTCGTAGATGTAGCTTGATGTGAGAATGTGGGTGCGGTCGAAGTCGGAGACGCCGCGTTCTTTGCGGGCGTTGCTCGTGTCGGGCGGAACGTCGCCGCCGCCGCGGTCGCTGGAGGCGTTGTCGATGCTCTTGGAGTATGTGTAAGCGAGCGTGATCGTCAACTGTCGCGACATGCGGCGGTTGAGGCTGACTTGCAGTGAGTTGTAGGTGGAGTTCGCCGTGGGCTGGCGTTCGGTGATGTTGCCGTAGCCTTGATACGGCCGGAGAGCGTTGACGTTAATCCCAGGGGTTGGCGGTTGCGGCTCGGAATTGTTCAGGTTGATCGGGCGCAGAAGATGAGTGCCCTTGTTGGCCTGGTAGGAGACTTTCAACACGGATCGCTTCGCCATTTCCTGTTCGATGCCGAGGCCCCATTGCTGCACGTACGGCGACTGCAACGGCGTGGCCATGACGGTAAGGTTCGGTGCGGGTTCGCCGGCGAGTGCGCCGCCGCCGGAGGGGTCCATGAATGGCGGCAGATTGATGGTGACGGAGCGATTGAAGGGCGGATTGTCGAAGGCATTGTTGATGAACGATCCGATCAGCGGACGGGTGTAGTTGATGCCGTAGCCGCCACGCAGCGCGGTCTTCTTCCGGCCGGTGATGTCCCAGGCGAAGCCGAAACGCGGCGCCCAGAGGTTGTGAAGATTGTTGGTTATGTTTTTTCCGTAGGGCGAGTTTTTTCCGGCGATGATAAGCCCGTTGAGCGGGTCGCCCGAGTTGGGCACGCGTTGCCCGTTGGCCGGATTGATTCGGACGGCCTTGGCGTGATCGAACAACTCGGGAACGAAGTTGGTCAGAACGTTTCGCGTATCCCAGGGGTTCAAGTAGCTCGAGTAACGGACGCCCATATTCAAGGTGAGGCGTGGAAGGATGCGAAGGTCGTCCTGGAAGAAGCTTTCTACCATGGCAAAGCGAGCGTGTGAAACGACCAGGCGTTCGGCTTCGCTGTAGGTGGAGGGAAGGCCGAGCAGGGCATTGGCAACCGGGTGGCGGCTGAATTGAGTGTTGAAAGCGTACTGACCGTTGATGAGCGGGCCAGTGGGGTTTTCACGATTGCCGCCATAGGCCGCGACGACGCCGAACTTGATCGTGTGCTGGCCCGCGATGCGGGTGATGTTGGAAGAAACATCGAAGTTGAACAGGTTCTTCAACCATGGACGGCCGATGTTGAGAACGGCATAGTTGCCGCCGAGCGAGAAATTGGGAATGGTATTCGAACCGTTGTCGAACAGCTTGGGGAGATCGATGCCGAGCGACTTGCGATCGACCTCGGGGTTGGCGGGATCCAGCGTAATCCGGCGCGCGGAGTAGGTGGCGACCGTCTCGCTCAGCCAACCGGCCCGCATGACTTTGGTGATGTTCAGATTCACATGGCGGCCGTCAACGTTGGCGACGGTGGCGTTGATGCCCGGGATACGCGTGGCCACGGAAGCCGTTTGCCAGCCACCGTAGGGGTTCTTGACGTCCGAGATGTCGAGGGTGGTGCGCCCGTAGATGCGAAACGTTTCGGAGAGATTGTGATCGAGCCGAAGCATGTACTCCCGCCAGAATTGCGTGGCGCCGTTGGCGCTGGTGTAGTTGAGCGTGCCCGGGCCGCGGAAGTTAGGAGCCGGATAGTTATCGAGGAGTTTCTTGGCGATCGGATTGATGCGGCTTCGCGGGATCATGCGATCGGGCCAGGGCGCGAGGGTGTCGGGATCGACGACAGCGGTGGCGGCCAGATTGGTGAAGTCGCCGTTGCGGTGCGCGATCTCCGGAACCTGCGTATTGACGGCCTCGCCGCGTGTGTGGATGCGATTGAACTCTTGCGTCCAGAAGAAAAACATTCTGTTGCGTTTCTTATCGAGCGGGCCGTGGAAGTTGTAGCCGAAGTTGTTGAGTTTGAGCGGAAGGACTTGGCGGGTGAGGTAGTCGCGGGCGTCAAGAGCGTCGTTGCGCGCAAAGTGATAGAGCGAGCCTTTGAAGAGCCGCGTGCCGCCGCGAGTAACGACGTTAACTTGGGAGAAACCGCCGCGGCCGTATTCCGCGCTAAAAGTGGACGTGACGACTTTGAATTCGGCGATGGTGTCGACACTTGTGAAAGTGTTGAGCGACCCGGAGCCGACTATGACGTCGGAGTTCGTACCGCCGTCGATGTTGAAGGCGGAGGCGGAATTGCGAGCGCCGTTGATGGAAATGGTGGGCGGCGTATTGGGATCGACGCGGTCGGGCATGTCGGAGGAGACGCCGGGGAGCAGTTCGATCAACGACATAAAGCTGCGGCCGTTGAGTTGGAGTTCGCGGACCTGATCGCCGGAGATGAGGCCGCCTTGTTCGCTCGATTCGGTGGAGATGAGCGAGGCGGTGTCTTCGACGTCGATCGATTGCGTGACGTCGCCGACGTTGAGCTTGAAGTCGGCGCGAACGCGATCGGAGATGTGTACGGCAATGCTGTTCTGGCGCGCGGGTTTGAAGCCGGTCTTGGTGACATCGACCCGATAACTGCCGATGAGCAAGGACGGCAGAGTGTACTCGCCTTCGGCAGCGGTCTTGGTACGCCGCGTCGCCCCGGTGTCGAGGTGGGTGGCGACGACCTCGGCGCCGGCGATTGCGGCGCCGGAAGCGTCGGTGACAATGCCGGTGATGGTCGCGGTGATTTCCTGCGCCGAAGCTCCGCTTGCGACGAGCAACACGGCCCAAACCCTTTGCAGCCCCATGGGGGGATTGTAACAGTTGGTAGAATTCGTTCTTGACCATTTGGATTCGAAGCGCGGCGGCTCCTATGCTTGGCCTCCTGGTGGCGGCCATCTGCATCTTGGCAATTGCACGGCAGATGCCTTGGTTGCCGGCATGGGACTTTCCTCTTTACTACTCCGCAGGGCGGTTGCCAGCGCATGAGATGTACAACGTGGAGAGGCAGCAAGCGGATCAGCGAATCATCTTCGAGGAAAACATCGCTCCACGGCGCACCCATTTCTTCGCGATTTACCTGCGGCCCGCCGTCTACAAACTGGTGCTGACGCCGCTCGCGCACCTGTCGTTTTGGAATGCGTACCTATTGTGGGCGGCGCTTCAAGCGGCTGGAATAATCGTTGGAGTGTATTTGTATTCGCGGCCTGGCAGAGTACCGCCGTACTTGTGGATCCTCCTTCCGATGTGTCCGCCACTGATCTCGACTGTCGCATGGGGCCAGGACGCTGGATTGGTATTTCTCATCATCGCGTACGCCTGGTCGCTTGGTGAGCGGGAACGATGGTTCTCGGCCGGCGCGGTTCTCGCGCTAACAGCCCGTGGTTTAAGTCGGAATCCGGCCGGAATGCCGATTCGAGACTCTTTTGCGGGGATACCAAATGGTCAACTGGCCGCTGAGAATGCGCTGTAGGGCATCTGTGGGCCTCGGTTTTTTGCCGCTTTCGCCAATCCTCAGAATAGGGACTTTAACCACGGGCTGCTAAGTCTCGTCAAGTGGAATTTGTTCCTTTTGATCTTTCCGCTTATGGTGGTGCAACGCAAGTGGCGGATGTTGTCGGGCTTCGCGGTGATCGCATCGCTAGGCGCGGCGGCGTCCATCGCCATAGCGGGTTGGGATGGGACGGATTCCTACCTACAACTTCTACTTCACAAAGATGGGGACGTTCACGCCGCGCAGATGTCGTCCGTGCGGGGGCTGATGGTCCTCGGCGGGGCTCCGGCGGCGGTGATCGGAGCGGTGCTTGTCGTCCTAAACGTGGTGTTGTGGTGGATGCAGCGCCGTCTAACATGGCGCTACGCTTTCGCGCTCGGCGTCACGGGATGTGTCGCTCTGTCGTATCACACGATGCACTACGATTCGCTATTCATGCTCGCCCCGCTGCTGCTGCTGCGCGACGATTCCTACGTCTCGTCGCTCCCGTTTCAGGTGTTGTTCTTGCTTTGGATGACGCCGATGCCGGATTTTGGATATACGAAAACGCTGCTGGTGGCGGCGCCCCAATTTGTGGTCTTCGCATGTGCCTTCAGACAGTTGCGGCAGGAGAACAACGCGCGCTTATAGCGCGCCGAAGACAGCTTTTCCGCCGACCACCGTGGCCTTCGGCGCGATGTTGCGGAAGGCGTCGTCGGTGCACTTGAGGAAGTCCTCTTCAATGACG
>Ga0194131_10005732_pt1 | contig 17688 bp, 31 predicted proteins | sample TA2KigO120mmetaG_FD_148631 | JGI IMG/M metagenome (GOLD analysis project Ga0194131, IMG submission 148631) | Freshwater microbial communities from Lake Tanganyika, Tanzania - TA2015053 Kigoma Offshore 120m | ecosystem: Environmental > Aquatic > Freshwater > Lake | place: Tanzania: Lake... | reverse complement strand
TCGGCTACGTGGGCACGGAGGCAACCATCGCCTTCCACTCCTTCGCCAAGACTATTGACAACCAAGTCAGCGGCGAGGACGTCATGGAGCGGTACCAGGCAGTGAAGGGCAAGATCGCCAAGCTGGGTCAAGAGAAACAGAACATCGTCATCGAGAAGGTGGCAGAGTACGTCACCAAGAAGCTGAAGACGCTGGACGACAACCAGGGTGCCAACCTCCGAGACTTCATGGCAGACCTTCCCGGCGAGCTTCGAGTGTCGGCCTGGTCCAAGCTGACTGCAGGGGGTGTGGACAATCTAGAGCTGGCCAAGTCGGTCCACAAGTGGTGCGTCGCTTCTATCCTGGACGTCTTCGGAGTGAAGAACGACAGCAGCGCGGTGCACGAGGCGAAAGTTGCTAAGAAGAAGGGCAAGTGAGGTGACGCGAGGTGACGTCACCCATACTCACCTCTGAGGGCGAGCAGGCGGCTAAACAAAAGGGTCGTCTGTTCGACCTTGATTTCTGGAAAGAGCGTGTCCAAAAGAGATACAAGCGCAGCATCAAGAAAGGGTTGTCACCCGATCACTCGATGGCCATCTATCTGATGGAGATGTCTAGCGTCAAGAATCTGGACAGGCTGATTCGGTGGTGCAACAAACGGGGTCTCACAGTCTACTTCAAGCGTCACGAGAACGGAACTTACGACGAATGCTTCAAATCCATCATGATCGCTGCCAATGCCTCGCCCATCAAGCAAGTGGTCTACCTCCTCCACGAGTGCGGTCACCACCTCATCCACCAACACCCAGGTGAGCCCAATCGTTTTCTCATGGGTTACGATCAGACAGATACCCGCATCACTCGCACCTTCCAGCACCGCTTGGCGTGCTTGGAGGAGGAGATGGAAGCTTGGCAGAGGGGGAGAAATCTAGCAAAAAAGCTCAAGTTGAGGATTGACGAAGACGTTCTCGATCTCATCAGGACTAATTGTCTTAAATCTTACGTGAAGTGGTCTGTTAGACAGAAAAGTGGCAAGCGGTGAATAAAAACAATCCCATCCTGCTGACAGCTCTCGCACACCAAGAAGCGTACGACGCGGGCATCGTACCGCCTGATAAAGATTTTAGTCATGACATGAACAACATTCTAAGCCAACTCACACCAGAAGAGTCGCGGAGGGTTCGCCGTAAGTTCAGAAAACTGTGGCGCAAATTAGCTAGATATAATCCAATTCTCACAGCAGATGAATTAATTCGTAGTTCAGACACGTCAAGACGTACCGGTTTGGGCATCAAGGAGCCCACCCGGTGGCACCGTGCTGCTAGAAAAGCAGTTGTCCATTGGGAGTTATACAAGAGAGCACGTCAGAAGCTGTCAGATTAATTTGACTTTATTGCGCATCATAGATGTTTGGTCGTCAATCTGCGGGTTGACCAACTTGACCTTGCAAATTCACACATGAAAATGGTAATATAGACACGTGGGCAACAACAGGCAAAACAGCATCACTTACGTTCAACCGGGCGACCGGGAAGCGTGGGTCGACTGGCCTGAGCCACGTAAGACTCCGCCCTCTTTTATGCCTGCAGACAGTGTGCAGTGCAGCATCTGTCGAGGTCACGGTGGATGGAATTTGCTCCTGGGCGCTTATCCCTTCGGCGTGGGACGTGAAAACACGTCTGAAGCACGTCACGCATATTCACACATGAAAGCTGTGTGCCATGCTTGCAATGGGCACGGCTGGACCAGAGCATCAGGCAAGCGCTGTATCCATGAGTTGCGATGGGATGGTGTCGTAGAACGTCGCACACAGTTCACATGCGTGCGCTGTGGACACACAGTTCGTTGGGACACGCGGGGTAAACAGTGAAACGCACCATGGTTCAACGACCAGACGTTTCTGGGTACGTTCTCCTCCATCAAAAATTGCACTATTCACACGCAGTTGAATTTACACCTCTAGATCGATCTTTCGTCCGAGTGAGGTCTTGGAATGCACCTGCCAACATCTGCTGTCCTGCAGTCAACTGGACGCTTGTGTCCTCTCATAATCTAAAGCTCCAGCCGAGCCGTGACTTGTGGCGTGCTATGCGTAAGCGTGGTTACTGGGTCTGGTTAGGTGGCAGGTCAAAAGAATTACCGGAGGTCTTCTGTGCGTCACAATAAAGTTGTTTGGAATCAGAAACCTAACACTAATTCGTCTTACAGCGCCGAGCACAAATTGCGTCCTCGTGCTTACTTGCCTGACGCAGTAGTATCAGATGAAGTTGCAGAGAAGTTAGTATCGAATCTTCAACCCGGGGCGCTGTGGCAAGTGTCTGTACAGAGCTTCTCTGCTTGTCCGGAGCAGAAAGACGTGGAAGCACCGCCTCATCCTTACGGGTCACAAGGCTGGGGCATCTTAGCACACGCAAAGGGCACAATCGCCATCTACTTGGGAACAACTCGAGTGAATGAGAGCAATCGTGGTCGGGCAGTCTCTGTGCTTAGGCACACTTTTATGGTAGAAGGTAGCATCTACTTGGTGCGAAATATCACAGATTTTGAACCCGTTGTCTGATATGTGTCTATCGCAGATGCAAGTCAGCGCACGAAAGAAGTATAATAGATCCATGGCATATATCAAGAAGGGTGACCTTCTGGTCAGTAAGTTGCACGGCACCAAGTACATCGCGGAGAGTGATGATTACATCAAGCGAGTCCCGGGTACGGGAGAGTACTTCGACGACTGGAAATTCGTCCCAGCCGTGGACACCCTTGATCCTGAGACGGGTCGCAGAGGTTTCATGTACCTCCGCGAAGTCTCGCTGGTTTCACAATCAGCTTGTTGATTCGATCTAAGAACGACATGAATCACATTACTCTTCTTCAGTTTCCTGCGCTTTTGGTCCTGTTCGTGGCACAAGCCGCTTACATGAAGTACCTCTTCGAGTCTCTCAGACGCAAGATCTACATGGATGTGATGGACTATCTCATCATCCAGGCTAAGCGAGAGAATGGAGGAAAACTTCCCAAAGATTTCGAGCAGCAGCTCTCCAGATTCGGCAGCAGCCACTTGCGCCTGGTTCGTAAAGACAACAAGTGAGATCAACAGCAAATAAATTTTTAACAAGGTCTTGCAAAAGAAAGACCCGACGGATTAGGATGGTAATATGGTGAGACGCCTCGGATCAACGATCTTGATCATGAGCTTGACTGGCTGCGCATACCGCTATGGTGCGGGTTATTACATCTCGAATGACCAACCGCCTGTAGCCCAACCAATCCCACAAGAAACTCAACCCATTGCCTCGGCGGAACCCATCGAGGAGGACTGCGAGCAGGTGATCGAACAGCTAGAGGTGACGAACCGACTGGACAATAAGAACAACACGATCACCACGACCGCAGTCACCAAGAGAGACCGGACCACGAAGTGTCCGTGAACGAAATGTCTACGAAGAGCTCATGATCGATGCATAGGAAGACGAGACCTCGCGGCGGGATTAGCTGCTGAGGAGTCGGAAGAACAAACAGATTAACTCCCTTAAATCAAGGGTTGTTATAATAAACAAAACAGAGAAATAGAGAAAATACTATGAAGAACAGCAACACATACACCGCATTCGTCGTTCGCGACGCCAACACCCGCCGCTTCCTCAACCGCAAGGTCTACACGGGACGCATTCGCGGTATCTGGGACGAGGCGGGCTTCGCCCAAATCTTCTACAGCCGCAAGAAGGCGCAATCATGCGCAAGCAATATCAATGCTCGCCGCCCCGAGGGTGACTCTGCGTTTTTCGCTCAGGTTCGAGAAATCGAGCTCACGCGTCGGGCTCCTCGGCGCGCTCGCTGATGCAGTGATGCCCCGCCGGAGAGGCTGATATCTCCGGCAACCAACGGCCACGTATCCCAGGGGCAGAGGAAGTCGACTTAAAATCGATTCAGGGTGGGTTCGAATCCCGCGGTGGCCACAAACAAACTTTCTCCCGGTATCGGACGGGTCTTCTAAGCCTGAGCACCGTAGCTGGATCAACGGGGGTTCGAATCCCTCCCGGGAGGCAAAGCTGAATACATTTTGCTCTTTGATAATATAATAAAAAAGTTGATAATAAAAACTTTGCGGGTTTAGCTCAGTTGGTAGAGCAGAAGTTTTCCAAACTTCAGGTCGTCGGTTCAAGCCCGTCAACCCGCTCAATGGAGAGATGTTCGAGTGGTTTAAGAAGCAACATTGGAAATGTTGTGTGTTATAAAAGGCACCCAGGGTTCGAATCCCTGTCTCTCCGCTGGTAGCACCTTTGTACTGAGGAATATTATGTTTAGAGAATATGTACCAGATAAACCGGGAATATTCCTACCTCCAATAGAGATTCAGGAACATCCGCAGAAGGGCTACATCTGCGTTGCTGCGCAAGATATCATGATGGGCACCTTGATCGAGAGATGCCCAACGATAAAGATTTCCGCTGGAATAATGAAAGAATTAACCGTTCTAAACAACGGTAGAACATTCGTGCACGATTATGTATTTCAACACGTACAAAATGGATTCGCTTATTGGGCAATGGGGTACGGTGGTATCTATAGCCACTCGAATGAGCCTAACGCAAGATGGTACATAGAATATCATACTAATGGACGAGACACTATCAATGTCAAAGCGATTAAGGACATCTCGAAAGGTGAAGAAATAGCGTACAGGTACTTAACTAAATCGCTAGAACAACATTTATGGTTCGAGCCTGTCGATTGAAACCGCCTGGAACGCGGTTGTACTTTAAAAGGTACTGTGGGTTCGAATCCCTGTCTCTCCGCTGAGGTGTGGTGTAATGGCAACACGCCAGACTTTGAATCTGTCCGATGTAGGTTCGACTCCTGCCACCTCAACAAAGTTTAATTTTGGCCCCGTCGTCTAGCGGTCAGGACTCAGGGTTTTCATCCCTGCTACGCGGATTCGAATTCCGCCGGGGTCGCCAATTTAGCACAACCAGAAGGAACAAATATGTCTGACAGAAAAAGTGCATTTTTAACTCTCGTCTCCGGTTTATACAACCACCTCGTGAAGTATTGGCCCAGCTTGACCATGTTCATGGTCCTCGTCATCGCCGGTAAATACCTAGACAGCTGGGCAACCTTCATGCTCGCGATTGCATTCTGGGTGATCCACAGCGGGATCATCGACGACGCCGTGGTCTGATGCAAGTTCACGCGAGAAAGAGGTATAGTAGAACCATGGCAAACGGCAAGTACGAGACGGCCCTGATGACCCTAATCCCATCCAACCCGAAAGAGTGGACTCCGACCCACGTCGATCTGCTCACGGCGGCCAGCACGGTGGACAGCCTGACGGACAGCATCGTCGATGATTCTCGCCGCATGGCGAAGAAGTTCGAGTCGTACGCCACCGAGGTGGAGGCCCGGGGTGTGGGTTGGTCCCCCTCGGTGCTCGTCACGGGCACCCTGGAGATCAACATCGCGAAGCTGGAGGTCCACAAGGAATACCTTCGGATGATGGTTCGAACCGCGTACGGCAAGGACGCCCTCAAGGACTTCATGGCCCAGGTGATGGGCTGATTGCAAGTTCGCGCGCGAAAGAGATAGGATTGGACCATGAAGATCAAGATCAAGATCGGTTCGGTAGTGACTTGGATGGGCAGCTCGTGGATCGTCACGAAGGTGGGAAAGACCTGCTGCGTCGTTGCGAAGCCCGGTGACCCTTCGGTGACCGGCCTGGCCTTTCGAAACGAGCTCAGCGATCCGGGCCCGTGGCGCTGAGCTCGTCAAGTGATTTCCATGACAGCGCAACAGCTTCAAGACTATCTCGTTTCACCGCGTCAAAGATATAACAGGGTTCTACCTGCGATATCCTGCCATGACGGTTTTCGTATGTCCGTCCAGGTTGGAGCTTACGCCTACTGCACGCCGAGCTCTGACGTCGGCCCTTGGACGCGCGTTGAAGTGGGCTACCCATCTCAGATCGAACCCCTTCTCTGGCCGTGGGCCGAGTTGCCGGGTGACTGGACGGACACAGTTTATCCCCATGTCCCTGTGGAAGTAGTCTTAGCTGTTATCGAGCTCCACGGCGGCTGGGATCATAAATGAACTTTTTCGCTCGATTATGATGTAAAATCGCACGAATTCGAGATAAGATTAGAAAGTCAATAACGAGCCGCTCGAGGCTCAAAACCACAACCAAAATTCAAGGAAAACTGCAATGAACAATAACAACGTCAACGTTTCTGCTATCGACCGTGCTCTCGCTGCTGCCAAGGCTCGCAAGGCTGCAAAGGAGGCGTCGTCCCCCAGTCCCATGCAGCGCAAGGCCGAGAAGACCGAGCCCAAGCCTGACGCTGCCACCAAAGCAGCTGCTAAGGCTGAGAAGGAAGCACAGAAGGCCGCTCGCAAGGCCGAGCGCGACGCTCAGCGAGCAGCACGGAAGGCTGTGAAGGATGCCAACAAGGCTGACAAGAAGCCGGCCCACATGAAGAAGGTGGAGCGAGCCCTCAGCAAGCTCGCGAGCCTCAGCGAGGCCACGCAGCTCCTCTTCAACGAGATCACCTGCAACATCGACGCGGCGCAGATCGACGCTCTGGCGCTCCATCTCCAGCACTACAACCGCCAGATGGCCACGGTCAATGCGATGAAGAGCCAGATGCTCCGAATCGGTGAGACTGTCCTCATCACCGGCGGTGACCCCAAGTTCATCGGCATGGTGGGCAAGGTCGTCAAGAGCCGACAGCTGCGCGCCAAGGTCGAAGTGGCCGGTCAAAAGAAGCTCGTGTACATCTTCACGGGCCAAGCCGAGGTGGTCTCGCTGCCGGCCGTCGCTGTCGGATGATAATTACTCGCGCATAGCATATGTAGTGTGGCTCTCTTCAGCACACCGGGTGCAGCATGGTCCTTTGACGATGTAGAGTGGGTTCAAATCCCATGAAGGGAGACCACGCACTCACAGCAGGTTCTAAATGACACACATGATTGATCCATTTGAGATGCCACCCCCGCCGCCCCGGGACACCGTGCCCACAGTGAGCAATATTTACGATCACCTAGAAGCACAGATCCTCAGGCTTGAATCTGACTTTCGTGAACTGGATGAGAAGCTTCGCCTGACAAGAGAGACACTCGATGGTATCTCTAGCTCTGCCACGGCGCTAGCATCACTGTATCGAAAGGATAAATCGCGGTGAATCAGTATACTGCACGAGAAAATTACAACCGCATCTGCGGTCTCATCAACATCCTTGAGGATATGCGCTTGAGGACGTCCATGAACATCGATAAGAATGTGCCTTCAGGAAACATGTCCACCTGGACTCCTACACAGATCAATGACAATCTCTACATGTCTTCCATCAGTGACGTCATTCACCGCTTGGAGACGCTCCGCGAGCTCACTCCATGGGTGCCCGTTGATGATAAGCCAGGCGAGGGTTACCTGTGACTCCGACTTTGCTTCGTCTCATGGGAGATTATCTCCGCAAGTACGCCGCTGCAGTGGAATCCAATCTGTACATCGACATGAGCGTAGAACAGGCACACAATGAAATCAATACAGCAGAAAATCTTGCTCTCGCAGCGTATAATCAAGCTACAGCTTTAGAAGCTGCTCAGATTAATTCCTCTAAATGAAAGGATTAAAATATGACAAAGATCAAGAAAGATTCATCTGAAACCTCCTCGAAAGTTGGAAAATGTGAAACATCCGCGCTACCGGATTTGAAGAAGTCACCTTCTAAAAAGAAGCGCGCACAAACCATCTGGGACCACCACGACACCATGATCGTAAACCTTCGCATGTGGGTGGAGAGGGAGATCGACAATCTCGACAACGACATCCGCACCCACGCCCCCGGCCTGGTGGGCAAGCCAAAGTTGGCGGAGGCTCTGAAAAAAGCACAGCAGCTCAACGTGTCGCTCTGGGACCAGATACGTTCCGCGCAAGAGATGGCAGACTCATACAGGGCGGTGATCTAATGGACCCCAACCGTAGGACGACGTCTCTGCCCAAGGGTATGATCGTGCGGATTCTGTCAGTCACCAGTCGCGGCGGAAACATCTATGGGATCGATGCGGACGAGGTCAGTAAGCACACGGGTATTTCCATCGATGATCACAAACAGCTGAGCGATTGGGCGTCGGTCAATGATGCTCACTTCTATGCAGAAAACACTCGTCGATTCTCATACGACAGTGCTGCAACGCAAGCTGCAGCCATGTGCTTACCGCGTGTGGTGCTCTTTCACATTCCTGACAAGTCTAAACTTCAGGAGCCGGAGGAGAAAGAACAGTTGCCTGCGCCTGAAGTAAAAGTTGCAGTCAAGAAGCGCCCGCCGCGCAAGAAGACTAAATGACGTATCAGTCGTGTTGCAACATTGCGCACGAACATGTTATACTTGAACTATGGTGATTGAAACGGTTCCTCAGTTCCTCTATCTCTGCCTCACGCTGGCCGGCTGCTGGTCCCTCGGCGCTCGGTTCCAAGCCTGGGTCAACTCCTGAACGACCGCGGTGCAAGTTCACGGGCGAACGAGATAGGATAGAACCATGGAAACGAACTCAATCATGCAGCTCAAGGGCAATCTCTTCTTCTGGGATGGCGGTGTCGGTTCCGCTGACGCGTCCACGCTGGGCATCCCGGTGGGCAGCTACCTCCCCGACTTCATCGCTGTGACCTCGCATCGCACGGGGCACACGGTACCCTTCATGTTCGACAGGATCGACCAGCTAAACGCGGAAGACCTGGCGGTCGCCGTGTACAGCAGCACTGAGGGCTACTACCTCCACGTCTACAACGACTGATCACCAGCCTGCAAGTTCAATCACGAAAGGTATAGTAAGACCATGAGCAAGGTAACCAATCCAGACACGGACCGCTTCCTGAACACATTTGTCACCCTCGCCCAGGACGTCGTGGACCGGTACATGACCGAAAACTTCCCAAGCCTACCCAGGGAGGTCCTCACTGTGCAGAAGGGCCGGAGGTACGCCAAGGTGATCCGGAACGGAAGCTCACAGCGGTACGTCTTTTGCTTCGTGGACCTGATGAACGGTGACGTCCTGAAGGCAGCGAGCTGGAAAGCCCCTGCGATGCATGCCCGAGGCAACATCTTCTCGGCCAACCCTGTGGAAGGCATCACCCCCCGCGGCGCTGCTTATCTCACCTGAACGGTGCAAAGTTCAACATCGAAAGGATATACTGGGACCATGAAGAACGAAGCCGTCTACGAGATCGCATACATCACCCCCACGGGCAAGGCCGGTCGAAAGCAAGTCCGCCAGTCCCGCATCCCGGCCACCTGTGCATCCCTCCAGGACCGCGGCTACTACGAGATCCGCGTCTCGTTCCACCCGCTCATCCCAGGGGTCGACCCAATCGGCTGAGAAAAGTTTCCACATCGGTGCAAGTTCACGTGCGAAGAGGTTATATTAAGACCATGAGCAACGACAAGTTCGAACTCCACCCCGAACTCAAAGATGCCTCTCTCGAGAAGGTCTGCGAGATGGCGGATTACCTTTATATGATGCTGGACAACGGTGACCCCGCTCAACGGGCACCCCGAGGTAAGGCTTACGACCTCTCCTACATGCTTGAGTACATCAGACTCACCTTCGACCTCGTGCCGAAGAAGTGACCTGAGCGGTGCAAAGTTCGCGCGCGAAAGAGATAGAGTAGAACCATGGAACGGAACATCGCAGCCGGTAAGTTCATCACCGTCAAGCCCAGCCACGCCATGGACCTTGGCGGAGACCCGCCCTACGGCCTCGTCATCGACATGCCCCGCCCGACCAAGCTAAAGGTCCTGTGGTGCAACGGCCGGATCTCTTCCCACGCGGTCGACGGCCCGTACATGGACCGCTTCACTACCGCACGTTCTTACTGAACCCGGTGCAAAGTCACCACTGAACGAGGTATATTAGAATCATGGACAACATCCGCAACACCACCTGCGACGTCTGCAACGCCACCAAGACCCCCTGCGTGGAGCACTTCCACATGGGCGTCCCGGTCCTCACGGCCTGCAAGGCATGCCACCCCCGCAACTTCGAGGCTCAGGCCCGGGCGGACATCGACGCCTGGCTGGCGGGTGGCGACACATCGGCCTTCGGGCGGTGAATCCTGCAAGATCGCGCGCGGTCCTGATAGAGTAGAAGAGTTATGCAACACACTCCAGCAAGGAAACAGAAGCAATGAGCAAGATGAATCTCTCGGTCGGCGTGAAGGGTCTCAAGCAGGGCACGACGCTCGCGGACATCGCGGTCCCCGAGGCGCTCCGCAACCGCAAGTTCGTCGGCATCAGCTGGTTCGACGACGCCATCGGTGGCGAGGGCTTCGTCCCCTCCTCGGTGATGATGCTCACCGGCACCCCCGGCGCAGGCAAAACAACTCTCCTCCTCCAGCTGGCGGACTCCATCACGAAGGCCGGCCACATCTGCCTCTACAACACCGGCGAGGAGAGCCTCTACCAGGTGAAGATGGTGGCCGAGCGGCTCGGCCTCAGGAACGGCTTCGTGGTGGGGCAGGACACCCTCGCGACGGACGTCATCCGCCACGCGAACGCTCTCCGCAAGGCCAACCCAGGCAAGCAAGTGTTCGTCCTCCAGGACTCGCTCCAGACGCTGGACGACGGCAAGTGGGCCAACGGTGCCAACTCCATGACGGCGGTGCGCTGCGTGGAGACCCTCACGGACTGGGCCAAGGCCAACTACGGCGTGGTCATCTTCATCGGGCAGGTCACCAAATCAGGCGACTTCGCAGGCAAGCAGACCATCCTCCACGCCGTCGACCTCCGCGGCCGCCTCTACATCGACGAGGACAAGCGCAGCGAGACCTACGGCGAACGCCTCTTCGAGGTCACCAAAAATCGCTTCGGCTGCTCGGGCAAGTCCTACATCCTCGGCATCGGCAAGAAGGGCCTCTACGAAAAGGGCTCCTACTCCTTCGGCTGAGGCGCAGACACCAAGAGGAACAAAAAATGCGAACGCTCATCTGGAACTCCCTCGGAGCCGACACCATCGCCGCAGCGATCGTCGGCGAGCGCGACGCCGCAGTGGACGCGGCTCTCAACACCATCCACCCACCCCCCAGCACCGAGGGGGACACAATCCTCCTGGGCCACACCTACGAGGTGGGCATCGCCACGCACCGCGGCGCCACGGAGTGGTACCCAGCAGACGAGGACACTTGGCGGAGTTGGACCGGCCACCGACGGCGCGACGGCGAGGACCACCATGGTCCCATCTACGTGCTCGGCACCCTGCGCGTGTGGGACGGACGCCGCGACTGCGCGTGCTCGCGTTGCTCTGAGACTGTGACGCCGACCCTGCGACACAACTGAGGGGGCCCTGGGCAGCTGCCGAAGAGCCCCCATGGGGGGCCCATCCTGGGCCTCTGCAGAGGGGCCTAAAAGCCCCCTAAAAGCCCCCTAAAAAGGGCCTCTGCAGAGGGGGGGCGCCCCCCACTAAATACAAGGTGTTTAGAACATTTTGGCGCGCGCGCGGGCTATGGCCACACAAAAATTTCCCGGGAAATTTCCCAACCGAACTTGACCTCCTCACGGGGGTCAGCTCGTCCCCGGCGCCCCGCATTTTTCCCCGTGACCCCTCTGTCCAAAAATTTCCCGGGAAAATTTGGGCGTCCCACAAGGTCCCACAACAATTCCAGATTAATTCGGCGGGTTTACCCCATCAAGAATAGACGCAGTTTAACCTGGGACAAACGGAGAACACCCGCCCTAGCCCGTGAAGAAGTGAGACCCCGTAAATATTTGCGAGACGCTGAAAATGCGCGCGGTCTCGGTGTATACTTAATCGCATGAAGACGCACGCAGTTCTCGCTCTAGTCGGGGCGCTGCTCACGCTGGCAGGGCCGAGCGACTCAGAGGCTCGACGCCCAGCCCGCGGGGACGTGGCCCTCATCACCGCCGGGCGGCACGGGGGTCTGACCTCCGTGTCCGTGGTGGCCAAGCCCGGCTGGCACCTCAACACGGCCGGACCGCTGCGCCTCACGCTGGGCCACCTCCACCTGGGCCTCGAGGAAGCCCACCTCCGTGCCCCAGAACCCCACGCGAACGCCGCCGCGGGCGCCTCCTGGATCGCGGAGGGCGTGCACGTCTCCGAGGGTCGGCTCACCGCCGCCTTCTGCACGGACCGCAGCTGCCTCCCACCCTTCACCGTCACGTTTCCCATCCGCGGCGAGGGCGGCCGATGAAGTGCTCTCTCAAGCCCGAGGTGGCCAAACTGGTCCGAGCTGAAGTCCGCGAGGTCCTCCGCTGGGTCCTAGAGAAGCGCGGCGAAGACTGGCGCCTGGTGGACCTCGTCCAGGTGGAGACGCAACGCACCTCTTTCGCTCGAGTGCTGGACGAGGGCGGCGCGGACCGGCTCTTCCTCCGGCGGGAGCGGCGGCGCGAGGAGCTCTTGGCTGAGGTGACACCGTGATCTCCGTGGACAGCATCCTCACCCCCGCGGCCGCGGACTTCGTGGACTCCGCTGCCCGCCGTTTCCGCGGGGACCTCAGCTGTCTCCTCGCGGCGCGCCGAGCCCTGCAGCGGGACCCCCGTGGGCACTTCGCCGCTGCGGCCGCCGAGCCCCCTGCGGTCCTGGAACCCAACTGGCGCGTCCCCCTGCCGCACAGAAGGCTGCTGGATCGGCGCGTGGAGATCACGGGCCCGGCGTCTGACCCGCGCATGGCCCTGAAGGCCCTCCGCAGCGGGGCCTCCGGCTACATGGTGGACGGGGAGGACTCCCTGTGCCCCACCTGGGACGCTGTGTGCCGAACGCAGTCCACGCTCACCGGCATCTCTCGGGGCACGCTGGCGCGCACCTTGGGCGCTGCAGAGCTGGGGGACTGGGTGCCGACGCTCCACTACCGCCCCCGCGGCCTCCACCTGGACGAGGTCCACTGGCTCGTGGACGGCTCTCCCGCTCCCGCGCCCCTCGTCGACGCCGGGCTCTTCCTCTGGTGGAACGCGGCGGAGCTGTTGGCGCGCGGGGAGCCCGTGGCGCTGTACCTTCCCAAGCTGGAGTCCGAGGCCGAGGCGGCCTGGTGGGACGGCGTGCTCGAGTGGTGCGAGGTCCGCCTGGGCCTCCCTGTGGGCACCGTGCGCGTCACCGTCCTCGTGGAGACCCTGCCCGCCCTCCTCAGGTTGGAGTCCATCGCCGGCGCGCTCCGCCGGCGGCTCGCGGGCCTCAACGTGGGCCGCTGGGACTACATCTTCTCCGCGGTGAAGGTGCTGTCTCGGAGCGGGGAGGGATCCCACCTCACCCTGCCCGACCGGGGGGAGCTCACCATGGACTCCCCGCCCTTGGCTGAGTACGCCCGCTGGGTGGTGCGCGTGGCTCACAGTCGCGGCGCGCACGCCGTGGGCGGCATGGCAGCGCAGGTGCCCTCGCGGCGAGACCCAGTTGCTGCAGAGGCCGCCGTCGCGGCCGTGCGGCGGGACAAGGACCGAGAGTGGGCCCTGGGCCACGACGGCACCTGGGTGGCGCACCCGGACCTGGTCCCCGTGGCCATGGCGTCCTGGGAGGACGCCCTGGGCGACCGCCTCGAGCAGCTGGGCGTCCTCCCCGGGGCCCCGCACCTCCACCTCCCCACCGTGGTGGCACAGCCGCCCGGACGCCTCACCGAGGCCGGGGTCCGCGGGGCCGCGCGGACGGCCCTCCGTTACTGGGCAGCCTGGCTGGAGGGCAACGGTTGCGTGGCTCTGGACGGGCGCATGGAGGACGCCGCCACGGCCGAGATCTCCGGTGTGCTCCTGTGGCACTGGCTCTCCCGGGGCGCGACCACCGCTGAAGGGCGGAAGATCACGGCTGACTGGGTGTCTTGGGTCGTGCGGGACGAGACCGAGGCGCTCGCCGCCTCGGGTGGAACGACCCGCGCTTGGGAAGCCGCCGACCTCTTGCTCCGAGCCGCCCTCGCCGCTGAGCCCACCGAGTTCGTGCTGGCGGAAGCGTACCGTCGCTCTTTTGTGCCCTGCCTGTAATTCCAGATTAATCGCCCACCGGGTTTCATGAGTATTTTTTTTGAAATATTCTGTGGGTCACAGAATGCACAGAATGTATGCCTGGCTCGGACGCGGGATGCGATGATGCACCTTCGAGTTCTCAAATATCACCGGTGATCTTGCGGTAAGCGGCACTATTGTTATACAATTAACTACATTATAGTATATGTAGATGACTATGAATTCAATTCAATTTTTAACTATGGTATTGCTGAGCATGGAACCGTCACACGGAGACAGAGAGCCGTGGGACATCCGAGCTCAGCGCATGGAGATTGTTGCAAAATCGATCGACTCCGCCGCAGCGCAGGCAACCTGCTCGGCCGAGTTCGCCTCGGCCACCTGCAAACCCACTTGGCCCGGTAGCAAGCGGGAACTCTCTCTGCTCCTTGTGACCAAGGGGTACTGGGAGTCTCGGTTTGCCAAGAACGTCCACGAGGGCAAGTGCCAACCCTACGAGTGCGACGCCACGACGATCAACGGCAACATCATCCACCGCGCTCGTTCACCCTGGCAGATCCAGCGCACGCTGCTCGTGTCCAAGGAGGAGTACGCCAAGATGACGTCGAATTCACTAGAGTCGACTACGATGGCTGCGCTGGTCGCTACTCGCTACTTAGCTGTGGGCATGGCCAAGTGCCACACGATCCCAGGGGCAATTGCCGTCTACGGAGGCGTCGCAAACTGCAACTGGTCCGGTGCCGCTGGGCGTTACAAGTTCTTCAAGGACATCAGCGTGCGGACCGACGAAGATTTCTCCAAGCGCGTCGACCAGCAGCGCGCGCGCCTTGCTGCTCGTCTCGATCGAGAAGACAAGAAAGAGAACACTAACAAGAAGTGATTCGAATCGCCGCTGTGGCGATGCGCAACACATTTGATGTGACTGTTTCTGAAACGCGGCAGACATATATTTAAACGTATGTCTGCCCAACATGTATTTCCTGGCTCACTCGCGGTTCTTCGCGATGAGTTTCCTTCGATCTGGTTAAGAGACAATCCTACTGACACAGCTGCGAGAGACGAGATGAGAGTCTTCGGGGGCATCTTGCTGGTGCTTGAAGTTTTGCCAGACAAGCGCTGGGAGGACGATCTCTCGATCCGCGTTCTCGCCCCGGGCTGCGTGTTCGGATGGACTTTTCTCACTCGCCTCAGGTTGCTAGATGATGCTACTGAATCTACGTCATCGAGGTGTGTAAGACGGCGCACAGCCGTGGTAAGCTGAGGCAGAGTGAGTAAATTGAAGAGCAAGTCGAGCGAAAGAGGACATTCTATGTGGTTGGAATCTGTCCCTGTGGGGTGCCTCGTGTCCCCATGCAAGAGGCTGTACTTGACGCCGATCTGGGACGCTGAAGCTAACGACTGGCCGCAGTGGAACATTCGAGAGCTGGGTGTCGTCCTTCCGCCCGCGAGCGGACAGATCGGCGTGCACGTCCTCGTCCCCGGGGGTTCGGGTCTCTGTTTTGTAGATGAGATACGCGTCCACTGGGCCCCCTCAGAAGACAAATAGATCATTGATGAAATATTTGAGTTCGGCGGTGTAAAGTGTCTCTCAGAAATGGTACGATAAGATCATGATTAAAGATCACAGTTTGACGTCGGAACAGAAACAAGCCATGCAAGACTTCTACCTCGCGTGCCGCGAGCTACTCCGCGGAGGGGTTGTACCTCCCGTATGCGTGCAGCGGGCCTTCGAGTCAGCTACCTGCGGGCTCACCGGGGTGAACACTTGGCGCCCCACTCACATCTCAGCTGCTGCCATGGTGGAAGTCACAGAGGGTTCTATCAGCAACATCCAGCGGGCGCACGGCGCCCTGGCGGACCGGATGGATCGGTACGATAGGACCCTCGCTGTCCTCACGGACGATGAGAGACCCTTCGATTCTTGGTGGGCTTTCTACTGCCACCACGACGCCACTGTCCTCATCACCAAGGAAGAACACGCCTCGGGCCGAAAGTTCAGCGAGTCGGAGCTGTGGGAGCTGCCGCCACCTGAACGGGGGATGTTTGAGAACTCCGGTTTCTCTTTCAAGATGCGCAAGGGCAAGGAGTTGTCCTGGATTCTCGAGCAATTGAATCGCATCGACGCCTTGCGTGAGCTGAAGCACTCTAAAAAGACCGCTTGACGGATACTTTCGCTGACGACTGCTATACAATGTCGCACATGGAACCGTATTACTTAGACTGCATCAAACGAGAGTTCTTTTACGAGTGCGCTTGTGGCGAGATCTTCAAGTCTGAGCGCGCTGCGCTGGGTTGCAAGAGGTGCCCTGTGAACTTGACTCCCGAAGAGTACAGTGCTCGCAAAGTTACAGATGTGCGTGCTCTTCAAGCGACCGAAGTCACAAAAGATTGCTCAGGAATCTAAGCGTTATTTGCGTGTAATTTAAGCCTCAAGTTTGATAGTGTCAAATAGTCGCAGCACGATGCTGCATCTTTTCTCGAGCTCATAATAAAGACAAGACAGCTTTATGATCGTCGCGATTCAAATCGTTTTTCGCAACGTTCTAATTTCCCTGCTTAACTATAATTAAAATATCTTATGCAATTTTAAGTTTAGTATTGTCAAGTAAAAATGTCGTATCTTGTTGACACCTATCTTGAAGATGTTCCACCGGGATCTTTAGTATTTCCGTCGTCGGCGGCCAGAAAGTTCGGCCACGGTGATTATTGTTTAAAGGGGCCCGGCGGACTTCAACAGCGAGTTAAAAATGATTCCGATATTTTTCCCGCGATCGTTATCAATCCTGCGGCCGGTGTCGTATTAACCCCCATGGGAATTCAAAATCTTGGTCATAATTCATTTGTGTCGGTGATGAAGAAAGATCCCATCGTGGATGTCGAAGCACCAGATCGTTTTGTGTTATCGGCTATTCAAAAGCGTCTGGATGATGTTGAATGAATCAAGGAAGTCTCGTGAGGATCAACTTTTCTTCTCCTCGAATGCCGCATGACAAATTTGGTATCGTCTTAAAAGAAATCAAAGGGATGTCGGTGGAAAATAGATTTTTTCATGTGATATTGACCGATGGAAAACTCAGGTTGTTCTCAGATCGGTATCTAGAACTTATAGAATGACACGATGAAAATTTAGTATCGATGATCATTTCTTACTGTATAGATTACGATGATAGAGGATATTATCATCACCTACACCCACAAGTCGTAATCAATCGTATGATCTAAACGTCAGCGCTGATAGAAAATGAATCAACATGGTGCAGACAAAAGTTGGTGACCTCGTCACAGTGATTCCTTTAGATCATTCTACGATCGGCGTAAATAATTGTCGTCGTGTGTATGAACAGTACCCGATACCTAATGCCTGGGATCCTCCGAAGTGGGTTGAACAGAATACGATTGGCATCGTTCTCGATGCAACAAATCTATACAGAAAAGTGGTTTTTGGCGGTACCGTCGTGTGGATCCACAAAAGTGACATCGAGAGGCACCGATGAAGATCCGTCACCACGGGACCAAGGAGGGCGACCTCGACCCGGGTGACATGTTCCGATTCGTCCATGTGTCTGGGAACATCGGTCGTGGTTTGTTCATCCGGTCCGTCCCCGAGGATCCGCTTCGAAAGATCCCACGGGCCGAAGCGTTGATCGATGGTGTCATTTCTGTAGTGAACTTGAATATGTATTTCAGGATGGAGAAGCTGTGAATCCAGGAGATTTGGTGTTGAATCATTTCAGCCCTGAGTATGGTTGCGGTGTTCTGCTCCGCG
>Ga0194131_10005731_pt1 | contig 17692 bp, 12 predicted proteins | sample TA2KigO120mmetaG_FD_148631 | JGI IMG/M metagenome (GOLD analysis project Ga0194131, IMG submission 148631) | Freshwater microbial communities from Lake Tanganyika, Tanzania - TA2015053 Kigoma Offshore 120m | ecosystem: Environmental > Aquatic > Freshwater > Lake | place: Tanzania: Lake... | reverse complement strand
CTTCTTCCCATGCCAAGGAGATCCTTGCCATCGCTAGTGCTATCGCGCACGTAGACTGTTTAGCATCGCTAGCTAAGATATCTGCGGATCATGCCTATACAAGACCCCTTGTCGATGAAGGGACCTCCTTAATCATCGAAGAAGGAAGGCATCCTGTCATTGAAACACATGTAAAAGTAGACCATTTCATTCCCAACAATACATTGATGGATGCAGATACACACAGGCTTTTGCTCATCACGGGCCCTAATATGGCAGGAAAATCCACCTTTATTCGACAAGTGGCTCTTATTGTCCTCCTGGCCCAAATAGGCTCCTTCGTACCCGCCAAAAGAGTGCAAATGGGACTTATCGATAAGCTCTTTACGAGGATTGGAGCAAGCGACAATCTCTCTCGCGGGCAGTCCACTTTTATGGTGGAGATGACGGAAACAGCCAATATTCTCCACAATGTGACCGATCGCTCTCTTGTGATCCTTGACGAAATTGGTCGAGGAACGAGTACCTATGATGGGATTTCGATCGCTTGGGCGGTTGCTGAGTATCTCCTTACTACGAAAGGGAGACAAGCAAAAACCTTATTTGCGACTCACTACTGTGAATTGACTCAACTCGAAGAGAAGATCCCTGGCGCTGTTAACTACCACGTCGCTGTGCATGAGTCCGAACGCGGCATTGTATTCCTACGTAAGATCCTTCGCGGAGGCACGGACAAGAGTTATGGGATTCACGTGGCTACTCTCGCAGGACTCCCCCTTCCTGTTTTACAAAAAGCACAGGAAATCCTAAAAAACTTAGAAAGACAAACACCGCAAAAACATAAAAAAGTCAAAGAAGAGCAACTTTCCCTTCCCCTCCCTCCCCCCATGCATCCTCTATTGCAAGAGATGAAGGCTCTTGATCTCAACACTCTTTCCCCATTAGATGCCTTGCAAAAGCTCTTTACCTGGAAACAAAATCTGTGACCTCTGATCGTTCCCTTCTCTTGACCCTCCTTCACAACTACCATCCGACAGAGCAAGAAGAACAAATGCATAGGGAGCTTGTACTATCTTTTGTGCAAGAAGAAGAACTTTGCTTTGAGCGCTCTTTAGAAAAAGGTCATATCACGGCCTCTGCATGGATTGTGAATAAAGCTAACACCCATGCTCTACTCATGCATCATAGAAAACTTCATCTTTGGTGTCAGCTTGGAGGGCATTGCGATGGCGATCACGACGTACTACGTGTAGCTCTTCGCGAAGCCAAAGAAGAATCGGGGATCTGCCATATTGAACCTCTTCTTCTTGGAATCTTCGACGTCGATGTGCACGCCATTCCTCCCTATCAAAATATCCCGGAGCATAAGCACTACGACATTCGCTTTCTCTTACAAGTACAAAGTAATGAGACAGGGCAGAAGAACGAAGAATCCGAAGCTCTACTCTGGGTCGATAAAGAAACCTCTTCTCTCCCTACTACAGAAACATCCATTCTTCGACTGCACGCCAAATGGAAGAAGCTTTTTCCTCCAACTACAACTTCACCCACCTTATAAAGGGAGTGGGTCCCTAAGGCAAAGTTCTTGCACAGTCCAAACAAAAACTTCTTCAAATTATACAAACTCTAAAAGAGCAGAGCACAGAGGCTGTTCTTCTTGGCTGCGCAGATACAAAAAAACTCAACCTGCGCTGGTTTGACATACAAATCCAGCGCAGGTTGACAAAAAAACCATGTTTGCGCTATATTTACATATATAAACAGCGCAGACAGAGGTTTTTTCTTGAATAAAATCATAGGAAGAAAAACAGAGCAAGAAGTTCTAACTAAAATTGTCCAGGCAAAAGAGCCTGCTTTTATAACTATTTACGGAAGAAGACGCATAGGAAAAACCTATCTGATTAAGAATTTTTTTAGAGATAAAGGGCTTTTTTTTCACTTAACGGGCATCCAAAATTCTACAACGAATGTACAACTGCATAATTTTACCATCGAATTCTCCGATCTCTTTCTAAAAGGAATAGAAATCCCCGATCCGAAAGATTGGTTTGCAGCCTTTCAAATGCTTAGAAAAGAAATAGAAAAGATCCCTAAAACATTAAAAGTCATCATTTTTTTTGATGAACTCCCATGGCTTTCTTCTCCACGATCATCTTTCTTGCAGGCTTTGGAACATCTTTGGAATCGCTACCTTTCAGAACTTCCCAACATCATTCTTATCGTCTGCGGTTCTGCGGCTTCTTGGATGATCGACAATGTACTCAACAATAAAGCAGGATTGCACGGAAGAGTCACAAGAGAAATACGTCTACTTCCTTTCACACTGAAAGAAACTGAAGAATTTTTACAAGAAAAAGGCCTCTCTTTTCCAAGAAAACAAATTCTTGAATTGTACATGTGCTTAGGAGGCGTAGCAAAGTACCTTTCCTACTTAGAAAAAGGCAAATCTGTTGCAGAGCTTATTGGAGAGCTCTGTTTTTCCTATAATGCCCCACTAATTTCTGAATTTCATAAGTTGTACAACTCTCTTTTTCATCAACATGAAGAACACGTAAAAATTGTAAAAGCTCTAGCGAAGTCCAGATCCGGTTTATCCTATCAAGAGCTGGTTTCTATAACTAAGATCCCAACAGGAGGAGCGTTAACAGCAAAGATCAATGAACTAAGAGAATCTGGATTTATTACCGATGTGGTGTCTTATGGAGAAAAGAGAAAAAACATTCGTTATATATTAATAGATGAATATTCTCTATTTTACCTCTCTTGGAATGATGGTGTTTCTGCTTTAGACCTACAAAGTCGCGGGTCTGAATACTGGGTCAAGGAACGCAATAAACAAGCTTGGAAAATTTGGATGGGACATGCTTTTGAGAGCCTTTGTCTAAAACATATCGAGAGCATGAAAGCGATGCTTGGTATTGCAGCCGTACAAACACGGGCATCTAAATGGAGATATATCGCTCCTAAGCATTCCGAAGAAAGCGGGGCTGAGATTGATCTCTTGATTGACAGAGCCGATGATTGTGTACATCTATGCGAAATCAAATTCCATGAAGAGGAGTTTTGTATAACCAAGGACTATGCGGAAAGACTTCTTAGGAAAAGAGAATGTTTTCAGCGGGTCTCAGGTTGTAAGAAATCTATTTTTATAACTCTAATCACTGCCTTTGGAACAAAGCACAATGCGCATTACCTTAGTGCCGTAGATCAAGAGCTTACAATGGATGCACTGTTCATGAAGTAACAACATTTATCTATAAAAACTGCAAATAACCACCTCTTCTCGTCATACCAAAAGTGTTTACTCCCTTACATAAAGCTTATCCCACTTGCAAACTACCTTAGCTGGCTCATTAGGGGGCATACCTTGTGTGATAAAAATCGTTCCGATAGGCGAGACAAAATAGACATACTTCCCAGCATAAAGGGGAGGACCTTGTAGCCCGTGCACAGCAATCTTTCCAACGAGGATCTCGTTGATATCATAGTCAATGACCCCCTCTACCCAGTACTTCTGACAAGGTACACGAATCACCAGTTCTTGCACTTTTTTACAAGTAAAGAGTTCCTCATTCGTCAAAGGAACGATCTCCTTATCCGGATACAGAAACAACTCTGCAATCTGATCTACCGTCAGTACATATCCCTCCAAAGGAATCTCCTTCTTAAGATCTTTCCTTGAATAAAGCCAGCGCGTGAGAATAAAGGGCTGTTCTCCTCTTAATGTTGGCTGGATCTCCTTATCCCAAGCAAGCCACAAGAGAAAGGCCCAGAGCAAGTAGCGTTTAAATGGTTTTTTCACTGTGTCCTCATTATTTTAAGTAGAGTTCTTTCCAACGAAAAGAAATCTCGGGATATCCATCTGGATTCTCAAGAAAAGAGGAAACATTCTCTCCTATGGGGATCACCATATTGTGAAACCCTGGGGGAGAAGAGGTTGTGATATTTTGACTTGGGAGAGAAGGAAGACTGAGGCTGTGAATTTCAAATTGACCTTTCATTATGCCATGGTTAAGATTATATATGATCTTACCAAGAGTTCCTCTACCCCTGCCTTTTATATGAAACATAAGATACAAAGGAGATCCTAATTTCCACTGAGCAAACAACTCTTTATTTGATAGCAAAACAGGCTTTTCAAATGGATGAACAAAGATTTCTCCAATCTGCTTCTCTGTCAGAACATAAGCCTGAATTGGAGCACTTGAAAGTTCCTTTGACCAGCCAAACACAAGTCTTGTGAGAACAAAACACTTATCTCCACGAACTTCTGGGATCACTTCAAAGACTATAAAATAGGCAAGAAGAAACAGCCAAAACCTCGTAGCTTTGTGCACTTGAAAGAACCTTTTAGTTCCATAAACAATTCTACATAACCAGCACATGTCTTTATTCATCTTCATTATCTATCTCTTATATGATCTTTGTGATACTCCATAGTACGGAAAGAACCATTAGGGAAAATAAGCTTTTCAAGATGACCGGAATGATCATAAAAACAAAGTGTCCTCCCTCCTTCTGCATCTATGATCTCTGCGATCTGATTGAACTCATTAAAGACATACTTCGTTGTATGACCAAGCCCATCTTTGTACTGCCCTGTAGAGCCTTGCTTGACATATTCTACGGTAGAAATAGGGGTAGATATGGAGCTGATATCCCCTCTTGTATCATGAAGATAAGAACAATAAAATCCTGTACTATCTTCTTCCGTCTCCAAGCACCCTGTAGTCGTGTAAGACATCCTATGCCAGCTACCATCTGCATACTCACATAGAGTACACTCTCCTCGCTCATTGTAGCTATAGTGATCTGTCCCACGGGAATGGATCACACTTTTTATAAGGGAGGAGTCTTCCTCATATTCATAAAGGGTACAATGATTCCTATCATATCTCCAAAGAAGAATATCCCCTTCTCTTGTTACACAAGGACCAGTTATCTGTCCTATTGCTCGATTCTTGTCGTCATAGAGCGTAACCATATAGCTGCCATCCGGCTGTTGCATAGCAAATAACCTCCCTTTCTCATCATACCAGAAATGCTTAACACTCTCATCTTCCCGGTAGATCCCTATAAGTCTTCCTAAAGCATCTTGTTCATAGCGAGTTTTGGAACCTGAAGGTTTGGTGATACAAGAGGGCATTGTATGCTGATCTGTATAGGTAAGTTCCCAAGATCTTTGTAAAGAATCCTCTACCTTACTGATCCTATAGTCCTCTGTAAATGTCTTTTGCACTTGATAATTCTGTCCATAACTTATGACTTCTTCTCCTTGATGCAAATCAAAGGCCTGTCTACAAGCAAAGGATCCTTCTTGTAAGAGTGTTGCTCTTCCATAGATGTCATAAGAGGCTTGTAAAATAGAAAAGCCCATCTCATTTTCTATAGTGCAAAGGCGCCTATCTTCATCGTAGGTATGAGAATAGAGGAGGCCTTGCGGATCCTCTACTCTCATGAGTAAGTTTTGTGCATCTAGGTGATAAGAAAGTAACAGTCCGGGACCTTCAGCTCTTTGTAAGTGATTTTCCTCATAAAAAAGGCGTATATCTTGACCATCTTTATGGAGGATGTGTACAAGCTGATCTTTTTCGTAGAAGTATTCAATCCAAATACCAAAGCGATCAATTTCTTTTTGTAAGCATCCGCTAGCATGAAATAAACAAGAACTCCCATCTGCTTCTTGCAAGATAAAAGACCCATCATGCTGTTCTTCTATCCATCCTGACTGTTCTGCTGTCTTATAAACAGCATAGCCTTGATCATTGGCCCCCATAAGAAAATAGGAGCGCTCTCCATACTCATTCTGCAAAAGGAAAGATAGATACCCCTGAAAATTCTTATCCCCCGCTTGAAAAACAAATCTTTCTCCCGGAAAATATAACCTAGAGGGAACTACGTCCCAGCCAGGACCAAGGCCCCTATCTTCTCTTTGAAAAGAGCTGTAGTGGCGAATAAGCACAAGAGGTTTTTCTCCCTTTACGTGGATATTCATGTCTACAATGCGTTTATATAGCCCCCCAGGCTTTGGCGTATGACAGAGCGTTTGAGCGACTGCGCAGTAACTATTTTCTCCTTCTTGAAATTCCCACAAGAAATCTGTATCTTTTGGGCGAGTCTGCAGAGCAATGTCTTTGATGTTTTCAACACCTTGTTTAATACCTTGGAAGTAGTTATGTTCATCCAATCGATAAGAGACCCCTCCATGAAGGAGAACAGAACTATCACCTTGCGCATCAAGACAAAGGGCAGATGTTGTGACAGGTGTTGCCACGAATGTTGGTTGAACCTCTCGAAAAAGTGATAAGTCAAAAGGAATGTGGTTTTCTTTGATCCACTTGACAACCCCTGTTAGCTGTCCAAGTCTTTGCAGCTCTTGCAAAATGGGATAGTGCGTAGCATATTCTTGATAGCAGTTAGTCAGATGATTAGCGAAAGTCTCAAGCTGGGGATCTACGACAGGTCTTCCTTCAAGCGTTGCATGAGCTAAGGCCCTCATCTTGACTCTCTCAAATTCCATCGATACACCGTCTGCCGACTTTGCAATGCGGATCTCTTCAGGAACAAACCAAAGCTTGGTATCAAAAGCTAAAGGAAGTCGAAATCCAGCTCTTTGATATCTTGAAGGCATACTCTCGTAGCCAAATACAGGCACTTGCAGATCCTTCCCTGTAAGACTATCTTTTCCAAACCAAAGATCTTTAAGAAGACGATCTGCCTCAAAGAGCACCAGTCCAAACTTTGTATCCTTTGTTTCCCCATCGTAGCGCACGACCATATATTGAGGATCTTCATGAGGATAGGGATCTAAAGAAATTCCTGGATCCTCTGCAGGTTTAGTTCCAAGGCCATACACAGAGCGCACAGCTACAGCAAAATCATCTTTATCAAAGTGAGGAAAGCTATAGTTCTTTTTTCCGACTAAGATAAGCTGCGAGGTACTCCATAAGGGAAGTGGGATTAGGGATACCTTTGATTTCCTTTCCAAAGTTCGGATCGCCTCCATATTTACGGGCCATCTCCAAGACAGCGCTCACACAATTATTAGCAAAAAGAAGATACGGCCCTTTTCGACCAAATTCTTCTCGGATTTTTGGAACTGCATCATCCGGAATGGGCATGGAGTACGACATATATTCCATAGGGAGAGGATCATTTGGTTCCACTTCTCGTTTATACGGATTAAATGAAAAATATTTCCCCATTTGCGCAATAACCCTGCCATCTACGCGAATGACACCTATGGCATGACCAAAGGGGGATACATCACCTTCAACTATTGTACCAGGAGGATAGACACAGACTTCGTAGGTAGCAGCAAGACCAAGGGGATCTACTTTGGTAACTGGGTTGTTGAGCGCATAGATGTAGGGATTCCAGGTATCGGGACGTTTAAGAGACCCTATAGCTTGATCAGGAGTTAGAAAACGACCAGTTTCCGGATCATAGTAGCGATTTCTTAAGTAAACAAGGCCTGTCTCTTCATCTACTTCTTCTCCTGCAAACTGGTAGGGATTAGAATGATCAGGAGAAGACTTAAGGACTCTTCCAAAAGAATCCATCATGTTAGCTCGCACAAATCCCCTTGAGTTCAAGAGACCAAAAACATTCTTCCCTGGGCGATCATAAACGTAGAATTGCGATTCTACGCCCGGGAGCGTGCGAAGAAGGCGCATCCCTGCATAGGTATAGAAAGCCTTAATATATTTTTCCTCTGTTATCTCTAGTAATACTTGCGCAAGAGGAGAAAGTGCATCATGTACATAATTAGTCGTTTTGTCATCGATAGTCTTAGAAACTCTGCGCCCATCTCCACTATAGGTAAATTGGACCTTGTGAATCGGTGTGATCACCTCCAAAAGGTGATCTTCATCATCGTAGCGATACGTGGTTTCTTCTTCTCCCTTTTGCTTTTTTACTAGACGACCAAGGATATCGTAAAAATAACGTACAGGGCCTCTTTGGACGAGCTGGTTGTGCTCATTATATTCATAGATCTCCGTTCCTTCCCGTGTTTCTTTTGTCTTCCTATTGCCAAAACTATCATAGGAATACTTTTCGAAAGATCCATCTGCATAGATCACTTGTGTTAGACGATCAAGAGAGTCATATGCATAGGTTGTTTTCTGCACTAGACTAGTATCTGCCAGTTCCTCTGCAAGTACACAGTTATGATTGGCATCGTAAACATAGTGAAAAGTGTAAGGCTTTGCTTCGCCCTCTATGTAGATCACGTGCGTGATCCTCCCTGCGCAGTCGTAGATATACTCTACCGAAAGTCTTTGATTAAATAGAATTCTTTGCAGACGAGCCGTTTGAGGTTGGTAGAAAAACTCTATATGCGTCGCTGCTTGGTAGGGCGGAACCCCTGCTTGGTGAACAGATTGTAAAAGACCATTATCTTGGTAAGTGTAGAAAATGGCTTGCCCACCAGGGTATCTGATAGCTGTGACATCGTTTCTTTCATTATACTCGTAAGTAAGAGGTTGAAGACCTGGATAAGAAACTGTGATAAGACGACCAAGTGCATCTCTTAAGTAGTTCGTCGTTCCCTGCTGATCCTGCATTTTAATGACCCTACCTGCCTGATTGTAGGTATAAGATACTGTTTGCCCTCCTGGATACAAGATCTCTTGCAAGTGACCAACAGCATCTACTTTAAGGGAGATCCGCCGGCCATCTTCTCTTACAATACACTGTAAATGATTATCTACATCGAAATGATACGTATTAGAAAATAGAAATAAAGGACAAAAGCCAAGGACCTTAAACTTACGAATGATAGAAGACAGAACCACAAAAAATCCTCACAGATTTTTCTTATGAAAGAGGGGACTCTACGGCATTGAGATTTTCTTGACTAGCAAAAAGAAGACGTTTTTCTATAGTACACCGCTAATCTGAACTATGTGTTCCCTCTCAGCCTGGAAATTCCAGATATTCAAAAAAAAATAGTATATATTTAGCGCAGTCAAGTTGACCGCGCAAACCAGGAGAGTATAGAACTTGAACGCCTTTGTTATCGCAACCATCATCCAAAAATCCAAAGAAGATGCGAAGTAATTTGGTTGAAGACGCTGGGATGTCAAAATGTAGAAATTGCGAAAATAGCAAATGTTCATCATGACTGTGCCAAAACTTTTCAAGTTAGAGAGTAGCATCTAGACGCCGCAAGATCTCCTTCACATCGCTTTTGATAGTTTTATTGTCTTTTTTAATGTCAGCGCTATCCTTTTGTATTGCTGTGATCTTCTTCTCTATTCGTTGCATGTGAGAAGAGAGATCTTCATTCCCCTGGAGAAATAGCGACTGCGTTTGCAAAAAGAGCTCTTCTATTCCCTGATAGCAATGTTCAGCCACAAGTTGTCCCGACTCTTTCCAAGCTCGGCAAAGCGCATACATAGCTTGCATAGAAGAATGCACCTTGTCAATTTTTTTTACTGTCTCTTGATGGTTTTTTTCCACTTGCTGTTGTAAGTTTGCAACTTGTTTTTGTAAAAGACCTCTTTCTTGATTGGCTTCTTTAAGGGCTTGAACAAGCTCTTCTCTATCTCCTATGAGAGTGAAAAAACCACGAATGACTTCTTGAAAGAATTGCTGGGTTGCAAGGGCTGCTTGGAGAGCTTGTTCTTGATAAAGAATGTAAGCAGTACCAATGAGAGCTAAACTAATTACTGTAACCCAGGGGCCAAAATAAAATGCAAGCACAGCAAATATAGCATAGGCAACAAGTGCTATGACAGCGCATACAGCAATGACGGTCCCATCATCAATATCCGACCAATATGTTTGAAGAGCCTTTTTTGTATAAGCATGGATCTCTATACAGGCTTGAAGAGTGGACACTACCGTAGAGCAGTCCACCATGGATAAAGGAATGCACTGCAAGCACATCTTCTTTCTCTTGAAAAGCTGAAAAGACAAACGTAACTTCTATGTAAAAAAGAGTCAAAAACAAATGACAAAAAAAACAATTTTACCTATCACGAGAAGAGTATAGTTTCTATCAAGGGGGCCTGATGCTGATTCAATTTATGCGTAGTCGGAAATACTTCCTTGCAAGAAGATATAATCTCTTGCTCGGGCTTTTACTCTTGCTCTTTGTCTTTAGACCTTCTGATCAGGGCATGCTCTACTTTGGTGTATGGAAGATCTTTTTGATTATCACCATCTTTGCTGCGATCTTCAACTGCAAACATAATAAGACGGTCCGCCATATTGAACTTGCTTTAGCTGTTCCTATTATCGTTCTCTCTTGGGTTGATTTTTTCACAAAATCCCCTGCTGTATTCATCTGCGGCACGAGTTTAAGCGCTCTTTTTACCCTGCTTTGTACAGGATCGATTATTCACGATATGGTTGCAAGAGCGCAGATCACTGCAGAAACGCTTAAAGGAGCTATTTGTGCATATTTTCTCTTAGCATTCTCTTTTGCTTACATCTACTGGATCATTGCCTATCTAGAGCCCGGAAGTTTTGTCTATTCTGATGGCACACTCTCTCCTTTATATTATTCACAATATATCTCTGAGATGACCTACTTTAGTTTTGTTACCCTCCTTGCCATCGGCTATGGTGATATCGTAGCGACTTCTCATATGGGACAAACAGCTGCCATCCTTGAAGGAGTTATAGGGCAATTTTATGTAGCTATTTTAGTGGCAAGGCTTGTAGCTGCTTACGCTTTTAAAAAGAGAGAAAAGGTATAAATGGACCCCCTCCTTGCTAAGCAACAAGCCCTCGTCGATCAGCTACATCAATGGCTGCATAAGAACATGCCTCGCGCCTTTGTGGAGACCGTAGATAAAGCTCATTTTGTGCGTATTGCAGAAGCCCTTTGTCTTTTTAAAACACAAGACTCTCTCATTGCTCTGGACATCCCTTATGGTATCCTTGTCCTTGCTCTTTCTGCGGATGATACAGAACTTCAAGTTCTACAAAAGTATGCGACACACAGCCTGCAAAACTTTCATTCTTTCCTATCTTTGGACGCCCTCCCCCATACTAAAAACCCCATAAAACTTAAAATTTGCAGACTTATTTTTTTTCCTACAACCCGCAATTGTTATGCGTTATTCCAGCACGGTCTTTCCTCTCACACCCTTGCAATCATAGAGGAACTTCATAGAGTGGCGAGTCATCAAGACAACTGCCAATATCATCTAGAAGAAAACAAAACAGGACTCTTTTCCCTTATTTTTGCCTGGAAAGGCGTCTCTAAGCACCACTTCCTCCCCCAGCTTCTTTATCAGCTCTTCCATCGCAAAATCAGTATACAAAGCATCAGGGCTTCTTACACCACAGCCTCTTCTACGACTCTTTTGGTGATGATAGAAGGCCGGAGTTCTCCAGAGAACCTATCAAGATTTGTACAAGAACTCGACACCCTTCCTTTTTTTACACGGGATCAAATGCCTCGTATTCATACAACTTATGCGGAAAAAGATCTTCTTCAAGGAGATCTTGTGACTCTATTAAAAAGTCTTACCTATCTCCTGCATCAAACATTATCCCCTTTCGATCCCATGAACCATTCGTTAACCTGTGTAGAAGAATACCTATGTCACCGCCCAGAGTTAGTTTGTCTTTTGCTCCAGGCATTTGCGCACAAGTTCCATCCTGACCAGGCACAGTTTTTTCATTATCAAGAGCAAATCAACCGCTATAAAGATACTATCCAACAACAAGAAGATCCTCTTGAAAATAGGCCTCGTAGAGCCACTCTCTTACAAGCTGCAAGCGTAATAGAGTCCTGTGTCAGAACAAACTTTTACGTAAGGGGAAAGACAGCCCTTGGCTTTGTCCTTGATCCCAAGGTATATTTTGCTGCCTTTCCTTATCGCTATGAGGACAAATTCCAATCCCTTCCTTTTCTCATCTATTTCTTGCAGGGGTCTTGTTTTTTTGGGTTTCACATACGCTTTGCTGATCTTGCAAGAGGGGGACTCAGAACAGTCATCCCTAGTGGATATGAATCTATGCTCTTAGAAAGAAGTTCTATCTTTTGTGAGTGCTATCAACTAGCTTATACTCAGCAGAAAAAGAATAAAGACATCCCTGAGGGAGGTGCTAAAGGGGTCCTCTTTCTGGAAGTTCATAAGCAGATCGAACAAGAACAAGAGCTTACAGTAGAAGAATTATGCAAAGAAGGCGTACCGCAAAATGTGGCCGTCAAACAACTCGAAGCCCTTGGAGCAACCAAACAGCAAGAGCTTCTTTATCATGCACAACGCTCTTATATCCGCACCCTCCTCACACTGATCAATAGCCAGGAAGACGGCTCCTTGCGAGAAAAACGCATCATAGACTACTTAGAACGGCCTGAATACCTATATCTTGGTCCCGATGAGAATATGCATAATATCATGATCGAATGGATTGCTGATTATAGTAGAGAACAGGCTTATCCCCCAGGCGGGGCTTTTATCTCTAGCAAACCGCACCTGGGCATTAACCATAAAGAATTTGGGGTCACGTCCTTCGGAGTTCATGTATACATGGAAGAACTTTTACAACACTTACATATTAACCCTGCAAAAGATATCTTTACCATTAAGATGACGGGGGGCCCTGATGGGGATGTGGCAGGAAATCAGATGCTTAATCTCTTTCGCTACTATCCTAAAACAGCCAAGCTCTTAACAACACTAGATATCTCTGGAACTCTCTTTGACCCTGAAGGGATGAATCTAGAAGCCCTACAAACTCTTTTTTTTCAACAAAAACCTATCGCTGACTACCCACTAAAAAACCTCTCTCCTGGGGGATTTTTACTTGATAAGCGCACCAAACAAAGTAGAGGATCCCAAGAACATCAGGTTCTTTGCACAAGAAACATCGGGGGAAAGCTCGTGCAAGAATGGCTTTCCCCTTATGAAACAAGTCATATTCTTCACTACACCGTGCATAAAACGAAAGCCGATCTTTTCATTCCTGCAGGGGGACGTCCTAGAACTCTTCACGATACAAACTATCAAGATTTTCTCGATGAAGCAGGACACCCAACAGCTAGGGGCATTGTGGAAGGAGCTAACCTCTATCTCACAGAAGGCGCTAGAAGGGCCTTGGAAGAACGAGGCGTTCTCATCATTAAAGACAGCTCCGCAAATAAGGGAGGTGTAATTTGCTCTTCTTTTGAAGTACTTTGCAATCTTTGTCTTTCCTCTGAAGAGTTCCTCTGCTTAAAACCCTTCCTTGTGGAAGAGGTGTTACATGTTATTGCTGAGCGTGCACACGACGAAGCGCATCTTCTTTTAACCCATGCACAAAGCCCCCCGCTTTTCCTGACAGAAATTTCCGACTTGATCTCTTCGCAAATGCTACTCGTTACAAAACGCATTGCCGAAGATCTGCAGGAGGTGATACTTCCCTACGACAACCCAGGCCACCCCTTGCATCAAGTGCTTCTTCACTACTGTCTTCCCACGTTACGAGCAAAAGCCTCCTTGAAGATCGTATCCAAGCTCCCTCCTTCTCATAAAAAAGCGATCATTGCACGACACCTAGCCTCTACTTTTTTATATCAACAAGGGATCCTCCCTCCCTCCTCTGCAGGCGTCGGATTGCACGAAGCCCTTGCCTTTTTCACAAAAAAAACAAAAATGTAATGCATTTACGTACAATATCTTATCATTTTCAATCAAGCAATCTTTAAGCTTAAGTGCTAATTTGTGTTTGCCTTTTTCCTATGGCCTTGATATGCTTAGCCTTGTCGCAAGAGTTAAAATTAGCACTCTAGCGCAAGGACTGCTAAGTTGAAACATTTATCACAAAAAAAACCATCCAAACAAGACCGCGAGCAAGCAGTACTGCTTGGTCTTGTTGAGCTATACCTACAAACAGGGAAGCCTGTGGGGTCACAAACTCTTAAAGAGTGCGGCTTTGACTCCTTAAGCCCCGCCACCCTGCGTAATTATTTTGCAAACTTAGAAGAGCTTGGATTTTTGAAGCAACAACATTCCTCTGGAGGTCGTATCCCTACACACCAAGCCTATAAGCTCTATGCTGAATCCACCTATGAATCTTCGGAACTTAACCACGCAGAAAAACAAAAACTCCATGCACTTCTATCAAAGGAGACACGGGAAGTTCACCTCTACCTGCAAAAAGCCACAGAAACTTTAGCCAACTGGTCACAAAGCGCTATCTTTCTCTCCTCCCCCCGCTTTGACCAAGATTTTGTCTTAGAAGTTAAATTAGTTTCTTTAGATGCGCATCGCTTGCTTTGCGCGCTCATTACCGACTTTGGCACCATTCGTTCAGAAGTTCTCTTTACGGATAAAAAGCTTAGTGCCTTTTCGATCAAAAGAATCGAACAGTTTTTTCACTGGAGGCTCACTGGGCAAGAAAAGCCTTCTCTTAGTGACGAAGAAGAAAAAACAGCTCTTTTACTTTACAATGAAGCCATGCTGCGCCACCTAGTGAACTATTCGCACTTTTCCTCAAGCGATCTTGTCAAAACAGGATTTTCGAAGATGCTGCACTACCCTGATTTCATGGATGCTTCTAGCTTAGCTAGTGGGCTTGCTCTTTTTGAAGATGACGAGGCCTTACATAGGCTCCTTGCTGATGCATGTAAACGCAGCGGCATCTCTTTTCATATTGGGGAAGACTTAGGTTCTTTCTCTGCTCTTGCCAACACTTGCTCTGTGCTCACTATTCCTTATAAAATCGACCAAGCGATCGTTGGTGCTATTGGACTGTTGTGTCCTAGTCGAGCACCCTATAAAAAACATTTTGCCTTACTCAAAGCTGCCTCTTCTATTCTCAGCGATTCTTTGACCCGCAGCTTGCATAAGTTCAAGATTACTTACCGCCAACCCAAAACCGAACAAATCGATTTTAGTAAACAAACCATCCTATTATCCAACCAAGGGTCCGATCGTAAGAGCGGTTTCCTTTTGGAAGACCAACATCATACCACGAGGACACTATGACAGATAATAAACAACAAGACATCGATCCCATCCTCGCAGAGGAAACCTCAGCGCCCATAGAAGAGCCTCTGTCTGAAGAACAGCGCTTACAAAAGGAACTAAAAGAGGCACAAGATAAGTACTTGCGAGCACTTGCTGAGATGGAAAACATGCGTAAGCGGCTACAGAAGGAGAAAATCGAATATTCTCGTTTTGCAGTAGAAGGCGCTATTTTAGATTTTCTCACACCCCTTGATAATCTCGAAAACGCCTTGCAATTCGCTAAAAGCAGTCATCCCGAAGTAGCCAATTGGGCGACAGGATTTCAGATGATTCTCGAGCAATTCAAAGAAGCTCTCTCTTCGCAAGGGATCTCTCCGTTTACTTCTCAAGGAGCATCCTTTGATCCCCTGCTTCATGAAGCGATAGAGACAGAAGAAACAGAAAATGGAGAGGATGGACTCATCCTACAAGAATATGCCAAAGGCTATCGAAGTAAAGAACGAACGATCCGCCCTGCGAAAGTCAAAGTGGCAAGAAAAAAGAGTCCTCCTCAAGAAAATAGTGCAGAATAATTTTACATATAAAAACAACAACCATAGGTAGTATTATGTCACAACAAAAAAAGAATGTTATTATAGGCATCGACCTTGGAACTACTAACTCCTGCGTATGTGTGATGGAGGGTGGGGTTCCCAAGGTAATTGCTAATGCAGAGGGTACGAGAACAACCCCTTCTATCGTATCGTACAAGGGAAGTGAACGGCTTGTAGGAATTCCCGCTAAACGACAAGCGGTAACCAACCCAGAAAAGACCATCTACTCCGCTAAGCGTTTCATCGGACGCAAATTTGCAGAAGTACAATCAGAAACAAAGACTGTGCCCTATAAAGTGTGCGCAAACAGTAACGGTGATGCTGTTTTTGAGGTGGAAGGCAAGACTCTTACCCCCGAAGAGGTAGGAGCTCAAGTTCTTATGAAGATGAAGGAAACAGCAGAAGCCTACCTCGGGGTCAAAGTAACAGAAGCTGTCATCACAGTACCCGCATATTTTAACGACTCACAAAGACAGTCCACAAAGGATGCAGGAAGAATCGCAGGCCTAGATGTCAAACGTATCATCCCAGAGCCTACTGCAGCGGCCTTAGCCTATGGCTTAGACAAACAAAACGACAAGAAAATTGCTGTTTTTGACCTCGGAGGAGGAACCTTTGATATCTCTATCCTAGAGATCGGAGATGGCGTATTCGAAGTACTTGCTACCAACGGAGACACGCATCTTGGAGGAGATGACTTTGACAATGCCATCTTGCATTGGATCCTTGATGAGTTCAAGAAAGAGACCGGCATCGATCTTAGTAAGGATAAAATGGCCCTGCAGCGTTTGCGAGATGCTGCAGAAAAAGCAAAGATCGAGCTCTCTGGCACACAGACCACAGAGATCAATCAACCCTTCATTACAATGGACGCCTCGGGTCCTAAACACCTTGCTCTGACTTTGACACGTGCAAAGTTTGAAAGTTTAGCGCACGACTTGATCGAGCGCACAGTAGAGCCCTGCCTCAAAGCGCTCAAAGACGCACGCCTTTCTAAGGAGCAGATTGACGAAGTGATCCTCGTTGGTGGGATGACACGCATGCCTGCTGTGGAAAAAAAGGTGAAAGAAATCTTCCAAAAAGAACCTCATAAAGGCGTGAACCCAGACGAAGTCGTCGCTATTGGAGCGGCCATCCAAGGAGCTGTGCTTACTGGGGATGTGAAAGATGTCCTTCTTTTGGATGTGATTCCTCTTACTCTAGGTATTGAGACCTATGGAGGAGTATTCACACCTGTTGTGGACAGGAACACGACCATTCCTGCACAGAAAAAGCAGGTCTTCTCAACAGCTGCAGATAATCAACCAGCCGTAACCATCGTCGTACTCCAAGGGGAACGCAAGATGGCGAAGGACAACAAGGAAATCGGAAGGTTTGATCTGGCAGACATCCCTCCGGCTCCTCGTGGGACTCCGCAGATTGAAGTTTGCTTCGATTTGGATGCCGATGGCATTCTCCATGTCTCCGCAAAAGATCTGCAGACAAATAAGGAGCAAAAGATCCGCATCGAAGCAAAGTCTGGACTTTCAGAGAGCGAAATCCAACGCATGTTAAAAGATGCAGAAGAACATGCAGAGGAAGATAAACAAAAGAAAGAAGAGATCGAACTTCGCAATGAAGCTGATGCTCTTGCTTTCCGCGCTGAGAAGTCCCTGAAGGACTACGGAGATAAGCTCCCCAAGGAAATAGTCACGGATGTGCAAAGCAAGGTTGATGCGGTGAAAAAAGCCCTTGAAAACAACGATATGCCGGCAATTCAACGCACAAAGGATGAGCTCAGTGAGCATATGCAGAAGATTGGAGAAGCTATGCAATCTGCTGGAGCTCAACAACAAGCAGGACCAGGTCCCTCTTCTGCTAAGTCCTCCATGGAAGAAGCCGAAGTAGAGATCCTCGATAAAGAAGAATAACCAACCGGGCCCCTGTAGTTCATACAGGGGCCTTTCTTACACTCACTCTACATACCCCAAACAGTTATTTCTTTCCCTTGAGATGATTCTCTTTTGTGATAGATTTTCTTGCCCCAAGATTTATTATTGTCACGATCAAATAAGATCAAGTGTCCCTCTGTTGCTCTTGATCCCTAACTCCGCCTAAAGTTACGTAATAGCGCAACCAAGCTTCGCAAGTAATTTTTTGGTTTTATCCGTGATTTCTGATAGGTGCCACTGATCATTGATTCTTATCTTTTTTATGTAAGAT
>Ga0194131_10005730_pt1 | contig 17692 bp, 14 predicted proteins | sample TA2KigO120mmetaG_FD_148631 | JGI IMG/M metagenome (GOLD analysis project Ga0194131, IMG submission 148631) | Freshwater microbial communities from Lake Tanganyika, Tanzania - TA2015053 Kigoma Offshore 120m | ecosystem: Environmental > Aquatic > Freshwater > Lake | place: Tanzania: Lake... | reverse complement strand
AACGCGCTGTCCACGAGCACGAGGAACACGTCGTGCGTGTTGTTCAGCAGCGACAGCTCGCGCAGCACCCCGGCGGTGTCGTCGAACAGAAAGTCCGAGATGACCGGCAGCAGCGTGGTGCTCCTGAAATACCCCGCCAGCGTCGCCCCCACGTCGCCGCTCCGGCGCATCGGCTGCAGGCCGCGCTGGAACTGATACGCCTCCAGGCAGTGCACGACGTGTCCCTTGCCGGTCGCCGGCCGGATCGCCGACAGGTGCGTGAACCCCTCGTCGAAGGTGACGAGGCCGAACGGATCCTGGAAGAACACGGCAGACATGCCGATCGTGGCGATGGCGCGGGCGATGACGGCGGCGACGAGCGTATCGCCCGTCCCGCAGCGCGTCGAGCGCGAGACGTCCGCAATCGCCGCCACCTTCGCCGTGCTCGGCTGCTCGAACTCGCGCACGACGAGCGGCGCGAAGTTGGTGATCGTGGACTGCGCCCAGTCGATCGCCGACGGCCGGTCGCCGGGCTGCCAGTCGCGCAGCCCCTGGAAGTCGAAGCCGGATCCGTGCGTGCTGCTGCGATGGTCGCCGATCGTCACCTCGCGCATGCGCTTCAGGATCCGCAGCTCGATTTCCGTCACCTGCGCCAGGTTGACCCAGGACGCTTCGTCGCTGCCCGCTGCCGGCTGCCGGCTGCCGGCTTTCATGGCACCGGCACCCGCGCGACGACGTCGTGAATCACGGCTTCGGTGGTCAGGCCGTGGCTCGCGGCATGCGGGCCGAGCCACAGGCGGTGCCCGAGCACGTACGGCGCGAGGTCCTGAATGTCCTCCGGGTAGACCTCCGTGCGGCGGCGCCGCAGCAGCGCCCACACCTTCGCGAGCCGGCCCCAGCAGATGATCGCGCGCGGCGAGGCGCCGAGGTCCACGCCGCGCTCGACGAGCTCCGACGGCGAGCGGTGATGCCAGTCGGTCCCCGGGCTGTAGGGACGCGTGGCCGCGACGAGGCGCTGGATGTACTTCCCGAGCCGCTCGTGGAGGAAGACGTGGTCGCTGATCGCGGCCCGCAGCTGGATGATGCGCTCCTTCGACATCAGCGAGCTGAGACGCATCCGCTTGAAGTCGAAGTTCACCAGCTTCTCTTCCTCGTGCGGCGGCAGGTAGCCGATGTTCACCATGATCGCGAAGCGGTCGGTCGCCGCCTCCGACAACGGAAACGTCCCCTGCCCCAGCTCGATCGGGTTCATCGTCGCGATCGCGAAGCTGAACGCGGGCAGCTCGTAGGTCGTCTTGCCGACGGTGATCGTGCGGTCCTGCAGGCCTTCGAGGAACGCGCTCTGCGACTTGAGCGGGATGCGGTTGATCTCGTCGAGCAGGATGACTTCCGCCGACGCCATGGGGCCGAACTCCGTGACGAGCTCACCGGTCGCGGGATTCACCATCTGGAAGCCGACGACCTCGGTCGGCTGGAGGTCCGCCCGGCCCTGCAGGCGCGCGAACTTCGCGTTGCTGATGGCGGCGAGGATGACGCCGAAGAACGTCTTGCCGACGCCAGGCACGCCGCGCAGCAGCAGGTTCCCGGCATTGACCTGCCGCTGCTCGCTCTTGTCGTACGTGGTCGGAATCTCCGACAGGAGGACGACGTTCGCGAGGGCCTTGGCGGTGTCGTAGCCGACAAGTGCCTTGCTCCCCTCGGAAATGATGGCGTCGTGGAACTCGATGGCCTCGGCCAGATCCCGGTGCACCGCGCCGATCCTACCCGAAACTCCGTATTGACACGGGCTTCCGGCCTCCATACCCTACGCGCACGCGTCAGCAATTCCGTTCATACCCGCCGGTTGCGCCGTATTCCGTTCCCGCCCTTTCCATAGGAGTGACGGTATGACCACACGTGCGGCGTTGCGGTTCTCTCTGCTGTCGTTGTTGGTATCGCTGATCCTGCCAGCGGCTGCCTCCGCGCAGGCGTCCATCACCGGAGTGGTACGGGACACCTCCGGCGCCGTGCTCCCGGGCGTCACCGTCGAGGCGACCAGCCCGGTGCTCATCGAGAAGGTCCGGACCGTCGTGTCCGACGGCGGCGGCCAGTACCGCATCGTCGACCTGCGGCCCGGCGCGTACACCGTGACGTTCACGCTGCCCGGCTTCAACACCTTCAAGCGCGAAGGGATCGAGCTCACCGGCAACTTCACGGCGTCCATCAACGTCGAGCTGCGCGTCGGCGAGCTGCAGGAGACGATCACCGTCACCGGCGAGGCGCCGGTGGTGGACGTGCAGACGCTCACCCGCACGCAGGCGCTGTCGGAAGAGGTCATCGATACGATTCCCACCGGACGGAACTTCACGAACCTGGGCGTGCTCGTGCCCGGCGTCAGCGCGCAGTGCGCGCAGGCCTGCAGCTCGGGCGGCCAGGACGTGGGCGGCTCCACCGGCGACGCGCGCACGTCGCTCATCGTCCACGGCAGCCGCTTCCGCGATCAGCGGATCGCGGTGAACGGCATGACGATCTCCGGCTCGACCGGCGGCCTGACGATGACGGGGCCGAACATGGAAGCGATGCAGGAGGTGCAGCTCGAGACGACGAGCGCGGACGCGTCCACGTCCACGGGCGGCGTGCGCATCAACGTGGTGCCGAAGGACGGCGGCAACCGCTTCGCGGGCAGCCTCTTCGTCTCGGGCACCAACGAGCACCTGCAGGCCGGCAACTTCAGCCAGGAGCTGCTCGATCGCGGCCTGAACGCGGGGGGCCAGTCGCGCCTGAAGAAGGTCTACGACGTGGCGCCGACCTTCGGCGGGCCGATCAAGCAGGACCGCGTCTGGTTCTTCCTGTCGGGGCGCCGCATGAACAACCAGACGTACGTCGGCAACCTGTTCCGGAACAGGAACGAAGGCGATCCGACGAAGTGGACCTACGAGCCGGACCTGTCGCGGCAGGTCGTGCACGACAGCCCGCTGACGCCTGTCGGCGCCCGTCTGACATGGCAGGCGACGCCGCGCAACAAGATCGCCGCGTCGCTCGATCTCCGCGAACGCTGCGACTGCCCGAACGTCGCCTCGTCCAACGTGTCGTACGAGGCGCAGGTGGACTTCATCTTCCGGCCCGACAACATCCAGATGTTCCAGTGGACCTCGCCGGTGACCAACCGGCTGCTGCTCGAGGCCACCGCGGTGCGGCTGCCGCTCGGCTGGGGCAACCGCATCAACGAAGGGATCACGCCCGGCCTGACCCGCGTCATCGAACAGAATCCGCGGCCCGGCACGCCCGGCACCTACCGCGGCGGCGCCGGGTACCTGTGGACCAACTATCCCTTCGCCAACGTCGCCAGCAGCGCCACCTACGTGACCGGTGCGCACGCGTTCAAGACGGGCGTCAACTGGAACTGGGGCTATGCGAAGACGCACTGGGACAACCTGGCGCCGCTTACGGAGTACCGGTTCTCCAACGGCGTGCCCAACCAGTTCACGATCAACTCGGATCCGCGGGACGGCGAAGTGCGGGTCGGGCGCGAAGTCGGCCTCTACGTGCAGGACAAGTGGACGATCGACCGCCTGACGCTGAGCGGCGGGCTGCGCTACGACTACATGTACCGGCTCACGGGCGAAGTCCGTCTCGGCCCGGCGCCGCTGCTCCCCAACCGGAACGTGACGTTCCCGGAGACCGACTTCACGCGCCACCACGACCTGTCACCGCGCGTCGGCGCCGCCTACGACCTCTTCGGCAACGGCAAGACGGCGCTGAAGGTCCAGGCCAACCGCTACGTCGCCGACGAGTCGCTCGGCAGCGGCACGAACGTGATCATCGGCGCGCCGCACGTGTTCTTCCAGTACACCGCCAGCCGCGCGTGGACCGACGCCAACGGCAACTTCTTCCCGGACTGCGACTGGCGGAACCCGGCGCTCCAGGATCTCCGCGGCAGCGGCGGCGACCTGTGCGGCGCATTCACCGGACCGAGCGCCGACTTCGGCCGCGCCGTCCCGGGCACCGTGGACGACCCGGACGTGGACTTCGGCTACGGCAAGCGCGGCTACAACTGGCTCTACTCGGCCAGCGTGCAGCAGGAGCTCGTGCCGCAGCGCGTGGCCGTGGATATCGGCTACTTCCGCCGGGCGTACGGGAACTTCCTCGTGACCGACAACCTCGCGTTGTCGGCGGCGGATTACACCCCGTTCTCGGTGACCGTGCCGAACGATCGGCGGCTGCCGAACGCCGGGCAGACGATCTCGGGCTTCCTGAACGTGAACCCGAACGCGGCGACACGGCCGTCTCAGAACGTGGTGCGGCGCACCCACCACTACGGCGACCAGTACGAGTACTGGCACGGCGTGGACGCCGCATTCAACATCCGCCTGGGCGGGGGCACGCTGCTTCAGGGAGGCACCAGCACGGGACGGACCATCCAGGACAACTGCGAGATCCTCGACGACGTGCCGGAAGGCGGCGTCACGGCACAGCAGGGGCTGAACAGCGCGCTGCTGGACATCGGCGCCGGGCTCGCCATTCCGTTCTGCCATCAGGACTCCGGCTGGCAGACGCAGGTGAAAATGCTGGGCACCTACACGGTGCCGCGGCTCGACGTGCAGCTGGCGTTCACGTATCAGAGCGTGCCCGGGCCGATGCTGTCGTCGAACCTCGTCGTGCCGAACGCGCAGGTGCAGCCGTCGCTGGGGCGTCCGCTGTCCGGTAATGCGGCGAACGTGACTGTCCCGATCATCGCGCCGGGCGCGGCGTACGGCGACCGGCTGAACCAGGTGGACTTCCGCGTCGGCAAGATCGTCCGCTTCGGCGCGCGCCGGCTGACCGGGAGCGTGGACCTCTACAACCTGCTCAACTCCAGCGCCGTGCTGGCCGAGAGCACCAACTTCTCCTCGTTCCGTGCCCCGACCCGGGTCGTCGGCGCGAGGCTGGTGAAGTTCACGGTGACGACGAACTTCTGATGTAGGCTCGTAGGGCGGGTGAGGCAACCTTACCCGCCCCACTCGCCCCACTCGCCCCACTCGCCCCACTCGCCTTTCTCATGGCCTTCCTCGCCTGGCTCGAAGCCAGTCCGGTCAGCACGTGGGTCAACCAGTCTGAGTCGGTCTTCGCGTACCCCGCCATCCTCCTCGTTCACACCATCGGCCTGACGCTGCTCGTCGGCGTCAGTTTCGCCGTCAACCTTCGGATCGCGGGCGTCGCGGCGCAGGTGCCGCTCGCGGCGCTGCGGACGCTCACCCCGCTGATGTGGACGGGCCTCGCGCTGAGCGCCGCGTCGGGCGCGCTGCTCCTGACCGCGAAGGCGACGACGATGGGGGTGAACCCGGCGTTCTACGTGAAGATGGCGTGCATCGTGGCCGCGGTGGCGCTCATCGTCGGCCGCCGGGAACCGAACAAGGCGGTCGCGGTGCTCTCGATTCTCCTGTGGTTCGGCGCGATCACGGCGGGTCGCTTCATGGCGTACCTCGGGGAGGCGGCACAGTTCGGATGACGATCCCGCACGTTCACCTGCTGCTCAACCACTTCCCCGTTCTCGGCGCGGTCGCCGGCCTCGGGCTGCTGCTGCTGTCGCTCGTCCGCCGGAGCGAGGCGCTGAAGCGCGCCGGTCTCGAGGTGTGGTTCGTCGTCTCCCTGCTCACGTTCCCCGCGTACCTGAGCGGCAACGCCGCGGAGCAGGCGATCGCCGAGCGGCCCGACGTGTCGATGGCGTTCATCGCCGCGCACGAGGACGCAGCGGTCTGGGCGCTGGCGCTGATGCAGATCACAGGGGTGCTGGCGTGGCTGGCGCTGTGGAAGGAACGACGGGCGACGCATGCGTCGCCCCTACCACTGGCCGCAGTGCTGCTCTTGTCGGTCCTGACCGTGGCCGCGATGGCGCGGACGGCGACGCTCGGCGGCGAGATCCGTCATCCGGAGATTGCGGCAGCCGACGGTGTAGGGGCGACGCAAGCGTCGCCCGGAGCTGCGGCCTGGGTCGCTTCCGTCGTCATCGACAACCCGTGGGCGTGGCCGACCAACGAGACGCTGCACTTCATCGGGCTGACGCTCGTCTTCGCGGTGGTGCTGCCGCTCAACCTTCGCGTCCTGGGCCTCATGCGAAGCGTGCCGTTTCCCGCGCTGCACAGGCTGCTGCCGTGGGCGATGCTCGGCTTCGTCATCAACGCGGTGACCGGGATGATGTTCTTCATCGCGGCCGCCGAGCAGTACACGCTGAACCCGGCGTTCTACTGGAAGATCGCGTGCCTCGTCGCCGCGGGCGCGAACATCCTCTATCTGACGGGCGTGGACGACGTGTGGAAGGTCGGCGAGGGCGCCACGGCCCCGGCCATTGCCAGGGCGGTGGCGGCGTCGTCTCTCGTGCTCTGGTTCGGCGTGGTCTTCTGGGGGCGGCTGATGCCGTTCCTGGGGCTCACGTTCTAGGCGGGTCCGCTCGCGATGAACAACGACGCTCGCGGAACCCGCCCTACGTACGTCATTGCTTGTCGAAGACCATCACGTCCGCGTCGCGCGACGGGCCGGCGGCGTCGCCGCCCATTGGCGTGACCGTCAGCGTCAGCGTCCTGCCGTCCGCCGACAGCTTTCGCGTCGCCCTCGACCGCACCCGTGACTCCGTGCCGGTGCCGGTGCGTTCGACCTGCTCCGTCGTCACCGCGTCCACGCGCTTGAATGCGATCCAGCCGGCCGGGATCGAGTCGGCGCCGGAGACGACCAGCGGGTAGTCGGCGCCGTCCTCCTTCGCCACGTACATCGACACGGTCTTCCAGCCCGCGGCGTCAACGAGCTCCTGCTGCATGATGAGGACGCCGCCGCCGCGGTCCTGGTAGACGCGCGTCATGCTGCGCGGCGGCAGCGAGTTCTGCATCTTCGACTTCTGCGCGTTGAACTTCCAGGTCCCGACCAGCGGGGTGGAGCCGGACTGCGCCGAGACCGCAGAGGCGCCGATCGCCGCCGTGCCGAGCACCAGCAGCGCCCCCGCGAGCACACGTGCCGCGACGTTTCGCATGGCAGGCCGTCCTTTCGTGTTCTAACCCTGTGGAATCCCGCCGCCGCCGCCGAACCAGACGACGTCGCCTGACTCGAGCTTGGTGATCTTGCCGGCGGCGAGCGCCTTGGCGCCTTCCTGCCGGGACGGGAAGCCTTCCACCTTCACCCTCGTGCCCACGGGGACGGTGTCGGCGGTCCAGCCGGCGCGCAGGATGCCGCTGCCGGTGGCGCGGCCGGTGATGTTCCAGATGCTCTTGGTGCCGTTGGCTTCCGTGACCTCGACCTTCATCAGCGGGTGCGGGTTCACCAGCTTGACCTCGAGCACCACGCCTTCAATCGCCGCGTTCCGGTCCATGTACCAGAACGAGTTGAACGAATGATGCGCCGAGGCCGCGCCCGTGGCCAGCAGCAGCGCGGCGGCGAGGGTGATCGTCCAGATTCTCATCAGCGGTCCTTCCATTTGGCGAACTCGGTATCGTCGGGATATTTCTGCGGGATGGTCGTATAGAGCTCCTGCAGGCTGGCGTCCGGATCGCAGTCCCACTTCGACACGAACGGCTCCTGCGTGCGGCGGTAGCGCTTGCGCCACGTGAAGGGCGCCTTGAGGAAGATCGGATCGTCGACGGTGAACTCGATGATCAGCGTGTCGTGGTCCTGCAGCAGGTAGCGCTCGGTGAGCTGCTTGCGGTGCGACGTCGCCAGGTGCGAGTGATCGTCCCAGCCGTCGGGGTCGAAGGTGAAGTTCGACGTGTGGACGACGATCTCGGTGGGCGACACGACGCGGCCGATCGAGTGGCCGTGGTAGACCGAGATCATGGCCGGCGGATGCGGGCGGCCGTCCATGTAGATCGGCCGGATCCAGTTCGACTGCTCCCAGCGCTGCAGCAGCGCGTCGGGGTTGGCGGAGAACTCCCACAGGTAGCCTTCCTGCAGGCCGGTCTGGATGCCGGCGGCGACGCACGTCCAGCGCGGCGACATGGTTTCGTCGAAGAAGTCGATCCACGCGCGCATGCGGCCGTTCATGAACGGCTCGAGCCTGTCCACCGGAAATTCGCAGAGCTGGCGCGGGTTGCCGTAGTGGTCCTTCAGCGAACCGCAGTTGCCGCCGAACTCGCTGTCGCCGCGCGGGTTGTCGCCGCGCCACGTGCCGGTGAAGGCGAGCGGGACGGCGCTGACCGTCGGCGGCTTCGGGAAGAGGTCTTCCGTCTTCGCCGCCTGCGCAGAGGCATCGATCGCACCTGCCGTCAGCATCGCCACGACGATGGCGGCAATCCTGGAGTGCGCCATATACGTCCTCCTACCGGACCTGCGTGACCTTGCGGAATTCCTGGAGATGCAGCTCCTCGACGACCTCGGGGCACTTGTACTCGAGGAGCCGCACGTTGCGGTCCATGCGCCGGTACAGCGGCATGCTGATCCTCCACGGCCGCGTGAACGTCTTCGGGTCCTCGATCGTGGCCTCGTACATCAGGTGATTAGGTCCGAGCGGCGTATACCGCTCGACGACGTGCAACGCCTCGCTGTGGTAGTTGCCGGACCGATCCAGCCACGTCTGGTCGGTAAAGGCGGTCACGTCCACCACGAACGTGTCGCCATCCCACCGGCCGTTGGACCACCCCATGTACGACTCGATCGGCGCCTCAGTCGGCTTGCCGATCGGGATCTCCCGACGCGCATACGAATACTGGTAGGAGATCCAGACCACCTCCGGGCTCTGGAAGATCTGGAACGGATGCGGGAGGTAGGTCGCGCGCGGCACGCCCGGGAGGAAGCAGTTGACCTCGGGATCGATGTCCAGATGCCGTCCCATGGTCTTCGGCATCGCGTTCTTCCGGTTCTGCTCGCGCCTGGCCAGCGCCTCCGGCCGGTACGGAATCGGTCCGCCTTCGACGACGCTGTCACCGGGGAACACGGCGCCGACGGCGCCGGTGAGGATGACCTGCGACGGCTCCGTGCCGTGATCTTCGAGGTTGTAGTTGGCGGTGTTCATCGCCTGCCAGATGCCGTTCAGGTCCGGCTTCCCGTCGCGCGTGCGGCGGATGCCCTGGTCAGGCGTCTGCGCCGTCGACCATCCGACTGCCAGACACACCACGCCGAACGCGACCGCCCCTGCGATTTTCGTGATCGACATGAGCTACTTCCCCGCCTCACCCTTCTTGGCCGCTTCGGCTTCGAGCACCCGCTCGCCCCGCATGGAGTTGCCGAGCGCGATGTTCCCTTCGTGACACGCGTACTCGAGGATCCGGTAATCGCGGTCGCGCTCCCAGGGCAGGTTGAACGTCCACGGCCGCGTCCACGTCGTCGGATCCTCGACGGTGGCGTAGTACTCGATGCGCTCAGCGCTCACCGGGACGAAGTACTCCGTCACCTTGAAGTTGCCGAACGGGATTCCTGCCGGCACGCTCGTGCCCGAGGCGCCGCCCATCCGCTGCTTGTCGGTGAAATTGGTCGTCTCGACGACGAGCATGCTGCCTTCCCAGCGGCCGACCGAATCGCCGTTCCACTGCCGGATGTTCGAGCCGATGTGCGGGCGGCCGTCGAGCGGGATGATGCGCGTGTCGAGGCGCTCGCGGACGATCATGATCCAGCCGGGCGACTGCATGATGTAGGTGCCGCTGTTGTACGCCTGCGGCCCGTTGGGCGTGTGCGTCGCGAGGCAGCGCTCCAGCGCGTGGTAGTCCTCCCACGACGCGTATTCGCGCGCCTTCGAGAGAATCTCCTTGCGTCGCTGCTCGGCCTGCGGCGTGAGCGGCGGATAGCGGCCGTCCGGCGGGTCGACGATGAGCGACGTGTTGAGGTTCTTCACGAAGTTCCGCTCGTTCCAGAACTCGTTGTAGGCGCCCACGCCGGCGCCCATGCTGTCGCGGTTCGGCGCGTTGACCTTCGCCCACGCGAGGTATTCAGCGTCGCTGGCGAACCGCGCCTTGCCGGCAAGGTCCATCGGCCGCTGCATGCGGATGACCGTCTGGTAATCCCAGACGCCCATCAGGTCGGGGTCGCCCCACGGCGTGCGCGGCGGCGTGTAGGTCGAGGCCGGCGGCGTGAACGTCGTGACCGCCGGGGCCTGCGCGGTCGCGGGTGACACCAGCGGCGAGACGCCGATGACGGTCACTGCCGCCGCCAGTCCCGCCACGGCCAGTCGTGTGTACTTCATCAGCCTCTCCTGTGTCCTCAGGGAACGGGCCTGCCGTCGGCGCGCGTCAGCACGGCGCTGTCGATGCCGCAGACGTCGGCCGCGCGCGCGGGATTGCCCTTCGCCGTCACGACCTCGCCGACCTTGAGCGTCTCCGGCGTCCAGCCGCGGCGCCGCAGCGCGGTGCCCGCGGCGTTGCCGAAGCTGACGCCGCACTCGACCTTCTCGCCCTTCTCGTTCGCGGCATCGAGGATGAGCAACGGGTGCGGGTTCGACAGCCTCCAGACCTTCACCGTGCCCTCCAGTTCGATGGTCTTCGTCTGGTCGAAAAGCGGCGCGGCGTTGTGATGGGCGGCCAGTGGCACCCCCCCCGCCTCCACGAGCGCCGCCACGAGCGCCGCCACGAGTCTCGATCGCGTCATCACTTCGGCTCCGGGTATTTGGTGGTCCGGAACTTCAGGGCCTCGCTCGCCGCCGCCGGATCGCAGTCCCACGGCAGCGACGGCGGCGTCTTGGACCGCTGCCATTCCACCGTGTAGGAGACCGGTGCCTTCAGGAACACGGGGTCCTCAATCGTCAAGTCCACTCTCAGCCGCTCGCCTTCACGATAGTACCGTTCGACCAGGTGCTTCTTCGTCGACGAGGGCACGTTGCCGAAGTCGTCGTCGATGCCCGTCGGATCGAACACGAACTTCGTGGTGTCGACGACGAGCTGGTTCTTCTCGTAGCGCCCGGTCGAGTAGCCCTGCGCGAAGAACTCCCCGATCTTCGGCTTCGGATGGCCTCTCCCCTCCAGCCAGACGACGCGCACCACGTCGTCCTTCTCGTACGTGAACGTCACCCGGTCCGGCTCCTGCTCGATGAGGAACGGATACGGGTCGGTGAGCAACGCCGGAATCGTCGCGGGAAAACAGTCGTATTTCGGTACGGCGAGCTCGTCGAAGGCGGCCTGGAACGCCTTCGCCCGCTCCGTCACCACGGTCGGGCGGTTGAAGTCCGGACAGACGTCCGAGTTCTTCGGGATGCACCCCCGCCCCGTCCACGTCCCGCTCAAGTCGGGGATTCCCGGCGCCGGCGGAGCCGACTGCGCGAACAGGTTGACGCCGATGAGGACGGCAACCAGCGAAAACACACCTGCGATCGTTGATCGAATGTCACTCATCAGAAGTCCACCTGTGTGCCCAGACGCACGTAGCGCCCGCTCGTTGCCGCCTGCGGCCGCAGCCACGTGGAGCCGAACGTGTTCGACACCGACAGCACCGTCGAGTCGTTGATGGCGTTGACGAAGTCGACGAACGCCTTCGCCCGGCGCCGGCCGCCGAGGCTGAACATGCGGGTCACGCGCACGTCCATCGTCTTGACCATGTCCAGGTACTCGCGCGCGGGATCGACCAGCCTGACCGTCAGCGTGCCGCCCCCGGTGAGCGGCACGCCGGCGATGGCGCTCGTCACCGCATAGTTGGCCTCGCGGGGCAGGCCGGGTATCGCCTGGAACGTGCCGTTCACCGCGAAGTCGTACGGCAGCGGCATGTTCCAGCCAAGCTTGTAGATGCCCTGGAACGGCGGCTCGCTGTTGCAGAAGCGGCGATCGTTCGGGTTCGCCACGTCGCAGGTGTTGGCCCTCGTGCGTCCCATCGTGATGCCGCCGAACACCGTGGCGCCCCGCAGCAGGCGTCCGTTCATGTTCAGCTCGTAGCCGTCATACTGCCGGCTGTTCACCGACGAATACGTCACCACGTTGTCCACGGCGCCGAGCTTCGCCGGCACGAGGTTGTAGAGCGTAATCGTCTCGCCGCCGCCGTTCGGCAGGTTCGGGTGACGCGGGCCGACGATCGTGAACGGCGTGAAATCGCGATCGCGATCCACGGCGCGGTTGACCGTCTGTCCGAGGTTGTGGAAGTCGCGCCGGTAGTAGCCGAGCGACACCGACACGGCCGGCAGCAGCTCGTGCTGCACCGAGATCGCGTACGACCAGTTGTAGCCGCGCTTCAGGTCGGGGTCGAGCCGCGGCACGCCGGCGGCGAGCCCGAAGTTGTTGTTGCGCGAGGGACCGATCTCGTTCCGCTGCACGTTGAACGTCCCCGCGGCGAAGATCGACCGGTTGCCGTCCAGATCCGTCCACGCGCGGCTGTCGGTCTGCGACGACAGCGGGTTGAACGTGTTGATCAGATCCAGCGCCTCCTGCGCGACGTAGCGGCCGACCGTGCCCTTGAGCGCCGTGCGGCCGGTGCCAAAGACGTCCCACGACGCGCCGAAGCGCGGCATGTGGTCGTTCCACTTCGGGATGTCCTTGACGCCCGCGAACTCACGGGCCGGCACGAACAGGCCGGCGGGCGCGGAGGCGGCGGGAATCGACTCGTTCAGGTAGTTCCAGCGGTAGCCGACGTTGAGCGTCACGCGGCGCAGCGTCCAGGAGTCCTGCGCGAAGAGGCCCAGATCGGCGTCCATCCTCGCGACGCTGGTGAACGGCGTGTTCATCACGACCACCGCGTTCGGGACGCCGTTGACGAACGTCAGCTGGCTGATGTCCCCGTGCGGGTTGCGCGTCGTCTGGTTCTCCCCCCGCACCAGGCTCATGCCGGCCTTGAACGAGTGCGAGCCGGTCACGTACGAGGCGGTTGCGGCATAGGCGTCAACCCAGCTCTTGTTCGGGTTGATGGACGTGCCGGCGGGCGCCGCGATCCGGCGTCCGGTGCCCGAGTCGAAGAGCGAGACGTCGAAGGCGCCGACTTCGTCGCGGTAGCGGTTGTGCGTCTGATCGTTGGTGCTCTTCTGCAGCGCCGCTTCGAGCAGCAGGCGGTTGGTCGGCGTGGACGTCCAGCGCATCGAGGCCTGCGAGGCGTACTTCACCATCGTGATCGTGCACGCCTCGGCCGCGGTGCTCGGGCTGGCGCCGGAGCAGTTGCCGTTGCCGTCGCGGCCCGAGCCCGGACGCGATCCGTTGCCCTCGTACGAAAAGCTGATCTTGTCGCGGCGCGTCGCCTGGAACGTGAGGCGGCCGGTCGCGGTCTTGTACCAGCCGTTCCGCGACTGCACCGGCACGCCGTCGCTGTAGAAGGTGTTGAACAGCGTCTGCTGGGTGCCCTTCTGCCGGTAGGCGGCGAAGTACCACACGCGATTCTGCAGGATTGGCCCGCCGATGGCAGGGCCGAGATCGAAGTCGAAATCGATCTTCGCGGTGTTGCCGACACCGGCCGCCCGGAGCTCCGGGCTCAGGTTGTCGGCCTGCCAGCCGGGGCCCCAACTGCCCCAGAACAGCCCGGAGACGGTGTTGCCGCCTTCCTTCGGGATGATGTTGAAGCGCGCGCCGCTCAGCGAGCTCTCCGCCGATCCCCCGCCGTCGTCCACGCTCACCTGCTCGAAGCCGGCGTCGTTCAGCGCCTGCTGACTGCCGCCGGCGGAGGTGCCGAGCACGATGGGCAGGCCGTTGAGCAGCCACTTCGAATCGTTGAAGTCGGAGCCGTGCAGCGAGGTCCGCGCCGTGCCCGACCCGGTGACGGCGCCGCCCGCCGGCACGACGTTCAGCACGCCCGGCAGCATCGCGGCCTGCCGATCGACGACGCGGGCGGCCGGCAGCTCGTCGAGAATCTCGCGCGTGAGCACCTGCTGCTGCCCGGAGCTCCGGACGTCGACGATGGGCGCCTCGCCCGTGACGGTAATCGTTTCCTGCAGCGAGCTGAGCTTGAGGTCGGCGTTCACCTGCGCGGCAAAACTCGCTTCGATCACCACGTTCGGCCGGACGGTGGTGGCAAAGCCCGTCAACGCGAACGTGACGGTGTAGGTGCCGGGACGCAGGTTGGTGATGCTGTAGAGGCCCGAGGCGTCGCTGACGGCCTCGCGGCTGCCTTCGATGAGCGCCGGACTCGCCACCTGCACGGTGACGCCCGGGAGGACCGCGCCGGATTCGTCGCGGACGGTGCCCGCGATGGTGCCCTGCGCGAAGACGGGAACTGCCAGGAACGAGAGACCCAACGCCGCCGCCACCACGACCCGCAGCTTGGTCATGACGCCTCCCGAAGGCTTTCCGTGGATCCGCTTCGATGCAGTTTTGCTGTGGACGATAGCCGCTATATCAGAGCAAGTCAATTTGCGGCCATTTTGGATGGCGCGGTGCGGCCGCTTTTGGTAACGTGCCGTCCCAGAAGGAGTCGCGTATGAAGCGTTTCGCATCGCTGGCGGTCTTGCTCGGCATTCTTCTGGCGGCCGTGGCCGCCGCGCCGCTGTTCTCCCAGCAGCAGCCGCAGTCGGCTGATTTCTTCATCACCGGCGTCGTGCAGGGTCCGCAGGGGCCGGAAGCCGGCGTCTGGGTGATCGCCGAGACGAAGGACCTGCCGACCAACTTCATCAAGATTGTCGTCACCAACGACCAGGGGCGCTTCACGGTGCCCGAGCTGCCGTACGCCAACTACAGCGTGTGGGTCAGAGGGTACGGCCTCGTGGACTCGGCGCCGATGACGATGACGCCGGGGCCGAACGCGATCACGCTGCGCGCCACCGCGGCGCGGACGCCGCAGGAAGCCGCCAAGGTCTACCCGGGGAACTACTGGTGGTCGCTGCTCGAGCCGCCGGCGCCGGGGGAGTTCCCGGGCACCGGCGCCGCCGGCGCGATGAGCAAGGAGATGACCTCGCAGGACCGCTACCTGCACTCGCTGAAGTCCGACTGCAACTTCTGCCACCAGCTCGGGCAGCAGGTCTCGCGCACCGTCGATCACGTCTTCAAGGAGAAGCCCGAGCTGAAGACGCACGAGGAAGCGTGGGAGTGGCGGCTCGGCACGGGCGTGCGCGGCAACAACATGTACGGCGTGCTGACGAACCAGGGCAAGGACCGCGTGCTCAAGGTCTATGCCGACTGGACGCAGCGCATCGCCAAGGGCGAGGTGCCGCCGGCGCCGCCGCGCCCGCGCGGGGCCGAGCGGAACGTCGTGGTGACGCTCTGGGACGTGGGCGACGACCACTCCTTCATGCACGACGAGATCACGACCGACAAGAACCGGCCGACCGTGAACGCCTTCGGCCCCATCTACGCGGTGAACGCCGGACACGGGCAGCTCGTGCTCGTCGATCCGAAGGAGAACTCGACGCGGGCGATCGAGATCCCGACGCGCGCGCCGAAGGCGCAGGTCCCGTCGCGCTTCCCGCCGCCGAACCGGCCGTCGCTGCACATGGGCAACGTGCACTTCTGGTCCAATCCGCCCTACAACCCGTCGGACCCGCACAACGCGATGTTCGACAGCAAGGGGCGCATCTGGATCACCTCGAAGATCCGCCCGAACGCGAACGAGTCGTGGTGCATGGACCCGAACAACAAGTTCGCGGCGTGGTTCCCGCTGCAGCGCAGCGGCCGGCAGGCGTCCTACTACGACCCGAACAGCGGCAAGTTCACGCTCATCGACACGTGCTATTCGACGCACCACCTGCAGTTCGACACCGACGCCAACGAGACCGTGTACTTCAACGAGCTCAGCGGCCCGATGTTCGGCTGGATCGATACGCGGATCTTCGACAAGACGGGCGACGAGAAGCAGGCCAACGGCTGGTGCGGGCAGGTGCTCGACACCAACGGCGACGGCCGCATCACGCGGCCGTGGAACGTCCTGTCCGGCAACGAATCGATTCTCTACGCCAGCGACACGCAGGGTGGGGCGACCGTGGCCAGCGCGCCGAGCGGCTACGACGCGGCGCGCGACACGATGGTCAGCTTCGCGCTCTACTCGGTGATCCCGAGCCCGGTCGATGACTCCGTGTGGGGCGTGAGCGAGCGGTATCCCGGGTACCTCGTGCGGCTGCGGCGCGGCAACAACCCGCCGGAGTCGTGCCTGTCGCAGCTCTTCAAGGTGCCCGAGCCCGGGTTCGATCCGCGCGGCGTCGACATCGACACCAACGGGGTGGTCTGGACGGCGCTCGCCGGCAGCAGCCACCTGGCCAGCTTCGACGTGCGCAAGTGCAAGGACCTGCAGGGTCCGGCGAAGGCCGACGGCAGCCAGTGCAGGGACGGCTGGACGCTGTACCGGACGGACGGTCCCACCTTCAAGGGCACGGCCGTTCCCGCCGACTTCCACTATTTCAACTGGGTGGACCAGCACAACATCGGCGGCTTCGGCGCGAACACGCCCATCGCCACCGGGTCCAATTCCGACGCCCTGCTCGTCCTCAACCCCCAGACGCGGCAGTGGACGACGCTGCGCGTGCCGTACCCGCTGGGCTTCTACTCGCGCGGGCTCGACGGACGGATCGACGATCCGAAGGCCGGCTGGAAAGGGCGCGCGCTCTACGCGAATTACGGCACGCACTACGTCTGGCAGATCGAGGGCGGCAAGGGCACGAAGGGCAAGTTCGTGAAGTTCCAGATGCGGCCCGATCCGCTCGCCCGGTAAGGAGACAGTCCATGAAACGCGCCGCTGTCGCGCTCATCGTCGTGGCCGTCATGAGCGTCGTGGGCGTCGTGTTGTCCGCGCAACGCCCGTCGGATCCGGCGCTGCTCGTCCCGCAGGACGCGCCGCCGCTCGACTACGTCTCGGTGCCGAACCCGGTGAGCCTGCCCGCGGGCGTGACGATGGGCCCGCCCGCGAGCGTGGCCTTCAATTCGAAGGGGCATCTCCTGGTGCTCACACGGGGGACGCAGCCGCTCATGGAGTTCGACGCGGACGGGAAGTTCGTGCGCGCCTTCGGTGAAGGCCTGTTTACCCGGGGGCACGGCGTGCGCGTGGACGCCGACGACAACGTGTGGGCCACCGACGTCGCGGACCACCTGGCCTACAAGTTCAGTCCCGACGGGCGCGTGCTGCTGACGATCGGCACCAAGGGCAACACGGACGTGCTGAACGAGCCGACCGACGTGGCGATTGCCCGCAACGGCGACATCTTCATCACGCAGGGACACGTCCCGGGCGCCTCCGGCGCCGCGCGCATCAGCAAGTTCGACAAGGGCGGCCGCTTCATCAAGACCTGGGGCCGCAAGGGGACGGGCCCCGGCGAGTTCAACGTGCCGCACGGCATCGCCATCGATGCGAAGGGCCTGCTGTGGGTGACGGACCGGGAAGGCCAGCGCATCGAAATCTTCGACGCGGAGGGCCGCTACATCCGCGAGGTCAAATACGCCGGCCTCCCGTGCGGCCTGCACATCGGCGGCGACGCTATCTATATGGTCAACGGCTTCGCCGGGCAGATTGTGCGTCTCGATCTGAACGGGAAGGTCCTGGCCGCCGCCGGCAAGCCCGGCAAGGAGCTCGGCGAATTCGGCGAGGCCCACTACATCGCCGTCAGCCCGAATGGCGAGCTCTTCGTCGCCGATCCGGTGAACCGCGTCCTGCAGAAGTTCGTGCCGCGCGTCACGCAATCGAGGGCCGACTAAAGTCGGCCCCTACGATCGAACCTCCAACGACCAAACCCCTGCGACAGGAGTAGGGGCCGACTTGTAGTCGGCCCTTCGTTATCTCGCGGTGAGCGCGTTCGGGGGCAGCGTGGCCGTCAGCCCCTTGAACGTGAACTTCTGCACGCGGTTCCCCGGCTCCACTTCGGCCACGTAGAGGCTCCCCTTCGAGTCCACCGCCAGCTCGTGCGGGCCGCGGAAGTTGCCCGGCGTCTCGCTGCGCATCCCGAACTGATACAGCATGTCGAGCG
>Ga0194131_10005722_pt1 | contig 17707 bp, 11 predicted proteins | sample TA2KigO120mmetaG_FD_148631 | JGI IMG/M metagenome (GOLD analysis project Ga0194131, IMG submission 148631) | Freshwater microbial communities from Lake Tanganyika, Tanzania - TA2015053 Kigoma Offshore 120m | ecosystem: Environmental > Aquatic > Freshwater > Lake | place: Tanzania: Lake... | reverse complement strand
AGGGCAGCCAGATGGGCGGGATGCAGGGCAGCCAGATGGGCGGGAAGCAGGGCGGCCAGATGGGCGGGATGCAGGGCGGCCAGATGGGCGGGATGCAGGGTGGCCAGATGGGCGGGATGCAGGGCGGCCAGATGGGCGGCGTCCAGGCCGGCCAGGTGCAGGGGACCACCGGTCAGCAGGGCAGCGGCGGGCACTAGCCGCGTCGCCCGCGCCCTACCGAAACGCGTCGGCGGCCGTCTGGTGGGCGCTGCCCGGCGCCAGCGCGATGTCCACGAGCCGCGCGAGGACCAGCGCGCTGAGCCCGGCCGTGGCCGCGGGGGTCCACTGGCCTTCCTCGGCAGAGGCCAACCCGGCAACCAGGACGGCGCCGCTCGCGGCCTGCGCGCCGAGGTGAATCCACGCCCGATCAGGCTGCCGCGCGTAGAAGTGGCCAGCTCCGAAGCCGATCGTCGATGACAGCACTGCGGCCGCTCCGGGATCGGGCGCCGCGGCGAGGCGCGCGAGCATCGCACGCGTGGTTGCCGCGTCGATCGCCAGGGGGGTGGAGCTGGCGGGCGATGCCGATGGGAACGGCGGTGGCAGAGCCGCCGGGGGCCTGCCCGGGAGGGGCGCCTCGGCCGCCGCGTCGACCGGGTTTCGCGCCTCGGCGAGCAGCCAGTCGCGGGCGCTCGCCTCACGCGCGTAGCGGTCGAGTTCCTGGCGGATCAACTCGGCGCTCTTGCCGGCGGCCTGCAGGGCGTCGAGGTAGTGCCTGAGCTGCCCGAGGGCCTGGCGCTCGTCCGGCGCCGTGGCCTTGCCCATCCGCGCGCGGAGCACCGAGTCCATGGATCCCGCGTCGGGCGCCGCGAGCATGGCGGCGACGGTGTCCGGCACCGGGTCGGCGGCGGCCCAGGCCGACGGGGCCAGGACCGCGACCACCACGCCAGGCGTCATTGCACGTAGCCCAGCGCGCGCAGGCGCTCGACTTCCGGGTCGGACGCGAGCGCGGGTACCTCGGGCAGGGTGCGCTTCCGCGTGTCGTAGGAGTCAACCCACTGGACCTCCCCCGGTTGGTGCAGCGCCTCCGATAGCACCCGGCCGTCCATGTCCTTCGCCACGGGTTGCCCCAGCACGTGCAGGATGGTCGGCGTGACGTCGAGGAGCGAGGGCGACTTGAGCTTGGTGCCCGCCTTGATCGCGGGGCCGGACATGATGAGCGTGGCGATGGGGTCGTGGTCGGGACGCGGGATGCCGAGCGCGCCGTTTTCTGCGGGTGGCATCGTCGTCAGGAGCATCCCGTGGTCGGACACGATCACGATGTTCGTGTCGGGGCCCGCGAGGGCGAGCACCGGCGCCAGCGCCCCGTCGAGCCACGCGAGGTAGTCGTCGACGATGCGAGCGCCGATCTCGAGCCGCTCGTCGGTGAGCGCCTCGCCCTCCCAGGGGAGATCCACGTCAGGGACCATCCGTGAATCTTCAGCGTAGGTCTTCGGATTCAGCTTCATGCGACGCACGAAGGCTGCGTCGGTGAAGGGGAGGAACAGGTGCGCCAGCTCGTCGATCCCCTTCACGTAGAGCGTCAGGACCTCGGCTGGGTCGCGTGCCTGAGATTCGACCGCCGTGTTGATGACCCAGGCATCCCGGAGGACCGGGTGGTCGTCGAGCGGCGTGTGCGGGAACTGGTACCCTAGGGGGCCCTTGGCGGCCTTGGCGGGGTCGAGCCGCTGCTCGAGCACCCAGCTGGCGGCCGAGCGCGGATTCAGCGACAGGGGGGCGCGGTCGCCGTCGAGTACCGAGTTCCCCTCGACTTTCTGGACCAGGACTCGGTCCCAGAAGACGTCGGTGGTGACGGCGAGGTCTGATGACGGCGCGAGCGGGAACATCGCCAACCATCCCAGCGTGGTTGTCGACACGCCGCGCTCGGCAAGGATCTCCCAGTAGCGCCGCACCCGCACGTGCCGGGCATCGACCAGGCGCGGCGCACCGGAGCCGTCATCGACGAACCAGCCCTCGACGCCGTGCTTCTTCGCGCGCATGCCGCTGCCGATCGACGTCCAGATGACCGGAGACACCAGGGGGGTGACACTCTTGATCTCGCTGAAAACGCCCTGTCTCGCGAGCTTCGCGAGATTGGGGACCCGGCCCTGGCGGTCGAGCGACTCGAGGTGCGCGGTGCCCAGGCCGTCGATTCCGATCACGATCAACCGGGGCGCCTTCGCCGGGGTATCCCAGAAGCAACTGACCAGGAACAGCAGCGGAAGCATGTCGCGCCCTCTCGCGCCCCCTACCCCGCCGCGCCGCCGGTCCGCGCGCTCCTGGCCGATCCTTACCGAGACTTCGTCGCGCCGGGTGGAGCGGGAGGCCCGTCAGCCCGGGTCATCGCAGGGATCGCCGCCGCCCCAGGGCGCCCAGAGGGCGCTGTCGTCATCCTGGTAGTCAGGCGGGCCCAGGACGGAAGTGATCGCGCTCAGCACCGCGCGCCCACGCCCCTCGGCGCGAGTATCGACGCGAGCGCCATTGGCAGCTGCGGCTGGGTACGCCGACTTGTCGAAGACGACGTAGCGGTAGCCCAGGGCGCCGACGGCGGCGGTGTCGGCCTCGCTCGGCGCCTCTTCGAACGGCGCGTCGGCCGCCGCGGCGAGGAGGGTGCGCACCAGCGAGTTCGCGCGGCGGAACTCGACTTGTCCGGGAGGCGTGAAGGTGAGGTTGTCCTCCACCATGCCGCCGAAGATCTTGCGCCCGTGTATGGCCTGGTAGAACAGGTGTTGCTGCGTGGAGGCGTACGGCAGCTCGATCACCGCGCCGGGCAGGCCCGCCCGCGCGAGGCAGCGGTAGACTGCGGGCACTCGGGCCGACCAGGTGGGGAGCGGCGCGAGGCCGTTCGCCGAGAGTTCCACCGCCCACGCGAGCGCGACGAGAGCGGTCGCCCCCGCCAGCGCGACGCGACCGAGCCTCTGCACGCGCGAGAGGGCAAACGCGGCAGCCACGGCGAGCGCGATGCTCACCACGGCCAGGGCCCGCTGGGGCCACCAGAGCCGTCGCAAGAGCGGCGCTCCGAGAATCATCGCGAGGTACGGGACGTTAGGCAGGTCGACATCGCCCAGCTGGATCATCGGGCCGAGCGCGATCAGCAGGGCGGCGCCCGCGAGCGCCAGCACGAAGCCGCGCCAGCGCGTGGGCCAGATGGCGAGCCCGACGGCGGCCGCGCCGAGCTGGGTCCACAACAGCACCCGGTCTTCCGGGACGAAGACCAGCAAGCCGGGCTCGTCCTTCGACTCCACGAGGAAGCCGGCCACGCGGTGGAGCAGGTCGAGCACGTAGATGCCGACGCCGATGCCCTCGCGCGTCGAGGGCCGCCACTGGGTGAGGGACAGTGCCTCGCTGTCGAGCAGCCCGGGAACCTGCTCGCTGGCGCCGAGCATCGGCAACGCGAAGGGGAGCGTGAGCAGCAGGCCGAGCGCCGCCGCGAGCCCGAGCCGTCCAAGGGTTGCCGCTCGCCGAGCGCGCGGTGCGGTGACCACCCCCCACGCGCCAGCCGCGAGAGCGGCCACGCCACCAAAAAAGGCGTAGAACCAGTATCCAAGCGCGGTGAGCAGCAGCAACCCGCCCGCCCGCCAGGGCGCGTGCGCGTCTCGCCCGCGCACGCATAGCGCCACCTCCGCGAGGAACAGCACCAGGAAGGCCATCATCGCCTGCGTGGGCCGCCCGTCAACTAGCTCCTGGAGCGCAAAAGGATTGAACGCGAACAGCGCGCCCGCGATCCACGCCGCCTCGGGCTTGGCGCCGAGCACGCCAGCCAGCCGGCTCAACGCCAGGGCGTTGACCACCAGGACGAGGCCGGCAAACACGTTGTAGCCCGCCACCGGCCCGAGGAACCAGCGAACCGGGAGCGCCGCGGCGGCGTCGAGCACGTTGCCGCCGGTGTGGAGGTAGACCTCCTTTCCCCACGGGAAGAACAGCACGTCGGTGGAGGCTAGTCCCTCGCCGCTGAGCAACTGCCGCCCCACCCACCAGTAGAACCACTGCGTTCCCCAGCCATCCACGTAGGCCGCCCCGAGGAATTCGGTCGTCCAGGCACGAGCTACGTCCCAGGCAACGACCGCCCCGAGGGCAGCGAAAGTGATGACCGCGAGAAGCGGCGGTCTACCAGGCGCCGTCCGGACCGCCATAGGCACCGATGTCGTTGACCGAGCCATCGGTATCGTTGTACGCGGACGACGGGTTGCCCATGTCGGTCAACGGCGAACCCGCCGCCAGGGTGAGGTCGTCGTTGCTGTAGTCGCTGTCGTCGGACCAGGCGTTGAACATCGGGTCGACCGCGAGCATGCCCGCGCCGGGCGTCGAGCCGCTCTCGTCCCAGAGATTGCCGTACAAATCGCTGTACTCGATCATGAGCGAGGAGCCAGACTCCACCATCGCGCCGTAGCCGGTGTCGTGCGCGGCGATGACCAGACCGCTCGCGGTGGCGGAGCCGCCGCCGGTCACCATCACGCCCTCGCCGCTGTCGGACGCCGAGTTCGCCGCGAGCACAGCGTTCCACCACGTGGAACTGCCCGCGTCGAGCCAGAACCCACCGCCTGCGGTGGCGCTGTTGTTGCTGACGATCACGTTCGTGGCGTTGAAGCTGCCGCCCACCACGGCGATGCCACCGCCCGCGTCGGCGTCGTTGCCGGCCACGATGCTGTGGGTGAGCGCGACTTGGGACGTGTTGTTCACGTAGATACCGCCGCCGTGAAGCGCGCTGTTTCGCGTGATGGTGAGGTCGTCGAGATCGAGGCCGACCGAGTCGCTGGCGAAGACGCCACCACCGTAGGAGTAGACGTAGCTCCACTCGGTGGGCGAATTCTCGGTGAAGCTGTACTCGGGCAGCTCGTTGCCGGTGATGACCAGGTCCCAGAGGGTGGGCGTGGCGCCGTCGATGAACACGCCGCCACCGTAGTAGCGCTGGTAGATCATCGTGCACCAGACACCGCTGCCGCACTCCGTGGTCTCGGAGACTTCCTCGAGCGTGCCGGAGCCGCCCATGAGGGTGAAGCCGGTGAGCTCAGCGGCGGCCGTCTCGCCGTTGGCGAAGCTGACCACCGACCCTGCCGCGCCACCGTCTATGGTGGTGGAGCCCGAGCCGTCGATCCCGACAACCGAAACGTTGTTGCCGTTGAAGCTTATGTTCTCGCTGTACACGCCGGCGTACACCACCACGCACTCCGTGGCGTTGTCGATGCCCTCCTGGACGGTGGGGTACGGGTTGGTCATCGACCCGTCGGGCGAGCCGGAGGTGGACGAGGCGTCCACGGCGCGAGGCTCGTTCGCGTTGCCATCGTCGCAGTCGATGGTGTTCTCGGCCGGGTCGCAGGACCAGACGGTGGCGGTGGGGTCGCCGAAGCCGTCGGCATCGTTGTCGGCCGGGCCCTCGACGGCATCCACCGCGTCGTCGTCGACGAGACCGTTGCAGTCGTTGTCAACGTCGTCGCAGTACTCGTCGGCGCCGGTCCAGGCCAGCTTTTCGCTGTCGTTGCAGTCGTCGGCGTTGGAAACCCAGCCGTCGACCGCCCCGGCGCAGTCGGTGGCGGTGTTGGCCGGGTCGCCGTAGCCGTCGCCGTCGGTGTCGGCGTAGTAGGTGGTGCCGAGGCCCTCGTCGATCTGGCCGTCGCAGTTGTTGTCGATCAGGTCGCACACCTCGGCGGCGCCGGTCCAGGCCTTGGGCTCGGCGTCGTTGCAGTCGCCACCGACGGCCACCCAGCCCACGCCGGGGCTCTCGCACCCATCGACGGAACTGGCGTCGTTGCCGTAGGTGTCGCCGTCGGCGTCTTCGTACCAGACGGTGGTGACGTCTTCGTCGATGCTGCCGTCGCAGTCGTTGTCGAGGCCGTCGCAGGCCTCCGCCGCGCCGGGGAAAACGGTGCCGTTGGCGTCGTCGCAGTCGTCGGCGTTGGCGACGGAGCCAGCGGGCGCCTCGCAGGCTTCCTCGGGCAGGGACGCGTCGCCGAAGCCGTCGCTGTCCGCGTCGGCGTAGTACGTGCCGAGCACGCCCTCGTCGACCTGCCCGTCGCAGTTGTTGTCGATGCCGTCGCACGCCTCGGCGGCGTTCGGGTTGACGAGCGGGTCGGACTCGTCGCAGTCGCCGTCGGAGACGCAGAAGCTGTCGCCGTCCTCGTCGCACGGAACGGCGATGCCGCTATCCTCGGGTGTGTTGCTGGTGTCCTTTTCTTCGGCTGGGCCGCCAGGGCAGCCGACGAGCACGAGAGAGAGAACAGCGGCGATAGGACGGATGTGCATGTTGTCCACCATGTCGAAAAATCCAATACCGCGTGACGAGCCACACCGTCAAGCGGATCTGTCTGAACTTGTCACGAGCCCGGGGACAGGCCGGGACTCTGGGGGCCGCTGGCGGGCGCGGCGCCCGGCCTCGACCCCCATGATGGCTCGGCGCGAGGCAGCCAGTCGGGATGCGCGGCCAGTTGCTCGGCGAGGAGCATCGCCAGCGCAAGGTGACCGGTGGAACTGAGGTGAACCTCGTCTAGAAATAGGCTTGGATCTAGGTGGTCGCCGATGATCGCTGCCGTGTCAAGGAAGGCCACATCGTCTCGCTCGTCGGCGAATTCCTGGAGCATGGCGCGGTAGGGAGCGTAGGTCTTGGTGCCGGGGAATGTGGCCTCACTCAGCAAAAGTGTGTTGCCGCCTGCGGCACGCACCGCGTCGGCGACTCGCTCGAGATTGGCCCTGGCGATCGGCGTCGGCGCGGGCGACACGGCGCCGTCGAACCACGTGCCGAGCATCGCGAAGTGCGCCGCGCGCAGCAACGCGAAACGCTCCAGCGCCCCGGCCAGCGCCCCCGTCGAGCCGTCGGTGATACCGCTGGACCCGTCTTTCACCCCGACGAAGCCCACCGTGTCGTTGCGGCCGACGTAGAAGATCGAGAGCTTCGCAGACAGTTCTCCGGCGAGTTTCTCGACGCAGTTCGCGATCTCGTTGGTGGTCCAGCCGGGCACTCCCTGGTTGACGACCTGCAGCGGAGCCTGCGGGAAGTGCTGGTTCCAGATTCGCTCGAGTAGCGCGGGGTAGAAACTCGAATACTGCGACACGTCGGTGGGCGCGGTGCTGGAGCCCCCGTACACCGCGACCCGGCGCGCGTTGGGGCGGGCGGGCATGGCGCGTGATGTGCAGTTCCGGGCCAGCGCGTCCTCGGAATCGATGATCGCCGCTCGGAACGACTGCCCGGAGGTTGCCGCAGGATCGAGCGTGCGGGCCTCAGCGGCACTCCCGGCCGTCCAGGCGTCGGCCTGAGGACCGCCACGGCAGGCGAACTCGAGGCTCGCGAGCATGCAAATACCGAGGAGCGCGAGCGTCGGGGGGGTGGCTGGCCGCGCCGCGCGCCCCACCACGGGGGTGAGCCCCGCCACGCCCACCAGCGCTGCGGCGCCGACGAGGTGCCCACTCCACTCGGCTTCGGCCGCGAGCGCGAGCGCGTAGAGCGGCGCGCCCACCGCGAAGACGCGCTCGAACGCGCTTGCAGGCGTGGCAACCCGGCCGGCGACCAGCACCGCGACGGCGAGCACGACGACAGGCGGCACACCTGGCCAGCCAGCTCGCGCGACGGCCGCCAGCGCTGCCAGCACGCCGCCTCCCACCAGCCAGTCGTGCACGCGCACGCGCCACGGCGCCGAGCCCGGCGGGGAGGGGAGGTGGGCGACGGCGAACAGGGCGAGGAAGGCGGGGAGCAGCCAGGGGAGGTTGTTCGCGGCTTCCGGCAAGAGGCGGAAGCGCGCCGCGGCCACGCGCAGGTCGGCCGCCGAGAGGGGCAGGGCCAGCAGCAAGGGGGAGAGCGCCGCGACGGCCACGGCGAGGCGGTGCCCCCGGGCAATCAGCCCGGACAACGCCGCGCCGACCGCCAACAGCGAGAGCGCCCCGACGGCGATGAGCCTGGCGTAGCTCCCGTCGGCGAAGGCCTGCGAGACGGGCGTGCCACCCCCCGAGACCTCGAAGGTGTGGAGCAGGATGCGGTCTTGCCCCGGGGTGATCGTCACCTCGCGCCAGTTGATGGCAACGCCCTGGCAGTGCAACACCGGCACGCCATCGACCATCACCAGCCACAGTTGCGCCAGGGTCTGGAACTCCAGCCGGTGGCGACCGGGGGCGATGGCCGGAACTTGCGTCGGCGTGCACATCGGCGCCGGTCCAGAGCGATCACGATAGGCGATGACGCGCCCGCCGCTCGACCGCTCGGTGCCGGCGACGAATACCATCGTGGGCCGGAGCAGCTGCATCGACGTGAGGTCGAGCTGCACCTGGATCACGCCGTCTTCGGGCAGTTCGACATCCACGGCAACCTGGGCCAGTGGCTCGGCGAAGGTGCGCGTGATCCCCTGCAGTGCGGAGAGGCCCGCCTGGTGCGGGCTGGGCGGAAGCTCCCCCGCGGAGATGACCCGCGCCGCCGGGTTGTCGGCGCGCGCGAAGGTCCAGCCCTCGGGTGGACTAGACTCCCGATGGTTGGCGAGGGACGCGCGGGCGCCGAGCCCGAGGGCGGCGCCCAGCACCAGGGTTGCGACGACCAGGGCACGCCAGGGCACGGGCCGTGGCTAACCTCGCGGACCATTGCGTGGCGACGGCAGCCTTCACGGGCCCTGTCCGAGTTGATAGCGTCGCCTTCGCGATGGCGCCCCCCATGCCGGGCGATCCGAGGCCGTTCCGCGCCCGGACCAAGTTCTTCCTTGGCGTCGGCCTCGCCCTGGCCTTGCTCGCGGCAGGCGAGCCGGCCCGAGCCGGGCAGCGCCGCGGGCCCATCCACGAGCAGCACGCCCGCCGCCTGCGCCACCTCCCGCATGGCCACGCGGTAGGCGTGAAACGGGTACTCCGGCCCCGACTCCCAGCTGGCGATCGACCGAGCCCTCGGGGCCGAGGCCCCCTGATGGGTGGGCCAGCGCGCCCCCGTGGGTGTGCCTGCTCGGTGTTAGCTCTGCGCCCGTGTACCTGATCGCAAGCCTGTCCGTTTTGCTGAGCTGCGCCGATCCGCCCGCCGCGGGCGACGGATCGGGCCAGGCCGACCCGCCCGCCGAGGCTGCCCCGGTGGGCCTGCAGGCCCAGGAGGTGGAGGTCGAGGCGACGGGCGACCCATGGATCGACGGGGTGGCGGAGCTCGAGGGAACGCTCGCCGCCGATGTGACGAGCTCGCTGCTCGACCGCGCCCGCGGGCGAGCCCGCGCGCGCATCCGCGACAACGACGACATCCGCGCCGCGCAGTACGCGCTCGCCGCGCTCGTCGTGACCGAGGGCAACACGGTCGCCACGCGCGAGGCCTTCGACGTGTTCGAGCAGGCCCAGCGTGCCTCTGTGGCCGACGAGATCTCTCTGGCCACCCTGATGATCGAGGCCGCTGGCGGCCCGGGGGTGGAGTCCCTCCGCAGCTCGGGCACGCTCGACGAGGGGATCCTGTCGCCGGCAACTCGCGACGTCCGCGCGCTCGGACGTGGCGCCACCATGCTGCCCATCGACCAGACGACGGCGAGCGACGAGGTGGTGGTCCTGCTGCTGAAGATCCGGTACGGCCTGGCCGCGGAGGCCGTCACCATCGACGGTGCCCTCGCCGCGCTCGAGCGCGCGTTGCGCGAGCTCGACGCCTCCGACCCGAACGCGATCGTGGCCGTCTCAGCCGCCCGCGAGTCGCTCGCCGACCGCTCGCTGCGCTTCCAGCGCACGAAGTACCAGCTCGCGCTGGAGTTGCGATCGCGTCTCGGGCTGCGCGGCTGGCTCGAGTTGCTCGACCACTGGTCGCTGGTCGAGTACCTCGGCTGCATCGGCTGCATCCACCCGGATGAGACCGCGAGTCCCACGCTGGCCGACCAGCTGCTGGGCGTGGAGGGGCGCTCACAGGGCGGCCAGGGCTCGACCGGCTCCGCCACGCGGGCCAACGCGGCCGTGCTCGGGGGGAGCAGCTCTGGCCAACCGGCAAGCCAGGGCGCGCGGCTGAACCAGGGCGGGCAGATGCCGGTGGGCGGTGGGAGCTGGGCCGGGATGCCTCAGTAGAAGCGGTAGATCTCGACGCCGTCGCGCTCCAGCGCGGGTCGGTAGCTGGCGCGAATCACCTGCATCGCGTTGCCGAGCGAGTCGGGTTGGGCGAGAGGATCGGTATGGGCGACCAGGTAGCGGATACCTAGGCGGTAGGCCTCGCCGCTGATGAGCTGCGCCCTGACCACCGGGTCCATCTCGTCGGCAAGGGCGAGGCAGAGCTCCCAGAGCGACAACGCGGAGCTGTTTGCCGCGAAGTTTAGCGTGCCGGCCAGTGGCTTCTGGTGCGCGGCCTGCTCGTAGAGGTACGCTCGACCGCCCGCGATGGGGAAGTTCATCACGGCCCCTTCCGGGGCCCCGGCGAGGGTGTAGAGCACGGAGGGCAGCAGCCCGTTGGTGTGACCGGGCAGGTGGGCCACCGGCGAGGCAAGCCGGATTTCCGAGAGCATGGCCGCTGCGGCCAGTGCGGTGGCCTTGCCGCCGAGCCTGGACCACCCGAGGCCCGCGAGGATGGCGAGCGCGAGGACGGCGAGCTGTGCCAGGCGAAAGAGCAGGGATAGGCTGTCGAACCCAGGGAGATGCTCCAGCAACGCGTAGGGCAGCAGTACCGGCAGATCGGGCCGCAACAACACCGGGTTGCCCTCGCGCACGAGGACCGGCCCCATGGCCAGGGCGAGCGAGAGGGCGACCGAGGCCCAGAGAAGGCCCGTTCCCGCCCGGCGTCGCAGGCTCAGCAGCGCGCCCAGCAGCGTGACGTAGCCGAGGTACGTGGAGTGGATGTGATCTTCGGCGAACTGGGACAGCTGCCGAAAGTCGGGCGTGCGGTAGTCGCCGGGATGGAAGAAGCCCACCGGGTCGGCGGCGCCCAGGGTGCGGCGCACCGCGGCGAGGGCAACCTCGTTCTTGATCTCCACGACGCTGTCGGCCGCCGAGCTCGCCACCACGCTGATGTTGGCCATCGGCATGATGAAGAGCAGCGCCACGGCACCGGCGATCGCCAACCAGAGGCACCGGGTGACGACTAGCCGGGCGCCCTCGTTCCAACTCGCGAGAGAGACCAGCACCAGGACGCCCCAGAACAGGAAGGCGAGCACCCCCGAGTACCAGTGGGCGGCGGCGGTGATGAAGAGCACCGGGGCGAGCAGTAGCGCTGTCTTCGGCCCCGGCGACCGGAACAACCACAGGGCGGCCAGCATCGCCGCGGGCAGGTAGGCGCCGCCGACCGCCTCGGTGGTGCCGTTGTGGATGTGCGAGATGAGAAGCGGCGACGCAGCGTAGGCCGTGCCCCCGAACCACGCGGCGGCCTCGTCATCGGCGATGTCCCAGGCCAGCCACCAGGCCATCGCGCCGCTCGCGGTGACGTGGACCAGGACCAGGAGGCTCCACGCGGTGGCGAGGCCAACCCAGCGCTGCAGCGGCCACATCACCAGCGAGTTCAGGGGGTCGACCACCCAGAGCGAGCCCCCGAGCGGGTGGTTGAGGAGGCCGTCGACTCGCATCGGGATGGTGCCCTGTTCGAGGCGCACCTTCGCGAACCAGAAGGACCACAGGCCGTCCCAGAGGTCGGTCCGCTCGCCCCCGGGGATGGCGGCCACGGGATCGAGAATGGTGGGCCACGTGAGGAATATCGCGAGCACGAAGTACACGCCCAGCACGAGCAGGGGCCGACGCCACATGGCACGCCTAATCACCGGGCGCCCCTGCCCCGTCAAGCGCATACCCGGGGTTCGCCGTCCGCGACCCTTAGCCACATGGGGTTGTCCCGCCCCAGGGCGCCCACACGACGACGCCGGAAACCTCGAAGCTCGCCGGGCCGGCCAGCGTGTCGAGGCGCTGCCTCGCGGCGCGCGCCCGGTGAATCGGGCCGCCTACCTCCGCCAGCGCCTCCAGCCGAAGAGCTACCCAGCGGTAGCCCAGCGCCCCGAGGGCCTCGCGGTCGGCCTCCGACCACGTGGGATTCGCCGCCGGGTTGACCGGCGCAGCGAGCAGGGCCGCAAGGTACGTGTTCTGGGACCGGAGCTCTCGCTGCCCCGCGGGCACCAGGAACCGGGAGCGCTCGTGCATCCCGTTGAGCATGGGCAGGCCATGGAAGGTCTGGTGGACCAGCGGCAGCTGGTCTCGCCCGTAGGGGAGATCGATCAACGCGCCCGGGGCACCGCCCAGGCACAGCCATGGGGTGCGATCGGGGAGCGACCAGGCTGGGAGCGGCAGTGCGCCTCGCAGGAAGGGCTCTACGCCCGTCGCGACCGCGAGCATCGCGAGGAGCCACGGCCTCCTCGCGGCACAGGCCGCCCCCACTGCCGCCACCGGGACGAGCACGGCGACCGCGCGCACCGGCCAGTAGAGGCGCTGCGCGGGCGGGAAGGCGCTCGCCAGCGACAGGTAGACGGGGTTGCGCCACTCGGCGATGAAGGGTCCGAGCGAGATCGCGACGGCGACCAGCCCCGCCGCCGCCCAGCGCCTGGGCGCGGCCAGGCACAGCGCGACGACCCCGAGGCCCGCCACGAGGCCGCGGCCGCCGCCCAGGTGGTCGCCCTGGAAGGTGGCCTGGCCGTCCCACGAGAGCGTCGCGATCCGCACCACGTCGCCCTCTGCGTTGGCGAGCGCAAAGTCTCCGCGCCACCACGCGTCGACGGGCAACAGGCCGGGCACCTCGCCGGCGCGCAACGACTGCGCCAGCGGCAGGGTGGCCGGCAGCGACAAGAGCGTGGCGACCGCCCCCACGGTCAGCAGGCGCCTCGCGGTCTCGCGAGACGGCGAGAACGCCGCCAAGACGGCGATGGTGATCGCTGCGAACAGGCCACCGTACCAGTACACCCACCCGGCGAGCGCGAGCGACACGCCAGCCAGCCAGGGCAAGGCCGCGTGGCCGCCCCGGAACGCCCGGTCGGCCGCCAGGCAGGCCACCACCATCGGAGCCAGGAGCGCCTGGGCCGGCCGCCCCTCGGCGAGCTCGTAGAGCGGGTAGGGGTGGAGTCCCGCCAGCACCGTGGCCGCGAACGCGCCGAGGCGGCTGGGGCCGTACGCCAGCAGCCACAGGCCCACGGCAAGAGCGTTGCTGACGATCGCGACGAGGTAGAGCGCGTTCCACGCCGCGCGGTCGCCGAGCGTCCACCGCACGGGCACGGTGATCAGGGCATCGACGAGGTTGGCGCCGGTGTGGGTGAGGATGTCCTTCCCCCACGGGAAGAAGAGCAGGTTCGTGCTGCTGAGCGGCGAGCCGTCGGCGAGGCTGGTCCCCACGAACCACTGGAACCACCACGAGCCGTAGGCGTCGACGGACTCACGCCCTGCCAGGCCGGTGGCAGCCGCTGGCCCCACGGCAACCACGGCGGTCACCGTGGCGAGTGCGAGCAGCACCAGGCCGTCGCTGCGCCTCAAGCGGGGCCCGTCACTGGGTGGCGGTGTCGGTCTGGAGCTCGGTGCCCCTCCACGCGTAGTACTCGACGACAACCTGCGAGCCCGGCCCGGGAATCGCGTAGCCATCGAAGATGATCGCGTTGGCGCCTGGGTCGTAGCTCCAGCCGTTCTCGGGGCGTTGGTACACGCGCACGCCGTCGACCGTCACCCGGATGCTGCCAACCTCGGGCACGACGGCGAGGTTGAAGGTGTCGGTGAGGCCGAGCCCGTTCAGCGCCAGCGCCTTCATGGTGGGGGTGAAGTCGCGCCGGCAGATGGTGTCGCTGTGGCCGCCGGTGTCGGTGCTGATGGTGCGGTAGCGCTCGCCCGCGTCGGCCGCGGCATACGACGTGGCACAGCCTGCTGGGAGGTCGCCGACGACCACCGACACCCGGGCCGCCTGCGCGCCCTTGAGCGCGGCGAGGTGGGCCTCGTACTCGCTGATCGCGAGCGGGGACTGGTCGTCCTCGTCGGAAACGATCACCACCGACAGGCCTGCGCCGTCGCGAATGAAGCCTGCGTTGTCGCCGCTGAGCAGCGGTTCCGAGGTGGCAAGCCGCATGGCCTCGAGGCCCGCCTCCTCGATGCTACCCGCCTTCCCCACCTCGAGGGCGCTGGCGAAGGCTGCCTCGACGTCGGCCCCGAGCGGCGTGAGGATGCCCGACTGAATGAGGCCGCCGCCGCTGGTGACGTCGGTCGTGGTGACCCCGATCTGCCAGTCGGCGCCGAAGCTCTCGAGCACGTCGACGAAGACGCCGAGCCCGGCCACCACCACTTCTTGCTCCTCCGACATGGTGCCGGAGTTGTCCATCACCCAGAGGAACTCGACCGTGAGATTACCGTCTTCCTGGTAGAAAGTCTCCATGTCGCTGAGGCGCGTCACGCTGTAGTCGGGACAGCCGGTCTGCGAAAGGAGGACCGCGCCGAGAGCAGCGCCGCGCAGAAGCTGTCTGGGCGATGGCCTGAACGTGCCGAACATGCCGTACATAGGATATCAAGTTCGGGCCAGCGGAGACACCGGCTTGGGGGAACTGATGACACTTGCGTACCTCGTCGCCTGCGGCACGTCGGAGACCTCCGCCCCGGTGGCCAGCCTCGAGGTCACCGCGCTGGCCATCGACCCGGCGGCAAGCGTGGTGCAGACCAGCGGCGCCGACCCCGCCACGATTCAGTACGTGGCCACGGCCACCTTCGTAGACGGCACGTCGGCCCCCATCGACCTCGTCAGCTGGTCCTTGTCGAGCTTCGCCGCTGGCCAGGTCGACAGTACCGGCCTGTTCACCGCCTCCACGGAGAACGGTGCGGTGAGCACGGTGGTCGCGGAGCACGCCGGCATCACCGCCTATGCCGACCTCACCGTCGTGTACCGTGAGGTGATCGACGACGCCGGCGGGGCGCTCGCGGTCGAGGACTTCGACGGCAGCACCTCCGGGTCGGTCGCCTGGATCTACCCCGAGGACGCGGTGTCCGTTCCCCGGAACATCCCGAGCCTCACGTTCATGTGGGAGCCGGTCTCCGGTGCGACCGGCTACCGTGTGGGCTTCACGACGGAGATCACTGAGATCTACGCGCTCACTACGGATACCCACGCGTCCATCGAGGCATCGTTGTGGAACGTGATCGCTGCGACGAATGCCGGCGGCGAAGTGGCGGTCGAGATCCGCGCGCTCACCGGGAGCGGCGTCGCCGTCTCGGAGGTGCGCACCGTGCGCGTCAACCGGCTCGACGCCGACGGGTCCATCTACTACTGGTCCACGAGCGACGCGGGGATCGTCAAGGTGCCGATCGACGCGGAGGAGCCGGAGCTCTTCTACGCCCCCAACCGCACTGCGCCCAACTGCGTGGCCTGCCACACCGTGCGCGACGACCGCATGAGCGTGGCCTACGGGATCGAGGGCGCGCTGGAGTTTTACAGCGGCCTTCTCGACGTGAGCGGCGATGAGCCCGTGGAGCTCACCCAGCGCGACCGGCGGGGCTACTACAGCACGCTCGACCCGCAGGCCGAGCGCATGCTCACCTCGGAGGAGTCCGGCGTGCTCAACCTCTGGGACGCGCGCACCGGCACGTGGCTCAAGCAGTCCGGCATCGACGGCGTGGTCCTCACGCAGCCCGACTGGTCGCCCGATGGCGACCAGATTGTGGCGGTCGCCGCGAGGCAGATGTACGGCGACTGCTGCTTCACGGAGGGGAAGCTCGTCCTCATCCCCATCGACGAGTCGGGCAACTTGGGGGCGGCCACCACGCTCTACGAGCCGGAGTACCAGGCGGCCAACACGCTCAACGTCTTCTACCCCGCCTTCTCCCCCGACGGCCGCTGGGTAGCCTTCAACATGGCGCTCGGCAGCAGCTACGACAACGAGAACGCCCAGCTCTACGTGATTTCCGTCGACGGCGGCGAGCCCATCCCCCTCGCCGCTGCAAACTTCGCGGAGGGCATCACCAACTCGTGGCCTCACTGGGGCCCCTTGCCCGACGACGAGGTGTTCTGGCTGGCCTTCGCGTCGAAGCGGGCCTACGGCGACATCGTGAACGACGGCGTGACCGACCCCTCGCTGCTCCAGTCCCAGATCTGGGTGGCGGCCTTCCGCCCGGCCCTGGCCGAGGCGGGGGGCGACCCCAGCTCACCGGCCTTCTGGCTCCCCAACCAGGACCCGGAGACGAGCAACCACACCAGCTACTGGGGTCGCTGATGTCGCTCCTGCTCTTGTTCGCGTGCGCAGGCGGCGGCCTCGGCTCGAACGAGGTGATCGACGCCTCGGAGCTGTGGCCGGCAGGGGAGGGCACGCTCTACACCCTGCGACGGCTCGACCTCGGCACCTCGCCGGGAGCCGACACCGCGACCCTCGACCTCGCCGACGCGGTGCTGGCCTACGTCGAGGGCGCCGGCTGCGCCGATGCCTCGGGCTGGCGGCTGACGCTGCGCGCGGGCGAGAACTGGGACGGCGGCGAGCCGCTCGGGGCCCTCCATCTCGTCTCCGCCGACGGCGACCCGGCGGTCTCGCTGGCGCTCTGTGGACACGAAGACGCGCTCGCCCAGTTCAGCGCGGTCGACCCGGCGCTGCCCTGGTGGGCAGGCGGGACAGTGCAAGAAGCGGTCGCGACCACGGCGGGGGACTGGAGCGTCACTGCCACCCGCATATCGGAGCTCGCAACGTACTACGGGGTGTTTCCGGAGACGGTCACCTTCACGCTGGCCGGTCCGGGTGACGGTCCCTCGGGATGGGCGGTTACCCTTGCCCCCCGCGTGGGTCTCGTCATGTTGCAAACCAGCACGTACACGGGCGATCTCGTCGACGCCCGTTAGCAGGGTGGGACCATGTTGCTCGTCCTCCTGGCCTGCTCGGAGCCCGCGTTGCCCATCGTCGCGCGGTGGCAAGCCGATCGCGCCGCCGCCGAGGCGCAGATCCGCGCGATGCCCCCGGTGGAGCGGGCCCTGGCCATCCAGGCCCTCGCCCGCGCCGCACCCGGCGAGACGCTGGAACTCTGCGAGGCCGCGCCCGACGAGGCCACGCGCGCCGACTGCGTGCGCATCAACAACCGTCCCCACCTGCGGCAGGAACTCGACGAGGTGCCGAGCGCCAGCGAGCGCGTCCGCCCGGCCCCTGGCCCTCCCAGCGACCGGCTCCCCGTCCCGCCGCCGCTGGAGCACGACTGGTCGAGGGGCGCCGAGCCTGCCTGCGACAACGACGCCTGCCGCACCGCCGCCGCCCGCGAGCGCGCCACGCGAGGCGACTGGCCCGGCGTGCTCGGGGCGTGCGCAGCGCTGTCGGCCGACAAGTGGCGGGAGGATTGCTACTTCCAGGCGGCCGAGCACGCGGCACGTTCGCTCGGGGCCGTCGCCTACCCCGACGCGTCGCGACTTTGCCATCTCGCCACCGAGTTCCGCGCGCAGTGCCAGGGTCACCTGGCCAACGAGCTGAGCCACCGCCCCTCGGAGTCCGTCGCCGTGATCGGGGAGCTGTGGAAGGAGTATCCTGCCTTCCGCGACACCTACCTCGACCTCTACTGGTCGGAGCACGCCATGAGCCTCTTCAAGGGCACGGCCGAGGCTTCCGACCATCCCGAGGCCGAGCGGTACTACCGCATGGAGCGAGCGCTGGCGCGGGTGGCCGACGCCGATGTGCGGCCGCTCTGGCCGGAGGACGAGCCCGGCGAGGACCAGTTTCCGGCCATGCGGGTGCGGGCGGTGGGTCGCCGGGCATGGTCGAGCGACCCTGCGATCGACGAGCGGATCTGCGCACTCGAGGCCGAGGGCGCCGCAAAGCGCCCCTCGCGCGAGCGCCTCGCCGCTGGGCTCGACGACCCGGAGCCCGTGGTCCGCTGGACT
>Ga0194131_10005720_pt1 | contig 17709 bp, 19 predicted proteins | sample TA2KigO120mmetaG_FD_148631 | JGI IMG/M metagenome (GOLD analysis project Ga0194131, IMG submission 148631) | Freshwater microbial communities from Lake Tanganyika, Tanzania - TA2015053 Kigoma Offshore 120m | ecosystem: Environmental > Aquatic > Freshwater > Lake | place: Tanzania: Lake... | reverse complement strand
GCGGGCGGCGGCCCTCGGTGCGCGCTTGGGCTCCTCGTCGAACAGCTCGGCGAGCTTCTCCATGACCGTGCCGCCGAGCTGCTCGGCGTCCATGATGGTGACCGCGCGACGGTAGTAGCGGGTCACGTCGTGGCCGATGCCGATCGCGATCAGCTCGACCGGCGAGCGGGTCTCGATCCAGTCGATCGCCTCGCGCAAATGGCGCTCGAGATAGTTGCCAGGGTTGACCGACAGGGTCGAATCGTCGACCGGCGCGCCGTCTGAGATCACCATCAGGATGCGCCGCTGCTCCTGGCGCCCGAGGAGGCGAGTGTGCGCCCAGAGGAGGGCCTCGCCGTCGATGTTCTCCTTGAGGAGGCCCTCGCGCAGCATCAGCCCGAGGCTCTTGCGCGCGCGCCGCCACGGCGCGTCGGCGGGCTTGTAGACGATGTGGCGGAGATCGTTGAGCCGGCCCGGCGCCGGCGGCTTGCCGGCCGCGAGCCACTTCTCGCGCGACTGGCCGCCCTTCCAGGCGCGCGTCGTGAAGCCGAGGATCTCGACCTTGACCGCGCAGCGCTCGAGGGTGCGGGCGAGGATGTCGGCGCTCATCGCCGCGACCGTGATCGGGCGCCCGCGCATCGAGCCGGAATTGTCGATCAGGAGCGTCACCACCGTGTCGCGGAAGTCGGTGTCCTTCTCCTTCTTGAACGACAGGGGGTAGAGCGGATTGACGACCACGCGCGACAGCCGTCCGGTGTCGAGGAGGCCCTCCTCGAGATCGAACTGCCAGGCGCGCGACTGCTTGGCGAGGAGGCGCCGTTGCAGGCGGTTGGCGAGCTTGCCGACGACGGCCTGGAGATGGGCGAGCTGCTGGTCGAGATGGTGGCGGAGCCGGGTCAGCTCCTCCGGCTCGCAGAGCTCGGTCGCATCGACGATCTCGTCATACTCGCCGGTATAGATCTGGTAGGTCTTCTCGCGGCTCTCGTCGGAGAGCGGCCCCTGCTGGCGCCGCCGGCGGCTCGACGGATCGGTGCCCTCCTCGCCGGAGCCGGGCGACATCTCCTCCTCGGCGTCGCTCTTGGTCGCCTGCTCGCCCTCGTCGGCCTCGGTCTCGTCCGAATCCTCGCCCGAGGCGCCGGTCGCCTCGGCCGAGGTGCCGTCCGATTCGGACTGGTCGGATTCGGTCTGGTCGGCGGACTCGTCGTCGGATTCCTCGCCTTCGGATTCCTGGGCCTCCGGCGTCCCCGGCTCCTCGTCGAGGAGATCGAGGTGGAACAGGAGCCGGTTGAGCGCGTTGGCGTAGGCGGCCTGGTCGGTGATGTTCTTCTCGAGATCGCCGAAATCGTCGCCGATCCGCTTGTCGATGATCGGCTTCCACAGATCGACGAGGCGCTGGGCGTGCTTGGGAAGCTCCATCTCCATCAGCTTCTGGCGCGCGATGAGCCCGAGCACGTCGGGCAGCATCGTCTCCTCGCGGCCCTCGACGCGGTCGTAGCCGCGGGTCAGGCAGCGCTCACGGAACGCGGCGGCAAGGTTGTTCGCGACGCCGGCCATGCGCCGCGCGCCTATCGCCTCGACCCGCACCTGCTCGAGCGCCTCGAACACCGCGCGCGCGGTCTCGCCCGGCGGCACGCGGCTCGCGTGCACCTTGTCGTCGTGGTGCTTGAGGCGGAGCGCCATCGCGTCAGCCTCGCCGCGGAGCTGCGCGACCTCCTCGGCGGTCATCTCGCGCGACGGCACCGGAAGCCGCGCCTGCGCATCGACCAGCCGCGCCTCGGCGCTGTAGCTGACGGTGATGTCGTTCCGGTCCGCGATGGCGCGCATCGCGGCGGCGGTCACGCGCCGGAAGGCGTCGGCGGGGCTATCCGGCGTCGCCATCGCCGGGTCAGCGCCGCGCGCCGGTGACGGTCGCTTCGGGGAGGTCCTCCTTGAAGCACCGCTGGTAGTACTCGGCGACCGTCGGCCGCTCGAGCTCGTCGCACTTGTTGAGGAACGTCATCCGGAACGCGCGTCCGACGTCGTCGAAGATCTTCGCGTTCTGCGCCCAGGTGATCACCGTGCGCGGCGACATGACGGTCGAGATGTCGCCGGCCATGAACCCGGACCGGGTGAGATCGGCGACCGAGACCATGGCGTTGATCGCCTTGCGTCCGGCGTCGTTGTCGTAATCGGGCGTCTTGGCGAGCACGATGCCGACCTCGACGTCGTGCGGCAGATAGTTGAGCGTCGCGACCAGGTTCCAGCGGTCGAGCTGGCCCTGGTTGATCTGCTGCGTGCCGTGATAGAGCCCGGTCGTGTCGCCGAGGCCGATCGTGTTGGCGGTCGCGAACAGGCGGAAGGCTTTGTGCGGGCGGATGACCCGGCTCTGGTCGAGGAGGGTCATGCGGCCGTCGACCTCGAGCACGCGCTGGATGACGAACATCACGTCCGGGCGGCCGGCGTCGTATTCGTCGAAGACCAGCGCGACCGCGTTCTGCAGCGCCCACGGCAGGATGCCCTCGCGGAACTCGGTCACCTGCTTGCCGTCGCGGATGACGATCGCGTCCTTGCCGATGAGGTCGATGCGGCTGATGTGGCTGTCGAGATTGACGCGCACGCACGGCCAGTTGAGCCGCGCCGCGACCTGCTCGATATGGGTCGACTTGCCGGTGCCGTGATAGCCCTGGATCAGGAGGCGCCGGTTGTGCGCGAACCCCACCAGGATCGCCATCGTGGTGTCGTGGTCGAACTTGTAGGTCTCGTCAACATCGGGGACGTGCTCGCTCGGCACGCTGAAGGCCGGCACCATCATGTCGGAATCGAGCCCGAACATCTGGCGGACCGAGACCTCGATATCCGGCGCGTCGAGCGAATGGGCGCGGTGCAAGTGGCTGGCTTCCTGGACAGACATGGACGTGCGTTCCTTGCGGGCGAGGGCGGTTGAGAACTCAGCCGAGCTGGGCGTTCTTGAGGGTCGTGTAGGCCCGGTTGATCAGTTTCAGTTTCTCCTCGGCGGACTTGTCGCCGCCGTTGGCGTCGGGGTGGAGGCGCTTGACGAGCTCGAGATAGCGCGCCTTGACGCGGGCGCGCGTCACCGGCGGGCTCAGCTCGAGCACGGCCAGCGCTCTCTCCTCGGGGGTCACCGCGCGGCTCCGCCGCCGGTCGTCCTCGGCCGCGGCACCGGCGCGCGCGGTGCCCTCGGCCCATTCTTCACCAAACACGTTGAACGCATCGGAAAACCACATCCGCTCGGGACGCATCGTAGGGCCGCGGCCGGTTCCGAGCGGCCAGGTCGGACGCCACCATGTCGTATCCGCCCGGATGTGCCGCTCGATGTCGGCCTCGTTCATCCCGGCATAGTAGTTCCACGCGGCGTTGTATTCCCGAACGTGGGGCAGGCAAAACCAATAATAGTCCTTCAGCGCGTTCCGGGCGCGCGGGGCCGGATACCTGCCGATCGCGGTACAACCCGGCATGTCGCACGGTCGCAAGCCGCCTTCCTCGGCAGCCGCATCGTGCGCGGGCCCTGGGGAACGTCGCCTTTTCACCGCCGCAGTATGGACAGCGCCCCCGGGCGTGACAAGACCTGCACCCGGCCTGCGCGACAGCGTCGCGGCACCCTTGACCACGCCGCTCGGATGCGACACATCCGTGCCAAGCGCACGACCCACGCGGGAGACCAGGGTGACCGTCCGTTCGTCGATCGAGTCGAAGCTTTCGGCGCGTTTCGCGCCCGTCGCGCTCACCATTGTCGATGAATCGCATCTCCATGCCGGCCATGTCGGGGCGCGGGCGGAGGGCGAGACGCATTTCCGTGTCGAGATCGTCGCCGCTTCGTTCGCCGGGCGCTCGCGGCTCGAACGCCAGCGCCTGGTCTATGCGGCGCTCGCCGACGAGCTCGCCGGCCCGGTCCATGCGCTCAGCGTCCGCGCGCTGACGCCCACTGAGGCCGCCGCCGCATCCTGATCCGCCGACCGGCTGGCCGACCGTCCGGCCGCCGCTCGACGCGGTTGCCGCGCGTTAACACCTCATATACCTTTAAGGATGTATAAGTTTATCGATACACTCGTTATACGTATATCATTGACGCGTACCGATTTTCATTCCGGTAACCAATGCGCGGAAGGTCCCCCATGGTTTCGAGCCTTATCAGCAGGAATATCACGGTCTCCGGTCATCGGACGAGCATGCGGCTCGAGCCGGAGATGTGGGATGCGCTGGCCGAAGTCTGCCGGCGCGAGGGTGCGTCGCTGCACGATGTCTGCCCGCGGTCGACGCGCGGCGCCGGCAGTCGAGCCTGACCGCGGCGCTCAGGGTGTTCATCATCTCCTATTTCCGGTCGGGCGTCGTCCGTAAGCTCGTCGTGAAGGCGCGCCGCCGCACGACGAAGAAGACCCGCAAGGCCGCCTGAGGGCGGTCGCCAGAGCGAAGCTCAAAGCCGGCAGGGCGCCACACTGAACTTGGAGAACGGCGGCCACTAGGCCGCCGTTTTCCATTCCGGGACCTTGGAGACCGGCGGCCACCGGGCCGCTGTCTGACATTCCGGGCCCGGCGATCGGGCCCCCGCCATCCCTTAACGTCTTGTTAGAGCGGTATCCGGTCAGGTTGCAGCATATCTGGCGTGACGGAAGAAGTTTCGGCATTCGAGTTCGGTGAAGGTGCCGACCAAGCGTCCGATCTGCTGCCACAGTCGTCGTCGGGTCCGCGGTGCCGCTTTGCGCAGGTGTGACTTGAGCTTGGCGAAGGCCTGCTCGATCGGGTTGAGGTCGGGCGAGTAGGCCGGCAGGTAGCGCAGGCTGGCGCCGGTCGCCTCGATCGCCTCCTTGATGCCTGGGACCTTGTGGGAGCCGAGGTTGTCCATCACGACGACGTCGCCGGGCGCCAGCGTGGGCGCCAGGAACTGCTCGATGTAGGCGCGGAACGTCGCGCCGTTGATGGCGCCGTCGAGCACCAGCGGCGCCGTCAGGCCGGTGCAGCGCAGCCCCGCCACGAAGGTCGTGGTCTGCCACCGGCCGTGCGGCACGCGCGCCACCAGCCGCTCGCCGCGCCGGGCCCGGCCGCGCAGCTGCGTCAGGCTGGTCGTCGCCCAGGTCTCGTCAAGGAAGACCAGCCGCTCCGGCGCGAGCGTCGGCTGCTGCGCCCGCCACGCCGACCGCGCCGCGGCGACGTCAGCCCTGGCCTGCTCGCTGGCGTGCAGCGTTTTTTTTGACCCGCAGGCCGTGCCGGTCGAGGAACCGCCACACCGCGCCATACCCCGCGACCAACCCCCGGCCGCGCTGCAATCGCTCGCGCAGCTCCGCGATCGTCAGGTCCGGCTCGGCCGCAACCAGCGCCAGCAGCCAGGCCTCGTCCGATCCCGTAATCTGCGTGTTGCGCGCCCCGCCCATCGGCGCCGCCGTCATCTCGCCCGTCGCGTCGAACCGCTGCATCCAGCGGATCACCGTGCTCGGCGCAACCTCATAAACCGACGCGCATTCCCGCCGCGACGCCCCGCTCTCGACCAGACGGACCGCGCGTTCCCGAAGACCTTCCGAATAGGGCTTCGCCATCCATTGCTGGCCCCCTTGCCCAGCACACAGCTTGAATCACATCCCCCGATCCATGGGAATCCCACTCCGATTCGGAATGCGCGAATACCGCTCTAGACGCGCGTTCCGCACACTCGATCCATTCCGGCCGCCGCGTTCGGCCGGCCACCCGAAGCGGATTGCGACGCGCCATGACCATCAAGACGACCTTCCTCGTGACGCTCGACAACCCCAATGGCTGGACGATCGAAGCGCTCCTGACCGAGGTCCAGAACGACATGGTTCGGCGCTGCCAGAAGATCCTCGACGACACGCGCCCCGAGGCGCGGGCGGTCCTTCAGAACAACATCGAGATCCTGTCGCTCCTGTCGCAGTCGATCGCGCTCGCCGAGGCCGACCGAAGGCGGCCGTTGCCGGCCCGAAAAGTATTCCTGATAGCTGAGATAGCCGTCGCCGTTACGGTCGAAACGGCCGAAACCTTCCCAGCCCGGCGGCGCGGCGGGCGGCGCGGCCGGCATCAGATCGGCATTGCTCCGGATCGGTGGCAGACCGAGCCGCTGCATCAGGTCCTCGGAGGCTTGCGGCGTCGGCCGGCTCGCGGCGAGCGCGCGGCGCTGCTGGTTCGCCGGCAGCCCGACGCGGCGCATCGGATCCTCCTCGAGCGCCTTGCGCCGTTCCGCCTGGCGCTGTCGGAGGATCGAATCGACCGGCAGCGTCGGGCCGGAGAGCGCCGGCAGCGGCTGCGGCTGCGTAACCTGCGGCAGCGTCGGCTTCGGCTCCTGGATCATCTCGCCCGAGCTGAGCGCGCGGCCGCGCGGGCTTCCCGACAACGGCTCGTTCGACGCCCCGCTATCGCGCCTGAAGTCGAGCCCCGGTTGCGGCAGCGGCGCGAGCGGCCCGTCGAGCGCGGGGCCGCGCAGGCTGCCCGGCAGCTGACCCGGCGCGACCACGCCGGGGGCGCTATGGAAACGCGGGTCGAGCGGCAGGATGCCTTGGGCGCTCGCCGGCAGGGCGGCGAACAGGGCGAGAACGGCGAACGGGACCGGAACGAGACGCATGCGAAGCTCCCCGGATTGACCTGAGGCATGGCGAGTATAGCACAGTCGGGATGCCGCCGTCGGGCATCGGGGCCCGGTGGTCGGCCCCCCGCCCAGCGGCCTCGTCGGCCGGTCCAGGTCAGTAGGCGTAGGCCTCGAACACGGGATCTACGCTACCGCCCCATTCCTTCCGGAATTGTTCGAGCGCGACCTCGGCCGGGGAGAGGCCGCGGGCGACGATCGCGAACAGGGGGGCGAGATATTTCGATTCGTCCTGGCCGGCCGCGTCGCGCCGGGCGCGGCGGACGAGGCCGTCGCGGGCGATCGCGAGCACCTGTTCGGCGACGGCGCGGACCGTCGCATGGCGGAACGGGGTCGCGAGCGCGAGGCGCGGTGCCTCGCGCCGGAGCATGGCGCGCTCGGCGTCGGTCCAGTCGGCGACGAGCGCCGCCGCCGCATCGAGCGCGGTCCGGTCATAGAGGAGGCCAACCCACAGCGCCGGAAGCGCCGCGAGGCGGTCGACCGGACCCGAATCGGCGCCCCGCATCTCGAGATAGCGCTTCAGCCGCACCTCGGGAAAAGCGGTCGTCATGTGGTCGACCCAGTCGGTGATCGTCGGCATCTCGCCCAGCAGCGCGGGCAGGCGGCGGTTCAAAAAATCGCGGAACGACTGGCCGCTCGCGTCGATATAGACGCCGTCGCGGTAGACGAAATACATCGGCACGTCGAGCATGTACTCGACATAGCGCTCGTAGCCCATGCCCGGCTCGAACACGAAGGGCAGCATGCCGGAGCGGTCCGGGTCGGTGTCCTCCCACACATGGCTGCGATAGGAGAGATAGCCCGTCGGCTTGCCTTCGAGGAACGGCGAGTTGGCGAACATCGCCGTCGCGACCGGCTGCAGCGCGAGCGCGACCCGGAACTTCCGCACCATGTCGGCCTCGGACTCGTAGTCGAGGTTCACCTGCACCGTGCAGGTGCGGATCATCATGTCGAGGCCGAGCTTTCCCTTGGTCGGCATATAGCGGCGCATGATCGCGTAGCGCCCCTTGGGCATCCAGGTGATGTCCTCGCGCCGCCACTTCGGCTGGAAGCCGAGGCCGACGAGACCGACCCCCATGCCGCGCGCGACGGTCTTCACCTCATCGATATGGGTGCGGGTCTCGGCGTCGGTCTCATGGAGCGTCTCGAGCGGTGCGCCGGAGAGCTCGAACTGGCCGCCCGGCTCGAGCGTGATATTGGCCCGGCCCTTGGTCAGCGCGATCGGGTTGCCCTTCTCGAGGACCGGCTCCCAGCCATAGCGGACGAGGCCCTCGAGGAGCGTCCGAATGCCGGTCGGTCCGTCGTAGGGGACCTGGGCCAAGGTGTTGCGGTCGAAGACGAATTTCTCGTGCTCGGTGCCGATGCGCCAGGCGCCGGGCGCCTTGGCGCCGGAGGCGACATGGTCGATCAACTGGCGCCGATCGGTGATCGGCGCTCCGCCGGGTGCCGGGGGGGCTGCCATCAGTGCCGATGTGTTGAACGGGTCTCAGGACCCATGGCGGTGCGCCTCCTGCCAATCGCCGATCAGCGCCTGCCAGCAGGCGAGGGCCGCGAGGGCCGCCGTTTCGGCGCGTAGCGCCCGGGGCCCCAGGCTGACCGCGGTAACAAACGGGAGTTTCCGGAGGGCGTCAAGCTCGGATCGCGCGAAGCCGCCCTCGGGTCCGACCAGCACTGCCCAGGGTGCGCGCAGCGGTTGCGATGCGCGCGCGAGCGCGTCGGCGATCGACGGCGCGGTGCCGCTCTCGTCACACCAGAGCATGCGACGCTCGCGCGGCCAGCGTTCCAGCAATGCCGGTAGCGCGAGGTAATCGTGCACCATCGGCACGGTGAGGCGCTCCGACTGCTCGGCGGCCTCGATCGCGTTGGCGCGGAGCCGTGCCGCGTTGACGCGGGCGACATTCGTGCGCTCGGTCCGGACCGGCCACAGCGCGGCGACGCCGAGCTCGGTCGCACGGCCGACGAGATCGTCGATCCGTCCCCGCTTGACGGGCGCGAAGACGAGCCACACGTCGGGGCCATCGGCCTGCGGCCGGGTGCGCGCCTCGACCACGAGCGCGCAGCTTCCGCGCGCCATCGCCTCGATACGCGCCCGCCATTCGCCGTCGCGGCCGTTGAACAGAAGCGCCGCATCGCCGACCCGCCGGCGCATGACGGTCGCGAGATAATGGGCCGGCCCGCCATCGAGCGCGATGTGACGGCCAGTGGCGAGATCGTCGGCGACGTGGAGGCGGATGGCGGTGTCCGGCATGGCGTGAATTGTTGAGCGGCGCGCGCCGAGGGTCTAGAGAATCGTTCCCGATGCCCGATACATTCGACAGCGCGGCGAGCGACATCCCAAAGGGCGGCTGGGTCGACCGCCTGGTGCCGCGGCGTGTCCGTCCCTATGCCCGCCTCGCCCGCCTCGACCGGCCGATCGGCACCTGGCTTCTCCTTTTCCCGTGCTGGTGGTCGATCGCGCTCGCCTCGATCGAACCCGGCGTGATCGTGTTGTTCGCGCTGTTCGGGCTGGGCGCACTGGTAATGCGCGGCGCCGGCTGCACCTATAATGACATCGTCGACCGCGATTTCGACAAGGCCGTCGCCCGCACCCGCGACCGGCCGCTGCCGAGCGGACAGCTGACGGTGCGCCAGGCGGTCGTGTTCATGGTGGCGCTGCTCGCGATCGGGCTCGCGATCCTCCTCAGCTTCAACGCGTTCGCGGTCTGGGTCGGGCTCGCCTCGCTCATCCTCGTGTTCAGCTATCCCTTGATGAAACGGTTCACCTACTGGCCGCAATTCTTCCTCGGGCTCACCTTCAACTGGGGCGCGTTTCTTGGCTGGGCGGCGGTCACGGGCGAGCTCTCGGTTGCGGCCGCCCTCCTCTATGTCGGCGGCATCCTGTGGACGCTCGGCTACGACACGATCTATGCCCACCAGGACAAGGTCGACGACGCGTTGGTCGGCGTGCGCTCGTCGGCGCGCGCGCTCGGCGAGGGGACGCGGCCCTGGCTCTACGCGTTCTATGCCGGCGCGATCGTGCTCCTCGTCGCCGCCGGGATCGCGGCGGGGCTCGGCTGGGTCTTCGCCGCGGGCGCCGCGGTCGGCGCGCTCCACCTCGCCTGGCAGGCGCGCGCGGTCGATCTCGACGATCCCAAGGACTGTCTCGTCAAGTTCAAGGCCAATCGCGATTTCGGGTTCATCGTGCTGGCCGCGATCGTGCTCGGCCAACTCGCGCGCTGAGGGTCAGGGCGGCGCGGCGACCGCGGAGATGTCGATCCAATCCTCGATCGCGCGCGCGGCGACGTCGAAGCCCATGGCGACGACACTGACCGACGTGCGAAGCCGGAGCGCGAGCGCATCGAGCGTCGCGCGCGACCAGCTCCGCCCCGCGCGCACCTCGTTCTGGAACTCGGCGATCCACAACCGGACGAGCGGCGTCGGCACCCAGGAGAGATCCTGGACCAGCACCGCCACACCACCCGCCGATCCGATCGGCACGAGGACCGAGGCGATCACCGGCCCGGCGCCACGGACGGGCGCCATCAGCGCGAGCGCCGCCCGCGCCCGGCCATAGTCGTAGAGCCCGACCAGCGCCGCCGGATCGGGCGCCTCCGGGCTCGCGACCGCACGCTCGACCGGGTAGTAGAAGACGTTGAGCGTCGCGCGGTCGGGGAGCGCGCGCTCGAGCGTCTCGATCGGCGCGTGGCTTTGCAGCCAGGCCGTAGTCGCTTCGAGAAAGCGCTCGCCGTGACGCGCGTCCTCGGCCGGGAACAGGAGATAGCTGTAGAGACCGAAGCCGGGCTCCTCGCGCGCATCGCGGAGGAGATAGGCACGCCCGGTCGCGCGGATGATCGGCGCCACCCCGCCGCCATTGGCCGAAGCGCGCGGACGCGACGAGGGCGGCGGTAAGGTCCCGGGCGGCGCCTCGGCGGTCGCCGGAGGCTCGGGCGCCCGGCCGGTGATCCAGACCGGCAGGAGCACCGCGAGCGCGACCGCGAGCGCGAGGGCCGCTAGGATCGCGAGGCCGACCCGTCGCGACGCCGTCACGGCGCGCCCCCCGCCGACGCCGAGCGCACGCGACGGGACCGCCACCAGCGCCACAGCGCGACCAGCCCGCTCGCCAGCACGAACACGACCAGTGTTTCGCCGACCCCGAGCGGATCGGCCGGAAACCGGAGATAGAACGCGACCCAGACCACGACCGTCAGCGCGAACGGCACGCCCAGCATCGCGGTCTTGAGCTTCATCGTCGGCCCCCGTGCATCGCGCCCGGTCGTCATTCTACACTCGCCGCCATGGACCACGCCGTGACAACCGAGGCGCAATTCGTGCGCTCCAACACCGTCCTCGCCGCGACGGCGCTCGTTCCCGAGCTCCGCCTCCATCTCGCGAGCGAGATCACGCCGATCTGGGAGGCGACCGAGGCCGAGCTCGCGAGAACCGGCCTGCCGCCGCCGTTCTGGGCCTTCGCCTGGGCCGGCGGCCAGGCGCTCGCGCGCCATATCCTCGACCATCCCGGGATCATCGCCGGCCGTCGCGTCCTCGACTTCGCATCCGGCTCAGGCATCGTCGCGCTCGCCGCGGCGCGCGCCGGTGCGGCGGTCGTCGCCGCCAACGAGATCGACCGCTTCGCCGCCGCGGCGATCGCGCTCAACGCGGCCGCGAATGGGCTCACGGTCGATATCATCCTCGCCGATCTGATCGGGCGAACCGAGCTCGAGGCCGAGGTCATCCTCGCCGGCGATGTCTGCTACGAGCAGCCGATGGCCGGCCGCGTCGCTTTATGGCTCGATGCGCTGGCCCGCACGGGGCGGACGGTGCTGATGGGCGATCCGGGCCGCACCTATCTTCTCGGTGTGGGCATCGCTGCGGTCGCCAGCTACGACGTCGCGACGACACGCGAGATCGAGGACCGCGAGGTCCGCCGCACAACGGTCTGGCGAGTCACCGGCTGATCGGCTCAGAACGCGGCGATGGTCGTCCGCGGAAACGCCAGCGGCAGCGCGTCGGCGCCGAGCGCCTTCGAGCGCGCGAGCCGCAGCGTATTGTCGGCGAGGTTGCCGGCGATGAAGTCGTCGAGCGCCATGCCGAGCGCGAGACGGTCGCGGGCGTGCGTCAGGGCCGTCTCCTCCGACAGCGCGGCGAAGCGCCGCCCGGTCGCCGGGATCGCGGCGAGCGCGGCGCAGGCGCCGCCGATATTGAGGCAGCCGACGCGCGAGGAATAGGCGAAGGCGGACGCGAGCGTGCCGCCCGCGCCCTCGAGCTCGACCCTGATCGGCGCCAGCGCATCATAGGTGTAGTTGCCCTCGGTCTCGTGCATCCGCCTGAGCGCGCGGTCGTCGAGCCAGAGGACGAACACGGTGACGGCGGTGCCGGGCGAGGCCTGGAACGTCGCCGGCACCGAGGAATAGCCCGAGAGATGGGCGGCATAGACGACATCGAAGTCGCGCAGCACGCCGCGCTCGGCCGCGATCTCGACCCCGTCGTGGCCCTGGTACTTGCGGGCGAGCTGCTCGGGCGACTGGTTGGAGCCGGCGGCGAGCACCGGCGTGCAGCCGGTGCGATCGATGTGCGCGCCGTCGAGCGGGCGCCACGTCCCTTGTGCGAACAGATAGCCGTGCGAGGGGATCGGGAACGGATAGGATTTCGCGTGCGCGATGCGGTCGATCATGCCGCGTTCTGCCCGGGCGCGGGCTCCTCGACGATGCGATAGCAGGCGATGCAGGTGTCGACGGTGCGCCAGGCATGGGCCTGCCATTCGCGGCGCGCATCCGCGTAGGTCTCGAACGGACCGTAACGCTCCTCCGTCGTTCCCGCGACGACTGTCGCGAAATCGGTCGATGCATAGCGACCGCCGACGACCCAGTACCGCTTCCTCGTCATGGGAAACTCCACTCCTCGCGCGCGCGTGTTGAGATAAGGGTGGACGACGGTCCGATTCAAGCGGGGCGATCGTTAACCGACCATTCCTTTCCTTGACCGCGCGCGCCGCTTTGGGCCTGATGCGGCAATGGCCTATCCCGACCTCGGCGCCTTCCTCGACCGGCTCGAACGCGACGGCCGGCTGGCGCGCGTGCGCGTCCCGGTCTCGACCGTGCTCGAGATGACCGAGATCCAGACGCGGCTCCTCGCCGAGAAGGGACCCGCCGTCCTGTTCGAGGCGGCGGTCGCGGCCGACGGGCGGCCGGCGCGGATGCCGGTCCTGGTCAATCTGTTCGGCACCGTCGAGCGCGTCGCCTGGGGCATGGGTCGGACGCCGGAGACCTTGCGCACGCTCGGCGAGGACCTCGCCTTCCTGCGCCAGCCCGAGCCGCCCGGCGGCTTCCGCGAGGCGCTCGACCGTCTCCCCTTGCTCCGCGCCGTCATGGCGATGAAGCCGAGGACCGTCTCGCGCGCCGCGTGCCAGGAGGTAGTGCTGACCGGCGCCGACATCGATCTCGGCGCGCTTCCGGTGCAGACCTGCTGGCCGGGCGAGCCGGCGCCGCTGATCACCTGGCCGATGGTGGTGACCGCCGATCCCGACGACGCCGAGGCGGTCAATCTCGGCATCTACCGGATGCAGGTGACCGGCCGCAAAACGGCGCTGATGCGTTGGCTCCGCCATCGCGGCGGCGCGCAGCATCATGCCCGCGCCGGCGGGCGGGAGGGCGCAAGTTCGATCCCCGCCGCCGTCGTGATCGGTGCCGATCCCGGAACCCTGATCGCCGCCGTCGCGCCGGTGCCCGAGACCCTCTCCGAGTACCAGTTCGCGGGCCTTCTCCGCGGTGCCCGCGTCGAGGTCGTCCCCTGTCGCACGGTCCCGCTCAAGGTCCCGGCGGCGGCCGAGATCGTGATCGAGGGCACGGTCTCGCTCACCGACTACGGCGACGAGGGGCCCTATGGCGACCACACCGGCTATTTCAACGCCGTCGAGCGGTTCCCGGTATTCACCGCGCAGGCGATCACCATGCGGCGGTCGCCGATCTATCTCTCGACCTTCACTAGCCGCCCGCCCGACGAGCCATCGGTCCTCGGCACCGCGCTCAACGAGGTGTTCGTGCCGCTGTTCACGCGCCAATTCCCGGAGGTGATCGACTTCTGGCTGCCGCCCGAAGCGTGCTCCTACCGGGTCGCGGTCGTCTCGATCCGCAAGGCCTATCCAGGCCACGCCAAGCGCATCATGATGGCGGTATGGTCCTATCTGCGTCAGTTCATGTACACGAAGTTCGTAATCGTCGTGGACCACGACATTGACGCGCGCCGGTGGCAGGACGTCGTGTGGGCAATCGCGACCAATGTCGATCCCGGACGCGACCTTACCGTGATCGGCGACACGCCGATCGACTATCTCGATTTCGCCTCGCCCGAACCCGGACTCGGCGGCAAGCTCGGCATCGACGCGACCACCAAGATCGCGCCCGAGACGACGCGAGAATGGGGTCGCAAGATCCGCATGAGCGATGACGTGATCGCCGAGGTGACGCGGCGCTGGGCGGAGTATGCGCTACCCGGCAACGGCCGTCCGATCTGGCCGCCGCGCTGACATTCTCCCGATGAGGACGCCCATGGATTCGCTCGACCTCCTCGCCGATCTCCTCGCTGCCGCGAGGCGGGCCGGCGCCGACAGCGCCGATGCGCTGATGTTCGACGCCGCCTCGATCGCCGTCGGCATGCGGCTCGGCAAGCTCGAGAAGCTCGAGCGCTCGGAGAGCCGCGATCTCGGGCTTCGCGTCTTCATCGGCAGGCGCCAAGCCGTCGTCTCCTCGACCGATGTCTCCGCGGCGGCACGCGCGGCGCTGGTCGAGCGCGCGGTCGCGATGGCGCGCGTCGCGCCCGAGGACCCCTATTGCGGCATCGCCGATGCCGGCGAGATCGCGACCGCCTTTCCCGAGCTCGACATCTTCGATCCGACCGAGCCCTCGTCCGACCGCCTGATCGCGCTCGCCCGCGAGGCCGAGGACGCTGCGCGCGCGGTCACCGGTGTCACCAATTCCGAAGGGGCGGAAGCCGGCTGGAGCCATGCCCGTATCGCGCTCGCCGCCACCAACGGCTTCGCCTCCGGCTACGCGGTGTCGAGCCACAGCATCAGCGCCGCGGTTCTCGCCGGGACCGGCACCGCGATGGAGCGCGACTACGATTTCGCGACCGCCGTGCACGGTGGTGATCTCGCGGCGGCGGCCATGATCGGCCGAAACGCGGGCGAGCGCGCGGTGCGCCGGCTCGGCGCGCGCAAGATGAAGACGGCGCAGGTGCCGGTCGTCTACGACCCGCGCGTGTCCTCCGGCCTCGTCCGCCATTTCGCCGGCGCCATCAACGGCGCGGCGATCGCGCGCGGCACCTCGTTCCTCAAGGACCGGATGGGCAACACCGTCTTCGCCGACGGCATCACCATCGTCGACGATCCGCTGCGGCGTCGCGGCCTCCGCTCGAAGCCGTTCGACGGCGAGGGCATCGCGGCCGTCCGTCGCAGCCTGATCGACCGCGGCCGGCTCACGACCTGGGTTCTCGATCTCGCCTCGGCGCGGAAGCTCGGCCTCGGGACGACGGGCCACGCCGCGCGCGGAACCTCGGGCCCGCCCTCACCCGCGACGACCAATCTCTACATGGCGCCGGGCCCGCAGAACCCGGCGGCGCTGATGGCCGACATCCGGGCAGGCTTCTACGTCACCGAGCTGATCGGCATGGGCGTCAACGGCATCACCGGCGACTACAGCCGCGGCGCCTCGGGCTTCTGGATCGAGAACGGCGCGATCGCCTTCCCGGTGAGCGAGCTCACGGTCGCAGGCAATCTCAAGGACATATTCCGCAATCTCGCGCCCGCCGACGACCTCGTCTTCCGCTACGGTGTCGATGCGCCGACGATCCGGGTCGACGGCATGACGGTCGCCGGCACCTGATCGCCGTCGCGGCGGTCAGCGCGGACGACCGCGCAACGCGGCCCAGGCGCCGAGCGCGAACAGGAACGCGGTCGCCGGCGCCGACAAGGGAGGGTCGAGCGGCGGCGGATCGACGAAGGATTCGCTGTCCTCGCCGGGCCCGAGGCTCTGGCCATGCAGCGCGAGGCGGAAGCGCGACTGGGCGAGGTCGGCGAGGATCTCGGCCACCGACGAGCCGGCCTGGAGCGTCGCGAGCAAGGCGAGCGTCTCGCCGGCATCGACGCCGTTCGAGGCCGCACCCTTCTTTCCGGCGCGGAAATGGGCGTCGAAGGCGGGGTTCGCGAGGTTGCCCGCGGGGAGGTTGGGCGGGCCGCTGCCGACCTCGAACAGCACGCCCGGGCTCGACTGCGCCGCGCTGAACTCGATGCTCACGAGGTTGCTGTCGTCGTCGTCGATATAGACGGTGCCGATTAAGCCGCTCGCGCCCGGCGCGTTCATGAAGCGGATCCAAACCTTGCCGGAGCCGGCATCGGTGATCGACGCGCTGAAATCGTCGGCGTAGTTCTGGCCGCTGTTGTTGGTGATCTGATCGAAGGTGATGGCGCCGGCGGTCGAGGTCGTCGCGACGATCGACGACGCCAGCGACGCGCAAACGAACCCGAGCCGGACTGAACGCATGACACAACCACGCTACGCACGTTGCGGCGCAGTCTAGACGGCAAGTGTTAACGACTGCGCTCCTGCCGCTTCACGATGCAAGAGACGGGCCAGAACGGCCCCGACCTGATTCGATGCGGAAATATAGGCGCGGATGGCTAACGGGTTCTGCGGCTGTAAGGCGGGCCTTACACACACGCGGCGGCCCCGCCCGGCGTGGCCGGGTCGGGGAAACACGCGGGCGTTGCGATGCTAGCGGCGGAAGCGGCGGAACAGGAGTGCGGCGGCGCCGAGCGCGAACAGCGCGAGACCACCGGGCGCCGGCACGCGCGGCGGCTCACCGCCGCCCGGCGGTGGCACGGTGTTGATGTAGCTCTCGCTCTGTTCTTGCGCGCCGAGGCTCTGGCCGTGGAAGCCGACCCGGAATGTGCCGGCCTCGAGATCACCGATCAGCTCGGCGAAGCTCGACATGCCCGACAGCGTGATCGTGAGCCCGAGCATCTCGCCGCCATCGATGCCATTGGATACCCCGCCCGCCGCCGCGCGTGACACGCTGCGGTCGTCGTCGAATGGCGGCACGGCATTGTTGCCGGCCGGCAAATTGGCCGGACTGCCATCGATGACGAAGTTCACGCCGGCGCTCGTATTGGCGGCGTTGATGGCGATCGTTCCGATGTTCAGGTCGGCGTCGACATCGTCGAAGACGATCAGGGTGATGATCCCCGTCGCGCCGGCGGCATTCGAGAACTTGAACAACGCCTGGTTACTGCCGAGGTCGGTGACCTCGAGCGAGAAGTCGGCGGCGTAGTTCTGGCCGCTGTTGTTGGTGATCTGATCGAAGGTGATGGCGCCGGCGGTCGAGGTCGTCGCGACGATCGACGACGCCAGCGACGCGCAAACTAACCCGAGCCGGTTCGTTACGAAAACCTTTATGCAAGTTTCGTGCCGCAACCACAATGTATTGAACTTGTTACAAATACCAATCCATCGGCGGGACCGTCACCCTATTGGTTGTAAAGCAGGCTTTACAGCGACTGTCCTACGCCCCTCCCTGGACGAGCCCGACAAGGTTCGGGCCGGGCCACCCGAGGTGGCCCGGCCCGTTTGGTCGGGGCGTCAGGTCCGGATCAGATGCGGACGCCCAGTGCCCGGATCGTGTCCATCGTGAGCTGACCGCTCGGCAGGCGCTGCGCCGACTGGAACGAAGCGACCGCCGACATCGTCTGCTTGCCGAGACGACCGTCGATCGGGCCCGGGTTGTGCCCGCGAGCCTGCAAGGCGCGCTGGATGTCCTGGATCAGGTTCGGCCGCGCATTGGTCTCGCACAGGACCTGGCGCCACTCGAGCCGGCCCTCGGACGCTCTCACCTGACGCGAGACCGTCTGGTACTCGGCCGGGATCGGCGTACGCACTTCCTTGGCCTGGTCGACGAGCTTGAGCACGCGGACCGTGTCGAACTTGGCCGGGATCGCGACCTTCTCGGTGCGCGGCGGCTCGACCATCACGCGCTTACGGACGGTCCTGTACTCGGCCGGGATGACGACCTTCTCGACCGACGCCGGGGTCTTGACGACGCGCTTCTGGACGGTCCTGTACTCGGCCGGCACCTCGACGAGGCACATGATCTCGCCGGTCGCGTTGTCGACGCGCTCG